>Ga0187892_10001679_pt1 | contig 48900 bp, 57 predicted proteins | sample MA1701073metaG_FD_139345 | JGI IMG/M metagenome (GOLD analysis project Ga0187892, IMG submission 139345) | Bio-ooze microbial communities from a basaltic lava cave in the Kipuka Kanohina Cave System on the Island of Hawaii, USA - MA170107-3 metaG ...
GGAACTTCCGTCGTAGGAACTTTGAATAGCGCGCCGAATACGCAATATCGTCTCGAATTTTTTGCCAACACTACCGACCGACGCGAAGGCAAAAGGTTTCTCGGCTTTCAGAATTTCACGACCAACGCGAGCGGCAATGTAAATTTCAACGCAAGTATCGGTTCATTCACTTTCTTTGGCGAACAAGTGACGGCGACGGCGACGCGAAACGCCGCTCCGCTCGACACTTCGGAATTTTCCGCTCCAGTAGCGGTTACGCTGCCGAGTTTCACCGTGACAAACACGAACAATTCGGGCACGGGAAGTTTGCGGCAGGCGATCTTGGACGCGAACGTGAATCCCGATCCGAATGTGATCATTTTTGCCATCACGCCACTCGACGCAAGCGTGAAGACGATAAATCTGACATCGCCTCTGCCCGTGATTACGGATAAGGTTGCGATCGACGGTTTATCGCAAAACGGCGCGACTTGCGACACGCCGAAAGTGGAACTCAACGGCGCGGGAGCGGGCGCAAGCGGCGACGGTTTCTTTGTTACGGCGGATGACGTTTTTATTCAAGGCTTTGTCATCAATCGTTTTTTGGGCGACGGAATGGTTTTCGAGTCATCCTTGAGAAACACGATCAGGTGCAACAAGATCGGCACAAATGCGGCGGGCAATGCTGATCTGGGCAACAGCGCGAGCGGGATTTTTCTCGACACCTCGCATTTTAACTTGATCGAACAAAACACGATCTCCGGCAACAGTCTTTCGGGCATTCGCGGTCTTGTCGCGCAAATCAACAAGATTCAAGGCAATGTCATCGGCTTGAGTTCGGACGGCGCAACGGTTATCGGTAACAATGGCGGCGGCATCGTCATCGGAGGCGGTCATTCAAACACCATCGGCGGAACGACAGCCGCGACGCGCAACGTCGTTTCCGGCAATGGTCTTGCGGGTATAGCATTAGCCGCCTCGACTTTTAATAACATCGTCAAAGGAAATTACATTGGCGTCGATACATCGGGAAGCGGCACGACTTTTGGCAACACGGCAGCGGGAATTTTGTTGGCAACGACCGCCGAAGACAACATTATCGGCGGCACACAAACCGGCGAGGGCAATGTCATCGCCCGCAATACCGGCGACGGAGTTTCATTTCTCAACACCGCCGGAACGGGTAATCGGGTTTTGGGAAACTCGATCCATAACAACGGCGGTTTGGGCATTGACCTCAACGATGAAGGCGTAACCGCCAACGACACCGACGACCCTGACACGGGCGCAAACGGTCTGCAAAATTTCCCCGTCATTTCGGTGGCTGAAGCATTTTTCGCGGGACTTCGAGTTACGGGAACTTTGAACAGCACGCCGAACACGGCATTTCGCATCGAGGTCTTTTCCAACCCGACCTGTGACGGAACAAACGGCGAAGGACAAGTCTTTCTTGGCTCGTTTGAAGTTACGACCAACTCCGGCGGAGACGTTTCGTTCACCGAAACTCTGACGACGACGGTTGCCGTCGGGCAAGTCGTTACGGCAACCGCGACGCGGCTCGCTTCGCCGACCGATACGTCGGAATTTTCCGCCTGCCGCACGGTTACGGCTTTGTCCGTGCCGAGCGTGACCGTTACAAATACTAACGACAGCGGCGCGGGCAGCTTGCGGCAGGCGATCACCGGTGCCAATTCCGATTCGGATCTCGACCAAATTATCTTTAACATTTCCGGCGGCGGCGTGAAGACGATCTCGCCCGTCACACCGCTTCCGACGCTGACCAATCCGGTTATCATTGACGGTTTATCGCAACCGGGCGCAAGTTGTTCTAACCCTTTGATTGAAATAAACGGCACAAACGCCGGAAGCAGTGTGGATGGTTTGCACATTTCGGCTTCGGGTTCGATCGCCGGGTTGGTCATCAACCGTTTCGATGGCGACGGCATCGAGTTTGACACTCTCGGCAACAACGTCGTCAAATGCAGCCGCATCGGAACAGACCCGACAGGGACGATTAGCCTCAGTAACAGTCTTAACGGCATTCTTCTGGATGGGGTGAGCAACAACATTATCGGCGGCACAAACAACGACGGAAATCTCATCAGTGATAACGCGCAGACCGGAGCATCTCTGGACGCGGATATTCGCGGCATCAATTCGAGCAATAACACCATTCAGGGCAACATCATCGGTCCGAGCATCACCGGCAATAACGTCGGCAGCAACAGTGACAACATCGGTATTAATCTTACCAACGGCAGTAACAACCTCATCGGCGGAACAACCGCCGCCGCACGCAACGTGATAAATTCATGCCGCTTCGGGATCAACTTGCAAAACAGTTCGAGCAACACGATCCAAGGCAATTATCTTGGCTTGAATCTCGCCGGCGAAGTAGGAAGCGGTAATCAGATCCTCAACACCGGGATCCGTGTCGAAAATGCGCCGAATAATTTGATCGGTGGCACGGTTGCAGGCGCGGGTAATGTCGTCTCCAACACTCGCGGTTTCACCTTCAGCGTGGGTATTCTTGTTACCGGAAGTCCGTCGCAAAACACCGTCATTAAAGGAAATTTCGTCGGCACAAACGCCGCCGGAATGACCGACGCAGGAAATAATCGCGGCATCGAAATTGACCTTCCATCATCAGCCGTCATTGGCGGAAAAACTATTGCCGAAAGAAACGTCATCGCCGGAAACGATACCGACGGCATTCTACTCACGAGCGTCAATGCCGCCAATACCGGACCGATCGTCACGGTCGAAGGCAATTACACAATCTGCAAAATTATCCTGCGATCACATCGATCGTGCCGAACATCATCAACGCGGCGCTCAACAGCACGCCGAACTCGACATTCACGGTCGGTTTTTATGCGAGCCCGACGGCCGATACATCCGGATTTGGCGAAGGAAAAACGTATCTCGGCTCGACAAACGTAACCACGAACGCGAGCGGCAATGTCACGTTCAGCTTCTCGATCGCCACGGCGCCAAACGTAGAAGGTCAATTTATCTCGGCGACCGCGACAAACGCCGCAGGCGACACGTCGGAATTTTCGCTCGCCCTTCAGGCGCTTGCGCCGACAGCTGCCAACGTCAACATTCAAGGAAGAGTAATGACACAAAGCGGTCGGCCGATCTCGATCGCGCGCGTCACGCTGACAAATTCCACCGGCGACACGCGTACTGCGATCTCAAATCCGTTCGGCTATTACAGATTTCTTGATCTGCCGTCCGGCCAAACCTACGTCATCACCGTCGGTCACAAATCATACGAATTCGATCCGTCGAGTTTCGTCATCAACCTCACCGACGAGATCAGCGACCTCGTTCTTATCGGCGCACGACGTGAGAATCCTGATTCACAAAACTCCGACGAACCGGCGACCGATGCCGTAAAGAAACCTGACCGGTGATTTAGGTTTTGTAAGATAACATTATAAATTGATGGAGACGGACATCTGTCTCCATTTTTTTATGTCGAACGCGGGCGTCTATCTTCACATCCCTTTTTGCAAATCGCGTTGCTCGTACTGCGATTTTGCAACCGACGTTTATCGCGACGCGGCAACCGTCGAGCGATACGTCGATGCGTTGTGCGTGGAGGTAAAGAATTTTCAGCCGCAGATAAACGCAGATGATGCAGATAAGATCGCCGTTTCAGATCTGCGTCATCTGCGTTTATCTGCGGCAAAAAATCTTGTAGATATTGATACTGTTTACTTCGGCGGCGGCACGCCTTCGCTGCTGACGCCGTCGCAGCTTGAGCAAATATTAAATGTCGTTCACGACACGTTCGACATCTCGCCGGCCGCCGAGATCACGATGGAAATGAACCCGGCGACGGTCACGCCCGAAACCCTCGCAGAATACAAAGCTCTCGGCGTCAATCGAGCGAGCTTTGGCGTGCAGACATTTAACGACCGAGCGTTGAAACTTCTCGCTCGCGGTCACGACGCAAACGATGCGCGAAAAACTTTTCGAATGCTTCGCGACGCCGGTTTTGAGAATGTCAGCTTTGATCTGATCGCAGGTTTGCCGAGACAAACTTTAGAAGATTGGCGGCGAAATCTCGACGAAGCTTTAAAACTCTCGCCTGAGCATATCTCTTTGTATTTATTAGAGATACACGCTGGGACGCCGCTTGCCGAGCAAGTGCGCAGCGGCCGCCAACCGCAACCGGACGACGAACTTGCGGCCGAGATGTACGAGTTGATGCTCGATAAACTCGCCGCTGCGGGTTACGAGCAATGCGAGATCTCAAACTTTGCGCGAGCAGGCTTCGAGTCGCGTCATAACACAAAATACTGGCGGCTCGATCCGGTTTTCGGCTTTGGCGTGTCGGCACACTCGTTCGACGGTCAGATGCGTTACGCGAACGAACGCGACACGGCGAAGTATGTCGAGTCAATGGAAAATAAAAATTCTGCCGAGGTTACGCGCGAACAGATCGACCTCGCCTCCGAGTTTGCCTTTCTCGGTTTGCGTATGGAGAACGGCATCGATCTGGTTGAATACAAAGACCGATTTGAAATCGACCTTTTTGAAAAATACAACAGCGAGCTGGCTGCGTTAGCTGATGCGGACTTGATAGAGATCGGTCACGGACGATTGCGACTAACAAGAAAAGGAAAGCTGTTTTCGAATGAGGTGTTTGCAATCTTCGTATAACCGCCAAATTTTTGTTGACATCAAATCCTATAATGGCGTAATTTTTCAGATTAGATGCTCGCAAAATATTTGATCGGGGTTTTTATCTTTACATGCACACTCGTTTTTGGTTGTGGTGCCGTTATTCTCCTAAATCCAGCCAACGACAACATTAACCAAATTAGTCTGCCGGAGCAGAATCGTTTTCCTGTTGCCTTTATTGAGGAGGAGGCTTCCTTAGACGAAGAACTAATGTCTGTTCAGGACATATCAAACCGAAGTTTTAATGGTTGGTATGAACATGAAGCGGACAAGAAAATGCCGGAGGTTAACCTGATATCGCTCACCCTTGAGATCGATCCAGAAACCGGGAAGATCAATAAAGAGTACAGCGGGGCGGCTGTCTTCACGAGTTTTGAGATGCACAGTGACCAAGGCGTAGTTGGTGATAAATGGACTAAGTTTGATCTACCCAATGTTGAGTTTAGGACAAAGAAGATCAATGGCTTTGATTACAGATTTAAAGGCGTGTTTTTCGAGGAAAAAACCGTTGGAGAGACCGGTGAAAAACTGTTGCGAGGAAAGCTGCAAAAATTTAGAAATGGAAAGAAAGTAGCTGAAGTAACAGGTGATTTCTCATACTCCGAACCGCATTGCTGGCACTAGCCTGATTTCAAATGCGTCCGTGCTTCCCACAGCTCGGGGAAGAATTTTTTCGTCAGCGTTTTTTGTAGATAGCCGACGCCTTCGCTGCCGCCGGTTCCGGGTTTCATGCCGAGCATTCGCTCGACCATAAGCACGTGATGCGAGCGCCAGAGCGAGAAATTTTCGTCGTGCTCGATCAGTAAATCCTGCATTACAAAAAGGTCACTGTGCTTTTCGGGGTGCGTGAGAATTTCGACGATCGCTGCGACGCGCTCATCGTGCGAGCCGGTTGCAAACCCTTGTTTCGCAACAAACGCCCAGAAAGCGTCAGCTAAATTGGGTTCGACAAAGCGTCGGCTCAGCCGCTCGTATGCGAACGCATCTTTTTTAAAAGTTTCGAGAATCTTCTCGTTCTTTTGCCCCGAGACAAATTCCAGTTCGCGAAACTGCATCGACTGAAAACCGCTCGCCGGATTTAGTTTGTCGCGAAATTCGAGAAAGCCGATCTGCGCCATCGTCTCTAAGATGTGAATTTGCGAGACCATCACTTTGCCGATCGCAACGACCGATCGCATAGAATGATTGACGCGAAATGCACGCCCCTCGCCGAGCCACTTTATCGACGCGTCGATCTCGTGCAAGATCTGCTTGAACCACAATTCGTATGTTTGATGGATGACGATAAAGAGCAGCTCGTCATGGCTGGTCGGATCAGACAACGTATGTTGCAGCTTTAGAAGATCGGGAACTTTCAGATATTCGTTGTAAGAGAGAAGCGCGTTTTTGCCGTATTCGTGAGCCATGTGTCGGTTGCGATGCGTAGGCTTATCTTCCGCTATCGACCGTCGAGTGTCAATTTTGCAAAGATCGCGGAAACCTTGCAAAAACCTCTTGACAGAAGCGCGAGATTTGGGTAAATTTTTCTTCGTCTATCACACAATTTGAATACAGGCAGGGGATCTTGAAGTTTAAGATTAAACGAGTGTGTTAGTGATCCTGCAGCCATCGTGTGCGTGAGTGACTAGTGCTGATGTTGCTGATTTTTTGTTTGCCCGGCTTCGCTCTACATGCCGGTATTTTTATTTTTTTAAGTTTTAGGAGGAGTTACTTGAGATGACAAAAACTATCGGCAAGGTCAAATGGTTTAACAACGCAAAGGGCTACGGATTTATCGAGCAGCCCGGCGAGCAGGACATTTTTGTGCACTACAGCTCGATCACCGGCGACGGCTACAAAACCCTGATCCAGGGCGAGCAGGTCGAGTTTGACGTGACGACAGGCCCAAAGGGACCACAAGCGGAAAACGTGATGAAGGTTGTGTGAGTTGTTTTGAGACTGGAAATAAAAGAGGCGAGCCTTTCAACGCTCGCCTTTTTTTGTTACAACTCTTCGCCCTTTGCTTTTAAGATTCGCCGCCACAATTCGCGATACGAGGTGAAGCGGGCGACGAGAGCGTTGAATTGGTATCGCTGTGCGTATGAAAGGCTGCGATTGTCGGCGATGCGTTTGATAAATGAGTCGAGACGGGCGCGAGCTTCGAGCGGCGGTCGCTTTGTCGCACCGTTAAAATAAATGTCAAACTCGATCTTGAGCTTGCGAATGTCGTCTTCCATCCGCACGAGTTGCTGGTCGATCTCGAGTGCCTCTTCCTGCTTGGTTTGCAGTTTTCGGTAAAGATTATTGCCGATGATTGCCATTTTGCTGTTGAGTTTGTGGGAATAGCGGCGCGGGATGCGCCTGTTTAAAAAAACTGCCAACAGCCGTGTGTTTCCAAAATATGCGAAAATACTTCGCTGGAGTTTGATTCGTGGCAAAAACTAAAACTTCATTGAATGCCGTTCTCCGCGAACTGCCGTCGGTCAGCGAGCTGCTCGCGACGCCGACGGCACGCGAGATTGCGACGGCTGCCGGCGAAACTCACGCCGCCGAGATGGCGCGCCGCATTGTCGATAAACTACGACAAGAGATTTTAGCGAGTGGCGGTTCATCTGCAAAAGTCGCGATCGCGGACGCTGAAAATTTACTCTCGCAAGCGTGGGCGACGGAAAAGCTGAGCGGTATTCACCGCGTGATCAACGCAACCGGCGTCGTGATTCATACAAACCTCGGACGTTCACGGCTCGCCGAAGCGGCGCGCAAGGCGATCATCGAGGCAACCGGTTATTGCACGCTCGAATACGATCTCGCGACCGGCAAACGCGGAGCACGCGGTCGCAGAGCCGAACAGCTCGTTATCGAACTCACCGGGGCCGCCGACGCGCTCGTTGTAAATAATTGTGCAGCCGCTGCATTCTTTGTCCTGACCGCTTTCGCCGCAGGAGGCGAGGTCGTCATCTCACGCGGCGAGCTTGTCGAGATCGGCGGCGACTTTCGCGTCCCCGACGTGCTGACACAATCGGGCGCGACGTTGCGTGAGGTCGGCACGACAAATCGCACAAAGTTAGCCGATTATGAAAAAGCTATCGGCGCCGATACGCGAATGATATTACGCGTTCATCCGTCGAATTATCGCATCGTCGGCTTTACAACCATGCCGACCGCCAACGAACTTGCCGCTCTCGCAAAAAAACACGATCTTATCGTTTACGAAGACATCGGCTCCGGAGCGCTCATCGATCTTTCGCAGATCGGCGTTAGCGGCGAGCCGGTCGTTGCCGATTCGATAAAAGCCGGCGTCGATCTCGTGACTTTCAGCGGAGACAAACTGCTCGGCGGGCCGCAGGCGGGCATCATCGCCGGTAAACGCGATCTGATCGCTAAGCTGCGAAAACATCCTTTGTATCGTGCATTACGCGTGGACAAGATCACATACGCCGCGCTCGAGGCGACACTCGAAATTCATCGTCGCGGACGAGCGTTCGATGAAATTCCAACATTGCAAATGTTGTCGATGAGCAAAGAGCAGATCGCTGCGCGCGTCTCGAAATTTGTTGAGGAGCTTCGCGACAAACTTGGCGAGAAAAGTGATTTACATATTGAGATTATCGACGGCGAATCCGCAACGGGCGGCGGCGCGGCTCCCGACGCTCAACTCGAAACAAAACTCATCGCCCTCACGCACAAAACTCTCTCCGCGTTGCACATCGAGCACAAACTTCGTTTCGGAGAAACACCGGTGATCGCACGCATCGTCGATGATCGCGTGTTGATAGACCTGCGAACTGTTAGTGAAGCCGAAGAAAATGAATTGATCGAGAGTCTAGTCGCGATTTGATATACGAACATCGGTCGCCCGCTTGCGAGTGAAAAAAACCTTGGGCTAGTACGGATTTTAGCTGCGAAGCTGCAACATATCTTTAGCCCATGTGAAGTTCCGATGTTAGTCGGAACGGAACGTGGGGCCATCGGCAAAATAACTCGTTAACCTGCGAAGCAGGTGACATACATACATTAAACCCAGATTAAGCATTAGAAAGAGTTAATGATTTCTCTTTTGCTTTCTTCTTTGTGATTTCTTTGCGTTCTTTGCGTCTTTGCGTGAGATAAAAGAATTTTTTCACGCAAAGACGCAAAGGACGCAAAGGAAGAAAAATAGGATGAAAATTCCTATTGCGTAATCTGGGTTAAAGTCATGGAATCTACGTCGTTTATTTCGCCCGCTTCGCAGGCTCGAACCGTGGCCGCAACCGTCCCTCACGTTCCGTCCCAACCAAGTCGGGACTCCACGTGAGGCTAAAGATATGCCGCTGCTCCGCAGCTAAATCACGGCGATAGTCGGATTATTTAGGCGGTTCTGACTAATTGTCTCTCGTGAAATCACTCATAAATTCAACGAGTCGCTCGACGCCCGCGCGTGGAAATGCGTTGTAGATCGATGCACGGATGCCGCCGACGCTGCGGTGGCCTTTGAGGCCGTCTAGGCCGAGAGCGGTGGCTTCGGAGCAGAATTTCTTTTCGAGATCTTCGCTTGGCAAACGGAAAGTAACGTTCATCAGCGAACGCGCGTTATGGTCGGCGTGGCCGGTGTAGTAACCGTCGCTCGTGTCGATCGCGTTGTATAAGATCGCGGCCTTTTCTTCGTTCAGATTCTCCATCGCCGCGATGCCGCCTTGTTTCAAAAGCCAGTCGCACACGAGGCTGATGATGTAAATGCCCCACGTGTTTGGCGTGTTTAGCATCGAGTCGTTTTCGGCGATCACGCGATAATCGAGCATCGAATGTTGGTTCACAGGAACCTGTGCGACAAGGTCGTCGCGGATAATGACGAGCGTCACGCCGCTAGGCCCGATATTTTTTTGCGCACCGGCGTAGATGAGCGCGTGTTTTTCGATGTCGATAGGTTTCGAGAGAATATTCGACGACGCATCGCACACGACCGGAATTCCGCAGCCATCGACATCGTATTTGAATTCGACGCCCTCGATCGTCTCGTTCGATGTGTAATGGACGTATTTCGCACCTTGCGTAAACTTAAGCTCGTCCTGCGACGGCACCGATTTAAAGCCGCCGTCGGCTGACGTGTAGATGACGTTTGCGTTGCCGCAGCGTTTTGCTTCTTTGAGCGCCTTTTTGCCCCACGCTCCGGTAATAACGTAGTCGGCGTTTTCGTCCGAAGCGAGAAAATTCATCGGTATCATCGAGAATTGCAGCGACGCTCCGCCTTGCAAAAACAAGATGCGATAGTTCGACGGCACGCCTAACAGATCGCGTATTCCCTGTTCGGCTGAGGCCAGAATCGGCTCAAAATGTTTCGAGCGGTGGCTGATCTCCATCACGCTCATGCCGATGCCGCCGAGATCAAGTAGCTCTTCGCGAGCCTTTTCGAGAACGGGCACGGGCAGCACAGCCGGTCCGGCGCTGAAGTTGTAAACTTTATTTGCCATGTCGGTTAAAAAAATAAGTTAGCATAACAGCTCGCCAACGCCGAATTCGTGCTTTCATAACCAGCCTTATTTAAGTTAGAATTTATGAAAAGAATAAACTCTGACCGCAAAGACGGCATCTTAGCCGTCGCTAGTTATAACGATCGGAGTTATCGGAGGATTCAATGTTTCGCAAATCATTTATTTCGTTTATTTTCGTTGGGCTGGTGTTATTTATCGGCAATTCGGCACTCGTTGCACAAACGATTCCGGTCTCGGGCATGGTCGAGATGGTCAAGGCCGACGGCACAAAAGAGCCGGTGGCAAATGCGCTGGTCGAGGTTTACCGCATCGATATTAAGTCGGGCTTTCCGTCGGCAAAGACAAATAAAAAGGGCGAATTTAATTTCGCCGGCATTCCTTACACAGGAACGTGGATATTCTCGGTCAGCGCAGCCGGTGCCTCGCCGACGGTTTACCCGATACCGCGAGGCGGCGGCGACAAGATCGTGATCACACTTAATCCTGGCGACGGTAAAAAATTTACCGAGGACGAGGCGCGAAAATACAATGCAGCCGCGGCTCCATCGTCGTCAGGTAAACCGACCGAAGAGCAACTAAAGGCACAGGCCGAATTCGATGCGAAAAAGGCCGAAATAGAAGCGAAGAATGTGAAGGCCGAAAAGGTTAATGAGGTTATCGACCGTGTCGCAAAAGAGGGCAAGGCTGCCTTCGACGCGAAAAACTGGGATCTTGCGATCGCCAAATACGAAGAGGGAATAGCGGCCGACGCTGATTTTGTCGGCAGCGCGCCCGGGTTTGGTAATAACCGCAGCATGGCCCTCAGAGTTCGAGGCGTCGATAGTTATAACAGGGCTGTCAAAGCGACCGATGTAAGCGAAAAGGTTGCAGACCTCACGAAGGCGAGAAAGGATTTGGCCGATTCCGCTCAAGGTTATCTCCGCTCCTGGACCGTGTTAAAAAATGCGCCGGCCACCGACATCACAAATCCTGCCGGTTATGAATTAACAAAGAAGGCGACGCTCGCGGGTGCTTTTGAAACTTTCAGAATGGCTGTCAGAACCGAACAGGCCGATCAGGCAACGATCGATGCTGCAAAACTTTTGATTCCGGAATACGTTTCGTCGGAAGCCGATGCTGCTAAAAAGAGCGAAGCATCACTCACCTTCGCCGATCTATACCGCGTAACCGGTGATTCCGAAAACGCGATCGCGGGCTATAAGGCTATTCTTGAATCTTCGCCGGATAACATCGACGCTCTCGCCGGTGCCGGTCTGAGCCTTGTCAATCTCGGTTATATCAAGATCGAGAACGGCAAATCGCAAAATAACAAGGCAATGCAGGACGAGGGGAAAAAAGATTTACAGGACGGAGCAAACCTGCTCGGGAAATTTGCAAGCGTCGCGCCTGACACTCACAAATACAAAGCCGACGCACTTGGATTGATCGATACGCTTAAGAAAGAGCAAAACGTAACGCCGCAAAAAGTGACAACGACTAAAAGGAGAAATTGAAAATAGTTAGTTATGTGTTTTGACGCCGGGCTTGTTAATAAGCCCGGTTTTTTTTGTCACAAAAGTGCTTTGAGCGGTGTTTTCTACCTGCAACAAGATTATCTTCGGAGGCGCAAAGTGAAAAATATCGCAGCATTTGTATTTGCCATTATCGTGATCGGGAAATACGTGATCGTCGTCTAAAACTCTATTCAAATTGCTTTCTGAACTCGGCAAACGCGTCGCGCAATCCGGCAACTTCGCCGCTGAGTCGCTCGACTTCGCTTTCGAGTTTAGTAACTCGTTCGTTCGCGGAGGTTGTCTGAGAGACTCTCGGCTGATGAGCAACGGCCACAGCCTCGACGTCTATCTCGCCCGCGAGAAGATGCGCGTATCTCGCGTCTTTTTGGCCCGGCAGCCTTTCTAATTTTGCAACAAGCGGCTCGTCGCGTCGCGACAGCAAATCGAGCGTCGTCTGCACTTCGTCAAGTCCCGCAAACTCATGCATTCGCCCGGTTCTGTCGCGAAGCTCGCCTATCGTCTGCGGCCCGCGAAGCATCAACACCGCGATCACCGCCGTCTCGGACGGTTCGAGTTCGTACACGCTCGGCAGCATGTGCTTGTACTTCGGCACGCGCGCACCACTGCCATAAAAAATATAAACCAGATTTCGATCGCGTAATCGCTCAAGCGCGTCGCTCACCGTTTTCTCATCAAAACTGACGACAGGATCGCGATTATTCTTTTGATTGCACGCGTTGACGAGCGCGTTCAGCGTCAGCGGATAATATTCCGGCGTCGTCAATTGCTTTTCGACGAGCGCGCCCAGAATGCGGATTTCTGTTTGATCAAGATTTTCGGGCATAACTGTCGGGGCAAAATTTCTCTCTTTAATTTACAATTTAGAAAATGGATATTCTAGTTGCCCGCACGATCGATGAATTGCAGCTCGCGTTCGAACGCTTGTCACACGCCGCCCACATCGGCTGCGACACGGAAACGTCGGGCCTAAGCGCGCAGTATGGAAAACTTTTTAGCGTGCAATTCTCGGACGGCGAATTTAACGTCCTCGTCCCCGTGAGCGAAGGCGTCTCACTCGGCCCGCTCGCCGGTATTCTCGCAGACGCTGCGATCGTAAAAATTTTTCACAACGCAAAATTCGATCTCGACTTTCTAAATCACAACGGCATCGCCGTGCAAAATGTTTTCGACACGATGATCGCCGAAAAAGTTCTCACGCGCGGTGCAAAACAATCCGCATCGCTCGCCGAGACGCTTTATCGCTACTTCGCCGTCGATCTCGACAAATCACCACGCTCAAAATTTACCCGCAAATGGAACGGCATCTGGACGGACGAACTTGTCGATTACGCTCTGTCGGACGTTGTTCACTTGCCCCGGCTGATGTCGGAGCAAACCGCGTGGCTCGAAAAACTTGATTTAGTAAACGATTTCAATAACCAACTTAAAAAGATTTTTACCAACGATGGTAAGCCGGATGGCCTTCTTTAACGGCGACGAAAGTGCCGTGACAAGTTGCACAGACTTTGTTATTTGCGATGAGTTCGGCTTCGACGGTGGCGCGATCTCCGCTTGATTCGACAACGTGCGCGCGCAAGTGAATCTCAGCGTTGCTCGGCGTCGGGCGCAGCAACTTCACATGAAAATCCGCCGTGACGGTGCAATCAGGTTTGTCCTTGCCGTCTCGCTTCATTAGAAAATACGTCGCCGTCCAGTTCGAATGACAATCTAGCAGCGCGCCGATAATGCCGCCATTCAGCATTCCTGGGAACGCTTCGTGATGAGTTTCGGCGTGCCAAATCGCGACGACATCTTCGCCGTCGGGAAAACTATTCACATGCAAACCCTTTTCGTTCGCCGGCCCGCAGCCAAAGCAGATACTATTTGGCGAATACTTTTGCTGCAGGGATAGTTCGTCTTTCATCAAAGGTAGCTTCGCACGCGAGAGTTTGCGGTTCAAGGTCGTAATGGCGTAAATTTAATCGTCAATCAAAAAATATTATGCTCAGTTTGATCGCGATTGCGGTGATAGTTTGGCTCGTCTTTGGTTACTTTGCCTATGGTCGCTGGGTCGCTCGGCAGTTCAATCTCGACGACGCAAACGAAACTCCCGCGAACAAAATTAACGACGGCGAAGATTACGTCCCGACGCGGCCATTTTATCTTTTTGGGCAGCATTTTTCAGCGATCGCTGCGGCCGGGCCGATAGCCGGACCGATCATCGCTTGTCTTGCATTTGGTTGGCTGCCGTGTTTGATCTGGATCGCTCTTGGTGTCGTGCTGATCGGCGCCGTTCACGACTTTAGCGCGCTTGCGTCGTCGGTTCGTCACGGCGCACAGAGCATTGCCGAGATCACACGCGACAAGCTCGGCGGCAAAGCGGGGCGCGCGCTGATGGCGTTCATCTGGATCGCGCTGGTTTATGTCGCGGTCGCTTTTACAGACATTACGGCCGGAACGTTTGTCGCGGGCGACGAGTCGCTCGTCGGCGAGACGACATTCAATCCCGGCGGCGCGGTCGCGATGGCAAGCGTGCTGTATCTCGGCCTATCAATCGTGCTCGGCGTCGTCGAACGTTTTCTCAAACCGCCGCTCTGGCTCGTGACGATCATCTTCGTTCCCGCAACATTCGCGCTGTCTTATGTCGGCACAATGTTTTCGCATGTGCTGATCTTCAGCCACCAAACGTGGGCGGTTTTGATCCTTTTGTATTGCATCGTCGCGTCGATGCTGCCGGTTTGGGCCTTGCTACAGCCGCGCGGTTATCTAGGCGGATTTGTGTTGTATGCGGCAATCGCGGTTGGCGTGATCGGAATTTTCTTCGGCGGATACGAGATCAATCAGCCGGCGTTCAAATCGTTCGACGTCGGAGGAATGACGGGAATGCTCTTCCCGTTTTTGTTTGTGACGATCGCGTGCGGTGCGTGTTCGGGTTTTCACGGTTTGGTTTGCTCGGGCACGACGTCAAAGCAGATCGATAAAGAAACTCACACACGCCCGATCGGTTACGGCGGTATGCTCGCCGAGGGCTTTGTCGCTTTTATCGCGCTCGTGACGGTGATGATCGCGTTTGGCGATTCGCTGGTCGGGCCTGACGGCAAGAATCTGCCTGCGGGAAAAATTTACGGCAACGGCATCGGCAACTTTCTCTCACTGATCATTGGCCAGGAAAATTTAAAATTCGCCGTGACATTCGGTGCGATGGCGTTCTCGACATTTGTTTTTGACACGCTCGACGTGACGATGCGGCTCGGGCGTTATCTCGTGCAAGAGCTGATCGGCATTCCGGGCCATGTAGGCGCGGTTATCGGGACGCTCGTGACGGTCGCTCTTCCGCTCGCGCTGATCTTTCTCGCAAAGCCGGGCAGCTACATAGAATTCTGGACGCTCTTCGGCGCGTCAAACCAACTGCTCGCCGCGCTGACGCTGCTCTCGATCACCGTTTGGCTTTACAAAGCGCGCAAGCGAATTGCGTTCACGCTGCTGCCGATGCTTTTTGTGCTCACGATCACGCTTTGGGCACTCGCGTCGATCGTGATCGGCAACTTTCAAACAACGAACGGATTCGACATCAAGCTCGTCAACGGCATAATGTCTATCGCGCTCATCTCACTCGCGATCTTTTTAGTAGTGAAGGGACTTTTGAAACTTCGTGAGAAACAGGACGACGATCTTACAGGTCCGAGCGAAGTTTTTGCAGAGGTTTAGTGATCTTACTTGCGCCCCAAGCTTGGGTTGATCTTGTCTTCGAGCCAGTTTGTGAGACTTTCGACGCTCTCGATGTGCACCGGTTTGCCTTGCCACGCCTTGATCGCGAACACGACGAGCATTATCGACGTCACAAGCGTGAAGATCAAATTTCCGATCGACGCAATGTCGGTGACGTTGTCCACGATGCCGAGAATCGTCGTCACGGCGAGAATTCCCACGTGCGCCGCCAGCCCTTGTGCAGCGTGAAAGCGAGCTTTCGTCTCGCTCTTCGGCACCATAAACAAAATTAACGCTCCCGCAACCATTCCGATAAACCACGGAATATACGGCGCCGCGATCACCATATGTTCAGGCAAACCGAACGGCTCGATCTTTCGTGAAGTCGTGTCATCGGTCGCAGTGAGATTCGCCGGTTGATAATTCGCGGGCACAAACCGACCGTCATACGGTTGCGAGTAAACACTAGCATCGGCCGCAAAAAATCTTTGCGTCTCTTGCTCGCTTTTTTGAGTAGGAGCGCCATTTGCAAATTGCCGCGTCTCAGCCGCACCGGTCTCGGACAAGACTTGTGTCTTGACTTCGGCCTCGGCCTTTATCTTCTCCGGAAAATCCGGATCGAGCGGATTTGTGTCGTACTTTGTCGGCATTACAGTTTGATTTTACGACATATCGTCGTTGATTGTTCGGGGAAAAATCCTCAACACTTTGCGTCTTTGCGGACTTAGCGACTTTGCGTTGAAATTCCTAATTCCTTCAACTGAGCTTCGTCAACCTCGCCCGGCGAGTCCATCATCAGATCTTGCGCCGATGCCGTTTTTGGAAAAGCCATGACGTCGCGGATGTTCTCAGTGCCGCAAAGTATCATGCAAGTGCGCTCGATGCCGGCGGCAAAACCACCGTGCGGCGGCGTGCCGTATTCAAGTGCATCGAGGAAAAACCCGAACTGCGCACGCGCAGATTCGGGCGTCATTCCGAGTGCCTTGAAATTCAGCGCCTGCACATCTTTTTGGTGAATACGTATCGAGCCGCCGGCGCATTCGTAACCGTTGATGACAGCGTCGTAAGCTTTTGCGCGTACCTGACCGAGAAGATGATGCTGCGAAGCGTCATTGACCGCAGTTTTAAAGAGTTCGAGATCCTCATCCATCGGCGACGTGAACGGGTGATGCGCCGCGATGTATGTGTCTGTCGCTTCGTCGTGCTCGAACATTGGAAATTCGGTGACGATCAACGCTTCGTGCCGCTCGCGGTCGATCAAGTTTTCGCGCCGTGCAATTTCGTTGCGAAGCGCACCTAAGCTTGCAGCGACAACCGATTTCTTTCCGGCGACGATCAAAACGGCATCGCCCTTTGCCGCTTTTGCAGTAGTAGCGAGCTGTGCGATCTTCTCTTCGCCTAAAACTTTGAGCAACGAAGAAGTTATTTCATCACCAACCTTTATCCACGCAAGCGCGCTCGCACCGTAACGTTTTACAAACTCCTGCAGCTCATCGGTTTGCTTTCGCGAATAATCGGCTCGGCCTCGTGCGACAAGGCATTTGATCTCACCGCCGTTCGCGAACGTATCTACAAACGGAGCAAAATCCGTGTCACGAAGATTGTCACTCAAATCGACAAGCTCCATTTCGAATCGCAGATCGGGCTTGTCCGAACCGTAACGCCTAACGGCCTCGGCGTACGTCATTCGCGGCCACTCGATCGGCAAATTAACATCGATCAGTTTCAGCACGTGGTTGAACATGCCTTCCATCTCGCGATAAATCTGTTCGCGATTTACGAACGACATCTCCATATCTAGCTGCGTGAATTCCGGCTGGCGGTCAGCTCGCAGGTCCTCGTCGCGAAAGCAGCGAGCGATCTGATAGTACTTATCAAAACCGGCGATCATCGTGATCTGTTTTAAAATCTGCGGCGATTGCGGCAGCGCAAAAAACTTGCCAGTGTGAATTCTCGACGGCACGATAAAGTCACGAGCCCCTTCGGGCGTCGATTTGAGCAAGATCGGCGTCTCGATCTCGATAAAACCACGCGCGTCAAAATACTCACGGATCACCGCAACGGTTTTCGCACGCATGCGGATGTTCTGCTGCAACTGCGGCCGACGCAGATCGAGATAGCGATATTTCAAACGCGTCGATTCGTCGGCAAGATTCTCGCTGCCCGCAACCTCAAGTTGAAACGGCGGAACATTCGCGTCATTCAATATCAAGATCTCGTCGGCGTGAACCTCGATGTCGCCCGTCGCGAGCTTTGGGTTGTGTGTGCCCTCGCGCATCATCACTTTGCCTTTTACGGCGATAACAAACTCGCCGCGAAGATTTTTTGCTTTAACGTGCGCGTCACCGGCGTCTTCCTCGCTAAAGACAACTTGCGTCACTCCTTCGCGGTCACGCAGATCAATAAACGTCAGCACGCCAAAGTCGCGCTTCCTCGCAACCCAACCCATCAACACGACCTTTTCGCCGACATGCGATTCGCGCAGCTCACCGCAAGTATGCGATCTTTCTAAATTTCCTAAAGTGTCTAACATAAAAACTTATTTGCCCGCGAATAGCGCGAATAAAGCGAATAAGACAAGCCAATCATGGCTGTAATCGATTTGCTAAAACCTCGTATCTCCCGGCCGATGAATTGCGGCGGTTACATGCAAATCGTTCGTACACGAGTTTCGGAAATACTCCGAAATTGATCAATAGGCCTAAGTCGAATCCGGTCGAATGAAGGTAATTAAGGATTTGAGATCTGTGGGCATCGGTGAATGCTGATACCGATTTGATTTCAACTATAATCTTCTCGTAGCAGATAAAGTCCGGACGAAATTTCTGTTCAAGAACAATGCCTTTGTAACTTAACGGCAGCTCAGGTTGCGATACAAACGGTATTTTCTGCATCAAAAACTCGTTAGAAAGACACTCTTGATAGATCGGTTCCGTGAAACCAAAACCCTTCTGGTTATAAACCTCAAAACACGCCCCAATTATCTTAAAACTCTCATCTTTAAAAACTATCTCGGTCATTTATGTTCTTATTCGCTTATATTTGCGTTATTCGCGGGCAAAAAAACAAACGCCTTTCGAAGTTTAGACAATCGAAAGGCGGAACGCGAAATCTATAGCGTTCTCACCTCACGTATTATTGTCGTTAACTACTAAAAGTGCGTTCATCAAAAGTAAAATCTAGCGAAATAATACAGTATCGGTGCGCCGAAGAGCAAACTGTCGAGTCGGTCGAGAAAACCGCCATGGCCGGGCAGGATCGACGCAGCGTCCTTTGTTTTAGAGCCACGTTTCATAGAGCTCTCAGCCAGATCACCGAGCACGCCGACGGCTGCCAAAACGATTGCGAGCGGAATCGAAAACTGAAATGGAAGTTCGAGAAAGAACGTCGCCGTCGCAATCGCGGCACCGGCTGCTGCTGCTAAAAGACCGCCGATCAGGCCTTCGACAGTTTTGCCGGGCGAGATCGCGGGAGCGAGTTTATGTTTGCCAAACGCGCGGCCTACATAATAAGCACCTGTGTCGGACATAAAAATAACGATGAAAAAATATCCGAGCAGCTTAGTTGAAAGATTAACTCCGCTTTCAAACCCGACACGCATCGCAACCAAAAAGCCGCCGAGAAACGCGACATACAAAACTCCGAGCAGCGTCACGCCGACACCGGTCAGCATCTTGGAAAAATCTTTTTGAAAACGAAATGTCTGCGTGACAAGCAAAACAATTAAGAACAAAGCGAGTGTCAGCAGGAGCAGTTCGGGCGCCTTTGTCGGAGCGTCGAATACAAACCCGATGAACAACGCCGCCGCTCCCAAGTAACCGATCGAGGCATCGGCCTTGAGCTCAAGTTTTTTTGTGAGCGAATAAAATTCAAACAAACCCGCCGCGATAGCAAATGCCGTAAGCGTTACAAACAGCCACACAGACTCGCGCCACCACAGCGGCAAAATTATCGCTGCGATCAGGATCGGCAAAGCGATGGCAGCGGTTAATATTCGCGTCTTCATTAATAATTCAACAAACTGGCCGCCCACTTACGCAGGCGGTTCTGACTTTACGCCGCCGAAGCGACGATCGCGTTTTTGGTATTCGATGATCGCCTCGAAAATTTGCGGTCGGCGAAAATCAGGGAACAATGTCGGCGTCACAAAAATTTCGCTGTAAGCAAGCTGCCACAACAAAAAATTTGAGATGCGAAATTCGCCGCTTGTGCGAATCAGTAGATCGACGTCGGGCAAATTCCACGTGTAAAGATTTCGCTCGATGTCCTTTTCTGATAAATGGTCGATCACATCATTGCGACGCTCGATATCTTGATATGCAAGACGCGCAGCGCGAACGATCTCAGCACGCGCACCGTAATTCAGCGCGACGCACATCACCATTCCCGTGTTATTCATCGTAGTTTGCGACGCGTTAGTAATTTCTTTTTGCACATCGGCTTCGAGCCCGTAGATCTCGCCGATCGCCTGGAAGCGAATGTTATTTGCGTGAACCTCTTTAAGCTCGCTGCGAATAAAACGCTTGAGCATCTGCATCAAACCTTTGATCTCGGTTTTTGGACGCTTCCAATTCTCAGTCGAAAATGCGTAAAGCGTCACAGCTTTAATTTCGAGCCGAGCGCACGTATCGACTATCGCTCTGACCGAATCGGCACCGGCACGATGGCCGAAAATTCGCGGCTTGCCTTGCGCGCGCGCCCAACGTCCGTTGCCGTCCATGATGATGGCAATGTGCTGCGGCAGGCGCGTCACGTCGATCGACGCCAGCAGTTTGGCCTCGGTCGAGTTTGGTTTTATGACGCCTGCAAAACTTTCAAACATAAGAATTTTGGCCACAGATTAACGCAGATGACGCAGATAAAATGCTTTTTCTTGCTCAGCGTGATCTGCGTTTATCCGCGGCTAATTTTCTTTTCCGTTATAGCGACGATCGCGTCGCGATTAACGGGACCGTAAATATGCGGATAAATTTCGCTATTCGTCGAAGGCTCTTTCAAAACCCGTGACATCAGTTTGTCGCTGTCAATCTCGATGATGACGAGTTTCTTCACGCCTTTGTAATATCTTTTGATCACGTCGTCGAGCTGATCGGCAAAGCTGCAATGTATAAAACCCTCGGTCTCCAAACTTTTTGCGCGGTAAAGTCCGGTGTCAAATGCCTGCCAATCTTCGGGTAAAACTATGTGATAGATAAGCATAAGAATTCTGCCCGCGAATGACGCTAATGAACACGAATAAGAACAATATAAAATGATTTTATTAGCAAAGATTTGCGTTATTCGCGGGCATATCCTGCTTCTAGTCGTAATCAACTTTTAACAAAGTCAAACCCTGCGCCGAAGCGGTCTTTCCTGCCAAGTTACGCTCCCCGGTTACGATTGCAGTTTGAATTGTATCACTTGTTTTTTCGCCACGCCCGACTTCGATCAGCGTGCCGACGATCGAGCGAACCATATATCGCAAAAAGCCTTTTGCGGTAATGCGAAATTCAATTATGTGCGCGTCGGCGTTTCTTTCCCAGTGAGATTCAACCGTGAAATCGGTTACGTTACGAACGCGACTCTCGCCGTCTGCTTTTGCCGAAGCAAACGCCGTCCAATCGTGCTCGCCTAAAAAAAGTCGCGCAGCTTCATTCATTTGCGCAACGTCGAGCGGCCGAGATTCGTGATGCGCGAATCTGCGCCAAAACGGCGACATCACCGGCGCATTTACGACGCGATAAAGATAGGTTTTACTCTTTGCAGAAAAACGCGCGTGGAAACTGTCGTCTGCACGCGTCACGCTCATCACACGAATGTCGCGCCAGAGATTGCCATTGATAGCATGTTTTAATTTTTCAGGTGTGAACTTATCGCCCGCGATGTGCACATTCGCAACCTGACCCTCAGCATGAACGCCCGCGTCTGTGCGTCCCGAACCGACCACCGCAACCTCAGCATCGACCAACATTCCGATCACGCGCTCAAGCTCGCCCTGGATCGTCCGGTCATTCTCCTGCACCTGCCAACCATGAAAATCCGTGCCGTCGTATTGAATAAGAAGTCGGTAGTTCATCTTTTAATTGTTAATTGTTAATTGGAAAATTGTTAATTGGTCACAAATTTCTTCTTAAAACCAATTTACAATTATCCAGTTTACGATTGACAATCACTTTCTGCTGCCTGGTTTGATCGCTTCGATTCCCTTAGCGCACATCGGGCAAACGTCTGCTGCGTAGCTTGGCACGTCGAGACTAGCAAGCGAAATTCGCGGAACGCCGACATCTGCTGTACCGTTCGATCGGTCGATGATCGACGCGGCGGCGACCACTTTTGCACCGTGTTGTTCGAGTGCCGCGATGCATTCGCGTGTCGAACCACCGGTTGTAATTACATCTTCGACAACTAACATTCGCTCACCTTCACTCAACGTAAAGCCGCGTCGCAACGTCATCTCTCCATTCTGTCGCTCTGTCCAGATAAATTTTGCACCAAGCGCCTGTGCAACCGCGAAACCGATCACGAGTCCGCCGATCGCCGGACTGGCGACCGTCTCAACGCCGTCGGCAAGATTTTCCTGCATCAATTTTCCGACGATCTCCGCTCCATATCGAGCGGCATCTTTAGGATCTTGCAACGCCAGGGCACATTGTAAATACTGCGGACTGTGCAGCCCGCTCGACAAAAGAAAATGTCCTTCGAGCAATGCACCCGCATCTTTGAAACGTTTGAGAAGTGAGTTTGTTGAATTCATTATCTTTGACTTTGCGTTCTTTGCGTGAAATAAGAGCGGTTTCACGCAAAGAAGCAAAGAACGCAAAGAAAACCGGTAATCGAGTTTCCTTCTGCCTAACCCGACAAACTTTGATAATATCTTGATGTGACGCCGCACCCAAATCTTATATCCGAATCGCTGCTGATCAGCGAAACCGTCGCGTTGCTCCGCTCGTTTGGCGGCAAGGCGTCGGCGGTCAGTGTCGTCGATTTTGTGATGAAAATTCGGCGGCCCGATCCGCGGCTCGCGAAAACGCTGGTCGGCGACTTGATCTTACGCGATCCGCGACTTCGGCTAAATGAAGACACGGTTGAGCTTGTAGTTGCTAATTTCGACGGTCGCGAAGTCGAGGAAACGGATTTCGTCGTTTTCGATCTCGAAACCACCGGAGCAAAAGCGCCTCCGTGCCGCATCACCGAGATCGGTGCGTATCGTGTAAAAAACGGCGCCGTCGTCGCTGAATTTCAAACTCTAGTTAATCCCGAAACGCCGATTCCGCCTTTTATCACCCGGCTAACTGGCATCGATGACGAAATGGTCGAGGGCGCGCCCATATTTGCCGATGTCGCGCATGACTTTTTGCAGTTCATCGGCGACTCGATTTTGGTCGCGCACAATTCTGGTTTCGACATGCGCTTTTTGAATCATGAGATCGGGCGCGTTTTTCACGAATACCGCGTTGCAAATCCGTGTCTCTGCACAGTGCAGCTCTCGCGACGGCTGCTGCCAGACGTACGCAATCACAAACTCAAAACCGTTGCCGAGCATTACTCGATCGACCTATACAATCATCATCGCGCCGCTGCCGACGCGCACGCGACGGCTCATATTTTTATCAATCTGCTGAGTCAGCTTAGCGACGACGGCGTGACCGATCTCGCCGCCGTTCGCAAGCTGGGTGCGCGCAAATATCGTTATGCCAGATGAAAGCACGCCGACGGGCGCAAACAATCAAGGTCTCGCGATTTGTCCGACGCCGCGCTCTGAGATGGATCTTTACGCGCTCGATGCCTTTGCTTATGAATTTGTCGGCAAGGAAATTTGGATCGAATTCGAGATGCCGGAATTTACGGCGATCTGTCCGTTTTCGGACTTTCCGGATTTTGCCGTCATTCGCCTCAAATACGTTCCGAACAAACTCTGCGTCGAACTAAAAAGTCTCAAACTTTACATCAACTCATTTCGCAACGTAAAAGTTTTTCACGAACACGTCATCAACATCATCCTCGAAGATTTCGTTCAGGCCTGCGATCCACTAAAAGTCGAGATCGAAGGCGACTTTCACGTCCGCGGCAATATTAAAACTGTCGTTCGAGCCAGTTACAGTCAGAACCACCTGCGGTAGCGGGTGGTTGAAGATTGACCTTCTGACGATGTTAAACCACCCGCTACCGCAGGTGTTCTGACTAATGAATTGTGGCCACCATCACACGCGGCTGTTTGTAGAGATGTTTTGTGCAGGCGGTTTCGACGAGATTGAGTATCTCGTTCTCACGAGGCGGCCGACCGTTGGAATACGCGTTGCGAATCTCTGAGAGAATTAAGAATTTGGCTTTTTCCAGCAGAGTTTGCTCGCGGAATGAAAGTTTCTTTTCGTGGCTGAGAAAGGTGAGCTTTTTAAAAACATCAGCAGCTTGAAAGACATCACCCGATTGCAGCTTTTCCATAAACTCGCGCGAACGCGTTTTCCAATCGCATGACACCGGCTCGAAATCTTCGCCCAGCTTACCGATAAGTTTTCGACACTCGGCAACGCTGATCAGCGGACGAATGCCAACGCAATCAGTATTTTCTTGTGGAATAAAAATTGTCGAGTTGTCGCCGAGCACACGCAGCATGTAGCCACATAAAAGACGCCCGGCGATCATGCGCTTTTCCATCAGCTCGACAAGGCACGGCCCTTGACTCGGGTAAGCAACCTTTTGACCAACGGTAAGCTGCATCATTCCTCTCTAAAAAATCAGAGTCGAAACACGGAATTTTAAAAATGCAAAATGGCTCTGTGTTAAACGTGAAGTGTTATTTCAAACTATGACGTGAGTATAGCACGAGTGTGGGTTTAGAAAAAGCGGAAATCGCTATGGCATTTCTTCGCGTGGGCGAAAAACTCGGCGGACGTTACCGCAATTAATTTTTATCTCGTTCCAACCGTCGATCGATAGGTCGATAACCGCGAGAGCGGCTGTCGGCATCGGCTCGACGTCACCGGTTAGAAATCTGATGAAACTTTCTATGCCCGGATTGTGGCCGACGAGCATCGCAGAATTATGACCGTCGATTTCAGACACAACTTGCTGCAACGAGCCGGGACTTGCTTCGTAAATGCGCTCGTCGAATACGATCTCAGATTTAAATTCGGCGGCTTGCTTTAACAACTCGGCAGTCTGCCACGCGCGTTTTGCGGTCGATGAGAAAATCACATCAGGTGCTAAACCTTTTTCTTGCATCAGCTTGCCCATGAACGGCGCCGTCCGACGACCGCGATCATTCAGCGGGCGCTCGTAATCTGAAAGTTGCGGATCATCCCAACTCGATTTGGCATGTCGAAGAAGAAAAAGAGTTTTCATCTGAGGCTCGAAGAATTGGTGGAGACGAGGGGGATCGAACCCCTGACCTCTGCAATGCCATTGCAGCGCTCTCCCAGCTGAGCTACGTCCCCAAAAAACGAGTCGTGAGTCACGAGTCGTGAGTCGCGAGTCGGAATTTAGAATCTACCGAATTAGCTGCAACGCGTCAAGGTTCTGGGGAAGAGGATTCAACGCTGAGAACGCAGAGCCTAGAGAAGAATTCTCACGTCTCTGCGAACTCTGCGAACTCTGCGTTGAAATTCCGTGTTACCGACCTTTGAATTCCGGTTTGCGTTTCTCGAGAAATGCGGCGACGCCTTCTTTTTTGTCTTCGGTCGAAAAGCAAATTGCGAAGAGATCGACTTCGCGACGCAGTCCTTCGTCGAGGTTCGAGCGCGAGGCGAATTTGACGGCTTCTTTGCTGAGCTGTAATGCGATCGGCGCTTTTTCAGCGATCTTTTCGGCAAGTTTCATCGTCTCGGCTTCGAGTTGGTCAGCCGGATAGACATGATTTACGAGACCGAATCTTTCAGCCGTCGCGGCGTCGATCATATCGCCGGTCAGCGCCATTTCCATCGAGCGACCTTCGCCGACGAGCCGAGGCAGACGCTGAGTTCCGCCACCGCCGCACATAATTCCGAGGTTTATCTCTGGCTGACTAAACCTCGCGTTCTCGCTCGCCATTCGAATGTCGCAGGCCATCGCGAGTTCGTTGCCGCCGCCGAGACAAAAGCCGTTGACCATCGCGATCACCGGTTTTGGAAACGTGTCGATCGAATTAAACAATGAGCGTTCGTGAAAGCTGTTCCGCTGCGTGACGGGCGTCTGCCCTTCGAATTCGCTAATGTCGGCCCCGGCGATGAACGACTTCTCGCCCGCACCGGTGATAACAAGCACGCGAACGCCGTCATCCTTTCGCAACTCATCGATAGCGGCGACGCCTTCGATGTGAACTTTTTTGTTTAGAGCGTTAAGTTTGTCGGGACGATTGATGGTAAGCACGGCGACCGCACCGCGTTTCTCTACAGTGATAGTTTCGTACATATAAAGTGAAAAAGTGAAAGAGTGAAAATGTGAAAAGGCTTGCGGATATTCGCAACGACTTTTTCACTTTTTCACACTTTCACTCTTAACCTATTATTCATTCACGCCTTCGACGACGTTGTCGTCTGCGACCCACGAGACGAACAGCCGCAACCAGCTTTCCTTCGATTCTTCGATCGCGACGCCGACGCGCGACGTGCCGTAACTAGCCGGAATGATGCGAACGACTTGCGCTTTGACCTCGACGGGCACGCCGTTCGGACGATGCGAGCGAATGTAGAGGCTGTCGCCTTGCGAGATTTGTTGATTAAGTTGGAACAGCGCGCCAAGCGTCGAAATATCGTCCGTCTCGGTCGGTTCGCTCCACGTCGCACCGTCGTCCGAGCGGCCCGAAACCACAATCGGCAGGCGCAACGCCATCCTCAATGCAAATCTTTTTTCCTCAAAATGAGGTTGGATCGATGTCATTCGTAAAATCGCCTCGCGGCCGGTGACTTAAATACAGTTTAACACTAACAAACCTTTTCTTGTAAATAGTTTGCTGTTTGACCGGAGGGCCATGCGCGTCGTCGCACAAAAATAATCTATTAGACGAACCAGTTAGTCGATAGTTATACTATAAGCAAAGGCGAATTTAAAAGATGCGTTTTTTGTGTTGCCGTTTGTTTTTATGAGTGAAAATCGTATTCACCGCAAAGTAGTAATTCTCGGCTCGGGACCGGCCGGACTAACCGCCGCCGTTTATGCCGGACGAGCGCAGCTCGCCCCGCTTGTGATCGACGGGCCTCAACCGGGCGGCCAATTAACTATCACAACCGATGTCGAAAATTATCCCGGCTTTGCAAGAGGAATAATGGGGCCGATCTTGATGGACGAATTTCGCGAGCAAGCTCTGCGCTTTGGCACGGAGATCGTTAATGTGTGGATCGACCGCGTTGATTTGAGCGAGCGACCATTCACGCTCTATGGCAAAGAGAGCGAGGACGCGAGCGAGATAACTACAATTATTACAGCAGATACGTTGATCATCGCGACTGGTGCGTCGGCGAAATGGCTCGGTATTCCCGGCGAAGCGCCCGTGCCCGAAGGCCTTGGTGGCAACGGCGTTTCGGCGTGCGCAACGTGTGACGGATTCTTCTTTCGTAATAAGCCGATCGTCGTCGTCGGCGGCGGTGACACGGCTATGGAAGAGGCGCTTCTCCTCACAAAGTTTGCATCGAAAGTCACACTCGTTCATCGCCGCGAAGAGTTTCGCGCGTCGAAGATCATGCAGGAACGTGTGCTCGCGCACGAAAAGATCGACGTGCTTTGGAACACCGAAATTGAAAAAATTGACGGCAGCAAAGAAACCGGCGTCGAGAGCGTCACGCTTTTTAATAATAAAACCAAAGAGGCCCGCGAGTTTCCGACGCAAGGTGTTTTCATTGCCATCGGTCATCAGCCAAACACGCAGCTCTTCAAAGGCGTGCTCGACATGGACGACGTCGGTTATCTGATAACTGACGGCCGCACGACGAAGACAAATATTCCCGGCGTCTTTGCGAGCGGTGACGCGCAGGATTCGTATTATCGACAAGCCGTCACCGCCGCCGGCACCGGCTGCATGGCCGCGATCGACGCCGAGCGATTTCTCGCCGAAGCGGAATCTGAAGAAGAGGGGAAAAGGGGAAGAGGAGAAGAGGTAATGACTGTGTGAGTTTCTCCTCCTCGCCTTTTCACCTGCTCTCCTTTTCACAAAGCTATGCCGATCTACGAATACAAATGTCAGCAATGCGGTCTGCACTTTGAAAAGCGACAGAGCGTATCGGACGCGCCGCTCGCGACGTGCGAAAAATGCCACGGCAAGCTCGAAAAGCAGTGGTCGCTGTCGGGCTTTCAATTTAAAGGTGCAGGCTGGTATGTGACCGATTACGCCGGTAAAAAAGGCGAAAAGGGCGAGAAATCTCCGACAAGCGAAACCACCGCAACGCCCGATGCCGCATCCAAAAACAAGGACGAAACAAAATCACCTGCGCCCGTGAAGGAAAAAGTTTCAAAGCCCGTCAAAGATCGATGAATCGTCATTTCGTTTTTTTAGTTATCTGCATTTTCGTACTCGCCGCTCAAGCCGCGCCGCAGTCGCGCCGCAGCATACGCGGCGTCCTAAACTCCGAAGGCACGATCATCTCGGTCACCGCAACTCGTGACGACAAAAGAGGCGAGCCGATCAAGATCGACAACCTTTTCCTCTACGAAAACGGCATAGAGCAAAAGATAAAAAATTTCAACTTCGACCCGAGCCCGTCAAAGATCGTCATCCTCGTCGATAATTCGCAGACGCTGCAAACAGCAGTCGAAACGATGAAGCAGGCCGCGATGGAATTTGCGTATGAGATATTCGAGGGCGATCAGATCTTCACGCTCGCATACGACGAAAAGGCCGAGATCATTCAGGAGTGGACCGACGATGCGAAAAAGATGGAAGCGTCGTTTGCCACGTTTCGAAAAAAAGGAAACCCGTATCTCTTTGACGCGCTCGAAGCGACGATGAAAGAGATATTGCTCCCGCTAATGCCCGGAACGCGAAAAACTGCGGTCGTCCTCATCAGCGACGGGCTCGACCGAGGCAGCAAAACGACCTTCGACAAAATTTTGAGCGATCTGCAAAGCTACAACGTGACGGTTTACGCCCTACAGTTACCTGATCGCACGGGCGGTGCATTTCGCCGCGACCAGCCAAAAGCAAAAGCCGTCATCGAGCGACTCGCCGAAGAAACCGGCGGCCGCGTCTTCCCTTTTGAAGAAGCGCAAACCGCCGCCAAAACCATCTGCGACGAACTCCGCCGCAGCCGCTATCTGCTCGCCTATCAACCGACAAACACTTCGTCCTACGACGCACGCAGAATTTTCCTACTCGGCAGCGAAGGCATAACCGTCCGCACAAAAACCGCTCACCCGCCGAATGTGAAATAGCCACGTCTGTCGGCGAAGTATAGTGTTAGAACTGAAAAATGACTGCAAAAGAACTGGTTATCGAAGCTGTGAAAGACCTTCCCGATAATGCCGTTGTCGAGGAAGCGATGGAGAGACTTTTGCTGCTAGCTAAGATCGAACGCGGCATCGAGCAGGCTGATGCGGGGAAAACTGTTTCGCATGATGACGTCAAAATCAGAATGGCAAAATCACGGAGCGAGCATCTTTGATTCAACGAGACTTGGGCTGTCATTAAACCGCGACCGGGGCCGCGATCTTGCCCCACGACTGATAGTTATCTAATTTCAAATTTTCAAATTTGAAATTCAAAAGGCCATCGATGCCTTTTAATTTTTCGGCGCCGACAAACTCAAGCGTCGGCAGCGGCATCGGGTCGCGCCTCAGTAACTCATCTACTTGTTCGAGATGATTTGAATAGATGTGCAGATCGCCGAATGTGTGGATGAATTCGCCGACTTCGAGATCGCAAACGTGCGCGATCATGTGCGTTAGCAGAGCATAGCTCGAGATATTGAACGGCACTCCGAGAAATGCGTCGGCCGAGCGTTGGTAGAGCTGGCAATGCAGCGTTTTGCCGCCGTCGATCTTGAATTGAAACAGCGTGTGACACGGCGGCAGAGCAACATCGTCACACGTTTCGGGATTCCAGCCCGTCACGATCAGACGGCGTGAATTTGGGTTCGTCTCAATTTCTTTTATTAACCTCGCGATCTGATCGACGCCGTTCATCGTCGGATAATCGCCGCCGAACGAACGCCACAGATAGCCGTAAACCGGCCCGAGATCGCCGGTCTCGCGGCCAAATCTGGCGGTTTGTTCTTCAGTCGCCCACTCAGCCCAAATATCGACGCCACGTGCGTTCAAATCGCGCTCGTCGGTCGAGCCGCTCAGAAACCAAAACAATTCCTCCGCGACCCAACGAAACGGCACACGCTTTGTCGTCACGATCGGAAAGCCCTCGCGCAAGTCGAATCGAGTTTGATATCCAAACGTCGCGATCGTGCCCGTGCCCGTGCGATCTTCGTGTCGCTCGCCGTTGTCGAGAATATGTCGTAACAGGTCGTGATACTGCTTCATGCCAGGATAATTGTAAATTGTAAATTGGTGATTGTTAATTGATTGAAGCAGATTGCCCGATTAACAATTTACAATGAAACAATTTACAATTAACAATTCGTTATGGGCAGTAAACTCGAAGTCAGTTTCAACTCGCCGCAGTGCGGGTGGATGTCTATAGGTTTTGACGACGGTGTGAATGAGTTTCACACGACGACGGCGCACGCGCCGCATGAGACGGCGCTTGCAGATTTGATGAAGATCCTGACAAAACTTGCAGACACGCAGAGTGAAGAAACCGACTTTATTCTCAAATGGAACCGCGACCCAGAGGCGTATGACTTCCATTTATACCGCGAGCTCGACAATTTTATTCTCGAGATCTACGAGTTCTCGACGGGCGATCGAACGGAGCCATGCTCGCTGGTATATTCGCACATCGGCGAACTGCGGCCATCGCTCGCTGCCTTTGCCAAAACTTTTGAACAGCTATACACGGATCGCGACACTGACGAGTTTGAATTCAACTGGCGCCAACCGTTTCCGTTTGAAGAATATTCGCGATTTCGATCAGCGATTATGATGTAAGATAGAAGTGATGAGTACCACAATTGTTTCCGAAATCGAAAAGAGTATTTGTGCACTGCCTACGCGCGAGCAGCGGATGCTTATTGCAAGAATTTCAAAGGCTCTGAGACAACGGGATGCGGAGGAATTTGATAGCGAACTGCTGGCGATGGCGAACGATCCGGACGTTAGGCGAGAGATCGATGAGATCAATAAAGAATTTGGCCCAACTGAACTGGATGGACTTGGCAGATGATCGAGCGAGGGCAAATCTACTTTGTAGATCTCGATCCTACACTCGGTCGCGAACAGTCGGGAAAGCGCCCGGTTTTGGTGATCTCAGCCAATCGCATCAATCGTTTGCCCTTAGTTGTTATTGTGATCGTGGGTACTAAGGGAGCAAATCTGCCGAAAGACTTCAAGACAAATGTCAGGATCGCTGCCGCCGATTCGGGCCTGCCGATTGAAACAGTTTTTATGTGTTTCCAGATCCGCTCTTTAGACTCGCGACGTTTTCCCGATAAGCCTGCCGGAAAAGTTTCAGAATCGATTCTTCAGGAGATCGATGACGCTGTCCGCTTCTGTCTTGAATTGTGAAAGAAAAGCTACTGGACCTACTTGCCTGCCCGACCTGCGGGGGTGATATTTTGCTGGCGTATGCTTCGCAGTACGACGGCAAGGAAATTATCGACGGCGTGTTGACGTGCAAAAAGTGCGACCGCGAATACAAAGTTGTTCGCGGTGTGCCGAGGTTTGCTGATCTCGCAAAAGTAGAAGAGGACAAAGCTGCGACGGCGGAAAATTTTGGCTGGCAGTGGACGAATTTTACTCAGGAAGACCCGAAATATAACGAACAGTTCCTCGGCTGGCTACAGCCGGTGAAATCTGAGTTTTTTAAGGACAAAGTCGTTCTCGAAGGCGGCTGCGGGAAAGGGCGTCACACGAAACTCGCCGCCGAGTGGGGAGCGAAAGAGGTCGTTGGCATCGATCTCGGCGACGGCGTCGAATCGGCGTTTGCGTTAACTCGCGATCTGCCAAACGCGCACATCGTGCAGTGCGACATATTTAAGCTGCCGCTCAAAAAAGTTTTTGATTATGCATTCAGCGTCGGCGTGCTGCACCACACACCCGACCCTAAAGGCGCGTTTGTCTCGCTTGCGGGCAAAGTTAAAAGCGGCGGCCACATTTCGGCGTGGGTTTACGGCGCCGAGAATAACGAGTGGATCACGCGGTACGTCGATCCGGTGCGCGAGCGTTTTACATCGCAGATCTCGCAGCCGGTGCTTTATCAACTTTCAAAACTGCCAACGCTCGGGCTGTTTTTGACGACAAAACTTTTTTACAGGCCGCTGAATTCGGTTGCAAAACCTGTCGCGGGTAAACTTTTTTATAATGAATATCTAAATCATCTCGGCACTTTCGGCTGGCGCGAGCAGCACAATATTGTCTTCGATCACCTGGTCGCACCAACAGCGTTTTATATTTCAAAAACTGACTTTGAAGACTGGTGGCGCAAGATCGGAGCATCGGATGTCGAGATCATCTGGCATAATCAAAATAGCTGGTGCGGGTTTGGGAAGATAAATTGAACCGCGGAGTCCTGAAAGACGCAGAGGAGATTAGCTACAGATTGACACAGATAAACACAGTTTCTTTTCACTATCGATTTATCCCTAGTCCATTTGTGTTTACCTGCGGTTAGATTTTTCTTCTCCGCGTCTCTGCATCTCTGCGGTGAAAATTAGTATGAAATTCGATAAAGGTATCAACAAAAAATATCGCCAGTCGGTCGAGGATGCGTTTGCGGCGATCGTCGAACACGGGAACGATCTTCATCGCGAGATGGTCGATGAAATAGATAAGTCAAAGATGCTCGTGCGTGTGCGACCGGTCAGTGAAATTAACGCATCGGGCAACACGGGTCTGATAAGTTCGATAAAAACAAATCTGCGGCTGGCGAGCGAGCGGCTGAATTTGCGCGAGGCGCTAGGCGAGATCGTCATATCGATCGCAAAAGAAACGATTGACACGGGCGGACAACGCGGGTGCGAAGGGACATTCGTGCACGAAGGCCAGCACGCGCTCGATTTTGCACGCACGATCGAGAGTCTCTCGAACGCAGACGTAAATCCGATGAGCGTTTTTAACCCGACTCTGTATGAGCTTGAGTGGGAAGCACACAAAACCGCCGGCGACTATCTGATCTCGATCAACCGACAGGAATACACGGACGAAGGTTTGCAGTTGATGATCCTCGCCCTCGGTGAGAACGGCTCGTGTTTTGTGAGCGACGACGGAATAAAGCGTCGTCTCAACGAAAGCTACGGCCTCGCGATAGACGGCAATCAAGGCGCGCTCGCGAGCGAGATGATGGGTTTAAGGATTTAAGAAGTTAGCCACGAATTACACGAATGGCACGAATCAGAGATCGATTCATATTCGTGTAATTCGTGCTAATTCGTGGCAAAATATTTTTTATGAACGCAGCACTTCCGCAAGAGATGCAGAAGCACACATACGCCATCATGGACGAGGTTGAGGGCTCGCATTGGTGGTTTGTCGGTCGCCGCGCGATACTCGAAAGTTTTCTTAAAACAATCGTAGAAAAAATCCGCAATCCGCAATCCGCAATCCGCATTCTTGATGTTGGCTGCGGCACCGGTGCGAATATCGAAATGCTGTCGCAATATGGCGATGCCGAGGGCGTCGATGTGTCAGACGACGCGTTGGAATTTTGTCGGCTAAAGGGATTGAAAGTTCAAAAAGGCCTTGCCGAGACGCTCCCCTACGAAGATGAAACTTTTGAACTGACGACCGCGCTCGACGTTATCGAACATCTCGACGACGACGTTGCGGGCCTGAAAGAAATGTATCGCGTTACAAAAAGCGGCGGCTACTCGCTAGTTTTTGTGCCTGCGTTTATGTGGCTTTGGGGTGTGCAAGATGATATTTCGAATCACAGAATTCGTTATACGCGAGTCGAGATCGTCGAAAGATTGCGGCGAGCAGGTTACGAGATCGAACGCGCGACGCATGCAAATTGGACGTTTTTCGCACCGATTTTGGCCGGCCGCACGATTATGAAAGTCACCGGCCTAAAACCCGAATCCGAAAATAATATCACGATCAACTCACTGAACGGCGTATTCGGCAAACTCTTTGGTGCTGAACGTTTTTGGCTGCAAAATTTTAACTTCCCATTCGGCGTGTCGATCGTCGTCGTTGCGAGAAAAAAATGACCGACGATTTCTACTGCGACGAAGTTTTTAGCGGCAAGACGGCGGTCGAAAAAGTTTTAGAGACCGACAACGTTCTCGCATATCATCACACGCGGCCGTTTTGGGAAACACACATCGTCGTCGTTCCGAAAGCGCACTTCGATTCGCTGTTGACGGTCGATAACGATCTGCTCATCGAGCTTTTTGATGTCGCAAAAAAAGTTGCGGCACAAGTTTTAGAAGAAAAAGGCGCGGCTCGCGTGCTAACAAACTTGGGCGAATATCAGGACTCAAAGCATCTTCATTTTCACGTTTACGCGGGCGAAAAGATACGCTAGCCACAGAGATCACAGAGATTTTGAGAGTAACTAACTTCGAGGTAATCTTGTCTATCCTGAGATCCTGTCTAAATTTTCCTGGGCCCTCTGTAATTGAAACTCAAAGCCACGATTTGGAGGCGAACACTTTCCCTTTAGGAAAATCTGCATTTGTCACTGCGTATGTAAATCCTTTTGCGATCGCGAACGCGCCGATCTCGCCTTTTTTTGACAACGCGATAAAGCCGACCTGAATATCTTTTGCGCGTGATTCGTTGCGTTTAATTATGCGGCGGACGGCTTCACGACAAGCTTGTTCAGGTGAGCGACCGGCACGCATTTGCTCGACGACCGTGTGCGTGCCACAGATGCGTATGACTTCTTCGCCGACGCCGGACGAGATCGCGGCTCCTGCTTCGCTATCGACAAAAAGTCCGGCACCGATTATCGGCGAATCGCCGACACGACCGCGCATCTTGAACGCAAGACCGCTCGTCGTCACCATTCCCGAAAGTTTACCGTTTCGGTCAAGTGCCGTCGTCGCCATCGTGTCGTGATTTGGCGTGCCGTCGTCAAAGAAATATGGCGGTGCAAACTGCGAGATAGTTTTGCGATTCTCTACATTCATCTCAGGTTTGTATTTAGATTTGTCGAGCCACTTTTTCCACTCTTTTGTCGCATCGGGCGAGAGCTTGCCGTCCTCAAGAGTAAAACCGTTAGCAACAGCAAACGTTTGTGCACCTTCGCCGGATAGCAAAACGTGCGGCGTCGTTTCCATCACCTTGCGTGCGACGCTAACCGGATTCTTTATGCGTTCGATAAACGAAACTGCACCACAATCGCCGTTGCCGTCCATGATCGAGGCGTCAAGCGTCACGCGCCCGTCGCGGTCGGGCCACGCGGCAAGCCCGACGCAGCAGCTCGGCTCGTCTTCCGACGCTCGGCCTGCGGCCTCGACCGCATCGAGCGTTCGACCGCCCTTTTGCAAAATCGGCCACGCGGCGTTATTCGCCGTAATTCCGCTGTCCCACGTCGAGACGACGACCGGCGTTTTGACTTTGAGCGACGATCTCGTATCGCTTGCTTGTGCAAAACCGCGCTCTACGATCAACGCGGAGACCCCGACCGCTGGAATCTGCAAAAATTTTCTTCTATCGATCATATGTATTGAGATTTTACTTAAGTTTTGCCACAGAGCACACAGAGAAATAAAGGAAACCTCAATTTTTGTCACTAACTCGACACCCGATTTATTAAAAACCTATTTCGTAAATCTCATTAAACTCTGTGACCTCTGTGGCTAAATCACCTTGAGAACTGTATTTTCGCGGCGGAAAGGTCTAAATTATTAACCTTGCCGCTTTTGTAGAAATGGATTCGAAAGAAAAAAAACAATCCGCTGCGCCGCCTGAGCTTTCGCTCTTTCTGCCCGTGCTCGACGAGGAAGAAAACCTGCGGCCGATGCACGCGAAGATAGCAGCGGCTCTCGACGCGCTCGGCAAAACCGCTGAGGTGATCTATGTCGATGACGGCTCGACGGATAAAAGTCTGCAGATATTGAAGGAGATCGCTGCCGAAGACAGCCGCGTTCGCGTGATAAGTTTGCGGCGAAACTACGGTCAGACGGCGGCGATGTCAGCTGGAATAGACGCGGCAAAAGGCGAAATTCTGATTCCGATGGACGCCGATCTGCAAAATGATCCGGCGGACATCGCGCGGCTGCTCGACAAACTCGACGAAGGCTACGATGTCGTCAGCGGCTGGCGAAAAAATCGGCAAGACAAACTTATTTCGCGCAAAATTCCTTCAAGAATCGCAAACCGCATCATCTCGTGGATCGGTGGCGTTCATCTTCACGACTACGGCTGTAGCTTGAAAGCGTATCGCCGCGAAGTTATACAAGATGTGCGTCTCTATGGCGAGATGCATCGTTTTATCCCGATCTACGCAAGCTGGGCCGGCGCACGCGTGACCGAAATCCCCGTCGATCACCACGCGCGAACGCGTGGCAAATCGAAATACGGAATTTCGCGAACGATCAAAGTCGTCTTCGATCTGATGACGATAAAATTCATGGCGTCGTATCAGACAAAGCCGATCTATGTTTTTGGCACGTTTGGAATGCTCGCCTTCATCGCGTCGATCGTTGCCGGCATATACGCAGTCTTTTTAAAATCGGCGAATCTGCTCGGCATGCCGCGCTACCATGCGGACTTTGTCGAGACGCCGCTTCCAGTGCTTTGCATTGTTATGTTTGCGATCTCGGTGCAGTTTTTTCTCATGGGCCTGCTCGCCGAACTCCTCGTGCGCACTTATCACGAGTCGCAAGACAAGGCGATCTATGCCGTACGGGAACTCATTGGATTTGAATAGTATGAAGAACCAACCTTTACCCAGAATTGATGAAAGCCCAGAACTCCAGCAAAGAATTCTGCCTTTTTGTCGCCTAAAAAGAGGAGAGATTTGGGAAGACGCATCGCGACGGTTTCGTGTCGGTTGTTTAGATAGCTCGAAAGCATCTGATGTCGAAAATCTAATGACCGATCAGAAGGCCACTCTATCGATCCAAGATCCACCTTATAACTTTATCGCCTTCCATGAAACACACGTCTCGGAGTTCATCGAATGGTGCAAATCATGGACCGCAAATGTTGAAGCGGTTCTCGCGGCGGATTGCTCTAGCTATATTTGGCTCGGCGCAGATCAGCGTAACGGTTTCCAACCACTTCCCGATTTCATGCTGATGATGCGTGAAACGAACTTCAAGCCCCGATCATTCATTACGATGCGAAATCAGCGAGGTTTCGGAACACAGAAAAATTGGATGGCAGTTCGTCAGGAATTGCTTTACTACATCAAAGGAAACCCGGATTTCAATATTGAAGCGGAATACACTGATATTCCTAAGATTTTGCGTGGATACTATAAAGAGGTGGATGGTGAGGTTACCGAGAACTTTGAACGCAGTAAATCTGAAAATATTAGGGCTGGAAACGTATGGGTTGATATTCAGCAAGTGTTTTATCGAATGGATGAAAATGTCAATGGTTGTTACGCACAGAAGCCGCTAAAATGTATTGAAAGAATTATTGAAGCAAGCTCTAACCAAGACGATTTGGTCATCGACCTTTTTGCACATTCGGGAACGACAGCTATTGCTTCAGCAAAACTCAATCGTCGATGTTTTACGATGGACATACATCCGATTTTCTGCGAAATAACGATTCGAAGAATAGAACGATTTCTGGAATCGGGCCAGACCGGCTGGCAGAACAGTAATCCGTTTGAGAAGGAGCTCGGTCAAGGACTAATTCAGGGCGACGAAAATGCGGGAATACGATCAATACCCAGATCCAAGGCTCAACAATCTTTATTTTAATGGAAAAACTCAGAGAACAACTCAACGAACTTGTCTCAAAGCTCGAAAACGCCGAGCAGATTCGCGAGAAACTTGATGAGCTAATTTCCGTCTATCCCTTTAACGAGTTTGAGTTCATTATTTCGCACTTATTGGCAAGCAAAGTGATTTTGCTTGAAGATTATTACGAAATCCGTCAGAGCTATATTGACCGCAATCTATATCTGAACCTATTTGAGATAAGTGCCCCACGCGGGTTCGGAGAGGTTTGGGCTCAAGGCCATCTAAAAGAACTCGTACCAACGCTTCTACGACCGACAAAAGCTCTAGACTCAGACTACTCTGGCCAGTATGATTTTTTTCTTCCTCCCGCTATCCGCATTGAAGTTAAAGCATCCAGAGCTGTCCAATATAAGACGAGTCTTCCCTTATCGTTAAAGGCTCTATCATCAGACTCAGATAAAGATTTCGACATGAATTTTCAGCAGATTAAACCGAGATACTGCGACGTATTCGTTTGGTTTGGCGTCTGGCGAGATGTCATTCGTTGTTGGGTACTCCCTTCATTCGAGGTTGAAAACAGTAGATATTATTCCAAGGGTCAGCATCGTGGCAATGTTGGAGAAGGACAATTACATTTCCGCAAAGATAATCTTCATGAGTTCGACAAGTTTTTGACGGAACCAAGCAAACTCGAAAACGACATTAAAAATGCTGCTAAGAAAGAACGGAAATTACGGAAGACCTGATGTGCGGCATCACAGGTTGGGTAAACCTAGAAAAATCTAATTCCAGCAATCACAACGAAGCCGTGTTGCACTCGATGTGCGAGCGCATCGTGCATCGCGGGCCGGATAGCGAGGGCCTGTGGATGGATGACAAGGTTGCGCTCGGAATGCGGCGTTTGTCGATCATCGATCTTCACACCGGAGACCAACCCGTTACAAACGAAGACAAATCGGTCATCGCGATGATCAACGGCGAGTTGTATAACTTTCGCGAGGTTCGCGCGGATCTTGAAAAAAGAGGACACAAGTTTGTCACGCAAACGGATGTCGAGATCGTGCCGCATCTTTACCAAATTTACGGCGATGATTTTGTTGATCACATAAACGGAATGTTTGCGATCTCGCTGTGGGACACGCGTAAGAAAAAGCTGATATTGGCTCGCGACCGTTTTGGCGAAAAGCCTTTGTATTATGGTGTTTTTGACGGCAAGCTGATATACGCCTCCGAGCCAAAGGCGTTGCTCGCACATCCGTCGGTTACAGCCGAACTCGACACGGACGCGCTCCGAAAATATTTATCCTACGACTATGTTCCGGCGCCGCATTCGATCTACAAGGGCATTTATAAATTGCCCGCCGCACACATACTCACGGTCGAGAACGGCGAGGTCAAAACGCGCCGCTACTGGAATCTGAAATGGTCAGAACCGGGAGCGGTAGCGACTGGGTCGCTGAACCATAACGCTACAGAACTCCGCGATCTTCTTTCTGACGCAGTGCGAATGCGTCTCGTGTCGGATGTGCCGCTTGGCATTTTGCTGTCGGGCGGAGTCGATTCGTCAACGGTCGCTGCGTTCGCGGTGCAGCACGCAGGTGAAAAAGTAAAAACATTCTCGGTCGGTTTTGAAGAAGATTCGTTTGACGAATCGCGATACGCACGCCAGGTTGCGCAACACCTCGGCACCGAACATTACGAAGCAACCTTGAGCGTCGAGACCGCAGCCGACCTGATCTCGGAGATCGGCTCGTGGCTCGACGAGCCGCTCTCCGACGGTTCGCTGATACCGACATTTATGCTGTCACGGTTTGTGCGTCATCACGTCACGGTCGCGCTCGGCGGCGACGGCGGCGACGAACTATTCGCCGGCTACCCGATGTACTACGGCCACAAGGTCGCCCGAGTTTATTCGCGTGTGCCGAAGTTTCTTCGCTCAGGTTTGATCGAGCCGATCGTCAATCGTCTGCCGGTCTCGACAAAGAATTTATCGTTCGAGTATCGCGCAAAGCGATTTGTGCGCTCGGCGAATTACGATTCTCTGACGCGCCATCATTCGTGGTTCGGTTCGTTCTCGCTTGATGAACAGAACGCGCTTCTCACGCCCGAAGTTCGCGAACAAACGTCGGGCGACATCTACTTGGGCGCACGCGAACTGCTGAGACTTTGTGACGCAACTGACTTGATCGAGCAGATGCAGTTTCTCGACATCAACTACTACATGGCCGAGGACATTTTGACAAAGGTCGATCGTGCATCGATGGCCGTAAGCTTAGAAACACGCGCGCCGTTCCTCGATCCGCGCGTCGGACAGTTTGCCGCAAGTCTACCGCTTGACCATAAACTTCGTGGATCAAAAGGTAAGTACATTCTCAAAAAAGCTGTCGAACCGCTGCTGCCACGCGAGATCTTGCACCGCAAAAAGAAAGGCTTTGGCATCCCAGTCGCCGAGTGGCTCAAAGGCCGACTGAATCCGCTAATGCACGACCTGCTTGCTACGGAAAGACTGCAAAGACAAGGTTTATTCGATCCGGCTTACGTACAAATACTTATCGACGAGCACGAAAAAGGCGTTGCTAGCCATCACAAACAGCTTTGGACGCTGCTGGTTTTCCAACTCTGGCATGACAACTTTTTGCAGAAATAGTGCAGAAGCCCGAGCGTAAGCAAGGGCGTAACACTCACGTCGAAGGTTATGCCCTTGCTTACGCGCGGGCTTCTGCATTTAGAGCTCTTCACGTATCATCTTACTCATGGCAAATCTCTATCCTGAAATCGAGCCGTTCGACTCGGGGATGTATATCGTGTCGGACATTCACACGATCTATTACGAACGTGTCGGCAATCCCAACGGCATTCCGGTCGTGTTTTTGCACGGCGGGCCGGGCGGCGGTTTGATACCGATGTATCGGCAGTTTTTTGATCCGTCGGTTTATCACGTCATGCTTTTTGACCAACGCGGTTCGGGCAGATCGACGCCGCACGCTGACCTCAGAGAGAACACGACGTGGGATCTGATCGCCGACATGGAAAAGCTGCGTGAGAAGTTCGGCATCGACAAATGGTATGTTTTCGGCGGATCGTGGGGTTCGACACTGAGCTTGGCTTATGCCGTTACGCACGCCGACAGATGTTTGGGTTTGATACTTCGCGGAATATTTTTGACGCGCAAAAAAGAGCTGCAGTGGTTTTATCAATACGGCGCGTCCGAGATCTTTCCCGACTTTTGGGAACGCTATCGCGACGAGATTCCCGAGGCGGAACGCGGAGATTTTATCACCGCCTATCACAAACGTCTGACGAGCGACGACGAGAATGTGCGTCTCGCGGCCGCGCGTGCGTGGGCCGTTTGGGAAGGCTCAACATCGAAACTTTACCCAGACAAAAACCTAATGGACCACTGGGAAGGCGAACACGAAGCTCTGTCGTTAGCGCGCATAGAATGTCACTACTTTATGAATAACTCGTTCTTCCCTACTGAAAATTATTTGATCGAGAATGTCGATAAGATTCGCCACATCCCAACGGTCATCGTGCAGGGCCGCTACGATGTCGTCTGCCCGATCACGTCCGCGTGGGAGCTGCATCGCGTCTTTCCAGAGGCCGAATTTACTGTAGTTTCAGACGCCGGACACTCGGTTTCGGAAAAAGGCATCACGTCCGCGCTCGTCGATGCGATGGAGAAGTTTAAGACAAAACACTAGTTTTTGCCCTGGATTAGGTTTAATATAACGATATGAATTTTGGAACAACAGAGATCATTTTGATCGTCGCGGTTTTGTTTTTGCTTTTTGGAGCGACGCGCTTGCCGCAACTTGCGAAAAGCTTAGGCCAATCGCGCAAAGCATTTAAGGATGGACTTCGCGAGGCCGAAGAGGAAGAAAAGGCCGAGCAACAAAAGCTTTCGTCGCCGTCTGTGTCACAGGTCAGCGACGCCGCATTAGAAGATGAAATGCGCCAACGTGCTGAGGCAAAAGCCGAGCATTGATATGAACGTTAAGATCATCATTCACGAAGCCGAAGAAGGAGGGTTTTGGGCAGAAGTCCCTTCTATTCCAGGCTGCGCGACTCAAGGTGAAACGTACGAAGAGTTAATTGCAAACGTTCGTGAAGCGATTGAAGGTTGTCTTTCTGTTGATATGTCCGCTATCCAACTCGGCAAGAACGACCGCTTACTCGAACTTGCTGTATGAAAGCAGTTTCGGGTAAAGAATTTGCAAAACTTGTAGAGCGAAAAGGGTGGCGATTGCTGAGAATTCAAGGCAGCCACCACATTTATGGAAAGGATAGCCGCGAAGTTCGACTCTCAATTCCAATTCATCGTAATCAAAATCTTAAAGTTGGGTTGCTTCGCCACTTAATGAAGATGGCAGAGATAAACGAAAACGATCTTTAACCTTTTTCTCCGGTCAGCAGCGTCGCCTTAATCGAAAATCTAAACGACATTTCGCCGTCTTCGGCGTCGATCAATTGAGCGAGATCATCCGTGACTCGCTCTTTTTCTTGTTCATCGAGCGTTGCGAGGCAGTTCGGAAGAAGAAAATCCTCGACGAGCGGCGATGTCACAAACGCTTTGCCGTCGTCGAATTCAAAAATCTCGGTCACGCTCTCTGTTCTAACATTCACCATTCCGGCTTCTGCGGCAATCGCTTCGATTCGCGAGATGCTCGGAAGTTCGGTGATCATATCCTCGGCGGCGTGACCGTGCTCGCCTAAATCTTCTTTAAACAAAACTTCCCACAGCATCGAAAAAACCTCGCCAAAGCTGCCCGCGACAGGTAAAAACATAGCAACATCGCCGCCGACTCGAGCCACGCGAACCGCGTCCTCGACAAACTCCTCGACATCAGCCGCCCGCACAAAACTCGCATCCGCGAGCACGGCATCAAACGCATCGTCATCAAACCTCATCACCGAAAAATCAGCCTTTGAACTTACCGCAGCGGCTTTGTCGCGAGCAATTGTCAGCATCTCTTCGCTCTCGCATGACGCAAAGATGTCGGTCTTAGCACCGAACTTTTCATCGAGCGTTAGTGCGTGGCCACCGGTACCGGCATTGATATAGAGCAAGTTTTCCGAGTCGCTGAGATCGAGATGCTTGTCCACGAGTTCGGTAAATCGCCGCGTCCAATCGTCAGCGATCAAATCACGGATGAACGCCATCTCTTTTTGGGTCTTTGCCATACCTTAATCGTAAATAGAGAATAGTAAATAGTAAATATGAGCAGGAATGTTAAAGAACTTTTCGACCTGACGGGCAAGACCGCGATCGTCACCGGCGGTTCGCGTGGCATCGGCAAAGAGATGGCCGAAGCGCTGGCCGAGGCCGGTGCGCGTCTTATGCTCTGCGCACGTCGCCGCGAATGGCTGGATGAAACTGTGACGGAATTTGCGTCACGTGGATTCTCGGTGATCGGCAAAGTCTGCGACGTTTCAAAACCTGATGAGGTTCAAGCCATTATCGATTCGACGGTAAAACATTTCGGCAGTGTCGATTGTTTAGTAAACAACGCCGGCGTTTCGTGGGGAGCGATGCCTGAGGAAATGCCGCTTGAACAATGGCAAAAAGTGATCGACGTAAACCTGACCGGCTGCTTTTTGTTTGCGCAGGCTGCGGGCCGCGAAATGCTAAAAAATAACAGCGGTTCGATCATCAACATCGCATCGATCGCCGGTCTCACATCAAGCGCAAACGGCCCGTTTTATGCCGGTTACGTCGCAAGCAAAGCCGGACTGATCGGCCTGACGCGCGAACTCGCGGCAAGCTGGGGACGACGCGGCATACGCGTAAACGCGATCGCTCCGGGCTTTTTTCACTCGCGGCTCGCCGATGCCGTCATCGATATTTATGAACGCTCAATTCAAGAAAACAATATCATTCCGCGCATTGGTAACGAAGGCGAACTCAAAGGCACCGTCGTCTTTCTCGCATCCGAAGCGTCGAGCTACATAATGGGTCAAACGATCGTGGTCGACGGCGGGATGACGGTCTGAAAAAGTGGAAAAGTGGAAATGTGAAAAAGGTGAAAAGCTTGGCTCTGCGACTCAAGTTTTTCACCTTTTCACTTTTACCCTTTTTCACTTTAGGAACCGAAACTCGCCGAACACCTCGGGCACGTGGAAGTTCGGCGTTTCTGTTTTCGTCGGCTGCCACGCGAGATAGCCGCGTGTCGGGTCTTTACCGACGCAGCGAAACAAATTGCCGAGCCAAACGTCGCCGACCTTTGGCGTATTGCCAAGAGATTTAAAAGGTATTTTGATCGCCATCACGATCTTGCCTTTATCGATTCGCGCCGCCGAGGTCATCTCAGATTTGTATTCCCAATCCGTTTTACGTTCCGTCGGCGTCACCTCGATGCCGAGATCTATCCACTCGCCCGTCGGCGCGATCTCGAACTCAAAATACTTATTGCGTTGCGATTTATCAGGAGCGATAAAAATCTCACATACGTCGCGATCCCAAAGCTTTAATGTTTTTTTGCTAAGATCGGGCTTTTCGCTGACGACAAGCGGCTCGCTCTGTGTCGCCTCAAATCTCACATACATCGCCGTCGCCGACCACAAAAGGCGTGCGCTAAATTGCCTTCCCGCTGGCGCAGTTTCAGCCGACCAATATCGCCCAACTTTAACGCTATCTGCTTTTCGCCAATTGCCGGAATCGAGTTCCTTCACATCAAAGTCTGTTGCGATATGCTTGATATTGAGCTTTGCGGTTTCCTTCATCCCGGATTACGCGATAGGAGCTTTTATCCTATTTTTCTTCCTTTGCGTTCTTTGCGGCTTTGCGTGAAAAAAATTCTTTTATCTCACGCAAAGACGCAAAGAGAGGCTAAGAAATCACAAAGAAGAAAGAAGAAGAAAAATCATTACTCTTTCTAATGCTTAATCTGGGTTCATATTTGCTTGCGAAACAAATTTGCCGCGCCGATTGTGCTAAAAATAAACGCAGCAAGCAAAAAGTGGATCGTTTTCATATTGTGAGCTATCAGCCTGTATTCAAAACGGTTTTGAACGCCATCTTTGCAAGCTTCCACGTGCGGCTCCAGTCGATGCTGCCGTCGGAATCGCGGCCCATGAGTTTATCGACAAACATTTTGCGAAAGTCGCGGCCTTCGCGGCGGAGCATAAATTCTTTTGCGTAAGGTTTTGCCGTTTCGAAGAAATTAAATTCCGGATCGGTGATGATGCCGATGCCCTCGAGCGTCATCAGCGCGCGCATTATGTATGTAAAATTCGACGGCAGACGAAACGGATAATCGTACATCACGTCGGCGAGGTCGTAAGTCAACTCTTTGAAATTTACATCTTTAAGTTTCAAATTAAAGTGAAACTCGAACATTCTCTCGACCACCGGTTTTACGGATGAGTGCGGCGTGCCCGGCTTTAGAAAATCGAGATCGATCAAATCCTGCGCGATGCCGCCGGGATCTTTATCGACGACGTGAAAGAACGCGTCGATCATCTTTGCCTGAAGCTGCGGCGTGATGCGACCGACCATTCCGAAGTCGAAAAACGCGAGTCGTCCATCCGGCATTACGAGCAGATTGCCCGGATGCGGGTCGGCGTGAAAGAAACCGTCTTCGAGAAGTTGCTTGAGGTAAGTCTTTATTAGCAAACGATTTACCTTAGCGGGTGAGATGTTGCGGCGAGCCTGCTCTTCGAGATCGACGACCTTTGTGCCGTGTATAAATTCCATCGTCAGCACTTTTTTCGTTGTTGCGTGCCAGTGAATTTGCGGCACGTGAATGTTTGACCAATTCTGAAAATTTTCGCGAAAGCGCTCGGCGTTGCGTCCCTCGGCGACATAATCCATTTCCTCGTGAATGGTCACGTCGAACTCACGCAGCATGCCGGTCCAGTCGGCGTTTTCATTGAGCTGCGGAAAGCGCTCGGCAAATTTTGCAACGCGTTTTAAGATCACGATGTCGCCGCGAATTGTCGCTTCGAGATTCGGGCGTTGCACTTTTACCGCGACTTCTTCGCCGGTGTGCAAACGCGCGCGATAGACTTGTCCGAGCGACGCCGCTGCGACAGGCTCGATCTCGAACTCGCTGTAAACCTCATTTATCTTTTTGCCGAGTTCGTGCTCGATGATGGCAAACGCGGTCGCGTTTGGAAACGGCGGAACCTGATCGACGAGCGTTCCCAACTCTTTTACAAACGGCAGCGGCAGCAGATCGGCGCGCGTGCCCATCGACTGGCCGATCTTGATAAACGTCGGCCCGAGCTTGATGAGTTTTTCTTTGAGCCACACAGATTGCCGCTCTTGATTCTTCTCTTTATTCGATTCGGTGCCGACAAAAAATCGCCGCAACGCGCGCATCGCAAGATCAAAGAACCACAACCGAACGCCGTATAATTTTTCTCCGTAAACTGCGGTCCGCGTCAATTCGCGCGCACGTTCGAGACGCGCCGCTGCCTTTTTCAAAATTTGTTTGTGATGAATGTCGTATTGATCGAGATAAAGATAGAGTGAGAGCATCGCGATGACACGCGAGATCTGAAACAGACGCAGGTAACCGCGAATGCCAAAATATTTATTCTCGACCTTCGTCTCGATCTTCTCCAGCTCGCGTTCCTCGGCGATCAGATCTTCATTCGAAGTTCGTCGTGCGATCGCGAGGCCATTTGTCGAAACGAGCGCATTGCCGTCCGGCAGTCCTTCCTTCACCTTTTCTTTTACTGCAAGCTCACTCATTCGTTATTGCAGGTCTCCTGTCCAAACTGCCGTAGATACCATTATTATCGTAATTGGCAAACTCGGTCGATAGCATTGGCCTAAAATCTGTGCTCTCCATAAGGTTTACGGCAATATTTCGAAGGCGTTGCAGTGCTTGGGCCGGAAAAGGCTGAAATGGCGGTGGTCGATGGTAAGTATTTTAGTGATATTCAGCCGCTCCGCCATCGACATGATTATGGCGTCGACAAAATCTATATCTTGATCCAAGTATTCATTCAGTATTTCGCCTGCACGATCTAAATCCTGCCCGTCGGGCGAAACAATCGTCATTTCCATCTGACGTAAGCTAGTAACAAATTTTGCAAGCCCGTCTTGACCCAGGTTTTTTTGAACGAAGTAGGCTGTCTCTGTAATAGCGGGTGCCGGGAGATATATGGGTTCGTACAAAGGATCTATGGCTTCGCTGACTCGTGCGCTGTGTTCATCAGTTTCGTCGATAAGCGCATACAGAAATCCGGAATCGATTAGGCAAGGCTTCATTTTTTGTTAAGCCCGCTGCTAAAGCCTTCTGCCGGATCAAAATCTGTTTCTCTCATAATCTCAGACATGCGAGCGGCTGTGTCAGTATATCCACTGCTGAACATTCCGGCGAATTTCGCAAGGTTATGGTGTCGTCTCCGTTGCTCGGAATTGTCATTACCGTTCGGGCCGCGACCACCGAAGCTCGACTCAACGAATTCGCGCAGAAAGTCCTCAGGCTTCTGCCGATTTATCCCGGCTTTGTCTTTAATAACCTCTTCGGCTTCTTCCGATACGCTGATCGTATAGTCCATAACGTTACCTCTACAGCAAATCTAGCATATTCTCTACGCCCTTATGCCGGAAATAGTTCCTCGCCGTTTCGCTATCACGCGTGATCTGCGTCTTTAATTCATCGATGCCGCTGAATTTGCGTTCGTCTCTGATTCGATGCAAAAATCTCACGCGAAGAACGTCGCCATAAAGATCGCCGTCGAAATCGAAGATGTAACTTTCTATCGATGGCTCGTTGTCTTTTTCAAACGTCGGTCGCACGCCGATATTCGTAATGCTCTTTCGCCATGTGCCGTCGATCAAGGTTGCGGTCGCATACACGCCATATTTTGGAATGACGCGGTTGTGCGGCTTCAAATTCGCGGTCGGAAAGCCGATCGTGTGACCGCGGCGTAACCCACGAATAATGACGCCCTCGACGCCGTATGGACGGCCGAGCATTTGACGCGCCAAATTAATTTTACCTCTTGCTAGTAATTCGCGTATCTCACTTGAGCTGACGCGTCGCCCGCGCAGTCGAACTTCTTCGACCTCGTCAGCGACAAAGCCAAGCTCGGTGCTAAGTTTGCGCAACAGCTCGATGTTGCCGCCGCGATCTTTGCCGAACGCAAAACCTTTGCCTAAGTAAACTTCTTTCGCATGAAGGCGGTCGCGAATAATATCATTCAAAAAATTTTTCGCAGGGCTCGCTGCAAATTCACTGTCGAACTTTATGACGATCGTCTGCTCGACGCCGAGAAATTCGAGATAAGCGATTCGTTGGTCGAGAGTTTGCAAGAGCGGCGGCGCGGATTCCGGGTGAAGCACAGCACGTGGATGCGGGTCGAATGTGATCGCCGTCGGCACGGCTTTCACCGATTTTGCACGCTCGACGACCTGCCGCATTATCCGCTGATGACCAATGTGCAAGCCATCAAAAACGCCGAGCGTCAAAACCGTCGGCCGCGCAATGTTCGCGTTTTCTGTGCCGTGAAAAATCTTCATCGCCAATCAAAATGTTATTTTAGCGTAACAAGTTAGGCAACCCGCAGTCTTCTTTGCCTCTCTTTGCGTCTTTGCGTGAGATAAGATTTTTTCACGCAAAGACGCAAAGAACGCAAAGTAATTTTATCTATTTAAGATGGGATTAAGAATTGAGCCGCATCGAGTGTGAGAATGCGATACGCGGGCCGGTTCGCCTTGTTGTATTCGTCGCTGTGATGGATCGCGGGATAATTTTTTTTCTTCATTTCTGCGTCGAGTTTTTTCCACGTTTTGTGATCGAGAGCGCCCGACTTTTTTTTCTTTAATCGCTTGCCAAGCTCGGCCCAAGCGTCAGTAAATTTTGCTGGTTCTGCTTTGTATTCGCGCGCACTTGCGAGAAAAGCTTCGAGCAGTTCGTCGGCCTTACCGCCTGTGTCTTTGAACGGGCGCAAATTCACCCGACCGATCGAACCGTCGGGACAAAGTTGTTCCCACGTCGGTTCGTTTTTTATCTCAGGTCCAAGATTCTGCCACTCGTCATCGAGCCACTTTTTTGCAACGTCCTTACTCGGCACCGCGTGCTCGCCGCCGCGCGTCGCCTGGTAGAGATATTTATACGCGTCCTCGATGCGCGTGTGCTTGTCGGTCTGCCATTTTGGAATCGCAAAATCGAGCAATGCCGTCGGCGTGCAAGCGAGTAATATGATTAGTCCCAAGAAATTCATTGTTTGAGTAACTTAACCGCAGATAACGCGGATAAGATGACCAAATTAGTTTTTTATCTGCGTAATCCGCGTTGATCGGCGGCTAAATTTCTTCGCCGAGATGTTTGCCCGGCACAAGATAGTTTCGCACATATTCGCTCACCGCCGCTTCGAGCGAAGTGATCTCGCCCGCGTAGCCCGCTTGTCGAATACGAGTGATGTCGGCCTGCGTGTAGTATTGATATTTATCGCGAAGCTGCTCAGGCATGTCGATGTATTCGATGTTTGGTTCGCGACCGAGAGCTGCGAAGATCGCGGCGGCAAGCGCGTTCCACGTGTGCATCTCGCCCGAGCCGACATTGAACAAACCGCCTGTTTTGTCAGAATCCGACGCATTAGCGAGGGGTTTCAAAAAATGCAGCGTCATATCGACCGCGTCCTTTACATAAACAAAATCGCGCCCAAATTCGCCGTCAGCATAATTCGGATTCGCGCTCTTAAATAACTTCAGCCTGCCCGTCTCGTTTATCTGATCGAACGCCTTATTGACGAGCGATCGCA
>Ga0187892_10001681_pt1 | contig 48891 bp, 24 predicted proteins | sample MA1701073metaG_FD_139345 | JGI IMG/M metagenome (GOLD analysis project Ga0187892, IMG submission 139345) | Bio-ooze microbial communities from a basaltic lava cave in the Kipuka Kanohina Cave System on the Island of Hawaii, USA - MA170107-3 metaG ...
GCCCCATTGCCCAAGGGGTCCTTGCGGATCGAGTGGGGTTCTCGGAAGAAGCCCTCCAGGGCCCGAGCCATCGGGTAGAGCAGGATCGCCTGGACGCCGGCGACGCCTTCCCGTTTCCGCCGCACGATCCCGTCCAGGACGGGAGGGAGGAAAGCCCCGGCCCTGCCCGAGCCCGTTCCCGTGGTGACCACGAAGGCGCTTGCTCCTGGTTTCGATAGAGCGGCTCGTCGCCGAACGGCCCTTGGGCATGGGCCAGGGCGAGCGCCCCTCATGGCAGTGAATGAGAACGGCGACAAGGTGACGCGATGAGACGGTCTGGGGAGGGGAACGAGGCAGATCTCGGCCGAACGCAGCAATCCCGGACGGACGCGCGGCAGATTCCCGCCTCCCGAGGCAAGCTCTGGGGACGGATCCGTTCCTGGACCCAAGGAGGTGAACCATGCGCCCCGCCCCGTTCCTTCTGCTGCTCCTGATCGGCTGCACTTCCGGGCCATCGGCTCCTCCTCCCGTTCCGGGCGTTCCCGAGAAACCGGGACCTCGCCCCGACCGGCCCAGCGAGGCGGCCCTCTTCCGGTACCGGCAGCGGCTCAGCGCGGACGGGACGATGCCTCCCGACGCCCTCGTCCGCGCCAAGGCGCAGCGGGACGCGATGGTGGCCGCCCAGGGGCCGATCGACATCGCGGGACTCTCGCCGGCCGGCTGGCGCTGGCTCGGCCCGCGGAACGTGGGCGGGCGCACGCGGTCGATCCTGATCCATCCCACCCGACCCGAGGTGATGTGGCTCGGTTCGGTCAGCGGCGGCATCTGGAAGACGCTCGACGGCGGGGCCACCTGGATCCCGCTCGACGACTTCCTGGCGAGCCTGGCCGTCTCGTGCATGGCGTTGGACCCGACCAATCCCGACGTCCTCTACGCCGGCACGGGAGAGGGGTTCTTCAACGGCGATGCCGTGCGCGGCGCGGGCATCTTCCGCTCGACGGACGGTGGCACGACCTGGGCCCGGATCCCGACGACGAACCCGTCGCCCCCGGGAGGGCCCGCGGAGCCCCAGTGGCATTTCGTGAACCGGATCGCGATCGACCCGACGAACCCGCTGGTGATCCTGGCCGGCACGAACGAGGGGCTCTACCGGACCGTGGACGGGGGGGCCACCGCCTGGTCGATGAGGACCCTGAACGGGGTCGTGGACGTGGACTTCCGTCCGGGGGACCCGACCCGGGCCGTCGCCGGCCAGCGCTTCGGCCGGGCCCTCTACTCGGCCGACGGCGGGCTCACCTGGATTCCCGCGACGGGCCTCCCCCCGGCCGACGGGCACCGCGTCGAGCTGGCCTACGCGCCGGCCGCGCCCGACGTGGTCTTCGCCTCCGTCGCGCGCCGGGTCGGCGGGGTCTTCTCGACCGCGGGGATCTTCCGGTCCCTGGACGGCGGCCGGAGCTACGAGGCCCGGAACGCCACGGTCAACTACCTGGGGGGGCAGGGCGGGTACGACAACGCGATCTGGGTCGATCCGACCGACGCGGGGGCCCAGCGGCTGGTCGTGGGGGGGATCGACCTCTGGCGGAGCTTCGACGCGGGCACGAGCCTGACCAAGATCAGCGACTGGCGGCGCGTGCCCGACCCGGGCGATTCGGCCCACGCCGACCAGCACGCGATCGTCGCCCACCCGGACTACGACGGGACCACCAACCGGATCGTGTTCATCGGCAACGACGGGGGAATCTACCGGGCCGCCGACATCCTCACGGTGACCATCAACTCGGGGTGGACCTCCCTCAACAACGGGCTGGGGATCACCCAGTTCTACGGCGCGGCGGTGAACCCGGTCACGAGCGTGCTGGTGGGGGGGACCCAGGACAACGCGACGCTGCGCCACGCGAGCACCAGCTCCAACTGGACGGGGGTGGGGTGGGTCCCGCCGCCGCCGAGCCCGCCGACTCCTTTCTTCACGGGAGACGGCGGGTTCTGCGCGGCCACCTCCGAGCCCGGCGGACCGGGCACCTTCTTCGGGGAGTTCCCCTACCTCGATCTCTTCCGCAGCACCGACGGCGGTCTCACCTCGCGCTCGATCCACGCCGGGATCGCCGACGCGCTCGAGCAGGACCCCATCAAGACGAACTTCATCTCCCCCTTCGTCCTGGACCCGAACAACTCCAACCGGCTTCTGGCGGGGGGGACGAGCCTCTGGCTCACGACCGGGGCGCTGGGCGCCGTGCCCACCTGGAACGTGCACAAGCCGCCGACACCGACCGGTTCGTTCCTCTCGGCGATCGCCGTCGCACCGGGGAATCCGGACATCATCTGGGTGGCCCACAACGACGGCGAGGTCTACCAGACCACGAACGGCACCAGTCCGCCCCCCGCCGTCTGGACGCGGGTGGACCGGAACGGGATCGGGCTCCCGATCCGCTTCCCCTCCCGGATCGTCATCGACCCGAGGGACCACGACCGGGTCTGGGTGACCTTCATGGGGTTCGAGGCGGACAGCGTCTGGCGGACGACCGACGGCGGGATGACCTGGGAGGAACGGACCGGCGGGCGGGCGCTCCCCTCCATCCCGGCCACGTCGCTGGTCCTCCACCCGACCGAACGGGACTGGGTGTATCTCGGGACCGACCTCGGGGTCTTCGCCTCCACCGACGGCGGGGGCTCCTGGTCTGCGGCCACCGAGGGCCCCGCGAACGTGGTCGTGGACGAGGTGCTCTTCCAAGGGAGCCGCACGCTGCTCGCCGTGACGCACGGGCGCGGCGTCTTCGAGGCGGTCGTGGGCCCGATGCCGGTGCCGATCCCGGGACGGACAACAAGGGTCAGCGTCTCCTCGACGGGGCAGCAGGGGAACGGGGCGAGCGGCGTGGACGGGGTCTCCATGTCGTCCGACGGGCGCTTCGTGACGTTCCAGGGCGCGGGGGGCCTGATCCCGACCTTCGGAGGCGTCGTCGTGCACGACCGGATGACCGCGGAGACGGCGCCGGTCAGCGTCTCCTCGGCGGGCGAGCTTCCCAACTCCTTCAGCGGCGCTCCGTCGATCTCGGCGGACGGCCGGTTCGTTGCCTTCGCCAGCGATGCGGACAACCTCGTGCCCAACGACACGAACCGCGTGATCGACGTCTTCGTGCGCGACCTCAGGAACAGCGCGACCACGCGGGTCAGCGTGTCCTCGACGGGACAGGAGGGGAACGCCCGGAGCGCGGGCCCCCGGATCTCCGCCAACGGCCGCTACGTGATCTTCGAGAGCAGCGCGACCAACCTCGTCCCGGGGGACACGAACGGGCAGGTGGACGTCTTCGTCCACGACCGCCAGACCCGACGGACCGTGCGGGCCAGCGTCTCCACCGCCGGGGTCCAGGGGGACGGACACAGCCGGCCCGGCTCGGTCTCCGACGAGGGGCTGGTGGCTTTCTCGAGCGTCTCCACGAACCTGGTCGCGCCGGGCAACCCGGGCGGGAGGCGCCTGATCCTCACCCACGACCTGACGACGGGGCAGACCACCGAGGCCGTCCTGTCCCCGACCGGGCAGCGGGCCGGGAACTTCAGCGACTTCCCGCGGATCACCCCCGACGGGCGGTTCCTGGCCTTCGAGTCCCTCGCCCTCAACCTCGTGCCCGGGAGCATCAACCAGCGGAACGTCTTCGTGCGCGACCTCGGGATGGGGACCAACGAGCAGGTCAACGTCTCCTCGACCTGGGCGCAGCCCAACGGCCCCAGCTCGCTCCCCGAGATCTCCCCCGACGGCCGCTTCGTGGTCTTCCACAGCGACGCGAGCAACCTCGTGCCGGGAGACACGAACCTCACGACCGATACCTTCATCCGCGATCGCACGACCTTCATGACGGCGCGGGTCAGCGTCTCCTCCACGGGCCGGGAGGCGAACGGGTTCTCCTACGGCCCGCCCTCCGTCTCGGCGGATGGGCGCCTCGTGGCCTTCGTGAGCGCGGCCACGAACCTGGTCCCCGACGACACGAACAACGCCGACGACGTCTTCGTCCACGACGCCTTCCCGGTGGTGTCCACCACGGACCCGGCCCGCCCCGGCGCGGTGGTCCGGCTGAGCCTCGAGTCCCCGGACGACCCGAACCGGGAGTACGTGCTGGGCGCTTCCTTCGGGACCGTGCCAGGCATCTCGTTGACCCGGCGGGTGATCCCGCTGAACCCGGACCTGCTGCTGCTCCTCTCGCTCGGCACGCCGGCGATCTTCCGGGACTTCATCGGCGTGCTCGACGGGGCGGGGCGCGCGACGCCGGCGATCCATCTCCCGGCCGAATCGTCGCTCGTGGGGCTCAGGTTCTTCACCGCCTGGTTCACGCGGCGCCCCGGCGCGCCCGACGAGATCGGAGCGATCTCGCTCCCGCTCGGGCTCACGATCGCCGCGAACTAGCCAGTGTCCCATCGACCGCGGCCGGTCCGGGCCCGGCCGCGGTCGATGGAAGGGTTCCTACCGCACCGAGAAGCCCACGGTGTTCAGGACGCGCGTGATCACGCCGGCTCCCGGGTTCACGATCACGCCTGAGACGTAGAGGCGGAGGCCGATGGGCGTGGTCGCCGGGATGTTCACCCGCGCCGTGGCCCGGCCGTTCCCGTCGAGCACGCCGGCGAAGTTCTGGAAGATCGCCGGGAGGAGCGGGGTCGCGAAGAAGAGCGGGTCCGCTGCGAGCCAGAGCGTCCGGCCGTCGGTAAGCGCGATGCCCGGCCGGTAGGAGAGGGCGGCCCGGAGCGCGTAGACCTGGCCCGGGTTCGCGTTGTCCGCGATCCGGAGGTCGTGCACGCCCCCGGGCGCCGCTGGGCCGAAGCTCGAGAGGTACCGGCTCATGTCGAGGCACACCTCGGTCGGCCCGAGGCCGTCGGCGCTCCCACGCGGGCACACGCTCACGTTCCGGATCGTCCCGTCGGCCTTGCTCACGTCGTAGACCCCCGTGGGCGCGCCCCCCGCCTCTACCACCACGATCCGGTCGGTCCGCCCCTCGACCTCGAACACCTCGAGCCCGTTCGCGGTGGCCATCTCGGGGGCGGCGGTCAGGACGTTCCGGATGCCCGTGCGGGTCATCCGCTCCAGCGCGCCGAACCGCGTCAGGTAGAAGTCCCCCGTGGCCACGTCCTGGTCGATGCCGGTCACCTGCGCGATCGGGAGCCCGACCGGCGGAGACACGGCGCCCGTCGTCGGGTGCACCCGCACGATGCTCCCGGGGACGTCGTAGATGCCGACCACGTACTCGCCGGTCGTGAGGTCCACGGCCACGCAGTTGGGGATCCCGTTGGGCGCCCCGAGCCCCGCCGCGAGCACCTGCACGGCGCCCATGCGCGTGAAGCGGACCAGTTGCTGCCCGGCCGTGGTCGCGACCACCGAACCGTCCTGATCCAGGTCGATCCCCGTGATCGGCGCCGCGGCGGCCGCGATCGGGACGACGACGGGCATGGGCCCGTTCATGTTCACGAAGTACAACGTGTTCCCGGACGCCACGAGGTAGCTCCAGTTGTCCACCTCCATCATCACGGCGGAGGTGTCCCCCATCGGGAGGTCGGTGATCTTCCCGAAGGTCCCGAGCTCCGGGCCGGGGTTGGCCTTCACCCGCATCAGGCAGTCGCCCAGGAAGCCGAGTCCGTTCGACACCACGAGGTCATTGCGGTCCCGCGCCGGAGGAAGGCCGCAGCCGGCACGCGGCAGATCGTGCCGGTCCGCCGCCGCGACCAGGTCCGCGCAGTAGGGGGTCCCGTCGAGCAGGTTCCCGTTGTTGTCGTCCTGGATGAAGCACTCCAGGACCGCGTCGGGGATGTCCGAGGGATCGCGCGCGTACTGGCCGATCGTGACCAGCTCGGCCCGCGCCCTCCCGGCCGCCGCGCCCAGGCGCGCGACCAGGTTGTCCTTCACATCCAGGCAGAAGCCGGCCCAGGTCGCGCCCTGGAAGTAGGGGTCGACCTGGGGCCAGCGGACGCGGTTGTAGGCCTCGCCGGCGTTGTAGTCCCGCACGTCGGGGGAGGCGCCGATGCGGTAGCTGCGCCCCACGATCCGCTGGCCGGTGAAGAACATCGAGAGGTGGTCGCCGATCCCCTCGCTGAGGCCCTCCGGGCTGAGGCCGCCGCTGACCCAGTCGTGGAGCGAGTGGCCGTACTCATGGCCCAGGAGGTCCTCCGTCGCGCCGTTGTTGCACGAGCCGGCCACCGCGCGGGCCATGCGGATCTCGTTCGTGAAGGCGTCGTACTGGCCGCCGATGCAGGAGGCGACCCCGTTCACGCGGACCTGCTGCACCCGGTCGAACGCCGGGAGCTGCGCCCGCACGTAGTGGAAGAGCCGTGAGGGAAAGGCATAGCCCGCCACCTCGGCGTCGGTGAACTCGTCCGACACCGTGTTCAGCTCGATGGTGAGCGGGACTCCCGGGGTCGCGACCCGGCTGAAGTCGTAGTTGGGGCCCGAGCCGTCCCGGACGTCGGTCCAGAGGCCGAGCAGCCTTCCGGTGACGGTGACGTCGGCCCCGCCGAGGTGCGGGATCGTGAAGCTCCCGGCGCCGTCGGTGTGGCCGAAAGCGCCGGTCTCGAGGATCGTGACGCGGAGATCGCGGAGCGCGCGCTGCGAGAAGGCCGCGCCCGGGTGGTTGCTCGTGCCGCCGGTCACGGTCCCGATCACATCCGCGTGCAGCGTCCGGTTGCGGACCTCGACGAGCTCCCCCGTCCCGGCGTCCACGCGCACGCTCCAGGACCCTGAGCCGTCGTGGGCGGCGAGGCGCACCTCGTGCATGCGACGGAGCCGTCCGCCGGTCGCGAGGAAGAAGCTCTCCGCGCCGTGGAACCGGGCGCCGGGAAAGCGTGAGCCGGCCACGGCGACGGCGCCTTCGAGGGGCGCGAGCGCAGGCGCGGGGCGCTCCCCGACCGGCACCGCGTCGGTGCCGAGGGCCATGAGCCGGCCGGTCTCGGCGTGGAACCGGAAGCGGACCCGCGCGTCGCGGTCCGCGTTCCGGACGGGAAGACCCTCGAGCGTCTGGCGGAAGTCGATCCCGACGACGCTCCCGCCTCCCGCGGGCGTCCGCGTCGAGCGGGCGAGCACGAAGTCCGCCGGATCGCTGACGCCCAGCGCGGGCGCCCAGCGTTCGAGGAGGTCGCGGGCGCGCGCGACCGAGGCGGCGTCCAGGCCCGTGGGGACCGACGGGGGCAACTCGCCGGGGAGGATCCAGCGGGTGCCCGCTCCGGACGGGTCGCGGCCCACGACCCAGCCGGGTCCGACCTGCGCCTGGAGCGACAGGTACTGCCCGTCCGCGGCGGCGAGGAGGGAGAGGTCCTGCCAGAGGAAGCGGACCTGGTGGAGGGCCGGATCGTCGGCCCGGGCGAGCGCGCAGAGGAAGAGGGAGATCGGCATGAGGGAACGCATGGCTTTCACCTCCAGGGTGAGGGGTGCCTTCCGGACCCAGGGAGAGGAACGGAATCCGGGCGCGGCGCGGCGCGGATCAGCGCGGCGCCCGGAGGGCCTCGAGCGCCGCCCGGGTCCGCTCGTCGCCCGGGTCGATCTCCAGGGCGGCGGCGAGGTCCCGCGCGGCCCCGGCGGGATCCTCGAGCGCCCGTAGCTTGCCCCGGATCACAAGAGCCTCGCGGTGCCGGGGGTGACGGGAGAGCACGGCGTCCAGCTCGCGGCGCGCGCCCGCGCGATCCTCCTGCCCCGCGAGACACGCCGCGTACCAGGTCCGATACCAGGGATCGTCGCCCCGCTTCTCCAGGACCTTCCTGAAGAGCCGCGCCCCCTCGGCGTGCTCCTTCCGGAGGTAGCGCACGCGGCCGGCGGCCACGAGCACCGGGACGCTCTCCGGCAGTTTCCGGAGCATGGTCTCGGCCAGCTCCTGCGCGCGGTCCGCGTCCCTCAGCGCGAGGAACGTCTCGGTCGCCTCGAGCAGGACCTCGGGCGCGTCGGGGAGCCGCTGCAAGGCCTCCGCCGCCGCCGCCCGCGCCTCCGGGAGCCTCCCCGTCTTCCGCAGGAGTTGGATCTTCGGCCCCCAGTACGAGGCGCTCCCGGGGGCCAGGCCCGCGAGCCGCTCCACCTCACCGGCGGCGAGGTCGAAGCGCCCGAGCGTCATGTAGCTCTCGAAGCGCAGCTCGTGGAAGAGATAGAAACCGCCCGCCCGGTCGATCAGGTGCGTGAGCGTGGCGAGCGTCCCTTCCGTCTCGGCCCGCCGGCTGTGGACGAGAAGCTGGAGCGCCAGGGCGTGAAAGCTCCCCGGGCGGTCCCGGAGGACGTCCCGAAGCCGCTCGCCCGCCTCCGCATCGCGGTCCAGGAACAGGAGCGCGACCGCCTCGGTCAGCGCCTCCTCCGGGCCTTCGAGGGGGGTCGCGCCCACGGCCGCCTCGTCCGCCGCGGCCCGGTCCGCCCGGCCCTGCCGGCGGTGGACGTGGGCGCGGAGGCGGAGCAGGCCGCGGCTCGCGCCCCGCTCGAGCGCCTCGTCGAGGAACCGACCGGCGCCGTCCAGGCTCCCCTCTCTCAGCTCCAGGAGGGCCTGCAACTGCGACACCGGACCGGTCGGGCCCAGGAGGCGTCGCGCCTCCTCGAGCGAGCTCCGCGCTCCGGCCCGGTCCACGAGGTGCAGCTCCTCCCGGCCCGGCGTGAAGAACAGGCTCAGGAACGCGCGGTCCAGGGCCGCCGCGCCGCGCGCGCGATCGGATCGCTCGCGCGCGCGGCGGTCGTCCGGATCGAGCGAGAGGACCTTCTCGTAGTGGGAGCTCGCGAGCCGGAGGTCCCCGGCGTCCCAGGCCGCGTCGGCCGAGCGCGTCCAGCGGCCGACCGCCTCCGCGCGCTCCCGACGCTCCCGGTCCCGCCGTCCCGCGTCGCGCGCGAGGACCCCGAGCCCGGCCGCGGTCAGCGCGAGGAGGACCGCGAGCGACGCCGCGAGCGTGCGGTTCCGGCGGACCCAGAGGGCCGCCCGCCGCGCCACCGGCGGCCGCCGGGCGAGGACCGGCCGGAACTCCAGGAACCGCTCGAGGTCCCCGGCCAGCGCCGCGGACGTCTGGTAGCGGCGGTCGGGATCGCCGTCGAGCGCGGTCCGGACCACGGTCTCCAGGTCGCGCGGCAGCTCCGGCCGGAGCCGCCGGGGGGGCGTCGGGTCGCCGCGCAGGATCGCGCTCAGGGTCTCGTGGCGGGTCCGGCCCGCGAAGGGCCGGTGGAGCGTGAGCGCCTCGTAGAGGGTCACGCCCAGAGAGAAGACGTCCGAGCGGACGTCCGCGTCGCGGGCGCCGTCCCTGATCAGCTCGGGCGCCGTGTAGAAGACGGTGCCGATGGTCGCGTCGGATTCCGTGAGCGCCGGCTCGCCCTCGACGATGGCCAGCCCGAAGTCCGAGAGGAACGCCCGGCCCTCCGCGTCGAGGAGGACGTTGCCCGGCTTCACGTCGCGGTGGACGATCCCCTCCGCGTGCGCGTGCGCGAGCGCTCGCGCGACCGAGAGCGCCCAGCCCGCCACGTCGGCGATCGCGAGGGGCGCCCCCTGCTCGCGCGCCGTGGCGATCCGGGCGGAGAGCGTGCTCCCGCGGATCAGGTCCATCGCGATCCAGTGGAACGGGCCAGAAGGGCCGAAGGCGTGGACGGTCACGATCGAGGGGTGCCGGAGCCGGCCGATCGCCTGCGCCTCCCGGGCGAAGCGCGCGAGCGTGCGGGAGGGCCGGAGGGGATCGTCGGCGACGACCTTGAGGGCCACGTGGCGGCCGAGCCCCTCGTCCACGGCGCGGAAGACGCTTCCCATGCCGCCGCGGCCGAGGCGGTCGAGGATGCGGTAGGGCCCGAGCATGGTCCCGGGCCCGAGCGCCCCCCCCTCGGGGATGAGCCGCTCGAGGTCGAAGGCCCGCCGGAGGTCCGCCGCGAGGTCGGGGTGGCGGCGGACGTACTCCTCGAGCGTCGGGCTCTCTCCCCGGTCGCGCCGCTCGTAGACCTCTTCGAGGACCTGGACGACGCGCGGGTCGCTGGGGCTCTGCTCGTGGGCTGTCATGCCGATGGGGGTCCGCGGGCCGGACCGCCCGCACTATCCGAGCGGCGGGCGGTGGGGTCAAGGCGGGCGGGCCCGTGGTCCTGGGCGTCTGAACGGAAGCCGCGCGGCGCGCGGCGGGAAATCGCGAGAAACGCGCGGCTGAGGCTCCTTGCGGTCCGTCGGGCGGGCGAGGATGCTGGGGTCCGGCGGCGCCGCCATGGAACTCGAAGAGCTGATCCGGAAGGCCCAGGCCGGGGACCGGGAGGCCCAGGACCGGCTCTTCCGGGAGTACTACGCGGCCGTGCTGGCGCTCGTAAAGGCCCGGATGGGGAGGTTCCTGCGCGCGCGGGAGGAGTCGGAGGACGTGGCCCAGTCGGTCTTCCGGCAGGTGCTCGAGACCGGCGGCTTCGAGAAAGCGGCCTTCGACTCGCCGGAAGGCCTCCGGAGGTGGCTGCTCCGGGTCGCCGAGAACAAGCTCACCGACCACGTCCGGACCTGGGGCGCGCAGAAGCGCGGCGCCGCGGAGACGATCGCGCTCGGTCCGCTCGAGGACTCGGGGAGCGCGTCCGGAAGCGGCGGCGCGCTGCCCCACGCCGCCGCGCCGTCGCCGACGGGCTTCGCCAGGGACCACGAGGACCTCGAGCGCATCCGCGGCGCGCTTGAGCGGCTCCCGAGCCGCGAGCATCGCGAGGTCGTCCGGCTCCACTTCTTCGAGAGCCTCGACACCGCGGAGATCGGGCGCCGCCTCGCGCTCGAGCCGCGGGCGGTCCGGCGCCTCCGCGCGGAATCCGTGGCCTGGCTCGCCCGGCTCCTGGGGGATGCGGCGAGCGGAGGAGCCCGGGGCCCGGAGTGACCCATCCGCCGTCCGCTTCGCGGGAAAAAAACCGTCCGGTCCGGCCGCGGACCACAGTACCTGCAGGGTGGTCCGCCCCGGACCGGCCCGTCGCGGCCGGGATCGGGGCCATCCGCGCTCGCCTGGGGGTCCGGGTCCCCCGCGAGAGCGAAAGGAGGTTCGCTCATGCGCCCTTGGAGGCTGTCGGGAGGCGTCGCAGTCGGGCTCGCGTTTCTCCTTCTGGCCTCGGGCCTTGAAGCCCAGGGGCCCGACCGGCGGGACGGAAAGGACGGCGGGGCGCCGGGCCGGAAACCCGTCTTCATGGACGACGAGGCGGTTCCGCTCCCGGTGGAGCGGGTCGCCCAGGCGGGGCCGCGGGGGGACAGCGTGGTCGTCCCCCGCTCGGGGGAGCCCTTCTTCCTCGGCTTCGTGGCGGGGAAGCACCATCCGCCCGAGGGTGAGCAGGTCGATCCCGAGCTCCTGCGCAACCTCGCCTCCCGCGAGCTGCGCGGCCGGCCGGTCGCCCACACCTACGCCTTCGTGATGTTCAAGAAGCGCATGACCCGCGAGCGGGTCTCGGAGCTGGAATCGCTGGGTGTCCGGATCCTCGGCTTCCATCCCCACTACACCCTGAAAGTCGCGCTCCCGCCCGCCGCGCTCGACGCCGTGGCGGCCCTTCCGTTCGTTCGTTGGGTCGGCGTCGCGAAGCCGTGGCAGAAGGTGCATCCGGAGCTCCTGCGGGAGATCGCGGCCCGCCGGCACGCAGAGCGCGTGGGCGTCTACATCGACGTCTTCGACTCCGACCTCGGCCCCGCCTCCACGTTCCGGCTCGCGGGCGAAGTCCAGGAGCGGAACCCCGACGGCGCCGTCGTGCCCGGCCGGCCCGAGGCCCGCGCGCGGATCTGGATGAGCCGCGGCTGGCAGGAGGCGGCGCTCGAGGCGCTGGGAGTCGAGGTCCACGAGTACGTGGACCGCATCCGCGCCTTCCGGGCGTATCTCACGCCGCAGCAGCTCGGCACGGTGGTCGCGCTCGACTTCGTGCAGTTCGTCGAGCCGGACCCGCCCGCGTCGACCCATCACGACGAGTCCACGCCGATGGTGCTCTCGGACGACACGCGGCAGGACTACGGCGGAGCGACCAACTCGGTCGCGGTCGGGGGGCAGATCGACTCGGGCGTGGACATGAGCCACAACGGGCTCGACGGCTACTGGGTCGGTTGGAACCACACGAACCAGGGGACCTCGTTCACCGACGAGTGCGAGCACGGGAGCCACGTGTGCGGGACCATCAAGGGGGACGGCAGCCCGAACACGAGCCTGAAGGGGAACGCGCCGGGGTTGGGCACCTGGATCACGGGCCGGTTCTTCACCGTGAAGCTCTTCGGGGAGACCAGTTCCTGCCCCGGGCCGACCTGCTGCCCGAACTGCTGCAGCGCCGGCACCTCGCTGTCGACGCTCTTCGGCCACCTGCGCAGCTCCTACACCGACGGGAGCGGCAACGTGACCGCCCGGCCCCACGTGATCAACAACTCCTGGGGCGCCTTCACCACCGGTCAGGCCGCGTGGACCGGCACGGAGGCCAACCCGCGCACGCTCGACGCCGAGGTCTGGGACTACCGCCAGCTCTACGTCTTCTCGGCCGGGAACGACGGGTCCACCGGAGGCACGATCGGGAGCCCGGGGGTCGCCAAGAACGCGCTGACCGTCGGGAGCGTCGTGGACTACAACGACGCCGCGGTCGGCGATCCGGGAAACCTCTGGACCTCCTCGAGCCGCGGGCCGTGCGGCGACAACCGCTGGAAGCCCAACCTCGCCGCGCCGGGGCGGCAGATCATGTCCGTGGACGCCAACTCCACGAACGGCTACGTGAACAAGTCGGGGACCAGCATGGCGGCGCCCCACGTGACCGGGATCGCCGCTCAGCTCGTCGACCACTACTCCTGGCTCCGCTACGCGCCGCACCGCGTGGCCGCGCTGCTCATGGGGACCGCGCTCACCAAGAACAACGTGGTGCTCACGTCGCCCAGCACCAGCTCGACCCACCACCTGAACACCTACGGCGCGGGCCGGATCGAGGCCTACAAGGCGCACTGGAACACCTCCCAGCTCGACTACACCAACTGGGGCTTCACGGGGGACGCGGTCGGCTACAACTACGCGGACTTCACGATCAACGCCGGGGCCACGCGGCTCGTGGTCTGCATGACCTACCACGAGGACGCCGCCTCCTCGGGCGCCTCCCGGGCGCTCGTGAACGACTTCGACCTCTGGATCGACGCGCCCCCGATCGACCCGAACAACGGGAACACCGGCGAGTGGTTCACCCAGCAGAGCGCCGCGAACAACACGGAGATCCGCATCCTGGACAATCCCGAGACCGGCCTCTGGCGCTGGAAGTGCTGGCCGGAGTCGGTCACGGGCACGGCCCGGGTGAGCGTCCACGTGCAGGTCCTCTACGGCGACACCACGCCGGCGGGGACCATCAGCGTCACCGCCGCGGACACCACGATCCGGCCCAACCAGACCGTGGACGTCACCGCCACGGTCACGAATCCGGACACGATCGCGTCGGCCGTGTTCCTGGACGCGACGCTGCCCGTCGGGACCACGCTCACCGCCTCCACCACCACGCTCAAGGACGGAGCGGTCACGGACCTGATGGGGAACCAGCATGGAGGCGACGACCTGCTCCTGGGTGACATCCGTCACGCCACGAGCCGCAGCGCGACGTGGACCGCGCGGTGGGCGACCGAGGGGACCAAGACCTGGTCGGTGACCGCGCGCTCGGACAACATGACCAGCGTCACCGATTCGGTGGCGATCCTCGTGGACGGGACCGCGCCGCCCCTCCCGACCAACCTCGCCTCGACGACCCACACGCTCAACCAGTGGTCCAACAACCGCACGCTGACCTTCACGTGGACGCAGCCCGCCGACAACCTGTCGGGCGTGGACGGCTACGGGGAGTTCTGGTCCAGCGCGAACCCGCCGGTCCCGGGGAACACCCGGGACTTCGGGGCGGTCACGACCCGGACGATCACGGTCGCCTCGGACTACACGAACCTCTATTACGCGATCCGCCCCGTGGACCGGAGCGGGAACTGGAACGCGGGCCAGGCCGTTGCGGGGCCCTACAAGATCGACACGGTGGACCCGTCCCTGGTGTCGAACCTCGTCTCGAGCACCCACACCCCGGGCGTCTGGTCGAACGTCGGGACGATCGTGTGGACCTGGACGGCCGCGACGGACGACCGCTCGGGGGTGGCGGGCTACAGCCGCAACGTGAGCATGGGCGCGCCGGGGCTGCCCGACACGATCCAGGACCTCGGGCTGGTGACGACCGACTCGACGACGCTCGCGAGCAATGCGTCGGGCCGCTGGTTCAACATCCGGACCGTGGACCAGGCCGGGAACTGGACCGACACGGCGGCGAACGCGGGCCCGTTCCTGATCGACGTCACGGCACCGTCGGGCCCGACGAACCTCTTCTCCTCGACGCACGTCCCGGGCACGTGGGCGCAGGTGCCGACGATCACCGTCCACTGGACCTCGGCGAGCGACCCGCACTCGGGGCTCGCGGGCTACGCGGCGCTCTTGGACCAGACGCCGGGCACGGTCCCCGCGGGTGCGCTGAACCTGCTCCCCGGCGCCACCACCACGACCCAGCCGGTCGGATCGTCCCCCGACGGGTGGTGGTTCCACCTCCGTGCGAAGGACCTCGCGGGGAACTGGGGGGCGGCGCAGCACCTCGGGCCCTTCCTGATCGACTCGCTGGCGCCGTCGGGCGTCTCGGTGGTCATCGACGGCGGGAACGCCGAGACCACGTCGCTCGCGGTCACGCTCGCGACCGCGGCCACCGACGCGCAGTCGGGCGTCGACTCGATGCGCTTCCGGAACGACGGCGGAGTCTTCTCGCCGTGGGAGCCGTTCGCGGCGGCGCGCGCGTGGAACCTGACCGACCATGGCGGGTCCGCCGTCGGGGGGACCCGGAGAGTGACCGTGGAGGTGCGGGACCGCGCCACGAACGCGACCTCCGCCTTCGACACGATCTTCTTCTACGTCCCCGTCACCCTGATCGGCAGCGCCTGCGACGGTTCCCTCGGCCCTCCGACGCTCGCCGTGTCCGGGATCCCGGGCATCGGCCGCACGCTGACCTTCACGGTCGGGAACACGGCGGCCCCGACGCTCGTCCTCTACCTCGGACTCTCGAGCACGGTCTGGAACGGCCTCGCGCTCCCGCTCGACCTCGCGCTCTACGGGGTGCCCGGGTGCTTCGTGAACTCCTCCTGGGAGGTCCCGCTCTGGATCGGTCCCGTCGTGCCCGTCCTGGTGGGGGTGCCGGACGAGCCGGCGCTCGCCGGGGTCGTGACCTGGTGGCAGGGCGTCCTCGTGGGCGATCCGGGGGGACGGCTCGCCGTCACGACGCGCTCCGCGCGGGTGGAGGTCGCGGGGTCCTGAGTCTCTCCTTCCGGCCCCGGAGGAGGCGCGCCTTGTTGCCCCCTCCGGGGCTCGTTAGCATCGCGCGCATGAGTCGTGCCCGACCGGGCGCCGCCGCGCTCCGGACGCTTCCCTCGGTGGACTCGCTGCTCCGGGAGGGCGCGGCGGCGCGCCTCCTCGAACGCCATCCGCGCGAGGTCGTGGTCGAGGCGATCCGGGAGGGCCTCGACGCCGCGCGCGCCCGGGTCCGCTCCGGCGCCGCCGCGCCGGCCGCGGGCGCCCTGATCGACGACGCGGGGCGGCGCCTGGAGGCGCGGCTCCGGCCGCGGCTGTGCCGCGTGATCAACGCGACGGGCGTGATCCTCCACACGGGGCTCGGGCGCGCGCCGCTGCCCGACGAAGCCCTGGAGGCGCTCCGGTCGGAGGCGCGGGGCTACTGTCTCCTCGAGACCGACCGCGCCACGGGGGAGCGCGCGGAGCGCGAGCAGTGCGTGCGGGACCTGCTCGGACGGCTCCTCGGCTGCGCGAGCGCGACGGTCGTGAACAACAACGCGGGCGCGGCGCTGCTCGTGCTCGCCTCGCTCGCGCGCGGGCGCGAGGTGATCGTCTCGCGCGGCGAGCTGGTGGAGATCGGGGGCGGCTTCCGCGTCCCCGAGGTGATGCGCGAGAGCGGCGCGCTGCTCCGCGAGGTGGGAACCACGAACCGCACGCGGATCGCCGACTACGCGGCGGCCATCGGCGACGCCACGGCCCTCCTGATGAAGGTGCACCGGAGCAACTTCAAGATGGTGGGGTTCGTGGAGGAGGTCGGGGTCGCGGAGCTGGCGGCGCTCGGGCGCGAGCGCGGGATCCCGGTGGTCCACGACGTCGGCTCCGGGACGCTGGTGGACCTCGCGGTCGTTGGGCTCCGCGACGAGCCGGTCGCGGCCGCGGAGCTCAAGGCGGGGGCCGATCTGGTCTTCTTCAGCGGCGACAAGCTCCTGGGCGGCCCGCAATGCGGGATCATCGCGGGCCGGACCGAGCTGGTGCAGCGCGCGCGGCGGCACGCGCTGTTCCGCGCGCTGCGCCCGGACAAGCTCACGCTGATCGCGCTCGAGGCGACGCTCAAGTGCCACCTGGACGCGGACGAGGCCTTCCGGCGGGTGCCGACGCTCCGCATGGCGGCGCTCCCGCTCGAGGAGCTGCGGAAGCGGGCGGCGCGGCTCCTCAAGCTCGTGCGGGCGGCGGCGCCGAAGGCCGAGGCGGAGGTCCGGGACGAGGTGTCCGAGATCGGGAGCGGCTCGGTCCCGGGGGTGGGGGTGCCGACGGCGGTGGTGGCGCTACGCGGGGGCGGGCGGAGCGCGGCGGATTGGGCGGCGGCGCTCCGGGCCGGGGAGGCGCCGGTGTTCGCGCGGGTCAAGGACGACGCGGTCCTCCTCGACCCGCGGACGCTGCTCGACGGAGAGGACCGCGAGGTGGCCGCGGCGGTCGGCCGCGCGGCCGGTGGATGAGCATGGACAACAAGCGGGTGCGCCTCACGGCCTACTCCTCCTGCGCCGGTTGAGCCGCCAAGCTGTCCCTCGGGGACCTGTCGCAGGTTCTGCGGCAGCTCATGAGGAGTGACGACCCGCGTCTCCTGGTGGGCCCGGAGACGCTGGATGACGCCGGCGTGTACCGGATCGGCCCGAAGGAGGCGCTGGTCCAGACGGTGGACTTCTTCCCGCCGATCGTGGATGACCCCGTGTGGTTCGGACGGATCGCGGCCGCCAACTCGCTCTCGGACGTCTACGCGATGGGGGGTCGGCCGGTCACGGCGCTCAACATCGTCGGATTCCCGACGTCGCTGGACCTCTCGATCCTGGGCGAGATCCTCAAGGGTGGGCTCGAGAAGCTGCGCGAGGCGGGGTGCGCGCTGGTCGGCGGGCACAGCGTGCGCGACTCCGAGGTGAAGTACGGGCTCGCGGTGACGGGGCTCGTGGACCCGGACCGGATGACGACGAACGCGGGCGTGCGGCCCGGCGACCGGCTCGTGCTCACGAAGCCGCTCGGGATGGGGGCGTTGAGCACCGCGATCAAGAAGGGACGGGTGGCGCCGGCGGACGAGGAGGCGGGCTCGCGGCAGATGGCGACGCTGAACCGGGGCGCGGCGGAGGCGATGGGGGCCGTGGGCGCGCGGGCGGCGACGGACATCACGGGGTTCGGGCTGCTGGGGCACTCGGCGAACATGGCGCGGGAGAGCGGAGTGACGATCCGGTTCCGGGGTGGCGCGCTGCCGATCTTCCCGGGGAGCTGCGAGCTGGCGCGCGAGGGGATGGTGTCGGGGGGCGGGAAGCGGAACCGGGAGCAGCTCCAGGACCGGGTGCGGGTCAAGGCCGGCGTGCCGGCGGACCTCCTGGACGTGATCTTCGACGCGGAGACGTCGGGGGGGCTCCTGATCGCGATCGCGCCCGATCGCTTCGACGCGCTGTCGCGGGCGCTGGCCGAGCGACAGGTGCCGGGCGTGGAGGTGGGCGAGGCGCTGCCGCGCGCCGGCGTGGACGTGATCGTGGGGGCGTGAGATGAAGGCGCGTCCGCGACGACTCGATCCAGTCAACGAGACGTCCTTCTTCGAAGGAGTGCGTGAGGCCGAGAAGTTCTTCATGGGAGAGGCGAAGGTCCACCGGGCGCTGGAGCGGCTCGTCCGTCTGCTCGAGGACGAGGGGATTCCCTACGCGATCGTCGGGGCGATGGCCCTGAACGGATTCGGCTATCACCGTGTCACGGAGGATGTGGACGTGCTCCTCACCGCGGAGGGTCTGGCGGCCTTCAAGCGTTCCCACGTGGGACGGGGCTACGTCGAGAAGCTCCCGGGAGGCCGGGGGCTGCGCGATACGGAGAACGACGTCCCGGTGGACGTCATCCTCGCGGGCGAATACCCCGGGGACGGCCGGCCCAAGGCGGTCGTCTTCCCGGATCCGGCGCAGGCGGCGGAGCGTGGGGCCCGGGTCCGGCTGCTCCCGCTGCCCCGGCTGGTCGAGCTGAAGCTCGCCTCCGGGATGACCGCGCCGCATCGGCTCCGGGACCTTGCCGACGCGCTGGAGCTGATCCGGATCCGGCGGCTTCCGGAGGCGTTCGCGGATCAGCTCGACCCGTCCGTTCGGGCGAAGTTCCGGGAGCTGTGGCAGGCCGCGCAGTCAGCGCCGTCGGAGTAGCAGAGGGGTCAGGACCCTTTGACCCTTTTTCCGCCGCGGAAAAGGGCCCTGCCCCTTTTCTGGGCCGATACAATCCCGCGCGATTCGTTCCGCAAGCGGGAGTGGACAGGTTCCTGGTGGACCTCCTGGACTTCAAATCCAGCGCGCCGCCTCATCAGCGGTGGGTGGGTTCGATTCCCATGCACTCCCGCCAGCTTTCCGGGCGTCGGGCCACCAAGGAGGTCAGTCATGAGAAGGCTCCCCGTCCTCGCGCTTCTGAGTCTCCTGACCGCAGTAGGTCTCTTGGTGCTTCAACCGCCGGTCCGGGTCCGGGCTCAGGTCCCGGCCCCGCTGAAGCTTCCCATCAGCTACACGTTTCGGTTGGTCGCACAGCCTCCGCCGCTGCCGCCCGAGGTCTTCCCCCTCGTGCAGGTCCCTCCGGGGCAGATCATCCGCGTGACGGGGGTTTCGATGGTGAACGCGCAGAGCCCTGACTGGGAGAAGCTGATCCGACTCGTGGAAGCTTCGAGCAGCCAGTTCCGCTGGAGCCCCGGCGTGATGAACGTGAAGGGTCAGTCCTATAACTCCAATCCAAAATCCCAGATCTCGATCTCGGAACCAGGCGTCATCTTCAGCGCCGGGGAGACCTTGGGAATCTGGATTCTGAACGGCCTCGGGGGAAGCGAATCTGTTGAGATCGCCTTCACTGGATGGGTCGAAAGCTGGCCGCAGTAGGGCTGCCGCTCCTCCACGGCGAGGACGGGTTGACGCGTCGTTGAGGGGTCAGGTCCGGACCGTGCTCGCCGCGTTGCAGCGCCAGGGCTCCCGGCGGGGCCGCGAGGGCATGACGCGGTACGCCATCCCATCCGACCGGGCGTTCGGCGTCTCCGTGGGCGCGCTCCACCAGATGGCCCGGCGGCGCCTCTCGTCGTCCCCGCACGCCGTGGCGCGGTGGGTGGGCAAGGACGCACTCCGAGAGCTCACCAGCTCGCCGGTGATCCGGCGACTCGCGGCGAAACGCCGCCCAGCGGCCGCCGTCAGTCTCGCGTGCGGGCCTTGCCCAGGAGCGCGCGGGCCCAGGCGGCCTCTGCCAGAGGGGGGTGGCCGGCCCGGAGTATTCGATCCGCAGGTCATACCGGGCCCGGTCGTAGTGGGCGTGCATGGGATGGAGCTTGTTCGCCGGCGAGAGCAATTCCATGACGGTCACGACCTGGCCCGTGCGCACGTCGTGCACCTCCCGGGGTGCCCCGTCGGTCCGGGCGGCCCTCACCGCGCCACGTAATACCCGCCCGTCATCGCCGCCAGCTTGCTGAGGAAGTCCACGTCGTGGTCCTTGCCCACGCCGATCGCGTGGACGCGGATGCCGCGCCCCTGGTTCCAGAGGCTGACCTGCCGCAGGATCTCCTCCCCCTCGAGGAACTTGCCCACCGTCGCGTTCCCGTCGGAGACGAGGTAGATCGTGTCGGGCGACGCCCCAGGCGTGGCCGTGTGGACGCCGGAATGGCCGAGCTGGAACGCGATCTCGAGACTGTCGTAGATGTTGGTGCCGGGGTGCGTCCCGAGCTCCCCGATCCACTGCTCGGCCCGCTTGCGCGACGCCGCGTCCCCCTTCATCATCCCCTTCTCCCAGAACTCCGGCGTCCCCGCGAAGGCGATGATCCCGAAGCTCGCTTCCTCCGGGAGCGACTTCAGCGCGCGCTTCAACTCCTCCTTGGCCACGTCGATCTTCTTCCGGTCCGACCCTTCCTGGGCCGGTTCTTCCATCGAGAGGGAGTCGTCCACCACGAACAGCACGCGCTTGGAGTAGATCCGGAGCCCGTAGAAATTCCGGTCCTGCCAGTTCCCCTTGATCTCCGCCGGCGGCTTGTGGCCGGCGGCCACGTCCCGCGCGCCCAGCTTCAGGAACTGGTTGGCCACCCGCTTCTGGTTGGTCACCCACCACTGCCCGAGCCCCTCCTTGGACGGCTTCGACACCGTGAACTCGTCCTGCCCGCCCCACAGCTCCCGGAGCGAGAGGAAGACCGCCTCCAGCTCCTCCCCGTCGGCGCCGTCCACGAGCTTCATGAGCGGCTCGGGGACGCTCACGTGGCGATAGTGCGCCAGTCCGCGGACCGCCGCGATGCGCAGCGTGCGGTCCGGATCGTCGAGCACCTGGAGCAGCATGTTCCGGGCCGCCTGTGAGCGCTGGAGCGAGAGCTGGTCGACCAGCTCCACGCGGAGCCCGCGGTCCGGCTCCGTCCGGAGCAGCGCCGCCAGCTCGGCGGCCACGTCGATCTCCTGCGGGTTCGAGAAGCCGATCGCCTCGATCTCCGCCTTCCGTTCCTCGGGCTTCGCGCTCCACCGCTTGAGGAACGCCGCCCGGTTTTTCTCCCACCACGCCTTCCAGGCCTGCGAGGTCTCGGGCAGGTGCTTCCCGGTCGTCTCGAACAGGGCGTCCAGCACGTCCTCGAAGAGCCGCCCCTGCGGGTCCGCCGTCGCGAGCCGCTCGTAGAGCGCCGGAACGACCTTCTCGTTCCGGAAGCGCACCAGCCCCCGGACCGCCGCCGACGCCACCGGCCAGCTCACGTGGCTCACGCGGGCCAGCACGCGCTCGAAGGCCTCGGGCGCGGACTGCGCCGAGAGGGCGCGGATCAGGGGGACCAGCACCGCCTCGTCCTTCTCCTTCTGCTCCAGCTCGAGGAGGAGCTTGAGCACGCCCGGCCCGTCGAGGTGGACCAGCGTCTCGCAGAAGGCCATCCGGTCGAGCGGGTCCTTGGCCCCGGCGCCGAGTTGGACCGCGGTCTTCCAGACGCGCTCCCGCTCCTCGCCCAGGAGACGGAGATGCGGCCCGAGACCGTCCGTGATCGCCTTCCGGAGCGCGATCCAGAGCCCGTACTCGCCCGCGATCAGCCGCTGCTCCTTGGTCAGCCCGTTCACGGTCTCGATGTGGATCTTGAGACCATAGGTGGGCATGGTCCCGGTCCGGCGGTACTCGTCCTCGATCCAGGCGAAATAGGTCTTCTGCGCCTTCTGCAACCGGTCCGTGATCTTGTCCAGCTCAGGCGAGAGCCGGGTCCCCTGCCGCGCCAGCGGGCCGAGCGCCTTGAACAGGTCCTCGAAGACCCGCTCGTCCCGGACCTGTACCAGCTCGCGCACCGCCGCGACCCGTTCGCCGCGCAGCTTCGCGTAGACCTTCTCCACCTCGGCGATCTCCGCGCCGAGCCGGTCCGACTTGTCCTGGTCGGGCCGGACCGTGACCTGCTCCTTCACCGCGTCCTTCACCAGGTCCTTGGCAAGCGGCTCGAGCGCCTTCCTGAAGGCGGCCCGCTTGGGCGCGTAGTCGGCCGCCTTCAGCTCGGCGCCGGCGCGCGCGGCGCAGGCCGCCAGCACCAGCCACGGGACGACGGACGCGCGCGGCATCTCAGTTCCCCTCCTTGGAGAGGACCCCCTGGGCGGCCTTCAGCTCCTCGGAGTACGGGAAGGCCTGGAGCGCCTTGGTGGCGGCCTCGAGCGCCTGGGGCTTCAGGCCGCCCCGGCGCAGGAGCTGCACGTAGTCCAGCCAGTCGTTCAGCGCCTTGGGGGGGCGGTTCGCGTACCAGGCGTGGAGCGCCTTCGCGCCCTCGGCGGGCTTCTCCCAGCTCATCGCGTACTGGACCGTGTCCCGGAGCGCGCGCGGGATCCGGTTGGGGTCCCCCACTCCCGGACTGATCCGCTGCTCCTCCTCCGGCGACCGCTCCTCCTGGCTGTAACGCTGCACGGTCACCTCGATCCGGCGCAGCGCCTTGGCGAACTCCATCGGTTCCCCCAGGAGCGCGTGCGCGCAGGCCAGGCGTTCGAGATAGCCCCGCCCCTCCGGGTCCTGCTGGACGGCGCGGTGCATGGTCTGGCGGGCTTCCGCGAACTTCCCTTCCAGCATCTGGTAGGCCGCCAGCGTGTCGAGATTCTCGCTGGCCGGGTCATTGGCGACGGCGCGCTCGGCCAGCGCCAGCCCTTCACGGAGCAGCTTCTGGTCGCCGGCCGATTTCACGCGGTACTGGCCCTTGAGGTCGTTCCGGTAGACCATCCAGGCCAGGCTGCTCAGCACCCGCCCGTTGTCGGGCTCGATCGCCGCGCAGATCCGCAGTTGGAGCGTCGTCTCCTTGGGCTTCAGGTGCGCGTAGTGATAGCGCGCCGCCACGTCGAAGGGGTCCAGCTCCAGCGCGCGCTCGAGCAGGCCGGGCGCTTCCTTGGTGCGCGTGGGGATCAGCGCGAGCGAGCGGAGCACGTCCACGTCCTGGCCGCCGCGCTCGAGCGCCATCGCGAAGTCCTGGTTGGCCTCCTGGTGCCTGCCCTGGTAGAGGCGCAGCTCGCCGCGGTCCACGTAGGCCCGGGCGCTGCGCATGGGCAGCTCCCGGGCGTAGGCGATCAGCTCGTCCTTGAGCTTGTCGAAGTTCTTCTGGCCCAGGCAGCGCAGGAGGAGCGCCTGGTCGTCCGCCGGGAGGACGAACTTGCGGTCCGATCCGGTGATCGCCTCGTACTTCACCCCCTTCCCCTCGATCCAGCGCTCCAGGTAGTCCAGGAACCCGGCGCGGTACTTGCCATTCTTGTAGCTGAACAGGAAGTGGACGAAGGTCCAGGCCTGCGCGTAGTGCGGGGCCTCGAAGGCGATCTGTTCGTCCTTGGGTCCCGGGTTGCCGGCCCGGATCAGCTTGTCGAACGGGATGAACTGATTCGCCTGGATCATCTCCTGGAAGTGCAGCAGGCGGCCGTCCTGCACCTGGCCCGGGACGAACTTGGAGCCCTGGTGGATCGCGGCGGCGTAGTACTCGGCGCACCCTTCGTGCACCCAGCGGGGGAGGAGCACCCTCTGGTTGGCGAGATGCAGGATGTAGTGCGTCCCCTCGTGGAAGAGGACCGGGAGCGCCTCGGCCCGCGAGCCGGGACGCGCGAACAGGACCAGCTTCTCGCTCCCCGGGACCGGGATGAAGTACCCGAGCGTGTGCTCCCCCTCGCGCTCGTTGTCTTCCTTGTACTTCTTCCAGTACTGCTCATGGTCCCGGTAGAGGAGGACCGGAAGCTTCCGCTTCCGCTCCCGCTGGGTCAGCCGGATCTTGAACTCCTTCGTGAAGTGCCCGTAGTAGTCCTCGAGGAGCTGCTTGTAGAAATCGAGCTCGCTCTTGGGGAGGTTCGAATCGATCTTGAAGTGGGCGGTCTCGACCTGCCAGCGGTTCTCCCAGGGCGAGTGCTGATCGTCCTCCTCGCGCTGCCTGCGCTCCTGCTCCAGCTCCCGGTCGCGCAGCTTCTGCGCCTGCTCCTTGGGGACCCAGCGCCCTTCCCAGCGGACCTGCCCGCTCTCGACCCTCTGCTTCTCGGACTCGTCCCGCGGGGCCGGGTCGAAATCCTTGAAAAAGCGGATCCGCGCGATGCGGTTCCGGGGAGCCAGCAGGGTCTTTCCGTGCACCTCCAGCGCGAGCCTGCCGCCGGCCTCGGGGCCTACCACGCAACGGAGCTTCCGTCCGTCCGTGAGCAGGACCACGTCCTTGCCATCCGCCGGAAGGCCCGCATCCTGCGCCGGGACCGGCGCGAGGGACGCGAGCACGAACGCCGCCGCGAACGTCATCTGCTTCATGCCAGCTCCCCTCACCGGGAATCCAGGCCGGAACCTCCGATCGATCGCACCGGCCCGGGTCGCGCGACGCGCGATGATCCGTCCGCCGGAACGCGGCGGAATTGTATACGACGATCCCGGCGCGCGGGACCCGGTCTCGCGGCCCTCGCCGCCGGGCGCGGGAGCCGCTATCTTGGGGACGAACGGCGCCACCCGGGTCCGCGCCCGGACTGCGCCCGGCGGACATGAAAGGAGGTCCACGATGGGTCTCGTTCCCACGACTCCGGCTCCGGGCTCCTCGCGCGCCCGGGCGATCGTTTCCGGCCTGGCCGTGGCCGCGCTCCTCCTCCTCGCGGCCGAGAGCGCCCTCGCCCGCCTCGCCCCCCAGCGCTTCCGCGTGCTGGTCTTCTCCAGGACCGTCGGTTTCCGGCACGACTCGATCCCCGCCGGGATCACGACCATCCGCCTGCTCGGCGCCGCCTTCGGTTTCGACGTGGACGCGACCGAGGACGGGGGCCAGTTCACGGATGCGAACCTCGCGCGCTACGCGGTCGTCGTCTTCCTCAACACCACGGGAGACGTGCTGAACGACACGCAGCAGGGCGCCTTCGAGCGTTTCATCCGCGCGGGCGGCGGCTGGGTCGGCGTCCACTCGGCCGCGGACACCGAGTACGGCTGGCCCTTCTACGGCGAGCTGATGGGCGCGTACTTCAACGGCCACCCCGCGATCCAGCCGGCCCAGATCAAGGTCGCGAACCAGAACCATCCGGCGACGGCGCATCTGCCGCCCCGGTGGACCCGGACGGACGAGTGGTACAACTACCAGCGCAATGCCGGGCGGGTCGCGGACGTGCTGCTCTCGCTCCTCGAGTCCACCTACCAGGGCGGCACCATGGGCGTCGAGCACCCGATCGCCTGGTGCCGCGAGTACAAGGGCGGGCGGGGCTTCTACACCGGCGGGGGCCACACCATCGAGAGCTTCACGGAGCCCGCTTTCGTCCAGCACCTCCTCGGCGGCATCCTCTGGGCGGCGCACCGCGCGAAGACCCCGCGCCGGACCCGCTGAAGCGAGACCGCCCCGGCCTCGCGGGAGGCCGGGGCGGAAAGAGACCGCCGCGCGCCTACGGCTGGAGGATCGCCGTGACCGCGTCCGTGGTGACGTAGCCGCCGGGGTTCACGCCCGGGGCATCCACCGCCCACTGGAAGTGGACGGCGATCCCGGTGACGGGACCCACCGGGACGCCGAGCGGGAGCTCGGAGCATCCGGTCCCGTCCATGGGGAGCGCGAAGAAGATCGGTGCCGCGAGGTTCAGCCAGAGATAGGACTCGCCGAGCCCCGCCCCCGAGAGCGGGATGGCCGCGGGCGCGAAGGCCAGGAAGAGGAACCCCGCGCCGTTCGGCCGGGCGTCCTTCACGTTGATGGTGAAGGTCGTGCCCTGCGCCGGCAGGCCGCGCCATCCGATGTGCGGGATCAGGCCGCCGACGCCGGCCGCGCTGTGCCCGTAGACCGACGGGTTCTGTCCCATCTGACCGCGGACCTCGCCGCCCGGGAACGCCATCGAGTGGACGTTGGAATAAAGCGCCCGCGACTTCAGGTTCTCGATCACGGCCGCCGTCGTCACCGCCGCACCGGCGAAGTTGGGTCCGGTCCCCGCGTACGGGACGGTCACGCCCCCGTTCTGCCCCGGGGGCGCGGTGTGCAGGTGGCCCGCGGTCGAGTTCGCGACGTTCGTCTGCACGTTGTAGTTGACCGTCAGCGTGGACTGGTTGATGCCGAGCACGGTGAAGCCGGAGGCCATGGACGCGTTGGGCGGGACCTCATTGGCTCCGCTCAGGCTCTGGAAGAGGTTGAAGGTGTCCCGCCCGATCTGGCCGCGGATCTCGCCGCCCGGGAGCGCGTTCGTGTGCACGTTCACGTACAGGTTCCCGCTGATCAGATCGTTGAGCTGCCCGGCGGTGAGCGGCGGACTGATCCCGCACCACCTCGTGAGGTTCGCGGGGGGGGTGCCGTTCAACGGAATCGTGACGGGACCGTTCATCCCCGTCGGAGCCGTGTGGATGTGGGCCGCGTTGCCGCCGACGAGCCCGCTGGTGATCACCTCGTAGGAGATCGTGTTCTCGGGGCGGTTCAGGACGAGATACGCCGTGCCCGTGGCCGTGGACGGGTTCGGCGGGACCTCGTTCGCGCCGTTCAGCGTCGCGATGTAGGGGTCCTTGATCTCCGGGGAGACCTGCCCGCGGATCTCGCCCCCCGGCCACATGTTCGTATGCACGTTCACGTAATAGAGCCCGGTCCACAGGTCGATGATCTGGGCGGCCGTGAGGGGCCCGATCGACCCGACCAGGCCGAGGTGATCCAGCGGGAAGATGATCGGGCCGTTCTGGCCCACCGCCGCCCGATGGACGTGGGCGGCGGTGGGGACCAGCCCGGCGATCCGCAGCTTGTACGTGATCATGTTGCTCGGCTGGTGGAGCGTGAGCGTGCAGTAGCCGCTTGCCATGGTCGGCACGGGCGGGACCTCGTTGTTGCCGGAGAGCGCTGCGCCCCAGTTGATGTCCGCCCAGACCGCGGCCGCGAACAGCGCGAGCAGGATCGGAAGAGAACGAGGCAGCCTATGGTGCATTCCGTTCCTCCTTCTCCCTCCGCTCCGGTGCGTGCGCACCGTCCCGGAGGAGCTTTGCCGGAAGAGGGTCCGGCACCCATGTGTCCCTGCGAGCCCGTGATCCCCGAGCAGGCTCGCGCCGGGCGGTATTGTGCGCCGGAGGCGGTTCGAAGTCGATACGTTTTTCGCGGCGGGGGCCGGATGTCCTGCGGGCGGGGCTCTGAGTCCGAGGGCCGCGCCTGAGCGAGAGCCTCGAGGCGGCTCTGGCGGGTGCGCCCTTCGTCTTCGCGATCGCCCTCGTCTCGGAGCGTTCCTCGTCGTCCGGATCGTTGAGGAGGCGCGCCAGCTTGGCAGCGTCCGCCCCGATCCGTCCGATCAAGTGGATCCCCCCCCGCCGCAACCGAGGCTCGCCGGAGAGCAGGAACGGGCCGATGATGATCGGCATGCCCGGGACGTAGCGAGGCGCAGGCCCGGAGCGGGACTCGTCTGCCCTCTCGGAGATTCCGGCCCCACCCACTGCGGCCGGAGGATCACGGCGCGGGAACGAAGCGCGCGGCCCGAAAAGCGGTCAGGACCCCAGAGGGGTCCTGACGCCGCGTGGTCAGAAGCGGATCTCGTTGCCGGGAGACAGGGCCAGCGTCGTCAGGTCGAGGGCCTGGAACGTCAGCGTGAAGCCCGCCGGGAGAGGAAGCGGCACGGTGAGCGCGAAGGCTCCGTAGTCCGGCGCCGTGGAGATGGGCACGGGGTTCGGGGCGAGCAGCGGGGCGCACCCACCCAGGAAGAAGCAGATGAAGATGGGGTCCGCGAGGTTCACGTAGAGCTCGCAGTGTCCGACGAACCCGGGCAGCGACTGGCGGAACGTGGCGGTGCCGGGGCCGGCCGGACCGGAGTTCACGACGATCAGGGCGCTGGAGCCGGGGGCGATCCCCGCGACGTCGAAGGCGACCAGCCCCGGGGTGGGGATGACCGCGTTGGGGAAGCGGTCCAGCGTGAGGGGATGCCGGTTCGCGGTAGGGACGAAGTCCAGGGCGTCCAGGCTTCCGGTCGTGAAGGCCGGATTGAACGACACCGGGTTGAGGCCGACGGCCGGGGCGACGTTCAGGACGACGCCATTCACGGAGAAGAAGGCGCCGCCGCCGAACGTCGTATAGACGGAGGGGGCGCGCGGGCCCGACGTCGCGCCGTCGGTCTCGAAGGTGAAGATCATGTTCGGGATGGCCACCGGGGGCGTGGGCGAGAAGACCCCGCCGCGGGGATCGAGATCGATCGAGGACAGCTCGCGGTTCGCGGGGATCACGACCCCGAGACCGGTGATGATCGCGGCGAGGCTCGCCTCGGTCGCGCCGACGTAGGCCAGGCCGGCGATCGGAGCGGTGACGACCCCGAAGGGTCCCACCGGCGTGTAGGCCGTGCCCGGCACCACGATGATGTCGCCGTCGAGCGCCGGGGTCGTTCCGTTGATCGTGACCGTGTCGGTGAAGGAGAAGAACATGTCGCCCGTGGTCGTGTCCTTCGTGAAGGCGTCCACGTCCGCGCTGACCAGCGCCCCGGGGGCCATCCCGAGCAGGACCTCCAGTTGGGCCTCGGTGTAGAGCTTCAGGGGTGGCGCGCTGCTCAACTGGAGCATGATCATCTCGGTCTCGACGACCGGGGTTCCGCCCAGGATGCCGCCGGCGCCCATGTCCGTCGTGGGGGAGAAGAAGAAGTCGCACCAGCTCGCCGGCGAGCCGATGGTCCGGGGCACCCAGATGGCGTCGATGCCGCCCCCGAAGTCCTGGGTCTCCACGTGGATGTTGTCGGAATCCGTGTCGCCGAAGTAGGCGGCCAGCCCCCCGAAGTTCACGATCTCGTAGGCGTTGGGCCCCGCCGTGCCGGGCACGACGATGCTGATCCCCTGGCTGTCGATGACGCCGCTCTGGAGGCCGGGGGCGGGCTGGGTCCCGCCGACGCCGGAGAGGGCGGCCTCGGAGAAGCGGGTCCCGAAGAGCACCGATCCCTGCTGGGCGCTCGTCGCGGACGCGAGCAGGAGCAGGATGCACGACCAGAGACCGACGGCAGGTGAATGGAATCTCATGGAGTCCTCCTCAACGAGACGGATCGGACGAAAGTCCCTCTGCAAACCTCGCTTGCCGGGAAGATCCCGACAGGCGAGAGCATCCTCGCACCTCGTGGGCCCGGAAGAAAAGCCCCATGAATGGAGAATGAAATGGGCACGGAGCGCCAGAGGGGGTCCGAGGCCGGCTGCGCCGGGCTCGGACCGTGCCCCGAGGAACGCGCCCTTGAACTCGCAAGCCCTCCCGCTACACTCCCGACTCCCCTTACTGGGGGATCGTCTAATGGTAGGACAGCAGACTCTGGATCTGCGAGTCTAGGTTCGAGTCCTAGTCCCCCAGCCAAACGCGGTTTTCACGGGAGGTGGCCCCTTCGTCTAGCGGCCCAGGATAGGTGGTTCTCAGCCATCAGACACGGGTTCGAATCCCGTAGGGGCTACCACGAGACGATGGAGCAGGCCGGCGATGGGCCCGCCGGCCTCCTCTGCTTCCTGCTCCGGGCGGCAGCGCCGCTATAGAATCCCCGCGAGATGTCCCTTCCCGCGCTGGTCTCGGTCGTGCTCGGCACCGCAGGGCACATCGATCATGGGAAGTCCTCGCTGGTCCGGAACCTGACGGGGATCGACCCCGACCGCCTCCCGGAGGAGAAGGAGCGCGGGCTCACCATCGACCTCGGCTTCGCGCCCTTCCGCCTCGGCGACGGACGCTGGGCCGGCATCATCGACGTCCCGGGCCACGAGCGGTTCGTGAAGAACATGGTGGCCGGCGCCACCGGCCTGGACGTCGTCATGCTGGTGGTCGCGGCCGACGACGGCGTCATGCCCCAGACCCGCGAGCACATGGACATCATGTCGCTCCTCGGGCTCCGGCGCGGGCTCGTCGCGCTGAACAAGATCGACCTGGTCGATCCGGAGATGCGGGAGCTGGCGGCCCTCGAGGTGCGCGAGTTCCTGAAGGGGACCTTCCTCGAGGATGCGCCCCTCTTCCCGGTCTCCGCCGTCACCGGCCAGGGCCTCCCCGAGCTGCGCGCGGCGCTGGAGCGGATCCTGTCCGAGACGCCGCCGCGTTCCGCCGAGGGCCCCTTCCGCATGCCGATCCAGCGGGTCTTCTCCGCGCCCGGGCACGGGACCGTGGTGACCGGCGTCCCGGTCTCGGGGCGCGTACGGGTGGGGGACACCATCGAGGTGCTCCCGCCCGGACGCTCCGGCCGGGTGCGCGCGATCCAGGCGTATCGCCTCGACACCGACGAGGCCCGGGCCGGTCACTCCACCGCGCTCAACCTCTCGGACGTGAACTACCGGGAGGTCGTGCGCGGGTTCGTGGCCGCGACCCCCGGCTGCTTCCGTCCGTGGAAGCTTCTCGAGGCCCGCTTCACGGCCCTCAAGGGGAACCGGAAGCCGATCCCCAACGCGTCCGCGATCCGGTTCCACACCGGGACCTCGGAGGTGCTCGGCAAGCTGGCGCTGCTCGAGGCCGACGCCCTCCGGCCGGGGACCGCTGCGCTGGTCCAGCTCCGCCTCGACGAGGCCGTCGTCGTGGCGCCCGGCGACCGGTTCATCGTCCGGCTCCCCTCGCCCATGGTGACGCTGGGGGGCGGGACCGTGCTCGGCGAGTCGCGCATCCGCCTCCGTCGCAACCGGCCCGACGTGCTCGAGTCGCTCCGGACCCGGGAAGACCATCTCCACGATCCGCGCGGCCTCCTGGAGGAGGCGGTGCGCGCGGCCGGGCGGCGCGGGACCCGGGTCGAGGAGCTGGTGCGCGAGCTGAAGCGCGCGGCCGGCGAGCTGGAAGCCGACGTGCGGACGCTTGCGGCCGCGGGGCGCCTGGAGCGCCTCGCCCGCGGCGGGGTGATCCACGCGGAGCGCCTCGGCGAGGTGCGGGACGCGCTCCGCGGCGCGGTGGACGCGGCCCACGCGCGCGAGCCGCTCCGCCCCTGGCTGGATGCGGTGGCGCTGCGGAGCGCGCTGGCGGTGGACCTGGAGGTATTCGACGCCGCGGTGGCCGGCCTCGTGGGGGGCGGGCTCCTGGAGGAGGACGGGAAGGCGCGCCTCCGCCGGGCGGGCTTCCGTCTGCAGCTCTCGGAGGGGCAGGAGCGCCTCCGCGGAGCGATCGAGGGCGCCTTCCGCGAGAACCTCATGAGCCCGCCCCGTCCCGACGATGCGCTGACCCGCGCGGCGGGCGCTGCCGATCGGCGCCAGGTGGACTCCCTCTATCGGCTGCTGCTCCAGGAAGGCGTGCTGGTCCGCCTCGCCGACGACGTCGTGCTCCATCGGGAGGCGATCACCCAGGCGCGGGCCCACCTGGAGGAGCGCGGGCGCGCGGGTCCCTTCACCGCGTCGGAGTTCCGCGAGCTCATCGGCACGTCCCGGAAGTTCGCGATCCCGCTGCTCGAGCACTTCGACGGGCTCGGGCTCACGATCCGGGAAGGCGACCGCCGGACGCTGCGCGGGGTCTGACTACTTCCTCGCGCCGACCGCCTCGGTCAGCGTCTTCAGCTTCAGGTGCAGCGCCTCCAGCGCGGCGATGTTCTCCTTCAGGTCGCGCCTGCCGGTCTCCATGATGATCGCGGCCTGCTGCTGGTTGGTGGGGTAGTAATCGAAGGCCTTGCTCACGAGCCCGAAGCCCCGCTGGTTCCGGTCCTGGAGGCCCTCGAGCTCGAGCGCGCCGCCCGGGTCGGGCCGCTTGAGCAGGAGCTCCTGGCACGCCTGCACGAGACCGCGCGCGTGGCGCATCAGCTCGGTGGCCTCGCTCACGTCCGCCACCAGTCTCTCCAGGTACTGCTGCTTCCGGGTCACTTCTCCCTGGAAGGCCTCCAGCTCGCGCCTCAGGACGGGGAGCATCTCGAGGGCCTTCCAGCCCTGTCCCGACTCCAGGAGATCCTGGAGGTCGATGCGCCGCTTCACGAACTGGTCGGTCTTGTCGAGGAACCCGGAGACCTCCTTCTGGTCGTAGGGGATGTTCATGGACCAGTTCTGCCGGAGGTCCTTGTAGATGTCCCGGATCTTGAGGACCGTGTCCTCGACCCGGTTGAGGAGCGGGGCCAGCTCGGCCAGCTCCTGGCGGGCCTTCCGCCCCGAGCAGGAGACGATCAGGACGGCGGCGAGGGCGAGAGGGGGGCAGTGTCGCATCGAGTCATCCCAGGAAACCGAAGGCCCGCGACCCGTGCGGGATTGTAGTAGGCCGCAAGTGTCCAGGCACCGGATCGCCCTCTGTGTTGCCGTCCAGCGGCAGCCGCGGAGCGCAGGCGGAGGGAGAGCGCATCGGCAGCCATGCAGGTCGAAACAGTGCTGCCATGTTTCGAGCCATGCATGGACGTGTGCTGTCCGACTCCTCCCGACGGAGAGCTGGCGGTGCCTACCCCGCCCGCCAGAGACCGAGCAGCAGCGCGACCAGGACGGCGAGGAGCCCCGAGAGGAGCGCGGCCACGCCGACCAGCGCGCCGGGGGTGAGCTTCGCGACCACGTCCGGCTCGGTGGGGACCCGCACGTCCTCGACCAGCGTGAAGAGCCGGTCGGTCCCCTGCTTGATCGTCTGGAGATCGTTCTCGGCCTTCACCACCTCGGCCTTCGCGAGCATCGCGGTGCGCTCCTGGACCTCGGCGTCCGAGCGGAGCCGGTCCTCCTCCTGGCGCGTGAACGGAAGGACCTTGAGCAGGTCGCGGAGCCGCGCCGCCTCGCGGGTCGTCGCCGGGTCGGCTTCCTCGCCCGCTCGGTGCGCCTTGGTCAACTGCTCCTCGAGCCGGGTCAGCCGCCGCCGGACCGACCCCGGATCGTGATCCGGGAGCAGCGCCTCCGCGTTCCGCTTCCGGAACTCCTCGTGGGCCTCGGCCGCCATGGTCTGCCGCTGCTCCGCCCCCTCGAGGCGCTGTTTGAGCTTCAGGAGGTTCCGGTTCCGGGTCTCCATCAGCCCCTGCGAGTTCTCGTAGATGTAGCGATCGCGGATGGCGGCCAGCATCCGGGCGACCCGGTCGGGCGTCTCCCGGCAGGCCAGCTCCAGAGTCACCCGCACGCCGCCTCCATCGGCCGGGACCGCCCGGACGTCGAGAGCGTCCTTCACCTGGTCCACGGTCAGGCGCCGCCGCTTGCTGGTCATCCCATCGAACGAGCCGAGCGGCTCGAGCGCGGCCTCGAGCCGCGAGGCGCTCTTGAGCTCGATCTCGAACTCGCGGAAACGGAACGGCGCCACCTCGGGGTGCTCCGGATCGGGCCGCGATCCAGTGTCGGAGTCGTTCCGCTGAAAGGTCGTGGTCGCGCGGTACGTCCGCTGGAAGGGACCGAGGAAGCGGTGCGCCACGAGCCCGCCGATGATCCCGGGCACGAGGAAGATCAGTCCGTAGCCGAGAGCGACTTTCGCCTTCATGGGAACCCGTGGGGGCGCGTCATTCTATCCGGCTTCGGAGTCGCCGGTAGCGCGCCTCGGGATCGCCCCCCGTCTCGAAAAGGAGCGACGCGACCCCGATCCCCACGTGGCCCGAGAGGAGGCGGCGGAAGAGCCGGTCCGCCACGATCCGGCCGATGGCGCGAGCGACCGCGCCGCGGAGCGCGGCCGGCCGGCGGAGGGCGGGCCCCGGTCGCGACGAGCCCGCGACCTCGTGCCGGAGGTGGGCCAGCACGGCGCGCGCCCGGTCCCGGAACCGCGTCGCCGGCTCGTCCAGCCGCCGGCCGCGGTGTCGCGCGAGGAACCGGGCGAAGTCGCGGGGCGACCGGCACGGCCGCTTGTGGTCCACCACCCGCGAGGCAAGGAAGGCCGCCCCCTCGGCGAGGATCTCCTCGTGGAAGCGGGCGGACGCGCCGGCGCGGCGCCGTCGCCGCGCCCCCTGGCGCAGGAGGAGACCGGCCGCCTCCACGAGCGCCTCGGGCGTCGCGTCGGGCAGGAGCACGACCCGGCCCGCGAGCCGGACCGGACGGCCCGAGCGGAGTCGTTCGCGCCCGGCCGCATCTCCCGCGGAGAGGTGGGGGAGGAGCTCCCCGAGCGAGCCCGCGCGCACGCGGAGCCCATGGAGCGCGACGGGAGGGACGCGGAGGAAGCGGGCCACCAGCCGCCCCAGCCGGGCGATCTCGGCGGCGAGCGCCCGCTCGGCCCCGTCGCCCGGGTCGCGGCACTCCTCCCAGGCGAGATAGGAATGGAGCTTCTGGAGCGGAGTCGCGGTCAGGGCGCAGTAGCTGTCGTTCGAGAGGCGCACGACCGCGAGGCGTTGCTCAAGGCGCCGCGCGGCCAGCACCCAGTAGATACGGTCGTTGTTCTGGTGGACGATCAGCCGCGGCGCCGGCCGGCCCGACCCGGCCAGGAGCCGGTCCACGCGGTCGGGGAGGTGGCGTCGTGCGAGGTGGAAGTCCCCGCAGTAGACCAGCGCGGTCTCCTCGGGCCGGCGCCGGAGCCGGCGGGCCAGGCGCGTGGCCGCGCATCGGTCGCGTTCCTCGAGCGTCGCCTCCGGGTCGTCGCGGTCCAGCGCGAGCAGCGGGACCCGGTGAGCGCACGCGAAACGCAGGAGGTCGCGACAGCTCCGCCCGTCGAATCCCCAGCGGCGGAGGAAGCCGGTCTTCTCGAACAGCACCTGCTCGTCCAGCGCGCCCCGGCTGAGCGCGTCGAGGTGCGGCTGATCGGCGGAGCGGAACATCTCCAGCGCCAGCGACACCGGCCGTCCCGCGCGGAGCAGCTTCTTGAGCAGATGGAGCGCGAGGTCCACCGACGCCGGGAGCGAGTGGTAGTCCCCCACGTAGACCACCCGCGAGCGGAGCGCGCGCCGCACCAGCTCGGCCCGGCACGAGGCGACGAAGTCCCGATGGAACTCCCGTTCGTAGGCCCGCTGGTAGGTGCGGATCGGGAGCGGGACCGGGCCGACGGCGTTCTCCAGCCTGCGCTGGACCTCCTGCACGCCGTCCCGCTGGATCTCGAGCAGCTCGTCGCGCACGGAAACGGGCTCCTACCGGTCCCAACCCCGGGGAAGCATACTACATGCGGGTAGGGGGCCATCCACAAGTCTTTTTCTACGTTGCTGTTGCAGCTCGTGTGGCGGGTGGTTCCGCCCCGGAGCTTCCTTCGGGGGAAGAGGACCGGTTGGCTACGGGCCGGGACGCTCGCGGGGACCTCTGGCGCAGGCCGGTCAGGTGCTCGCCTTCAGGTGCTCGACCGCGTTCCGGAAGAAGTGGGCGCCGTCCCCCTCGGCCTTCGCGCCCGCTCGCGTCCAGGCGGGGTGCTGCCACCCCTCGAAGTGCCGCTCCGGATGGGGCATCAGGCCCAGGACCCGGCCGGTCGGGTCGGTGACCCCCGCGATCCCGTCCGTGGAACCGTTCGGGTTCTCGGGGTACGCGGCGGGCCCGCCGCGCGCCGCCCAGTATCGGAGCGCGATCTGGTCCCCGGCGCGGAGGCGCTCGAGGGGCCAGCCCGGACCGGGGACGTACTTCCCCTCCCCGTGCGCCACCGGAAGCGCGAAGAGGTCGGGCCCGGCCTGGAGGAACGGGCTCCGCCGGGAGGCGACCGCGAGGTGGATCCACCGGTCCTCGAAGCGGCCGGAGTCGTTGTTCGTGAGCGCCGCGCCCTGGGGCGCGTGCGGCCCCCCCGGGACGAGCCCGAGCCGGACCAGCACCTGGAAGCCGTTGCAGATGCCGAGCACGAGCCCGCCCCGCTCGATGAGCGCGTCGATCTCCGGGAGCAGGCGCGCGCGGACCTCGCCGGCGAGCACGCGCCCCGCGCCGAGATCGTCGCCGTAGGAGAAGCCGCCGGGGAACACGAGGAGCCCCGCCCCGCGCAGGCGCGCCGGCTCGGAGATGAGCTGGCGCACGTGGACGCGCTCGGGCGCGCCCCCCGCGCGCGCGCACGCGTGCTCGGTCTCAAGGTCGCAGTTCGTCCCCGGGCCGCGGAGGATCAGGATCACGGGCTTCATCGGGTCACCACCGGAGGGCGGCGTGCCAGGCCCGCCGGAGCTCTTCGATCGCGAGGTCCGCGCGCACGCGGCCCCGCCGGTCGCGGATGCGGAGGCGCCCGTCCCCGGTGACGGCGCCCACGCGCGCCGCCGGAAAGCCTTCGAGCGCGCGCGCCAGTCCGCTTTCGCGGGCGGGCTCCACCTCGAGCAGGAACCGCGGGCACGACTCCGAGAACAGCAGGAAGTCGTCGCGCTCGAAGGCGTCGCCGAGTGGGACGTCCCCGAGGCGGAGCTCGGCGCCGAGGTCGCCGCCGAGCGCCATCTCCGCGGCCGCGACGCCGAGGCCGCCCTCCGAGAGGTCGTGGCTGCTCCGCACGAGGCCGGCGGCCGCGGCCGCGGCGACCGCGTCGAGGAGCGCGCGCGCGCGCGCCGGATCGGGCTCGGGGACGTCGTTGCCGATCCCGCCGTTGAGGGCGAACCAGTGCGACCCGCCCAGCTCCGCGGCGGTGGCCCCGACCAGCCAGAGGAGGTTCCCGGGCGCCTTCAGGTCCGTGCTCACCGCGCGGGTCAGGTCGGGCATCACGGCCACGGCGGTGATCAGGATCGTGGGCGGGATGGAGAGCGTGCGCCCGCCCGCGGCGAACTCGTTGTTGAGGCTGTCCTTCCCGGAGATGAACGGGACCCGGTAGCCGCGCGCGGCGTCGTAGAGGGCCACGCACGCGCGCGCGAGCGCGCCCATCGCCTCGGGCGTCGCCGTGCTCCCCCAGCAGAAGTTGTCGAGGAGCGCCGCCTGTTCCAGCGGCGCGCCCGCGGCGACGAGGTTGCGGAGCGCCTCGTCCACCGCGCAGAGGGCCATCGCCCGCGGATCGACGTCGGCGTAGCGCGGCCGGATGCCGCACGCGACGGCGAGCGCGCGGCGCGACGAGAGGATCGGCGCGACGACGATCGCGTCGCCGGGCCCCTCCTGGCGGGGCCCCTGGAGCGGCTTGAGCGCGAGCCCGCCCTGCACCTCGTGGTCGTACTGGCGGAGGATCGGCTCGCGGCTCCCGATGTCCGGGTGCGCGAGCAGGCGCAGGAGGGGCGCGCCCAGGTCCTCGGGCTCGGGGAACGCGGGCTCGGGGTGGCGCGGCCGCGTCCACGTCGCGCGGCGCTCGAGCTTCGGGAGCCCGTGGTGGACGAACTCCATCGGCAGGTCCACGAGCGTCGCCCCGCCGCGCCGGACCACGAGGCGGCGCGTGTCCGTGTAGCTCCCGACCACCGTGGCCTCGACGTCCTCGTCGCGGCAGATGCGCAGCACCTCGTCGAGCCGCTCGGGCGGGACCGCGAGCACCATCCGCTCCTGCGCCTCCGAGAGCCAGATCTCGGAGCCGGTGAGCCCTTCGTACTTCAGCGGGACCGCGTCAAGCTCGACGTCCGCGCCGGTCTCCTCGGCGGTCTCGCCGATCGCCGACGAGAGACCGCCGGCACCGCAGTCGGTCACGCACGTCGCGAGCCCGCGGTCGCGGATCCGGAGCAGCGCGTCGAGGACCTTCTTCTCGGTGATCGGGTTCCCGATCTGCACCGACGAGGCCGAGACGGTCTCGGAGGCCTCGGTCAGCTCGACCGACGAGAAGGTGGCGCCGCCGATGCCGTCGCGGCCGGTGCGGCCCCCGAGGACCACGATCCGGTCGCCCGGGCGGGCGGCCTTGGCGATGCGGTCGCGCGGGATCAGGCCGACGGTGCCGCAGTAGACTAGCGGGTTGCCGGTGTAGCGCTCGTCGAAGACCAGCCCGCCGGCCGCGGTCGGGATGCCCATGCGGTTCCCGTAGTCGCGCACGCCGGCCACGACCCCCTTGAGCACGACCCGCGGATGGAGCGCGCCCTTGGGCACGCGATCGGACGGGAGGTCGGGGGGGCCGAGGCAGAAGAAGTCGAGGTTGAGGAACGGGCGCGCGCCGAGCCCGGTGCCGAGCACGTCGCGGATGACGCCGCCGACGCCGGTGCCGGCGCCGCCGTAGGGCTCGATGGCCGAGGGGTGGTTATGGGTCTCGACCTTGACCGCGATGCCGTGGCGGTCGTCGAAAGCGAGCACGCCCGCGTTGTCCACGAAGGCCGAGAGCACGTGGGGGGAGGCGAGCTCCTCGGTGGCGCGCATGACCGTGTCCTTGAGCAGGTTCTCGAAGCGCCGGCCGTCGAGCTCGACGCGCGCGCGGAGCGTCTTGTGCTTGCAGTGCTCCGACCAGGTCTGGGCGAGTGTGAGCAGCTCGGCGTCGGTCGGGTCGCGGCCGATCCCGGCGAAGAAGTCCCGGATGGCCCGCATCTCGGCGGCGGAAAGGCTGAGCCCGCGGTCGCGGCTGATCGCGGTGAGCCGGTCGTCGCCGGCGCCGCGGAGGGGGACCGTGCCGCCCTCGGGCCGTTCGCGCGCGTCGACCGGGCGGACGGGGGGCCGCTCCTCGCCCCACAGGATCTCCTCGACCACGGGATTCGCGAGCGCGCGCTCGACGAACGCGCGGAGCGCGGCGGGGGCGAGGTCTCCGAGGAAGCGGTACTTCCGGGCGGTGCGGACGCGGCGCGCGCGGAGGCCGAGGTCGGCGATGGCCTTGAGGGCGCTCTCCTCGACGGGGTCCATGACCCCGGCGCGGCGGGTGATGAGCACGGGTGCGGCCGCGGCGAACCCGGGGAACGCGAGCGGCTGGCCGACGGAGGCGCGCTCGACGAGCGGGTCGGCGAGCAGCTCGCGCGCGACCCGCTCGGCATCGGCGGGTCCGAGGTCGCCCTCGACGAGGTAGACGCGGGCGAAGGCCGCGTCGCGGAGACCGGGCCAGCCGTGGGCGGCGGCCTCGGCGGGGAGGCCGCGGGCGTGCGGATCAGGGAACTCGGGCCTGTTCGCGATCTCGATGAAGTGGATCACGGTGCCTGCGTGGGGGAGGAGCCGCCCGGACCGTCCGGCGAAGGCGGGATTGTAGCGGCGCAGCCGCGGCGGGCCAGAGGGGCCCGAGGTCCAGTCCGAGGGCAGCAAGCCCGAGAGCCGCGCCTTTCCGAGCTTGAGATAGTCCGGCTCGACCTCGTATCCGATGGACGATCGGTGCATCTCGATCGCCGCCAGCGCAGTGTTCCCGGTACCCCAAAACGGATCCAAGACCGTGTCCCCCACGAAAGAGAACATGCCGATCAAACGGCGTGCGATCTCTGCGGGGAAGGGTGCCGGATGGCCTCGCTGCATCTCTCCAGGCACGTCGGTCCAGATCTGCTGGAACCACCGCCGGTGATCCTCGCGGTTGATCATGGAGAGATCGCGCTGTTCCTGCGTGGGGTGACGGTATGCGCCGGGCTTCCGGAAGATCAGGATGAACTCGATGTCGTTCTTGACGATGGCGTTCGGTTCATAGGGCTTTCCCAGGAACGTGCTGCCATTGCCCCGGACCTCGGTCGAGACGTTCGCGATCTTGTTCCAGATGATGGGCGCCAGGGGATCGAAGCCGAGCTCCTGGCACTGGACCTGCAAGTGCGCGTGAAGTGGCTCGACGACATGGCGGCCATGGACCTTGCGTGATCGACAGACATCTCCAACGATCCCGCACAGGCGCCCGCCGGGAAGTCAGGAAGCTCCCGGGCGTCTCCGAGGAAGATCCTGTGCTGGCTGCGGAGGATCGCCGGCTTCCGGTCCCAGGCTTTCTTTCGGGCGCGGAACTTCTCGTCCAGGCTGGCTTCCCTGGACGGTCGGGGTATGGTCGCTCCGAACAAGTCTGGGTCCGTCCTGGGTCTGGTCCTGGTCGCCATCGATTCCCTCCCGTCGCCGCCTTCGGGCGCGGCATTCTACAAAGGGGCGAAGGCCCGCAGCGGAGCCATCGGGCTCCCGCGGGACCATCCGCTCACCAGGACGAAGAGACGGGACCTGCGCTCCAAAGGTTACGGCGGGATCACCATCGCCCGGGTTTGACCGCGCCGGTCGCGCGCCTATAATCGCGTCGCCCTTCCCTGCGATCGGGACGTCGCTTCTTCCTTGAGGCACCCATGGGCTGGTGTCCGTCGTGCCGCCTCGAGCACCCTCCCGGAGCGGCCGTCTGCCCGGGATGCGGGCGACCGCTGGCGACCGCGGGGGACGACGCCGACCCGCAGTCGGGCCTCAAGCTCATGGCCGCCGACGAGGCGACCGCCGAGGCCCTCGTGGACGCGCTGCTCGAAGCCGGCGTCCCCGCCGGCCTCCTCGACACCGGCAACGGCGTGCTCCTGCCGGGGAAGTTCCATCCCTGGGTGGTCGAGCACCTCGGCGAGCTGATCCCCGGCGGCCACGTCACCGGATCGGGGAGCCGCATGGTCGTCCACCGCGCGAGGGCCTCGCCGGAGCCCCGCCGCGAGGTGCTCGACGCCGACCCCGCCGCCGCCGACCTCGACGAGGTGGCGCGGCTGCTCGCCTCCCCCCTCGCGCGCGAGCGCACGCGCGCCCTCCGGCTCCTCGAGTCCGCGGGCGCCGCCGGTCGGGAGGCCGGCCTCCGGGCGTGGCGGGGCTTCCTCGCGCAGCGCCTCCGCGACGAGACGCTCCGGGTCGCGCGCGGCCTCGCGCGCCTCGGCTGGAAGACGATCCCCGAGCCGCCCCTCGGCGCGCTCCGGGACCGCGACCCGCGGGTCCGGGGGATCGCGGCGGCCTCGCTCGGAGTGCTCGGGCTCAGGGGCGCGGTCCCTTCGCTGATCGACGGGCTCGAAGACCGCGACCCGGACGTGGAGGACGAGTGCCTCGACGCGCTCTTCCTGCTGACGGGACGGGACGACGCGTACGACCGGGACGATCCCGCGGAGGCGAAGGCGGCGGTGCGACGGGGTTGGCGGGAGTGGTGGGGGCGCGAGTCCGAGGAGGCGGTCCCGCGCTGAACGACGGCGGTTGAGGACGGGTTTCGGGAGGGTGGGGCCGGGCGGCCCCGCGATGGGAGGGTCGGATGGATCGGATCGTGGTTCGGGGAGGGCGCCCGCTCCGCGGGCACGTCCGGGTGAGCGGCTCGAAGAACGCGGCGTTGCCCATCCTGGCGGCGACGCTGATGGCCGAGGGGGAGACGATCCTCGAGAACGTCCCGAACCTCCGGGACGTCGAGACCATCCTCCAGATCCTGCGCGGGCTCGGCGTCGAGGGCGGCCGGCAGCCGGACGGCACGATCCGGGTCCACGTCGCCAACGAGGACCTGGTGCAGGCGCCCTACGAGCTGGTCAGCACCATGCGGGCCTCGGTCTGCGTGCTCGGCCCGCTGCTCGCGCGGCGCCGGCGCGCCCGGGTCTCGCTCCCGGGAGGCTGCGTCTTCGGGGTCCGGCCGATCGACCTGCACCTGAAGGGGCTCCGGTCGCTCGGCGCGCACCTCGCCGTCCAGCACGGCGACGTGGTCGCCGAGGCCGAGCGGCTCCGGGGCGCGGAGGTCTACCTCGGGGGCCCGTACGGCTCGACGGTGCTGGGGACCGGGAACGTGATGATGGCCGCCGCGCTCGCGGACGGGCGCACGGTGATCGAGTGCGCCGCCTCGGAACCCGAGGTGGCGGACCTGGCGCGCTTCCTGAACCAGATGGGCGCGCGCATCCAGGGAGCCGGGACGCACCGGATCCTGATCGACGGCGTGAAGCGCCTGCACGGCACCTGCTACCGCGTGATCCCGGACCGGATCGAGGCGGGGACCTTCCTGGTGGCGGCCGCCATGACCCGCGGCGAGGTCACGGTCGAGGGCGCGCTCCCGGAGCACCTCGCGGCGGTCCTGGACAAGCTCGAGGAGATCGGGGTCGCTCTGGAGCGCCACCCCGGGCACCTCAAGGCCTGCCGGAACGGACCGCTCCACCCGACCGACGTGGTCACGCTCCCGTTCCCCGGCTTCCCGACCGACCTCCAGGCGCAGTTCATGGCGCTCCTCAGCACGGTGCCGGGCGTGAGCGTGATCTCCGAGAAGGTCTACCCCGACCGCTTCATCCATGCCGCCGAGCTGAACCGCATGGGCGCGAACATCCGCAAGGAGGGGGACCACGCGATCCTCCAGGGGGTCGAGCGCCTCTCGGGCGCGCCCGTGATGGCGTCCGACCTCCGCGCCAGCGCGGCGCTGGTTCTCGCCGGTCTCGTGGCGCAGGGCGAGACCGAGGTGCACCGCGTCTACCACCTCGACCGCGGCTACGAGCGCATCGAGGAGAAGTTCCGCGCGCTCGGCGCGGACATCGAGCGGGTCCGCGACGACCGGGAGGAATAGGAAAAGGGGTCAGGACCCGGGGCGGGTCCTGACCCTTTTGAAGCGCGTACCGCCTAGTGTCCCGTATCAGAGATTCGCAGCATATGTCCGGGCCTGGACACCGGACGCCGCAGGCGGCCGCGGCGCGCGAGGCGCGCCGGTGGGGGCCGCGGACGGGCCGGCCGCAGGCTGGCTCCGGACGCGGACTTGGGGGAGCGAAGCTCCCCCACTCACCTCCTGATTCCTCTGCTCGTCAGCGCGATGAGTCCGCACCGGTCCAGCGTTTTCTTCCGACGAATCTCTGTGACAGGACACCACACTAGTTCCCGGTGATCTCGACCCGGGCGCTCTGGGTGGTCACCACGAGGCGTCCCGAGGGATCGCCCAGGAGAACGCCCTGCCACCAGGTCACGACGCCCGCGATGGCCGGGACGTTCGGGACCCCCACGGGGATCGGGATCACGGGTCCCTGCCAGAGCAGCGCCTCCCAGGAGGAGTTCACGAAGCACCCCGGCACTCCGTAGAGAGCGAGGTCCAGCGGGAGCGGCAGGCTGTTCCAGACCACGTTCGAGAAACCGAGGTAGAGGGCCAGGACCGGCGCGGTGGTGTTCCCCACGATGAAGTTCACCGTCCGCCCGATGCCCGGAACCCCCGAGGCCACGAAGGTCGGAAGCCCCGCCGCTCCCGCGCACGAGCTCCCGAGGTAGGTCGTCGCGACGTATTTGTAGATCGTGTCGCTGTTCGAGCTGACGTTGCCGGCCCGGTCCCGGACCTCGACCGTCACCGTGCGGGTCCCGTGAGTGGAAGCTCCGCCGGAGTTGGTCAGGTTCCAGGCCCGCGCCGCCGCGAACGGCTCCCAGGCGGAGAACACGCCGCCGTCGTTCCGGAAGCGCATCGCGTCCACCCCCGAGGGCACGTCCGAGCCCGTGATCGCGAGGTTCACCGCGAACGACGGCGTGTCGGGGTTCCCGCCGTCGATGGAGAGCGTCACCCCGGTTGGAGCGACGAGATCGATCAGGTAGGGACCCGAGTGCTGGACGGCCCCGGGGTTCCCGGCCTGGTCCCGCGCGAGGATGTGGTAGTACTGCCCCGCCGCCGAGGACGAGAGCGCCGCGGTCTGCGTGATCGCGCCCGCGCCGAGGTTCAGGGGACCGGCCGGGGTCGTCCCCGCCGCCGTGTCCCAGAGCGAGGCGTAGCCGGCGAGCCCCGAGTGCGCGTCGGTCGCCGCGGTCCAGTTCATGGTCACGTTCGTCACGTTCGACCAGACGTTCGGGGTGTGCGTGGACGACGCGAGGCCTGTCGGACCGGAGGGGCGTGTCGCGTCGATCAGGAACGGACCGATGTGCTGGGTCGCCCCCCAGTTCCCGGCGTTGTCCCGGGCGCGCAGGTGGAGCCAGTGCCCCGTGGCCGACGAGGCCAGCGCCCGCGAGGTCGTGATCGCGCCCGCGGCCAGGTTCACGACCGTCGGGTCCGTGAGCGGTGACTGGTCCCAGAGCGACGCGTAGCCGGCGAGCCCCGAGTGGGCGTCGGTCGCGGCCGTCCAGTTCACGATCACCGTCGAGGTATTGGACCAGACGTTGACCGAGTGCGTCGGTGACGTAAGGGCGCTGGGCCCGAGCGGCGCCGCGAGGTCGATCAGGTAGGGCCCCGCGTTCGCCGAGGTCGCGGACCAGTTCCCGGCGTTGTCCCGGGTGCGGATGTTGTAGATGCGGCCCGACGCGCTGGTGCCCACCGACACCGAGTCGGTGATCACGGGGCCGAGGTCCTGGGTCGTGTCGGGCAGGGCCGGGAGCCCGGTGCTCACGACCCGGCTGTATCCCGACACCCCGGACCGGTCATCGGTGGCCGCGGTCCAGGTCATGATCAGCGTGGGGTCGTTGGACCAGACGTTCGGGGTGTGCGAAGTCGAGGTCAGGTTCGTGACCAGGCCCGGGAGGACCGTGTCGAACTTGTACGGGCCGGCTTCGGCGATCCCGGCGTTCCAGTTCCCGGAGCGGTCCACCGGCTTGATCGCGTACCAGACGTTGGTCTGATCGGACGGGAACGAGTACACGCGGCTCGTGGTGAACGCGAAGTCCTGCGCCTCCGCGACGAACACCGGGCTGACCGTCCCCCACGCCTCGCCGTAGCCGCTCATCCCCGAGAGGTTGTCCGCGGGCTGCGTCCACGTGAACGTCACGGTCCGGTTGTTGGACCACTGATTGACCGTGTGCGTCGTGGACGCGAGCCCCGTGGGCAGCGGCGGCGGCGTCCCGTCCACGGTCACCGTCGGGGCCACGCTGTCGGTCCCCGCGTTGTCCGAGCGCGACGAGAAGTTGAGCGTGCGGACCGCGTTCCCGGCTCCCGCCGTGAACGAGTACACGATGTTCCGGGAGCTCCCGGTCAGGATGTCCCCGAACAGCGAGTCGCCGTTCGTGTCGTGGCGGTCGGTCAGGACCACGCCGTCCTTGAGGGTCGTGCTGGTCCCCGTGAAGGTCATCCCGGTGTGGGTGCCCTTGTCGAGGTAGACGTTGCTCGCGAGGTACTGCGGGGTCGAGCCGGTCAGGGTGACGTCCACCGACTCGCCCGGCTTCAGGTACGCGTCGCTCACGGAGGCGGTCAGCGAGTGGACCGGGGTCGGGTCGTCCCGGTACTCGATGGCCAGCACGCCGAACCGGACCGTGTTGGAGGTGTTGAAGGGGTAGACCTTCATCCGGTAGCTCCCGGCGGTCGGGTTCTCGATCACGATGTGCTCGACCGTGTTGACCACCGACTGGGAGGTCCACTCGCCGGAGTTCCCCGGCGCCGTGAAGGGCGACAGGTCGAGCCAGAGGTCCACGTCCTTGACCACCGCCGGATTGGCGCCGGCGCTCGACTGCGGGTCGTCCCAGGTGAGCACCAGCACGAGGCGCGTGGCGCCCGAGCCGACCGTGAAGTCCCACGTGGGCGTGGTGGAGCCGACCGAGCCGTAGAACCAGGTGCGGGTCCAGGGGAGGCTCCCGCCGCCCGTGTGCGCCTTGTTCGACGAGACCCGGCCGAGTCCCCAGGCGTTGCGGTGCGAGGACAGGGTCCCGGTCTGCCCCTGCCAGGTGTTGGCCGTCGCCATGATCCAGGCGCGGGCCAGCGCCGAGTTGCCGCGCGGGTCGGCGTTCCGCTCGAGCACCCCGGCCACGATGCCGGTCGTGGTGGGGGTGGCCATCGAGCACCCGCACTTGGTCGAGTACTGGTTGGTGGTCCCGCCCGCGGTGGAGTTGGTGTTGCAGCCGGTCGCGACGACGTTCGGCTTCCACCGTCCGTCTCCGCAGGGACCGCGGCTCGACCAGCAGGTCACGACGCCCGGATCGCCGACCGCGTCCACGTAGTCCTGGACCGCGCCGACGGTGAGCGCGTTCTTGGCGACCGACGGGATGCCCAGCGTTCCCGCCACGCCGCAGCCTCCGTTGCAGTCCCCCTCGTTCCCCGAGCAGAACACGTAGAGCTGGTTCTGGGTGAAGACCTCGTCATCGGTGGTCCGGGCGCCCGACTCGGAGCCGATCCAGTTGGCCGCCGAGCCCGGCGAGCCCACGCAGCCGCCCGACCGCCACGAGTTGCTGATCGCGACGGGCCGCGGGGTGGTGAAGCCGCCCCCGTCCGTGTAGGCGCTCCGCATATTCTGGAACGCCGTGTAGCAGAAGCACTTGGCCAGGAAGATGCGATGGGTCGCGGTCCCGGTCCCGAGATAGGGGGACATCCCCTTGAGCGCCGCCAGCACCGAGCCGCTCCCCGAGATCGTGCCGAGCACGTGGGTGCCGTGATAGCCCTCGGTCGCCTCGTCGCAGAAGGGGCTGCCGCAGCCGCCGCCCGACCAGTGGTTCCAGCCGACGGCCCACTTGTTCAGGTCCTGGTGCCCGCCGTAGCCGCCGTTCGCGAGATGGAAGCCCGAGTCGATGACGCCGACCGTCTGGACCGTGACCGGCTCAACCTCGCGGAAGTAGTCCTGCCCCATCTGGGGGACGTGCCGGTCGTGCCCGGCCTCGATCGGGGGCGACCACTCGACGAAGGACACGAAGTCCCGCTGGAGCAACTCCTGGATCGCCTTGGGCGTCGCGAGCCCCTCGTAGGCGTCGATCTGCTCCCAGTAGCGGACGATCCGGAGGCCCAGGCGCTCGAGCTCCCCCTCGAGCCGGCTGTTCGTCTTCCACGAGTACGTCGCGGCCTCGACCGGGCCGGGCTTCACCTCGCCGTGGGCGTCCGCCTCGATCGGGGGGAGGTCGTAGACCTTCACGCTCCGCTCGTTCAGCTCGCCCTCGAAGAGGTTCACGAAGACCGGGATCTCGCCCGCGGGCGTCGCGTTCTTGAGGCCGCCGGTCTGGAGCCCCCGGAGCAGCACGGGATGGACCTTCTGCTCGGACCGGGCGACTCCGACCCAGTGGACCGATTCGAGCCCGGAGAGCGCGACGACCTGGTCGGTCGGGATGCGCGCGCCATGGCAGTTGTTCGGGTGATAGCGGAAGAGCTTCACGCCGAGCCTGCGGACCTCCTCCAGCTTCGCCTCGGTGATCCGCCCGTGGAACATGACGTAACCGAAGGTGAAGCTCCGGTCCTCGCCGGAGCGCGGCTCCATCACGATCCGTCGCACGAGCTCCGGATCGAGCTTCTCGCCCGCCGGCGGGCGGTAGAAGCCGCCCGCGAACCCGAGGAAGTACGGGTCGCCCAGGAAGCCCTGCGGAATCTCGCGCATCTCCTCCGGTCCGCCCTTGGTGAAGTTCATCGGCTCGTCGGGCCGCAGCGTGTCGTCGTTCGGGAGATCGCCCACGAACATCCCCGGGCCGTCATAGCGGTGGGGGAGAGCCGGGCGGGAGGCCGGCTCGCCCCGCGGCCCGATGAAGGTCTCCGGCGTGAGCTGCCGGGGGTCGGTCGGGGTCATGCGCTCGCGGGCCTGCTCGTCCGGCGCGCCCACCTGGGCGAGGCCGATCAGACCGAAGAGGGCCAACAAGGGGAGGAGAAGGAGACGCGCGGCGAGCTTCATGAGTAGTCCTCCACAGTCTCAGTGCCATCCAACGGCGGGACTCGACCGGACTCCAGGAGAGAGTGGGGAGGGGCGCTGTTTTTCTCAGAGAAGCCGAAAAGGGGTCAGGAACCCTCGAACCCTTTCCCGGGGGGAAAATGGTGCCACTCTTCTTTTCCGCCGCGGAAAAGAAGAGTGGCACCATTTTCCCCCTTCTTCGTTCCGCACCCCGGCCGGCACCGTGCTGCTCCGCCACCGGGCCCATTGCGTCTCCCAGGGCCTGGGTCAGGCCGGCTCGGGCGCGCTCGTCGCGGTGGCCGCGGAGGATGCCGCGCTCGGCTGCGAGCTGTTCACCTCTGGACCGGGATGGAGCTCTACGCGGCGCCCCTCGGCATCCTCTGCGCGACGCACGTCGCTTCCAGTGGTTCGTCTCCGATCCCAACGGGAGCTGGTCGGGCGTGGGCGCCTGGAGCGACGCGCTTCAGGCGGCAGTCGGAAACTAGTCCGGCAGCCCCCAGAGGACGAAGGCGGCCCAATGGTACGGATGCTCCAGGCCCGGCGCGCGTCGCAGCGCGCGTCGGGCCTCGCGGAGCGCCGGGCCGGGCGCGAGCCCGCCGGCGAGCATCCGCTCGTAGAACGAGACCATCAGCGCGCTGGTGCTCGTGTCCTCGACCTTCCAGTTGGAGACGACCACGCGCGGAACCCCGGCGAAGAAGAACCCGCGGACGAGCCCGAGCACCCCTTCGCCGCGGAGCACCTTCCCCTGCGCCGTCTGGCAGGCGGAAAGCACGGCCAGGTCCGCCGGGATGCGGAGCCGGTGGAGATCCTCGACCGTGAGCATGCGCCCCTCGGAGAGCACGAGGCCGGTCAGCCCGGGGCGGCCGGCGGCCAGGAACCCGTGACACGCGAAGTGCAGCGCGCGCACCGGCGGCTCGAGCGCCCGCAGGCTCCGCTCGAGCCCCTGAGCGGAGGCCTGCTCGCCGAGGAGCATCGTCCGGGGCTCCCCTTCGAAGAGACGCGCGAGCGCTTCGACTTCCTCCCGCGCGCCCGGGAGCGGATCGAGCCCGGGGAAACTGCGCCGCGCGATGGTGGAGCCCGCCGGCCTCTCGCCCGGTGGGAGCGGATCGGCGAGCGCCAGGAGCCCGCGCCCCCGGCGGACCGCGCCGGGGTCCTCCTTCAATGAGGCGAGCACCGAGCCGGACGGGACGTACGCGACCTCGAAGCGGTCCAGGACCCGCGCCCCCGGCTCGCCGTCGAGCAGCGCCTCCCAGGGGAGGAAGTTCAGCGCGCCGTCGGGAGAAACGACCAGCCGGGAGACGCCGCGCAGCATCGGCTCGAGCGGGCGGAGCAGCGCGTCGTACAGCTCGCGGGCCAGGGGCGCCTCCTCGGTCCCGGCGGCGGCCACGACCCGCATCCAGGCCTCGGCCCGGCGGCGGACCTCCGCGGCGTCCCCCAGGTCCACGAGCCGCGCTGTCCCCCGATCGACCGCAAGCGCCAGGACCCGCTCGTCGGTGACCTGATAGAGGAGGAAGAGGTCGCCGGGCTTCAGGACCTGCTGGAGCGAATCGAGGTCGACCGGCTCGGGATAGAGCACGTCGGCGACCCGGCGCTCCTCGCGCTGCACCCGGCGGATGACCTCCTCGAGAGCGGCGTACGCGGCGTCGAGATCGGTCTTCGCGGCGCCGAGCGCGCGCGGATCGGCGTCGCCGTCCTCGGAGGAGAGGAGCACCACCCGGCTCCAGAGCGACTCGACCCGCCGGCGGGCGGACGCGTGGGCCGCGAGCAGCTCCTCCGGGACGCGGGCGCCGAGCAGCGCCTCCCGGTTCACGAGCCCCTCGACCAGGAGCAGGCCGCGGCCGGCCTCGGCGAGCCAGAAGACGTCGTGGAGCAGCCGGTCGGCACCGTCGGGGTCCGACTCCAGGAGGTCGCGTCCGGCGAGGAGCCCCAGGTCCGAGGCGTGGCGCGCCTGGTCGAGGGTGCGGGGCGCGCCGCTCCCGCCCAGGCCGCGCCCCACGGTCCGGAGCAGCGCGAGCGCCCGGCGCGCCCGGGTCAGGGCCTCGCGGTTCCGCCCCAGGGTCCGGTCCACGTGGCCGAGGCCGCGGAGCGCGACCGCGCTCCCCACCCGGTCCCCGAGCGACTCCGACTCGTGGAGCGAGGACTGGAGCGCGGCGGCCGCATCATCGCTCCGTCCCAGCGCGAGCCAGGCGAAGCCGAGGTCGCGCTCGGCCTCGGCCGCGTACGCCCGACCGCCCGCGGTCCGGAGGGCCTTGAGCGCACGGGCGAGGCGGCGGGCCGCCTCGCCGGGCTCGCCGCCGTCCAGGTGCACCGCCCC
>Ga0187892_10001682_pt1 | contig 48881 bp, 43 predicted proteins | sample MA1701073metaG_FD_139345 | JGI IMG/M metagenome (GOLD analysis project Ga0187892, IMG submission 139345) | Bio-ooze microbial communities from a basaltic lava cave in the Kipuka Kanohina Cave System on the Island of Hawaii, USA - MA170107-3 metaG ...
CACCACGGCACACCTCGACGCCGTCGCGGCCGAGCTGAACGCACGCCCTCGACAAACCCTCGGTTGGCTGACACCCTCCGAGGCCTTCGCCCGGGCTGTTGCGATGACCGGTTGAGACCGCCGACATACGACGATGTCCGGCACCCTGCGATCGAACGCCTCCGCGCTCACCACCAATGCCGGTCGCCGTTTGGCGCCCGCTTGCGTCGTGTAGGGGACGTTCACGACGACCACCTGGCCGCGCTCATAGGTAGTCGTAGAGGGCATCCTCTTCGCCTTCCCACGCTCTGGCGAGTTTCCGCTTGGCAAGCCCCTTCCACTCCAGCTCCTCGAGATCGTCCTCGGAAAGCGGCTGAATCAGCGCGTAGGGCTTGCCGTGATGCGTGACGACGATGGGCTCATTCTTCTTCCGGGCTCGGGCGAGATACTGGGACAGTCCGTCCTAGCCAGAATTTCTACCGTTGTCCACCAGGCGGTAGTGGGTCAGTTTGAATCGACTTCAAACTGACCCACTACCCACCAGGCGACGGGAGTCGTGCCGCAGCCGCGGCGGCGATCACGGCCATCGCTGCGGGTACGTCGTGCACGACGTCGAGGACGCCGAGATACTCGGGTTCGAGCAATCCGGTGCCGACCATGGTCTCGAACTGGGCGCGCAGCGGGCTCCAGTAGCCGTCCGGGTCGAGGAGGACCAGCGGTTTACGATGGATGGCGAGCTGCCGCTCGACGAGGATCTCGGACAGCTCCTCGAGCGTCCCGAAGGCGCCCGGCAAGACCACGAACGCATCGCCGCGGTGCGCGAGGCTCGCCTTCCGGTCGCGCATGTTGCTGACGATCTCCATCGACTCGACGCGTCGATGCAGCACGCGCGCGAAGGTGTCGAGGATCACGCCCTCGACGCGGCCGCCGGCGTCGAGCGCCGCATCGGCGCATGCCCCCATGAGCCCGATGTTCGCGCCCCCGTAGACGAGCACCCAGCCGCGCCCGGCGACGGCGCGGCCGAGCTCACGCGCGAGCGTGCCGTACGCTTCCGGGTAGCCGCGCCGCGAGCCGGCGTAGACCGTCACTGCGAACCGCGCCATGGTCGTGAGCCTCGACGATCGAATTCGATTCAGCCGGCAGTCGTTGGTGCGAGCATCGCTGCCCTGGGCTGGCGCTACATCGGCGATCGTCGCCGGTCAACCTGGGCGTGGCAGGTCCTCCACAGTCCAGGGGGAAGCGCGTGCGCTGTACGCAGGCTCGCGAAGTGCGAGCCGTGTGTGTCCGGAAGGTCTGGCGCGCATTCGGTTTGCCTACCGACAAGTGGACGTTGTAGTCCACGTTGTCGGTGAGCATCTGCGGGCCGGCCCGCAGCTCACGAACTAAGGAGGGGCGTGCCGATGACAGGAACACGAGCGAGAGCCCTCGGGGCGGCGCTGATCGGCGCGATGATGGCCGTGGCGGCCGTCGCCGTCGTGAGCGTGCCGCACGCCCGCGCCGCCAGCGCCCAGGAGCTGACGCGCAGCGCGAGCCAGGCGCTGCGCGATCTCTACGCTAAGGAGAAGAGCGCGCGCATCCTGGGCGACAAGGCCACCGCCATTCTGGTGTTCCCCGGCATCGTCAAGGCCGGCTTCATGTTTGGCGGCCAGCTCGGTGAAGGCGTGCTCTTCGAGCACGGGCGCGTGGCCGGGTACTACAACTCCATCGCCGCCTCATACGGCTTTCAGGCGGGCATCCAGAAGTTCGGCTACGCGCTGTTCTTCATGAACCGCAATGCGCTCAGCTACCTGGCGCGCAGCGAGGGCTTTGAGATCGGCGTCGGCCCGAGCATCGTCGTGGTCGACAAGGGGATGGGCAAGTCGCTCACCAGCACCACCCTCACGCACGACGTCTATGCCTACATCTTCAACCAGACGGGACTCATGGGTGGCGTCGGCATCCAGGGTTCCAAGATCACCCGGATCGACAAGTGACGATGCGTATCCGGAAAGGAGCCATGACGATGTCGAATACACGCGTCTTGCCAGCACTGGCGATCGCGCTCGTCGTTTTCAGCACCACGGCGAGCGCCGCGGAACCGGCGCCCGCCCCCGCGGTCGATTCCGGAGATCACGTGCCGGAGAGTCTGTCCGCCCTGCTCGGGACCATCCGCTCCAATCGCAAGGAGCTCCTCGCGATCAATCTCGGGCTGACCCCGGAGCAGGCGGAGAAGTTCTGGCCGCTCTACGACCAGTACCAGCAGAAGCTGAACCCGATCGGGGATCGCCAGGCGGCGATCGTGCAGGACTACATCACGAACTATCGCGGTCTCTCGAACGACAAGGCGATCAAGATCGTCGAGGACTACCTCGAGGTCGACGCCGACCGCACCGAGGTGCGGCAGAAGTACGTGGACAAGTTCGCCAAGATCCTGCCGGGGCGAACCGTGGCGCGCTTCTATCAGATCGAGAACAAGATGGATGCCGTCTTGCGCTACGACCTCGCGGCGACGATCCCGGTGGTCGATCCGGCAGCAGCGCCGGCGCCGCACTGACGGCACGAGACCGCACCCTACGCGACCCGTGCGCGCGAAGGACGAGCAGCTGCGTTGAACCCGACCGAGCGCAGCGACACCAGGCTGGATGCGTATGCCTCCAAATTCGGCTATGGTCGCCAGAGTGAAGAGGAGACGCCCATGCAAGACACGGCGATCGCTGGCTATCGCTTCCTGGTGACCAATCCCGAGCGGCTGGGAGGTAAGGCCACTGTACGCGGCACGCGGTTCTCCGTGTCTTTCATCCTTGCGTGCCTCGCCGAGGGCATGTCCCACGAGGACATCGTGAGGGAGTACTCGGAGTTCCCGCGCGAAAGCATCCCGGAGGTGCTGCGCTTCGCCGCCGAGCTGGCCGACCGGCGCGATGTGGCTGCTTGACGTCAACCTGCCGACAGGCCTGCTCGCGTTGGTGCGCGATTGCGGGATTAGCTGTGACACTGCGGCGAACCGCGGATGGCGCGACCTGACCAACGGCGCGCTGGCCGAAGCCGCGTTCCGTGCTGGCTTTCGCGTGATTCTGACCCGCGACCGACTCTTCGGCGAATCGGCGCGCCGCACCCTGATGGAGTTGTCTGAGCTCGCCGTGGTGATCGTCACGCTACCACAGGCGCGCGCGGTGGCCTACCTGGCTGAGTTCAAAACGCAGTGGAAACGGCAACCCATTGCACCGGTCGCAGGCACCATCGTCGACTGGCCGTCCTGACGGCGGCCCCCCTTTCGTCACCCTGATCCGCGGGCCCGGGCAATATTTGACACGGCCGGGCACGTGGCGATAACTGAAATGCAGGAGCGGTGATCCGAGCGCTCGCTCGTCGCCGCCGCTGGCGCCGGGCACCGCCGTCGCCGCGCATCCTGGTACGGCCCGCGCGTCGCTTATCGGTAAACAAGAGGAGGAGAGCATCATGTCGCTGCGAATCAATTCCGAGGCCCCCGATTTTCGTGCCGAGACGACGGAAGGGACGATCGGCTTCCACGATTGGATCGGCGACGGCTGGGCGATCCTGTTCTCCCACCCGAAGGACTTCACGCCCGTGTGCACCACCGAGCTCGGCTACATGGCCGGCCTGAAGCCGCAGTTCGACAAGCGCAAGTGCAAGGTGATCGGCCTCAGCGTCGATCCGGTCGGCGATCACACCAAGTGGGCGAAGGACATCGAGGAGACGCAGGGCCACCGCGTCAACTATCCGCTGATCGGCGATCCCGAGCTGAAGGTCGCGAAGCTCTACGACATGCTACCGGCCGAAGCCGGCACCACTTCGCAAGGCCGCACGCCCGTCGACAACGCCACCGTACGCTCGGTGTTCGTCATCGGCCCGGACAAGAAGATCAAGGCGATGCTCACCTATCCGATGAGCACCGGCCGCAACTTCGACGAAGTCTTGCGCCTGCTCGACTCCTGCCAGCTGACGGCCACGCACACGGTCGCGACGCCGGTCAACTGGAAGCCGGGCGAGGACGTGATCATCCCGCCCTCGGTGTCGGACGATCAGGCGAGGACGAAGTTCCCAGGTGGGTGGAAGACCCTGAAGCCGTACCTGCGCGTCGTGCCGCAGCCGAAGGGCTAGCAGGACACACGACACCCGTGTCCCCATCGAAGAAGGGTGGACTGGGGCCCCTCCAACACTACGTGACGCCGCCGGTCACTCGGGTCCGCCCGTGTGGTGCGCCGGATTCCGGCGGGCCATCGGCCAGGGCAGGTCCGGCGCCCCACCCGCGCCCGGCACGTCCCACACGGATAGCAGGCCGTCGATGTCGAGCCAGACGACCTCGATCTGCCCGTCGTTGTCGAGATCGCCAAGCGCCGGGGTGGCATTCGGTGACGCACCGAAGGCCTGCGCCGGCTTCGGGAAGCCCGGGACGACACTGCCGTCGGGCCGGAGCGCGACCACGCCGAGGCACCGATACGACGTGAACAGGTCGGGGCACATGCCCGCACCGACGACGAGCTCCCGCTGCCCGTCGCCATCGATGTCCCCGATCGCCGGGGCGCCGAAACCGTAGCGCTGGTCACCCGGGTTGAAGGCGAACCGGACGGGCCAACCCGGCAGCATGCCGTCCCCGACGTCGCCCGGCGCCACCACCGAGAAGAACTGCTCCCACGGCTCGAGCGTGCCGCGCGCGAAGTTGTAGAGCCCGGTCGAGAAGAACAGCTCCGGGGTTGCATCCCCAGCCACGTCGGCGGCGACGAGCAAGCTGTCGCCGGCCTGCTACACGGCCCTCGCGGGCCTGGTCGTCACGGGTCGAAACCGGGCGAGCTGCTTGCAGTGACGGCGGCGCGACCGCCGCGCACATGGCGTCGAAGAGGGCGCGCAGTGCCTGCGCGCAGTCCGCGATGAGCTGCGAAAGCTAGCCGGGAACGAGCGCGGGTGCTACGACTCGACGACTGAGCGCGGGCAGGAACGCACGCCGCACTCAGTGGAAGAAATGCGCGGGCTCGACCAACGACTGCGGCTGGAGGCGATCGGCCTCGGGCTCCTGTTCCTGCTGGCCGTCTTGCTGACGCTGCGCTGGACGTCCGGCATCGGGCTCGTCGAGACCGACACGTTTCCGTTGCTTGCCGCCAGTCGCGTCGACGACCTGCAGGATCTGCTCACCATCTTCGCAAGGGACATCTTCGGCCTCCAGGGCAAGGGCATCTTCTACCGCCCGGTCGTCAATCTGACGTTCGCGCTCGACCAGGCCCTCTGGGGGCTCAACCCCTTCGGCTATCAAGTTACCAATGCCGTGCTCTTCGCGCTCTGCGGCACCGGCCTCGCCGTTTTGACGCGCCGGCTCGCCGGCCCACGGGCGCGCGTGGCGCTCTGGGTCGTGCCGATCGTTTTCCTGCTGCATCCGAGTCACGTCGAGGTCGTGCCGGGCGCTCCGCGCCGCCAGGAGATGCTCTGCGCCCTCTTCTTGATGCTGGCGCTGGTGAGCCAGCTGTCCTGGCGCGGCCGTCCGCGAGCGCGTGCGCTCGCGGTGACACTGCTGATGTGCCTGGCCATGGCTTCCAAGGAAGCTGCGGTGCTCGGGCCGTTGCTCGGCTTTGCGGTGGCTCTCGGCAGCGAAGCTCACCGGTCCCAGCGGGATCGGGTGTGGCAGGCGACGAAAGCCACCGTGCCGTACCTCGTGGCGGTGGCAGCCATGATCGGCGTGCGCTTCATGGTCACCGGAAGACTCGGCGGGCACCTTCCCATCGAGGTCGCCGCCAAGGTGCTGGAGCACCTGCCGGTCATCGGACAGTGGGTGCTCGGGCGGCTGCTCGATCCGCAGCGAATGACCCCCCGCTACGGGCTTCCCCTGGCATTGGTCTGCACGGCCGCGCTGGCTGCCCTGGTGCTGGCAATCCCGCCCCGCCGCGCCACCGACGGCCAGGGGCGGGATGAGGCCGGCGGGTCGAATCCCGGCCGCCTCGCACTGCTGGGCCTGGTATGGGTGGCGGGAGTCATCGCACTTTATGCCTTGACCTCGCTGGTGCAGCCCTGGCACACGCTCCTCCCCGTGGTCGGCTGGTCGCTGTGCTGGGGAGCGCTCGCCGAGAAGGCCGTCGCCGCGGTGCGAGCCCCCGGCGTACGCTCGCGAGCGGCCGGGGCCGCCGGGCTTCTGGCGCTGGCGGGCATCGTGGTGTGGGAGGCCCGGGACTGTCCATGGTTCGTCGACTATCCGGAGTATCGGCGCCTGACGATCATGTCGGGCCGCTATCTGTCGGCGCTGCAGGGTCGCATCGATGCCACCGCCAACGGCGAGACCATATACGGCGGCTCCTTGCCGTTCTGGATGATTCCGCCGTCCGAGAACGCAGCGACCGTGTTCGGGGCGACGGCGCTCAGCCGCTACTCGGTCGCAGCCTGGACGAGGGTGATGTATCCCGACCGGCGCATTCGCGTCCTCCCAGGGCCGAAGGGATACGACACGTCCCCTCCCCGGCCCGACGAGATCGTCGTGTTGCTGGCCCGCATTCCCGGGCAGGGGCCGGCGCCCAAGCAGAAGCCCCCACCCTCGGGCGTCCCGGGGCCACCGAACTTCGGGACGCGCTGATCGGGGCGTCATCCGCTCGCGGAGCACGGGGAAAAACCGGGCTTCGTTCGTAGTGGGGCTTCGTTGCATCGTGCGGTGTCGTTCCTATAGCTTGCGCCTCGATGGTGCCCGAGACCTTCTCGCGCTGCGCCCTGATGCAGGAGCTCCCGCCCGACGACATCGCGCGTATCTACGAGGCCGGCGGCGTCAAGACCTTCGGCGCGGGGGAGACCCTCATCGTCGAGGGGCAGATCAACACGACGCTCTTCGTGGTCCTGCGCGGCGAGGTGGAGGTATGCCTGCCGCGCACAGACGATCGCTTCACCTCCGTGAAGCTTGCCCGATTGGGTCCGGGCTCGTGCGTGGGCGAGTACTCGTTCATCGATCGGAAGCCGACGTCGGCGTCGGTCGTGTCCTGCGCCAGCAGCGAGGTCTTCCTCCTGTCCAACGACGCGCTGAGTCGCGTGCTGGCCGGTAACACCGGCCTCGAGCGGACGATCTATCGGAACCTTCTCGTCCTCATGATCGAACGGCTGCGCGAGGACAACGCCGCCCTCGAGATGATCCGGCCCCGGAGGAGGTGACGTGCTACGTCGGGCAGAACGCGAGCCAGGTCGCTAGGCCCGACCTTCCGTCCTACTTCGCCAGCGCCACGCTGCGTTTTGCAGCGGAGCGGTTCTTCAGTACCCGCCTTATCGCCCCCTCGAGCGGCCGCTCCGCCTCGCCGTACTCCGCCCACGGCTTGCTGCGCGCGAGCGCCGCGGGCGCGGTGCGCACGGTGTAGCGCTTCGGATCGAGCCCCGCGCGCACCTGCGACCACACCAACGGCATCGACACCGTCGCACCTTCTCTCGCACGCGGCGATAGCGGCGCGACCGCCGTGGCCGTGTCGTCGTTGCGCAAATAGTCGAGATAGATCTTTCCGGTCCGCCGCTGCTTCGACATCGTGGTGAGGTACAGGCGCGGGCTGTCCGAGGCCATCTGCACCGCGACCGCGTGCGCGAAGGTCTTCGCCGCTTTCCAGTCGAGCGCGTCCTTGCGTGGCGCCCGCAACGGCGTCACCACGTGCAGCCCCTTGCCGCCCGTGGTCTTGCAGAACGCGACCAGCCCGAGCGCCTCCAGCCGCTCGCGCAGCTCGCGCGCGGCCTCGACGACCGCGGGGAAGGCGACGTCAGGCGCCGGATCGATATCGAACACGAGCCGGCCCGGGACCTGCGGCCGCCACGGCGCGCAGTTCCAGGGGTGCAACTCGACCGCGGCCGCCTGCGCCAGGGCGATCAGCCCTTCGACGCGGTCCACCTGTAAATAAGGCTCGTGGTCACCCGGCACCTTCACCAGCTCGAGGAGATCCGACTGGCCGGGCATCGCGTGGCGCTGAAAGAACTGCTCGGCGCCGATGCCGTCGGGCGCGCGGACCGCGGAGCACGGCCGGCCCTTCAAGTGCTCGATCATCCACGAGCCGACCGCTTCGAAATAGCGCGCCAGGTCGAGCTTGGTGACGGGCCGTCGGTCGCCGGCACCGGCATCCGGCCAAAGGGCCTTGTCGGGATTGGAGATCGTCACCCTCATGATGGTGTTCGCCGCCGGAGCCCGTCGGCTCGGCACGCCGCGCTTGCCTCCGGTGTCTCCGACCGCCGGCTGCTTGAGCGCCGCCTCGTCGGCCGAGGCGATCTCCGCCTTGACGTCCCGGGCCCGCTTGTCCGCGCGCAGTCCCTTGAATGCCGCTTGCCGGATGTTGCCGTCGCCGGTCCAGCCGGCGAACTCGATCTCGGCCACCAGCGTCGGCTTCAACCAGCGGATGCCCGGTGCGTGACGGGGCGCGTTGGGACCGACGAACGGACTCGAATCGCTGGCCGCGGCTTCCAGGCGAGGCAGCAGCTTGCGCACCGTATCCTCGCCGAACCCGGTGCCGACGCGGCCAACATAGACCAGATGACCGCCGCGGTAGACGCCGGCCAGCAAGGAACGGAAACGACTGCCCTCCGCCGTCCAGCCGCCGAGGACGACCTCCTGGCCCGCCCGGCATTTCGTCTTCATCCACTCCGGGCCGCGGCCTTCGACATGCGGCCGATCGAGCCGCTTCGAGATGATGCCCTCGAGGCCCATGCGGCAGGCCGAGTCCAGCACCGCATCGCCGGGCGCCTCGAAATGAACAACATGGCGGAGGCGCGGCTCGCCGCTCTCCTCGAGCAGCGCCTGCAACTTCTTCTTGCGCTCGGCCAGCGCCAGCGCGCGCAGGTCCTTGCCCTCGAGAAACAGCAGATCGAAGGCAAAGAAGACGATCTCGCCGGTGTCGCGCTCGGAAAGCGCCGCCTGCAGCGCGGCAAAGTCCGTCAGCCCCTCACGATCGAGCGCGCAGACTTCCCCGTCGATGATGCAGCTCGGCAGCGATTGTCCGGCCGCAGCGGCAATGGCCGGAAACTTTTCCGTCCAGTCGAGCCCCTTGCGCGTGCGCAACGCCGCCGCGCCGTCGTGCACGCGCAGCTGCATGCGGTATCCATCCAGCTTGATCTCGTGTCCCCAGTGCTCGCCCCGCGGCGGACGATCGACGAGCTTGCAGAGCTGCGGCTCGATGAACCCCGGTGGCGGCGCGCCCGCGAAGCGGCGGCGCCGGGTCGATCGCTTCGAATCCGCGACAGACCGGCTTTTCTTGGCAGCCCGCGGCGTCATCCGGCGTATCGGGCCCCCCGCGAGGGGATCTTCCCGGTTGGATTGCCAGACGGCGTCGGGTCTCGTCCCCTTCCCTTCCCCCAGCATGAACGGCTGCGGCCCCGGGCCCTTCCCGGCCGCGATCTGCGCCACGCTGCGCCCCGACGCAACCGACCAGTCCGCCTCCAGATACTGCGCCGCGCGTTCGCTCACCGCGATGTCGTCCGCATGCTTGATGAGCAGCCAGTTGGTGCGCTTGCCGCCGGAGCGGTCGTGGCGCATCCGAACCAGCACCCAGCTGCCCCGCAGCCGCGTGCCCTCCAGCGAGAACTTCAGCGTGCCCTTCTCGAGCTGCGCCCGCGGCGATTCAGCTCCCTCCGGCGCCCAGTAGCCGCGATCCCAGAGCTGCACGGTCCCGCCGCCATACTGGCCGCGCGGAATCGTGCCCTCGAAGTCGCCGTACGGCAGCGGATGATCCTCGACTTCCACCGCCAGCCGCTTCTCCCGCGAATCGTACGACGGCATCTTGGTCACTGCCCAGGACTTGAAGACGCCGTCGAGCTCGAGCCGCAAGTCGTAGTGCAGCCGGCGCGCCGCGTGCTTCTGCACCACGAACCGCAATCGGTCCGCCCGCACGACCCGCGCGCGCCCGGACCCGGAGGGTTCGGCCGTTTTCGTGAAATCGCGTTTCTCGCGATATGTTTTCAGCTGGCGCAGGACCATGACGGATGTGAGCGCGGCGATGGTCCGCTCACGGACCTGAAAGACCGCGACCTCTTAGATGGTCCTACGCCAGATCCCGTTCGCACGCGAGTGGATCGGGATGTGCGATGAGGCCGGAAGGCAAACGTACCGACAGCCGCGCCGAGCTAGAAGCGAAATCCCTCGACCTGACTCTGTGCCGCCGTCACCGCCGCCCGCAGCGCCGCCGGGCAATCGCCGGAGATGCCGCCCTGCTTTTTCTTCTGGGTCTTGCCGATCGCCTTCAGCGCGCCCTTGAGCTGACCCGCCGCCTTCTTGCGCAGCTTCTCCGCCTTCTTCACCTTCGAGGCTTCGGTCGCCTTTCCGGCAAGGCTGCGTGCCTTGCCGAATTTCTAGGCCACCGCTTTCGGCACGTCCCCGTCGCAGGCCGGGACGGCGAGGCTCCGTTCGAAGCCGCAGAGCAGCGCGTCGGTACCGGTCAGCGGCTCGAATTTACAAACGCCGTCGACGCACGCACGTGTGCAGGGATCGTCGTCGTTGCAGTCGGCGTCGCTGGCGCAAACCGCCGACCGGAGCGTGGTAGTGGTCGTGGTCGGCGGTAGCGTGGTAGTGGTCGTATTGGCTGGGGCAGTTGTACTCGTCGTCGTCGTGGGCCCCTCGGTGCCCTCGACACCAACCCCGAAGAGGCCGAGCCCCACCGCCACCTCCGCGCCCGTCGTCACCGTGAGATCGCGGAAGCCGCGCGGCGCCGCTGCGTCGATCTCGACGTCGAGGTCGACGACGGCCGGGCTCACGACGCGGGCGCCGAGCACCCGGACACCGCCCGGTAAGAACTCCGCGGCCGACCGCCCGCCCTCGAAGTGCGTGTTCTCGCCCGCGACACGGAGCGTGATGGCATCGCCCGGCGCTCCCTCGGCAGGCGTTACGCGGATCAATCGGGGAATGCCGGCCGCGAACCGCTGCACGACGAGCAGCGGACCGGGGACCGACTCCCCGGCAACCTCGTTCCCGGTCGTCACCGTCACATTGTGGTAGCCGAGAACGTCCGGCTCCGTCCCGGCCGTCACCAGCGCCCGTAGCTCGGCCGGGGAGACCGCGGTCGTGTCGCTGACGGTGAGACCGCTGCCCAGATCGAGCTGCGACGTGGCGCCGAAGTGGGTGTTGAGACCGAAGACGCGAACCTCCGCCGTCTCGCCCGCGGCGATGGTGCTCGGCACGATCGCCGTGATCGCGGCGCCTGGCGGTGGCGTCGTCACGCGCAGCGCGTCGTGGCCGGTGGCGGTCTCGATCGCCGCGCCGATCGGCGTCTCGACGATCACGTCGCGGAAGCCGAGCAAGGCCCCGGCGGCGATCTCGACCGGCACCTCGAGCCGCGTCGCCGAGCGGATCGTCGGCGCGCCCGCGGCGATGTCGCCGCCCGCGAAGGACACCGTCGTCGCGGATGAGAAGTTCGTGTTGAGGCCGTGTACCGTGAGCACGAGCGTGGCGCCCTGCGGGACGGTCGCTGGCTCGACGAACGGCACCGACGGGTGGATCGCGCCGATCATGACGTCGACGGCGGCGCTCTCGTAGTGCTGCGCTTCGTCGCCCCCGGCGTTGACGCCCGGGATGAACAGGTAGACGCCGCCCGTCTCCGCCGCCACCTGGGAGTACGCCTGGATCGCGCCGAGCGCGGCGCCGCCCGTGGGGCTCGGCTCGATGACGAGCTGGAACGAGCCCGTGCTGCCGCGGAAGCCCGAGACGGCTGCGTAGTACACGCCTCCCACGGTCGGCGTGAGGAACAGGAGCGACGTGAGGTCGGTACCGCCATCGTCGTTCTGGTCGAGCTGCGTCGTCCCGTCCGTCGCATAGAGCGTGAGGAGCGTATCGAAATCGCTCCCCTCGGTGGCGAGGCGGTAGGCCGTGCCCGCCACGGCGGAGAAGCTCACGAAGTCGACATCCCCGGCGGGCGCGAGCCTGCCGATCAGCGGCGCGCTGGCCGGGACCGTCGGGGTCGCCTCGGCCGCCGAGTCGCCATGATCGTCGTCCGCGGCGACGCCCAGCACCTCCACCGCGGCAACGCTCACGGCTCGCGACGCGGTGGCGTGTGCCAGCGAAGCGGCGGCGATCTCTTCGGTGCAGCTTCCCGAGAGCAGGACGTTCGTCCGGATGCGCCGCGCGCGCAGCGCCGCGATCGCGCCCGCCAGGTCGGAGCCCGGGTGCGGGTCGGCATCGGTCGCGAGGAAGACGACCCCCCCGGGCGACACCGTCTCGGCCGCGAGCAGCAGCGCCTGCGCCGAGGCCTCGGGGCACTCGTCGCCACCACTCGCCCCCAGACCCTCGACGACGTCGCGCACGGCGCCGAGATCGCTGCTCGCGATCCGCAGCGCCGGCGAATCCTCGAAGGTGATGACCGCGAGGCCAGGCGGCGTGGGCTCCCCGGCGAGCGAATCGATGAAGCGAATGAGCGCCTTCCCGACGCCCTCGATCTCCTCGCCCATGCTCCCGGTCACGTCGATCACGAAGCCGAGCCGCACGCCGCCGAGCGTACGCAGCGGGCTCACGTACTGCCCGGTCTCGGGCGACGTCGTGTTGCGGCCCCGCACGAGCCACTTCACCGGCCCGAAGCTCCGGATGAGCTGCCGGTCGGCGGCGCTGGGGCTGTACTCCGCGATCGGGTCCGCCGGGTCCCGGAGCCCGATCGGCCCGCGCGTGAGGTGCAACGTCGCGAGGTCCGGGCTGTAGAACTCGATCTGGAACTCATTGAGCTTGTGGCTCTCTCCGTTCCCGTTGGCTCGCCACTCGAACTTCGTATCGTCGCCGAGCGTCGTGCCGTCGGCCGGACCGGTCGGATCGGGCGCCACCTTGTGGTCGGCGAAGATGCCGCCGTACCTGGCGAGCTGCTCGACGCCTGGGCTAAAAGCGGTGAGCCCGTTCCACAGATCCGCGAGCTTGCCGGGCCCGGGCGACCCGATCACCGTCGCCCACACGAGCTGGGCGCCGAGCGTCGTCCGGTCACGACCATCGTCAACGCGGTCGTCGAGGTCCCACAGGATGCGCATCACCGAGGCCTCGTTGTCCTCCCCGCGGCTGCCGTCCGAGGATTCCATCGGCGCGGCGTCGGTCGGGTCGCCGAAGTTCTCGTCGCCCACGGCCGGAATCCCGAGCGCCTTGTGGCCGCGCGCGCGCTGGACGACGATCGCGAAGTAGTTCGCGAATCCCTCGGTCCAGGCGACTTTGACACCCCGATCCTTGCTGCGGTAGCTCTCCGCGAGGTTTTCGTCGATCGTGTGCATATCGTTGCCGATGGGATCGTCGTCCAGGTCGTAGAGGTTCGACACGTAGTGACCATACTCGTGGTGAACGGCGTCCCACTGGAACTGATCGCCGAAGCCGACGTTCATGCTGTTGAACCCCGCGCCGACGAACTGGGTGCCCAGCGGCGACGGGTAGTTCCCCTCGATGCCGTCGGGCCGCGTGCCGGTGAGGCTCAGCATGTACAGCTCGGCCTCGGTGATGGCGTGCAGGATCGAGAGCGCGCCGTTGAGGTCGCGCTCGTAGTCACCCGCGTCCCCCGACGACGTCAGGTCGGGTGTCATGGGGATATCGAGCACGGCTCCCTCCGCCACCTCGGGATGCAGCGCCGAGTCCTTGGAGAACGTGAAGCCCAGCTGCTCGCGCTCGATGTTGGTGCCGTTGTCGTTCTCGACGATGAGCCGGACGAAGATGTCGAGACCGCCCTGGCCGATGCCGTCGTCGTTCGCGAAGGTGGCGGTGTACTTGCCGTCGGCCCCGGTGAAGACGCTCGCCACCAGGGCCGACGGCCCGCCCCCCTCCGCATCGCGGATCTCGACCTTCACACGGGGCACGGGATGCGGCACGCCAGACAGAGACCAGCTCACGGTCCCTCGGACCGTGACCGCGGCGAGCGCCGCGGAGGGCGCGATGAAGAAGAGCGCGGCGGCGAGGCGACGGCTTTCATGACGGCGGAGTCAAGGAAGTCAATGACAATAACGGGGTCCTGCGCATGGCCTGGAAGTACCAGACCTTGTTCACACGCGTCTACTACTTTTCTGACCTACTTCACGTGCCTCACCCGGTTTTCCCCCCTTCCTCGCATGTCACGCAGCTAGTGGAAGACCGAGGGCTGCACGTCTCGGCGTTGTGCGGCCCCCACTGAAGCGAATACCGCGCACTATTTTCGATCAATCGGGTCGATAGATGAGCCAGGAATGAACTGGACGGTAACTGCCGCGCCCGACAATTGGCGCTTGCGGGAGGGATGGAGTCCGGAAACTAGCGTACGGAGAGCTCTCGTCGGACTATCCGGCGGGGATATGGAGCGTGCAGACGAGCCCGTCTCCGCGAAAGTCGAGCTGGATGCTGCCGCCAAGCTGGTAGCCGACGGTTCCTTCGATCAAGCGCAGCCCATAGCCCGGCGCGGGGCTCGCGGACGGCGCGGGCCCTCCGCCTTCGCGCCAGCTGAGGCGCAGTCCATCGTCGCCGGTGCCCGCCCATACGACGGCCACCTGGCCGCCCTTCCGAGACCATGCCTCGTATTTCGCGGCGTTCGTCGCCAGCTCGTGAAGCACCATCGTCAGCGGCGCGACTTTGGCCGCGGCGAGAGTCGCCGCATCGCCGCTGGCCAGCAAATGGTCGGATCCGGCGTTGCCGAAGGGCGCCAGCGTCATGGCCACGACGTCCCCGACCTTCATCGGTTCCCAGTTCGAGCGCGCCAAGCCCTCGTGGGTGCGGGCGATCGCGCGAACCCGGCCGATGAATCTCGCGCGGAAGTCGCCGAGGTCGACCGCGTCGTCACCGCTTCGCTCGGCGAGCGCGATGATGGTCGCGAGCGTGTTCTTGACCCGATGGTCCAGCTCGGCGAGGAGGCGACGCTGGCGCTGGAGCGCACGGTCTCGCTCGCCGACCAATCCGCCACCGATCAGCACCGAGCCCCCCGCCGCCGCGAGAAACATCCACCGCGAGAGCATTCCCACGTGGGGCGGCTGTGCAATGAATGGTCCGACCCCGAGCGCCGTTCCGACGACGAGCGCGAGCGCGACCGCCACGACCGCCAGGAATGCCCCACGGAGCCCGGCGCGAAGCAGAATCCAGGCGTACAGGAAGACGAACGTGTACGGCAGGGAAACGAGGTGCCCGCCGTACGCCAGGACGATCGCGAAGACGAGCGCGACAGATGCGGCCATGGCGGTCTTTTCGACGGACGTCGCGGGGGTCCAGACGACCGGATCCGGAGCCGACAGCCATGTGAGAACAAGCGGCCCGACGATCAGTGACCCGGCCGCCTCTCCACCGAACCACGTCAGCCATACGGTGGAGTAGTCCCCCCACGGTGCATCACCGAACACGCACAGCCACAGCGCGCCGAGGCTCGCCGTGATGACCCCCGTACCGAGAACACCGATTCCCAGGTAGCCGAACGCATCGCGGAGTCGATCCAGCTGTGGCCTGAACGCGTACCACCGTACGAGGACGATACCGGTGAGCGAAGGCGCCAGCGTGTTGCCGATTGCAACCAGCGCGGCTGGCCACGGCAGCGTTGGCTCGAGGGTGACGTTCAGACTGAGGCATCCGAGAAGGATCCCCGGTATGACCGTCGGACCGGCGAGAACGATCGCAGCGAGCGCGATGGCGGTGGGCGCCCGAACCAACGTCACGTGCTCGCCGTAGTACGGAACCCGCAGCCCCAACCATCCCGCTACGAAGTAGGCGACGGCGACGACGACGTTAAGAAGGACGGCCCTCATTGGCCGGCGATTTGGCATACGTTCCCAGTATCGGATGGCGCGGAAGGGAACGAAAGCGGCGGTGAATCGGCCCGCCTTGCTCCGCCGCTCTCGCGAGGCAGGCGTAGAGCGCACGGTACTCCGAAATCAAGAGATGAAGCGCGCCGGGGAAAGCAGAAGCCGGGCACACCGGCCACCCTGCCACATTGACAGTGAGAATTGACAGGCGCATCGTCGAAGGCCTCGTGCGTGGCCTTGCTGTTCAAGGCGCGCGATCTGGAGGCGGCGATCGAGCACTTCGAGGGCCGCGGCAGCGATACCGAGCAACGTGGTGGCCACGCACATGAATGCAGCCCAACTCCTGGTGCGTTGCCTGGATCGATTACCGTGAGAACGAGAAGTTGAGCCAGGCCTTGGGAGAGGTGATCTGCCAGGGTTGATTTCGGCGCTCCTTGACACACCGGTCTGATCGGAGGGCAATACGATGAGGACCGGGTTGATCCAGCGTATGAATGACGCAGCCGCCCCAGATGGCGCGTCGATGATGGCCTGGCGCGTGCATGAGTTCGGCCCACCCGAAGCGATGAAGTTCGAGCGCGTGCCGCGGCCAGTCCCTGGCCCCGGTGAAGTCCTCGTCAAAGTCCACGCCGCCGGAGTCGGCCCATGGGACGGTTGGATCAGGGCCGGAAGGAGCGCTCTTCCGCAACCGCTGCCTCTCACCCTGGGCTCCGACCTGTCCGGTAACATCCAGACAGTTGGGATGGATGTTTCGGATAGGCACATCGGTGACCCGGTCTATGGCGTCACGAATCCGCGCTTCATCGGAGCCTACGCCGAGTATGCCGTGGCTTCCGCGGCGATGATCGCGCGCAAGCCAAACTCGCTCACCCACATCGAGGCGGCCTCCGTTCCTGTCATCGCCGTGACGGCCTGGCAGGGGTTGTTCGACCAGGCCCGACTCGAGGCCGGCCAAACGGTGGTCATTCACGGGGCGGCAGGCAATGTGGGAGCCTATGCAGTACAGCTTGCCCGCCGCGCCGGCATCCGAACCCTTGCGACGGCAGCCACCGACGAAATCGCACTTGTACGCGACCTCGGGGCGGACACGGTGGTTGACTTCCAGACCCAGCGCTTCGAGGACGCGGCTCGGAATGTGGACGCCGTCCTGGATCTGGTCGGCGGCGAAACGCAAAAGCGCTCGTTTCAGGTACTGCGTCGCGGCGGCAAGCTGATTTCAGCCGTGTCCCATCCGGACCAGGACGTTGCAAGGAGTCACGGTGTCGACGCGACCTTCTTTCTCGTGAAGGTTGCAAGCCAGTACCTGACGGAGATCGCAGACCTGATCGACAGCGGCACGCTGAGGACACGAGTGGGCACAGTCCTCCCGCTCGCGGATGCACGCGAGGCCCATTTCATTCTGGAAGGCCGGCGCCCCCCGCCGAAGGGAAAGATCGTGCTCGCCGTAGAAGCGCGTTGAAAGATCCAGCGCGACCGAAGCCGCAATCGGACCTCAGCGGGTGCCGGCCTCCTGCGAATCGTACGATGGCATCTTGGTCACGGCCCACCTCGCGTATCGGCCTCCCTTGATTGGATACGTATGAATTGACAAAGTATCCGTCTGGCAAGACGGGCGGCAACGGTCAAGAAGACCTACAACCTTCCCCCGGACCTCATCGAACGGGTGAAGAGGATCTTCAAGGCCAGGACTGAGACGGAGGCCATCATCCTGGCGCTTCGGGAGATGACATTCATGGAGGAGGTCGGGCGGGCGATCCGGTCGGCGTCCGGGAAGATCCCGGACTTCAAGCCCCTCCGGTGAATCTCCTCTTCGACACGTCCGTCTGGATCGAGGATCTCCGGCACGGGGGCCTCCGTTTCATCCTCCCGCACATCCGCGGACGGTATTTCCTGTGGATGGACGCCGTGGCGGCGGGGGAGCTGCTTGCCGGCTGCACCACCCGGCCGCAGCGCAGGATCGTCGACCGGCTCCTCTCGCCCTTTGAACGCGCCGGCCGGCTGATCAGCCCCGCCCCTCGCGACTTCCGCCGGGCCGGCGAGGCGCTGTCGAAACTTCGGGGATCCGGCGTGACGCTGAAGAATCCCGGAGGGGCGCTCCTGGATGCCCTCCAGGCAGCGAACGCCGCCCGCATCGGGGCGATCCTGGTGACCGCGAATCCGTCCGACTTCATGCGGCTCGCCCGCTACCTCCCGGTGTCGGTCCGGTCCTTCGACGAATTCAGAAAGGGGCTCTAGCGGTCCGCCGCCCATCCAGGAGGGCAGCGATGACGGGGTCTGGCTACTCGGGGACTCCGTTGAAGCCGCTCCGCCAAGAGTGCGAAAGTCGGAGGGCAATGAAGGACGACCCCCGCCATTCCTTCGTGTCCATCGACGGAATGCGCCTACATTGGGCCGAGGTGGGTGATGCGACCGACAAGGCCCCTGTGGTGCTCCTGCACGGCATCCTCGATGCGCATCTCACATGGAAGGTCGTCGGTAGCGCGCTTGCGACCGATCGCCGCGTCCTCATGCCGGACCTGGTGGGCTGCGGCTTGTCGGACCGCCCCGATGCGAGCTACGAGCTCGGCTGGCACGCGCAAGCACATTCGGTGCCGTCCCCACGTTCTTTGCGCCGTTTCGCCTTCTCCTGGGCGGCGAGGGCTTCGGGGACGTACTGAACAGCGTCGCTTGCGGGCGGAGGTCGCGGTGCGCGTTGTCGAATGGCTCGAGGAAACCTATGCTCCGAGTACTCGTCTGCAACGCATGGACGCTGACGCCTGGAAGCAGTTCGACACAGAAATGAAGCCCTTCACTGAAAACATGGATAAGGTGCGGCAACAGCTGGAGACCCTAATGCTTCGACGCGGGCGTCTTCCCAGGTTTCTCCGCTGGCTCTGACCCCTGCCCCCTCAGACCGCTCTCCAGCCCGCTTGACGACACCCACGAACGGGCCTACAGTTATACGGTTATACCATGGCAGTCGCAACCAAGGTCGGTCCCAAATACCAGGTCGTGATCCCGAAGAAGGTCCGTGAGGCCGCCGGCCTCAAGCCCGGCGACCTCATCGAGGCCAGCCTCGGCCGTGAGGGCATCCTCCTCAAGCCGAAGGTCCTCGTCGATCGCGATCTGGAAGAAGCGCTTGCTGAGGCAGAGGCGGACGTGCAGGCGGGCCGGGTGAGCAAGCCCTTCAAGTCCGTGCGCGAGTTCGTCCGCATCGTCAAACGACACGGACGTGCGCGGCCTCGCCACTAACCGCTTCCTCGACGAGTACAACGCTGCCCCCCCGGACGTGCAGCGTGCGTTCCGGAAGCAACTCGGCTTCCTTCTCGCGAACCTCCGCCACCCGTCCCTTCAGGCGAAGAAGTACGACGAGGCCCGGGGGCTCTGGCAGGCGCGCGTGACGCGCTCCTGGCGCTTCTACTTCACGATCGAGGCGACGCCTACGTCCTGCGCACCATTCGAGCCCATCCGAAGTGATGCCGCGACCGGGCTACACTCATCGCCAGCTACCCGTCCCCTTCCGCGCCATCCAACCACTGCAATGCCCTCGCTAAGGTATCCTTCGCCTCGACAACTTCGGCGCTCGACGGGGTACCCAGCGCGTACGGCTTCGACGGATGGTCCTGGTCGCGCCTGGGGGCCTCGGCCGCAGCGTCGGGTTCTGGTTGCGCCTGGCGGCGACCTTTCCATGGGTAGTCGAGCTCTTCGGCCAGCCGTTCATGGCATTCGGAACGCGACGCGCGCTCGCGGGCGCAAGCGCAATGTCGAAGCAGGATATCGCGGACCTCAGCGCGTTGAACGCAGAGCCGGGCTCGGCGCGCGCGTTCGCACGAACTCCCTCAGCGATCCCCGCGCGGCTGAAGGCGAACGATCCGTAGTCGTCGACGACGACCGCGCGCGAGCCCCGCCTCAGCCCTTCTTCGTCGCCGTGGCGGTTTTTCCCAGGAGCTTGCGCCAGGCCCAGCGTAGCGGATCGTAGAACTCGTCCACCACCCGCTCCTTGAGCGGAATGATGGCATTGTCCGTGATTCGGATGCTCTCCGGGCAGACCTCGGTGCAACACTTGGTGATGTTGCACATCCCCAGTCCCATCCTCGCCTTCAAGAGCTCACGCCGGTCGTTGGTGTCGAGCGGGTGCATCTCCAGGGCGGCGTAACGCACGAAGAGCCGAGGCCCGGCGAAGTGTCGCTTGTTCTCCTCGTGGTCCCGGATCACGTGACACACGTCCTGGCACAGGAAGCACTCGATGCACTTGTGGAACTCCTGCACCCGGTCGATGTCCTCCTGCTTCATCCGGTACGTCCCATCCCCCTCTCGCGGCTTCGGCTTGAAGGCCGGCACCTGCTTGGCCAACTCGAAGTTGAACGAGACGTCGGTCACGAGGTCCCGGATCACGGGAAAGGCCTTCATCGGCGACACGGTGATCGCCTCCCCAGGCGCGAAGCTGCTCATGCGGGTCATGCACATGAGCCGCGGCTTGCCATTGACCTCGGCGTTACAGGAGCCGCAGCGGCCGGCCTTGCAGTTCCACCGCACGGCGAGGTCGCCCGCCTGCGTCGCCTGCAGGGTATGGATCACGTCGAGGAGCACCATTCCTTCCTCGTAGCGGACCCGGTACTCGCGCAGCTCCCCGCCGGTTTGGTCGCCGCGCCATACCTTCAGAATCGCCTCACCCCCGAGCGTCGCTTCGCCCGCCATCGCTCACCCCTCGAGGAGCTGTTTGAGCTCGCCGGGCATCTCGGGAATCGGCTCTTGGCTGACCGCCAGGGAGTCGCCCCGCTGGCGCACCACCAGGTTGACGTTGGCGAACTTCGGATCGGGTGCGGGGAAGTCGTCCCGAGCGTGGCCCCCACGGCTTTCCTTGCGCTCCAGCGCCGCACGCGCCACCGCCTCGGAGCACACCAGCAACGCATGGAGATCCAGGGCCACGTGCCAGCCCGGGTTGTACTGCCGGTGGCCCTCGACCTTCACACGCTTCGCGCGCTCGCGCAGCGTGCCCAGCGCCGCCACCGCCTTCTCTAGTTCGGACTGGACCCGAATGATGCCCACGTTGGCCTGCATCAGCTCCTGCAGCTCCTGATGCAAGGTGTACGGGTTCTCGCCCGTAGCCACTTCAAAGGGTGCCAGAATCACCGCCGCGATCTCGGCGAGCACCTCCTCCCGGATCCGCGGCGCGGTGGGGAGCGAACGGGCGTACTCCGCCGCGTACTGGCCGGCGCGGCAGCCAAAGACGAGCAGGTCGGAGAGGGAGTTGCCGCCGAGGCGGTTCGCGCCGTGGAGCCCTCCGGCGATCTCCCCGGCGGCGTAGAGCCCGCCGACGGACGTGGCCGCGCTCTCCGCGTCCACCTTCACGCCGCCGTTCATGTAGTGGGCCGTGGGGCCGACTTCCATCGCCTCGGCGGTGATGTCCACGTCGGCCAGCTCCTTGAACTGCTGGTACATCGACGGAAGACGGCGCTTGATCGTCTCGGCGTCACGACGGCTGGCGATGTCCAGCAAGACACCGCCGTGGGGACTGCCGCGGCCGGCCTTCACCTCGGTGTTGATCGCCCGCGCCACCTCGTCGCGCGGCAGCAGTTCCGGGGGTCGCCGGTTGTTCTTCTTGTCATCGTACCAGCGGTCGGCCTCGGCCTCCGAGTCCGCGGTCTCCTTCTTGAAGAACTCGGGGATGTACTGGAACATGAACCGCCGGCCCTCGGAGTTGCGCAGGACCCCGCCGTCGCCGCGCACGCCCTCGGTGACCAGGATGCCGCGCACACTCGTGGGCCAGACCATCCCCGTGGGATGGAACTGGTAGCACTCCATGTCGATCAGCTCGGCCCCGGCCTCGAGCGCCATCGCCACCCCGTCGCCGGTGTACTCCCAGGAGTTCGAGGTGAACTTCCACGCCTTGCCGATGCCGCCGGTGGCGAGCACCACCGCCCGGGCGCGAAAGACGACGAACTTACCGCTGTCCCGCCAGTAGCCGAAGGCCCCAGCGATGCGGTCGCCGTCCGTGAGCAGACGGACGATCGCGCACTCCATGAACACGTCGATGCCCCGGTGCACCGCGTGCTGCTGGAGGGTGCGGATCATCTCCAGGCCGGTCCGGTCGCCCACGTGGGCGAGGCGGGCATAGCGGTGACCGCCAAAATCGCGCTGGAGAATGCGGCCGTCGCGCGTACGGTCGAAGAGCGCGCCCCACTCCTCGAGCTCGAGCACTCGCGCCGGCGCTTCCTGCGCGTGGATCTGCGCCATTCTCCAGTTGTTGAGCAGCTTGCCCCCGCGCATGGTGTCGCGGAAGTGCACCTTCCAGTTGTCTTCGGGCCAGACGTTCCCCAGCGCTGCGGCGATACCTCCCTCGGCCATCACCGTGTGGGCCTTGCCGAGCAACGACTTGCACACCAGGGCCGTTCTGGCCCCCTGAGCCGACGCTTCGATGGCCGCGCGCAGCCCGGCGCCGCCGGCGCCGATCACGACCACGTCGTGATCGTGCGTCTCATAGGGGGTCCCGCCCATCAGAAGACGATTCTCAGGTCGCGGATCACGCCCATGGACAGGAGACGCACGTAGACGTCGGCGAGGACCACGCCGAACAAGCTGGTCCAGGCGATGAGCATGTGCCGCTCATTGAGCACCGTGAGCCACTTCCAGAACCGGTGGCGTACCGGCGCCCCGGAAAAAGCATCGACGTGTCCGCCGCACAGGTGCCGGCAGGAATGGCAAGACAAGGTATAGAGCGTCAGGAGCGCGGCGTTCGCACCGAGCACCAGCGTACCGACCCCAACCCCGAACCCGTCGGGGAAGCGCAAGGCCAGGACGGTGTCCCACCAGAGAAAGACGAGCACCGGCACCGAGGCGTAGAAGAAGTAGCGGTGAAGGTTCTGGAGAATGAGGGGGAAGCGCGTCTCGCCGAAATACCGGCTCCGCGCGTCAGGCACCGCACACGCCGGCGGCGACCAGGTGAACGACCGGTAGTAGGCCTTGCGGTAGTAGTAGCAGGTGAGCCGAAACCCGCCCGGCGCCCAGAGGATCAGAAACGCCGGGGAGAGCGTGTACCAGGCGCCCAGCAGTGGCACCGATACGTGTTCGCAATTCAACGAGAGACACGGCGAGTATAGCGGGGACAGGTACGGCGCCGTGTAGTAGTGCGCATTCTCGAACGCCGCCCAGGTGGCATACACCACGAACCCACCGAGGACCACCACGGTCAACACGGGCTCGACCCACCAGGCGTCGCGGCGAAGCGTATGTCGCGACGCTGTCGCGCCCGTCCGGGTTGGGGCCGCAGCGCTGGACATGGCGTCCTCCTTCGTTGCGGCCCAAGCGGCCGTGCCCTCACAGGGCTTCAGGGGCGCTCGAACTACTAGGAAGACGCCGCGGAAGTGTCAATACCTCTGATCATTCCAGCGGCAGCTCGATCCGCTCCTCCTCGCCTTTGTGAAGCGCGGGGTTGGTCGAGAGCAAGCGCGTGCACGTGTTCCAGCGAAGGAGCGCGTCGTCGTTTCCCGGGGGTCGGAGGGCCTCGGCCTTCGCATAGAAGGCCATGGCCTCGGAGAGCCCGTCGTAGGCGATGATCCCCGCCTGTGGCCCGCCTCGGGCGAGCTGGGCCCGAGCGCGGCGCTCCGCCACGATGCCGGCATAGTACGCCCGCTCGTAGTCGGAACGAAGGCGTCCCACGACCTCCCTCGCGCGAGCGACCACCCCGGAGGTCTCGTCACGAAACTGATCGGTCAGCGCGAGGACGAGAGTGACCAGGGCTTGGGGGTTGTCGGGCTCCACTTCGAGGATGTCCAGGCAGATGCTCTCCGCCTGCTCCGGCTCGTTGAGGAGCCGATACCGCTCCGCCTTGGCCAGCGCCCCGGAGACACCCTCACGGGACAACGGCTTGAGCTGGGACATCGCTCACCCCCGCCCGCTCCGTTTCCCACACCTCCCCGGCCAAGGCAAGCGGCCGGCAAGCGAAATGAGTGCCCTATCCCGCGCCCCGCACGAGCACCGCGACCCCCGCCACCGCCGAAACCAGGAGCAGCACCGGTCGGATGCCGCGGCGGTCGAGAAGCCGCGCCGTCTTCGCCGAGACGAGGAAGCCCGCCATGCCGCCGGGGAGCAGGAGAACCGTCGCGAGGATCTCCTCACCCCCGAAGCGCCCGATCACCCAGAGCGCGACAATGGATCCGGCGGTGCCGATGAAAAAAAAGCCCGACAGCGTACCCCGGACGCGCGCACCGCTCTCCGCCTGATAGATGAGAGCCATGGGCGGGCCGCCGATCGACGAGATGGTCCCCATGAATCCCGAGAGCGTACCGGCAACGATCGCGTTCGGGCGGGTCGGGCGCAGGTGCACACCGCCGGCGCTGAGCGCGACGCCGAGCAATACGAGGCTGCCGAAGGCGACATCGAGCCCGTTGCGCGATACCACGGAAGACAGGAACACCGCAGCCGCCACCGTCCCGGAAATGCGTCCCAGCACTGCCCAATGCAACCCGGCGAAGTCCACGGCCTCCCGCTCCCGGTAGGTGACGAGCAGCGTCAGCACAGAGCCACAGAGAAGCACCGGCCCCGGCACAAAGCGCGGCTCGATGAGTGCGAGAACCGGCGCCGCGAGGATGGCGAGGCCGATGCCGACGGAGCCCTGCACCGCGGCCCCGATCGCGACCACGACGCAACCCACCGCCACCTCCACGGGTGTGAGCGCGAAGGCCAGGCCGTCACCGCTTGCGGGGCGTCGATTTCGCGAGCAGATCCCCGAGCGTGCCGAAGCTGCCTTGGTTGGACTGCGCAAGCGCCGCCGCTTCGCGCTCCACGGCTTCGCGCTCGCGCCGACCCATCTCCACCATGGAGAGGCCGATACGGTGATTGTCTACCTCGAGGCTGATCACGGAGACCTCGACCTCGTCACCGATCGCGACCACCTGCTTCGGATGCGAGACCGCGCGGTCAACCGCCATGCGCGACACGTGCACGAGGCCGTCGAGGCCGGGGCTGAGCTCGACGAAGGCACCGAAACGCTCGATGCGCAGGACCTTGCCGCGCACGGTCGTGCCGACTGGAAAGCGCTCGGCGGCAGTCGCCCACGGGTCGGGGGTCAGAGCCCGAAGTGACAGAGCGACCTTGGCCCGGCCGCCTTCGGTTGCAGCATCGATGCGAACCACCTTGGCCTCCACGGCTTGCCCGACTTCGAGAGCCTCGGAGGGGTGACCAACTCGCCCGTACCCGAGCTCGCTCACGTGGATGAGACCCTCGACACCGCCGACGTCGACGAAGGCACCGAAATCCCGCAGCGAGGTGACGGTTCCCGCCACGACGGCGCCGACGTGCAACCGCTCCCAGGTGATTGCCGCTCGTGCCGCCTCGTCCGCCTCGAGGAGCTCGCGCCGCGAGACGACGATGTTGCGGCCACCGGCATCGATCTTGCGAATCCGAAAGCGCAACCGCTGACCGACGTACTGCTCGAGCTCGACGCGGCGAAGATCGACCTGCGACGCCGGGCAGAACGCTCGGCGTCCTGCGATCTGCACGTCGAGGCCACCCTTGTTCTGCCCGGTCACCAGCCCCTCGACGGCAATGCCGTGGGCCAGGGCCTGCTCGAGCTCACCCGGGACGTGGCCGCCGCGCCCGAGCGTGCGCTTCAGGACCATGGTTCCCGAGCGGCTGCCGTCGTCGGTGACGGTCGCTTCGACCTGGTCGCCCACGGCGAGACGGAGCTCGCCGGTCTCCTGATCGCGAAACTCCGCCAGCTGCATCACGGCCTCGGACCTGCCGCCAATGGCGACGAACGCCGTGTCCGTCCCGAGCGCCACCACCCGTCCTCGCACGAGGTCCCCGGCCGCCAGCGGCTTGGCTCCACTGGCCGTAGCCTCGCTGTCGGCGAGAAGCGCCGCGAAGTCTTCGTCGTCGTCCCGGAACGCGTCGTCAGTCGGATCGGCCATACGTGCCACTCATCTATAGTATAGTGCACCGCCGGACGCGTTAGCGACTGCCGTCCCCTGGCCGATTCTGGTGCTCGTGGCCTCTCCTGCGCCAGCGCGGTCCCTCCGCGTCCTGCACCCTGGTTTCCGAGATCGGCAGCTGCAACAGCCGGCACTCGATCGCGCCGTTGTAGAGAATGTGCCGGCGCGCGGCCCGCAGGCCGATGTGCTTGGCAAGCTGCGGCGTGCCCGTCACCACGTAGCCGGTCCAGCCGGTGAAGCGGCGGCGCAGGACGTCGCCGATCTCGGCGTAGAGCGGCGCGAGAGCCTCGATCGCGCCCTGGCGTTCCCCGTAGGGTGGGTTGACCACGAAGAGGCCGCCTGTCCTATGGTGCCCGTGGCGGCTCGGTGGCGGCTCGGAATCGGCGAGGGCGCGCCTCTCGACGTGCACGCGGCCGCGCAGTCCCGCGCGCTCCACGTTCGCGAGCGCGTTGCGCACGGCGCCGGCGTGGATGTCGGCGCCCCGGATGACGGGGAGCTTCCGTGGGTCACGAATCTCCCGCTCCGCGGCCTCGGCGAGAAGACGCCGCCACACGTCCTGCTGGTGGCCAGCCCAGCGCATGAAGCCGAAGTCGGCGCGACGGAGCCCCGGCGGGACATCGGCCGCCAGCAGCCCCGCCTCGATCGGCAGCGTTCCCGAGCCGCACATGGGATCGACGAGCGGGGCCCCGGCACGCGCCAGCCGCGGCCACTGCGCCAGCAGCAGGATCGCCGCCGCGAGCGTCTCCTTCAGCGGCGCCGGCACGCCCTTCGCGCGGTAAGCACGGCGGTGCAGGCTCTCGCCGGAGAGGTCCACGCTGATGACAGCGCGGTCACGGTGCACGTAGAGGTTGACGTGGACGTCGGGACGGGACACGTCGACCGAAGGTCGGACGCCGGCGCGCTCGCGCATCTGGTCGACGATCGCATCCTTCGTCTTGAGCGCCGCATAGTGCGAATGCGCCAGACGCGACTGGGACGTGGCACAGTCCACCGCTATCGTACTGCGCCGGCCCACGTGGTCCGCCCACGCCACCGAGCGCACGCCGGAGTAGAGTGCGTCGGCGGTCTCGGCGGGAAAGGAGGCCAGCGGCAAGAGCACGCGGTTGGCGACGCGTGACCAGAGGCACGCGCGGTACCCCACCTCGAGCGGACCGGCAAACGACACCCCGGCGCGGGCGAGCGCGACGTGCTCCGCGCCCAGCTCCCGCAGCTCTCCCGCCAACAGGTCCTCGAGCCCCTTGGCGGTGGTGGCGAAGAACTCGTGCTGCACGGCCATGAACCAGGAATACCATGCGCATCAGCACGCGACACGCGAATCCGCCCGCCTCCTGCGCCTTCGTCCCATGGCTTCTTCCTTATCAGAAGGACACCAGCCGAGTCTCACTTCCAAGCTCGGCCACCCTCCGTCACGCGCTCCTGATCGCCGACGAAGCGCAACGACATCTCGAAGGCCGCGCGAGTGAAGGCCAGCACGCGCGCGAAGCCCTCGTCCGACAGCTTCCGGGCGACGTCGTGCTGGCGGTAGACATTGACGAACTCCCGCTCCCGTTCGAACTGCAGCGGCAAGCGCCCCATTCCCCACCCATCGAGGAATCGCCACACCGTCGGGCTATACGTCCGCGTGTACTTCATGATGAACGGCAACGGATCGTGGCGCGCCAGCAGCGCAGAGAGCCGAAGGATCAGCTCGAACGACAGCGTCGCGGTGCCGTTCTCCACCGCCGCGAGGAGCGTCTTGTCTGACAAATTTAGAGCGTCGGCGAGCTCGCTGAGTGTCAGCCCGGCGACCTCCCGGAGATCTTTCAGCGACCGTCCGGCCGCCTCCATCATCTGCCGTCGCTCCGGCGTGAGCAGGAGCGCTCCGCCTGCGCGTAGCGACGCCCGGCTCGTCTTCGCGACCAGCCGAACCGCGCTGCCCGTGATCCCCGTCAGACGTCCGATGAATGAGCCGCCGGAGGCCTCGGCCTGGCGACCTCCCGATGCCGGTTCCCCATTCGGACCCGCATCAGCATCCCTATTCCGTCTCGAGGCCATCGCGCCCTCCGCATCCCCCCACCTGTGGCCTCATGGCGCTCCGTGCAGGTAGAGATCACGATTGACACCGCCAGCTCGCGGACCCTACTAGATCGCCCCGCGGCCGGCATCAACAAGCATGAGGCGAACGCGCAAAGCCACAGCGCGCCGAGAGTCTGCCACAAACTAGGAGTGTCGGACGTTGCGGGACGGGGACCGGCGACAGCTAGCAGAGCGGCAACCGCTCCCCCGGCGGAGCCTGATTCTCACGACGAGGAAGGCAGAGTATGCGAAACTCCTTGTGGCACAGGCGCTTCGGCGCCGCGCCCCTACATCGCCTCGCTCTCCCGGGAGCGGTCAGCCGGGCCGTCGTGTGGGCCCGGCAACCGTGCCGATTCCTTCACTGGAGCACATCGGTCGCGAAGTCCAGGAACGCCCCACTCGGCGACGATCAGCACCCGGTCGGCGCCGGATCGAACGACATCCCGAAGCACGCGACCAAGCCCCCCGCAGAAAAATCGATAGTACCACCAACGGTAGCATCGAAGCGCCCGCGTGCCGAAGTCGGCGACGCAGGGCGATTGGACGGCGATGGGACCACTGATGACGCACGGATCGCCAGTACACAGGTTGTCCGGGTCGCTGCAGTCGATCGGCTGCGCGTGCGCCGCGCCTGCCAACACGACTGCCGAGAGACCCGCTGCCACTGCCACTGAGGATAGATGCCTCCGAGCATCGCACATCGGCCTTCCCCTTCTCTCCATCTGGTTGCCTCCTCTCGCACGGGACCGGGTCGCCGGTTGATCTGCCGGGCAACGAACGCCCGGCTGCCGAATCGACGATGGCCCACGTGCGCATCGTCCTCGCCAGAGCCAGCGCACCCGTGGTCCGTCGCTACGTGTGTCACGATGCAAACCCGTACGTCAAGGGAAAAAATGGACGTAGTCAGGATAAACCCCAAGTTTACAAGGTTCGGGCAGCTCAGGGCGGCGCACGGGCGCAGTCCAGAGCGTCAATGACAAATGTGCAGGGGCTAGCTGTTGCAGGGAGGCACCCGCAACACATCGAGCGCCCCGGTTTAGAAGCAACCGTCGCCCGGGGGCAATCGCGTTGCCCTTGCCGAGACGTCTTGCTGGACATGCCGTAGTGGCACGCTGTCGATGGGCCGGCGATTCACGGCCTCGGACGTGTAAGTCCCCGCTTGACGGCCAGACCGCGACCCTGATTCCGCCCCGGATTTACGCCCTCCTCCGGCGCGCCCACGCTGACCGAACGAAGCCCACGCGGACCGATTCGCGCACGTCCTCGCGGCCGGCGAGCTCGGGCGGTGGCGTGCCCGCGCCGGGGGTGAATGGGTTCCTGACTAAATCCACAGGGGCAATTTGTGCCCTTCTTATGCTATTTACAAGAATCGACGCTCTGCCCCCGATTTTCGACGGGACAGCGGGGTCGGCGCCGGTCACGCTGCCCTACGGCACTCTCGACGACGGTCCCGGAAGAACTCCGGGGTGACGTCCGCCCAGAGGGCGACGGCCTTGCCGAACACGAAGTCGCGAAAGCCGTCCGGGTCGAGGAGACCGTCCTCGACGAGCTCCCATGCCTCCGGCAGGACGCCGGTGACGTCCGGCACGTCCCAGTGGCCGACGTCGGTGCCGGGCATCGAAATTACAGAGTCACGGCACGCAACCCGAAGTGCGACGCGGCAGCCACGAGGTGCCGATCGCTGCTGTACACCTCCCGCAGCCCGGCTTCTGCGGCACACGCAAGATGGAGCGCGTCGGTGGCGCGCAGGAAGACGCTCGCAGGTAGCGTAGCCATTCGACGTGCCTGTGCCTCGACGAGCGAGGACGTCACCGGCAAGGCAGTCCACAGCCCGCCCTCGAGATCGGCTTCGACCTGCGCCGCCAGCAGTCGGAACTCACGCTGCGTGAGCCGCCGCTCACGAAAGTGCCGGTGGAACGTGGCCACCACTTCGCCGCGACCCGTAGCGCAGCAGGCGACCTCGTCCGAGGCTTCGGCACGGGCACGAACCCGGGGGCTGTCGGACTCCATCAGGTAGAGCTTCGCAAGATAACAGGAGTCGAAGTAGATCATCGCCCGTCGCGCATCGCCGAGATGATGGCCGCGCTGTCGGGGCCGCCGATTGGCCGCTCGATGAGCCGCGCCACCCCACGCAGCAACTTCCGCTTCGCGAACGCGCTGCCAGCGGGACGCTTCGCCGGCGGCAGCATCCGCGCAACGGGGGTACCGCGCTCGGTGATGATGAGCTCGCCTTCCGCTTGCACCCGCCGCAGCCACTGGCCGGTCTTGTCATGCAGTTCCTTGATGGAGATGGTCTTCATGGGTCACCAAAGTGTCACCAGAGACACTTCAAGTAAAGCGCGGCCACCATGCCGGGCATTTGCCCGCCCACCTGATGCCGTCGGGCGCGCGTACCGCCGAGCACGGCGCTCGGTCGCATGCACGCGCGTCGTCCTAGGGTCGGAGGCCGGGCTCGGGGATATCCGCATCGAAGCGGGTGGAGGCGATGAAAATCCTTGTGTTCCAAGCACTTCCACGCCGCCGCCAGTCGATGACACGAATCTTGAATCGGCCCCTAACGACCGTGACTTCCAGCATGGAGGTGAAACGGTTGCCCGTCGGTGGCATGGGGTGGCCGGCCGGTCTACGATGCCCTCATGCCGGAGCTTTCTCGGTTCTTCGGAATCATCATCCGGATGTTCGTCGAGGTCGGCGGAACCCATCATCGGCCGCATTTCCACGCCTACTACCAGGAGGCCGTCGCTGTATTCGGGATCGATCCGGTGGAATTGATCGCCGGCGAGCTACCGACCCGCCAGCGGCGCCTTGTCGAGGCATGGGCCGAGCTGCACCAAGGAGAGCTTGCCGCCGACTGGCAACGGCTCCAGGCCGGGCGGCCACCGAAGCCGATCGAGCCGCTGCGATAGGGAGAATTACCATGCAGCACCCCATCCACCGTGTGCGTCGCGTTGAAGTGGTTGCAGCGTACCGCCTGCGCGTGGAGTTCGAGGATCAGGTCGAGCGTACGATCGATCTCGAACCGGTTCTTGCGGGAGAGCTCTACGGGCCTCTCCGAGATCTCGAGTTATTTCGGCAGGTACGAATCGACCCGGAGGTGCGCACGTTGGTGTGGCCCAATGGTGCGGATTTCGACCCCGCGACGCTGCACGATTGGCCGGATCACGCCGAGGCGTTCGCGCGGAAGGCAAGGGAATGGGCCTGCTCAAAGGCGACGACCGGGCCGACACCGTGATGGAGGACCAGCCCGAGCGCCCGCCGCTGCTCGAAGGAGAGCGCGCGCGCCGCCTGCGCAAAGCCGAGCACCGCGTCGAGCTGCTCCACCGCGCGGCGCCCCGCGAGCGCCTGCAGGTCGTGATCGACGTCAACTACCGCTGCCGACCGGCAGGAGTAATTGTCGCCGATCACCGACGCTTCCCCACCGCCCCCTCGATGACGGTGCCGGCGAAGAAGTCCGGGTTGACGTCGGCCCAGAGGGCGACTGCGTTGCCGAACACGAAGTCGCGGAAGCCGTCCGGGTCGAGGAGGCCATCCTCGACCAGCTCCCAGGCCTCGGGCAGGACGCCGGTGACGTCCGGCACGTCCCAGTGGCCGACGTCGGTGCCGAGGACCGGCCGCAGGCGGGCGCCGAGCGGATGCCGGCGCCGGTCGACGGCGACCCCCGCCAGGCGGTCGTCGGCCTCGCAGCCGAAGTAGAACCGGTCGGCGAACAGACGCACCAGGTCCTCCGCGCGCTCGACCCCCGAGGCCGCGAACTCGTCGAGCGTGTCGGGGTCCTCGTCGGGCTCGCTCAGGCAGGAGACCGCCTCGTCGAGACGATCGGCGCGCGCGGCAACCGCCGCCGAGCCATGGCGAGCGAGCAGCGAGGCGAGGAGCGCGCGGTCGAGCCGCGCGGGATCGTAGCGCCGCACGTCGTTCCGGTTCCGCTTCTCCCAGTGCCCGACGATCCCGGCGTACAGGCCGCACGCCCAGGCGACGCCGCCCTCGAGGAACGCGAACCGCAGCTCGGGAAAGCGATGCGGGACGCCGTTCAAGAAGAGCGCGCGACACGTCGCCTCGCCGGCCGCCGCGAAGCCGCCGATGTGGTTCGCGACGTAGCTCCGCAGCGAGGCGCGCCCATGCCAGCTCATCGAGGAGGAGTGGAAGGTCGGCGCCACCCGGAGCTGGCGACAGCGCTCCCACACCGGATCGTAGTCGTACGGCGAGCCGGGGCCGAACGTGTCCACCCAGCGCGCCCCGGGCGGCGCGTCCGGCAGCGCTCGCCACGCGTGTCCGGAGAGGACCACCGCCTTCAGCCCGAGCTCGCCGACGGCGTGGTCCAGCTCGGCGATCGCCTCCGCCGGCGTGTCCATCGGCACCAGCGCCGCCGGCGTCATGCGATCGCCGAGATCGCGGAACTCCGCCGCCAGATGCCGATTGAAGGCGCGACACGCCGCCTGCCGCGCCTCCGCCTCGCGCACCCCGAGCGCGAACAGCCCGTAGGTCGGGTAGCACACGGCGTGGTCGACGCCGATCTCGTCGAGCCGCGCCCGCAGCAGCCGCGGCAGCATCGCCGTCGCCCGGTCGAGCGTGTGCTCGGCCGGCAGCCCCCACCACGGCAGCCGCGGCAGCCCGAGCGCCCGCCGCTGCTCGAAGGAGCACTTTCTGGACGACCGAGGGAACTTGGTCGTGGCTGCGATGAAAACGTTCTGCGGCGGTGAGAGTTCGGTCGCTTGAATTGCGCGCCGGGGCAGTTCACGAGATGGTCGCCGCCGTCGTGCGAGACGCGGGCGGAGGAAGTCAGCCAGCGATCAGGATCGCCGTCAATCCCGCCCGAGCAGGTCGGCCGCGGACAACCCCGATCTGTTCTCCCACACCCGGATCCGCTCGGACGAGATGGGTTCCATCATCACCTTCGTGATGTTGGTCATGCGAAACGTCCTGTAGCCCGCCTGCTGGAGAAGACTGCTGATGTTACCCTTCCCCTCGACCTCTCGCCGACAGTGCCAGGCGAGCGAATCCGCGAGGTCCATCTCGGGCTGCGACGCCGTAAAGCCCGGCTCATCGCTCCACGTTACGGTTACGTTTTCGGGCGGCACATTCACCTTCTCTGCCAGTGCAGTCACCAGACGCGCCTGGTCGGGAGTGAGGGTCGCAACGTCACCGAGCAAGCCCTGCCTCACACTCGCCGAGAAGTTTCGAGCGACCTTCCGCACGGACTCGCGATGCTCGTCCTGGAGGGTCTTTCGGTCGAAGCAGACTTCTAGGTGGGTCGGCGTCAGCCGGTAACAAAGGGGGGCGAACGTCCCGAGCGTCGCGAGAGCGATGTCCGCAGCATATCCCCACACGAAGTTCCGGGCGTTCAGACCTTCGTCCGGCATGTACGGAGCGTTCAGGCCGGTCGCCCTCTTCTGGGCTCGGCCCAGTGCGTTCAATATCCGGTGCTTCTGGGCCCACGCCTGGCCGTACCCCGGAACGGGCTGGACATATGACCAGCTCGGGAAGCCGCGCACCTCCCGGAGCCGGCGCACGACGTCTTCGGGCCTCTTCGCCCGGCCCCGTGGGAGGGCTCCGGTCGCGACGTCGCCCATCACGGCGACCATCGCAACGCCGAACGGCCCGTCATCATCCCGGAGCGGGATCACCGTCTGCGACGCGCCCGTCTCGTCTCCGTAGGCCCGCATCACGAGGCGCGGGTCTGCGGTCACGTGCAGAGCGCTACCGTGCATACTCATGGAATACCATAGTAGCAGCATAGCGATCCTCAAACCAGGGAGATGCCACGTTCGTCGCGGCGCGACGTCGTGGACTAGGGCCGCAGATGAGAACCATGCGGTTCCCGAGGGGGGCGGACTACCGCGGGCGGAGGATGGGCACCTGCATGACGATCCCGCTCCGAGAACGCAGGGTAGCCGTGTTGGCCTCGAAGCTCGTAAGACGGGTGACTCGTCTGGTCTTCGGATCGAACAGATGCACCCGGGTAATCGACCTCCATAGCTCCCGAACGCGTGTCGCAAGCACGAGGCGATACGTCGGACCAGTAAAGAGCCGCACCTGCGCGAGGATGTCGTCGCTGCGCTCGGGCCAGTGGACCCCGGGATTCACCCGCTATGGATTTCTCTGTTCCGGTGAGTAATCTTTCGGCTCACCAGCACGAGGCGCTCGAGGCGCGGCTCCACGAGACGCTGACCGGCTAGCTAGTGCTTCATCTGCGAGGAGGCGATCGACCTCCACCTTCACGTGCTTCCAGGCTTATTCTCGACGCCAGCCTCATCCAAGGGTTCCTCGACGGCATTCCGCAGCCATGATGGGTCGTAGCCGCGGTCGCTCGTGCCCTCGACGCGGATAACGACCTTCCCGCCGTCGGACTTGTCGGCGAGGTTGGCGATGGCCGGGAAGGCTTTGAAGACCTGGTCCCGGGTGGCCGCGAACGCGAGCTGCACCGTGCGCCGGATATCCGTCGCCGGGCCGCCCGGGATCGGCGGTGTCACCGGTGGCCCGGCCGGGCCGGGGGGCGGGCCGCCGGGCGGCTGCGGCTGGCCATCTGGCCCAGCGCCGGCCACGGGCCCCTCGGCGGGCACGGATGCGGGGACCATCAAGAACCCGGAGTCGAGGTCCACCTCGTCCTCGGCGAGCGGCCGGCCGAACACGACCTTATCGCGCGCGATCTGGAAGCAGCCATCAGGGCCGACCAACGGTGTGGTGCCGCTCGTGTACGCGAAAGCGCTCTCCGAGACGCCGCGGACGATCGCCTTCCGCAGCGCCGCCGCAGACTCCAGGCGCGGCGGCTCAAGGTTCTCAAAGAACGCGTCGCGCACCTGCGCCGCACGGATGCCGAGGCGCGGGGTCTCGCCGGCGGCGAGCGCCTCGCCCAGTCGGACGCGCTCGACAACCTTCCGCGGCGTTACAGACCCGTGGACCTTCGGCGTTCCGACACTCGTGAGCAGCTCCATCATGCGCTCGTGGATGCCGCTTGCCTGGAGGGGCCGACCGCCGACCTCGATCTTCTCCAGGCCAAGCGTTCCTCCCTCCATCTGCGGCAGCCAGACCGCCGCGTAGAGGGCGCGGAGCGCCGACTCGATTGCGGCCTCCTCGGTACGCCGGCGTTCACGAAGCTGATCGAGCAAGTCCTTGGTCAGCCGGAGCTGGGTCTTCTTGGACTCCACCCGCTCGACGGCCAGGAGGTATCGAATCGCGCGCCGCAGCGCCTCAATCTGCTTCTTTTCCGGCACGGCGAGGGCGACGCCGTTCTTGTAGCGGCGGGGTTTGTCGCCGTGCTTGGCAAACAACTCGGTCGCGCTCTTGTCCTGGTCGGCCTTGCTTTCCGCGGCGAACTCGAGGGGCAGGTAGCCGACGAGGAACGTCGGGTCTTCGTCCGGGAGGTCAAGCGTCCGGGCTGGCCAGATAACTGCGGACCGATGGCCGGCGAGGCGCCGGTCGAGAAGCTCCCGGATGCGGCCCCTCACCGGTCCCTGGCCCTTGCCCTGCGTCTCCTCCCGACCGACCTCTTGCTCTGCATCCTCGACGAGCTTGGTGACGTTCGGGTCCTTCTTGAAGCAGTAGCGGACGCCGTCGTGGTGGAGGTAGAGACACGAGGTGCGTAGCTCCGAAAGCACCGCCGTCGCCATGATGTTGTCGAGGTCCGGCCCCACGCAGCCCGCGAGGAGGTCGCTCTCGGTCACGCCGGGCGGAAGCGTCTCGCCCTCGCTCCCCCCCGGGCGGCGAAGGCCGCCGAAGGAGTGAACTAGGATGGCCGTAGCAATGCGCGTCGCCGGCTTCACGCTCGCGAGGGCCGGCATCTCGCGCGCGAGCCGCTCGTCGATCCGCCGCGCCCTCGCGTTCGGGCCGTCGATGTCGGCCGTGATGACCGGGTCGTAGTCGTTCTGCGCGCCAAGCTCCTTCAGCATCTTCACCCGCACGTCGACGTCCTTGAGGGGAAGGTCGCCCGGCCCGAGCAGCGGCTGCGCGCCGCCGTTCTTCTTCAGGCTGTGCAGGCAGGAAGCGAGGAAGCGCAGCGACCCGCGCGTGCGCTGGAACGAGTCCACCGCCGTCCAGCGCTCGCGCATGATGTCGATCAACGCGGGGTGGAAGGGATACGCCGCCCGCATCCGGTCGCGCAAAACCAGCCCCTCCTCCTCGGCCTGCTGGCGTTCGGCCGGCGACTCGGCAAACGCGCGCTTCATGCCGGTGACGACGGTCTGGTACCTGAGCGACACCTCGTCGGCCGCCCTGGCGTCCGGCGGTGCACCGAGGAGGCGGCGCTGCAGAATCGGCAGCACCTCGTCGCCAGTGACCGGCTCGCGGAGCTGGTCCACGCGCGCGGCCAGCTTGTCGAGCTCCTGGAGCAGCGCGACGTTCCCGAGGCTCTCGCGTGAGCTCCACTGGAGGGAGTAGGCCATCGCGACCTTCTTGCTGCCCGCCACCTCGACGGTGAGGTTCTGGAAGAAGTCCTTCGCCTGCCGCTGGAGCGTTGACTCCAGCACCGCGACCGCCGCCGCGCGCTCCATGTACTTCAGGACCTCGTCGAGGAGCAGCAGCACCGGTCGCCCACCCGCGCCTTTCGTAAGCACATCCCTTACCACGTCGCCTCCAGGCGCCACGCGGTCGCGGTCATGGCCCTCGACCAGAGGAAACGCCTTCGCGGGGTCGATCTGCCAGGCAATCCAGCCCCACATGGTCTGGATACGCCGGCCCTCCTCGAGGGTCTTGCCGTCCCGCGCGTCGAACTTCTCGCCGTCGAAGACCGCCACCGCCACGTCGCCGGGCTCCGCGAAGCCCTTGGCTTCGGGCAGCACGTCCAGCGCCCGCCGATTCCGGGCCGCGTGCAGGAGCGCGGCGAGGGTGTGCGACTTCCCGCCGCCGAACGGCGTGCGGAGCTTCAGCACGCGGTTGTAGCCGGCGGCGCCCGAGAGCGAGGCCAGCACCTCCTCAAGCAGCTTGCGGAGGTCGGCCGTAAGATAGGTTGCGCGGAAGAAAGCGTCGGGATCGCGATTCACAGGCGGCACGTTGGGATCGCGCGCGGCGATTGCGCCGAGGTCGATGGCGAATACCGCCTCGGTGAGTGCACCCGACTCGACGTCCGGGTGGAGCTTACAGAGGTCCGTCCAGGGACGAAGCGTGGTGACGCTCACGTTCTCGTTCCTCCCTTCTCGAAGGCCAAGCGCTTCTGGCCCTTGGCATCGTACTCTCCGAGTCGCTGCTCGATGATGGCGCGCCAGTTGGCGGTCAGCTTCGCAAGCACCGCCTGCTCCGAGGTGGTCGTCGAAACGAGAGCTTTGGTCTCGCCATCGGCCTTGCCCTTGAGCCCGGCACCCGCGAGGGCCTGGGCGCACAACCGCAGCCGTTCGCGATCGGGACGTACCTCGTCGAGGAACCCTGCCACGTTCCGGGGCTCGTTCTCGAGGAGCCAGAGGGTCCGGTGCAAGACATCGACGAGCGGCGCCGGCGCGCCGTCATCGTCCGGAAGCCCGAGCTTCTCGTCGTCGCCGCGTTCGGTGAAGTCGAGGAGCCGGTACTTGCCCTTCTTCTTCTCGACGAGCGGCCGGCTGCCGCTCGATAGGCCCTTCGCACCGTCAAGCTCGACGCGCTGGCCGTATGTAAAAACGATGGCCTCGCCAGCGTCGAGCTCGGCCGCCTTGTACGTGTAGCGCCACAGCACGTAGAAGCGGCTCGGGCCGTCGACCGCCGCGACGCCCGAGCGCGGCATACCGAACATCTTCTCCAGCAGCGTCTCGAGGACCACACCCTCGACCTCGGCCAGGAACCGGGCGGCCGGCACTTCCTCGCCGTTCGCGTACTCGACGCGTGCGAAGCGCGTGAACGCGCGCAGGCCCGCACCGATCGCGGCGATGACCAGGTCGGCGCCAGCGATGCCGAGATCCCACAGCGACTCGACCCGCTCGCGAACGATGCGTTCGAGTTGTCCTCGGACTTCCTCTTCGTACGACCCGGTGGCCTCGCCGTCTCGCTTCCGGCCAACGAGGAAGATGCTCGACGCGAGCGCCGCGGACTCTTGCGCCCGAAGCCGACCGGGCTTCTCGGTGTCGAGCGGCCATGCCTCCGTCACCGTGAAGCCCGCCGTGCGAAGCGCATCTACGAGTGTGGCCCACCCGAGGGTCGTCTTGTGCGCGTACACGACCACGATCTGACCGCCCGGCTTCAGGACGCGATGCGCTTCGCGGAACGCCTCGGCCATCATGCGCTCGTAGGCCTGCTTCGCCTTGTCCCAGTCGTCGTCGTGACGCGTGGCCTCGGCGATCGCTTCCTGCTTCTTCGGAGTCAGCTCGGTGGCGAAATGCTCCGGATAGAGGTGACCGACGGTCCGCTTCAGCCAGACGTAGAAGAAGTCGGAGATGTCAGCGTAGGGAACGTTGTCGTAGTAGGGAGGATCGGTGACGACAGCGTCCAGGCTGCTGTCCGGCCACGGCAAGCGCGCGGCGCTACCCCGCTCAGCGATGGCCGCTCGGTGGGCCGCGGGATCGCCGAGCGCCGCGGGCACATCTTCGATGCCGGAGACCCAGCTTGCAGCGTCCGGATTGAACGGGTTCGTCTCGGCGAAGTCCCAACTCATTGGGAGCCTCCCGCTTCCGAACGTGTTCTTCACGCCGCGGCCACCGGTATAGTTGAAGAGGCAGAGCGTCGAACTGAAGTCTGCGAGCCGGTCCGCGATAGCGGCCAGCACCGTTGCGACCGCCCGTCGCCTGCCGGCGTTGATATGGGCCATCGCCCGGTCGGCCTCGCGCACCGCGGCGGCGAACGACAGCAAGCACAGCATCTGGCGTGGCGTGAAGAGGTCGCCCCAGGTTCTGAAGCCGTAGGGCTGGAGCCGAAAGCCAAGCGTGCCCGGCTTCGGCATGGGCTCCGCCGGCACGGTGAGCCCCTTGTGCTGACAGAGACTCTCGACGCGCTCACGAATCGCGTCGTCATCGGGCGCTGCGTCCAACAGATCGTCGGCCGAGAGGTACACCTTGCCCCTGTCCCCGGGCCGCGTGCACGCGACCGCCATGATCTGCTTGTCGATGCGGCCGTTCTGGCCCTCGTTCTTGATGTGGTCGTTGTCGGCGACGGTTCCGCAGAACGGGCAGGTCGCGTTTCCGCCCTTCGATCCCGCCTCCGGGTCGAAACCGAGCGCGCGCTCCGAGCCGGCCTCGACCACGTTGAAGCGGACCTCCTTCGCCTTCTTCGGCGCAACGACCTTGAGAGCGGCGTAGCGCTTGTCCTTCTTGCAAAGCCACGTCTGCTTGACGAGCGGCACCGTCGCGCCGCACGAGGCGTTCTTGCACCGGACGGTCCGCGTCCAAAGGTAGGCGACCGGAACCAGGTAGCCGGCGGGGACGTCGTTCTTCGACCGGACCCAGAGCTCGGCCTGGATGGGCGGCCGCTTCCCGCGGTGCTTCGGGTCGGGGATGAGCGGGTAGAGGTCGCCGATCTCGGCACGGACCTTCTCCAGCACCCACTCGCCCCAGTGCTTCACCTCGGCCGCGAGCCCCGCCCACGTGCCGTCCTTCGCGGAACCCTTCGCCTTCGCGTCCGGCTTGCCGTACTTCTGCGGGTAGACGAGCGTGCAGAGCTCGATGATGTGGGCGACGGGGTTGAGGTCGAGCGCGTAGGCCTCGCAGCCGAGGCGCAGTGCCTCGAGCGGGATCGCGCCGCCGCCGGCGAACATGTCGAGGACCTTCGGGCGCGGCGCGCGGCCCTCGCGAATATCCGCGACCGTCACGGGCTTGCCCGTCTCGGTCGTCAGCCGCTCCGCGTGCGCGGCCAAGATGTGCTCCTCGGCCTCGCCGATCGGCTGCGGTGTCCCCGGGTACTTGCACAGCCGCTCAAGGAACTTCGCTGCGTTCGCGCGACCGAGGCTCTTCGCCTTCGCACCCGTGCCGTTGGGCGGCACGAACCGGCTGGCGGGCACGAGCGCGCCGTAAACGGCGGCGCGTGCCGCGACCAGCGGCCGCCGGGCCCACCAGAGGTGTAGGGTCGAGATGTGGCCCTTGCGGACCGACTTCTCCCGCGCCGCCTCCGCGCTGATCACCTGGATCGGTAGGTAGTCCTCGATCAACCGCTTGTCGTTGTCGGTCACTGCTGACCCCCTCCTCGGCGTTGGGTCGTCCGAGCCGAGCCCTTGCCAAGCCGCTCGCCGGACCGCGCCGGCGATGTCCCCTTCGCGACCCCTTTCGCGTCCCCTTTCCACGGATGTGGGGCCGACAGCGCGTTTGTCCCCTTTGTGTCCCCTTTGATGTCCCCTTTCCCCGCGAGCACATAATGAGTGCCCCGCCCGGTCGTTCCGATTCGCACCACGACTCGTTTGGCCACGAGCTCGTCGAGGTCTCGCGTGGCCGTCTTCTTCACGACCTTTGCAAGGCGCTGGTACTCGAGGTTGCTGATTCGACCGGCGGCCTTGACTCGGACAACCGCAGCGCGCTGGCGGGCGTTGAGGCCCATCCGCGCGATCACGTCGTCGGTCAACCAGTCGCGCCATACCGTCGCGCGGAACTCCGCGTCACGCGGCTCGAAGACCGGCGGAGGCAGCCCTGCCGCCGCGCTCTCATCGATCATCATCAGCGTCCCCGTGCCGAACTTCTCGATGTAGCGCGTGAGGAAGAAGGCCTCGCAGATCCGGGGGTTCCGGGGTATCGAGGCGTGAGGGTGCCGCAGGCTCTCGGGCGTCAACTCGGCAGGAAGGCTGCCCGGGTTCGCGACCTCCACGCGATCCGCGAAGACGGACACCTGCACCGACGCCCGAGAGGCGTAGTCGCGGTGGGCCACTGCGTTGACGACCGCCTCGCGAACAACGTCCGGTGGGACATCATACGAGACCGGCGCCTGCGTGCTCAGCGCACGCGTGCCGACGCGGCGATCCACGACCGAGAGCGCGAAGTCGACGGCCCGATCCATTTGGTCGAAGAGGGTCCCCTTGAACATCTGGTAGGACGGTGCCGGTCGCTGGACGGTCGTCCCGTGGAAGTGCATGCACCGCACCTCAGCAGCCGGAACGAACTTCTGCGGATCGCGACCGAACAGCAGGACGGCGGCAGTCGTCGGCCGGCCGTCGCGAAGGACGTGCAGATGCTCGAGAACATCGGCCATGGGCGCCCGGTCAGGCAGGGGAAACCGCCGCTCGGACCGAGCGCGGCGGACGAATGCGAGGACCCGCTCCGGGTCGATGTCACGGATCGTCGCGTCTGGGCAGGGGCGCTCCTCGAAGGCCAGGTCCTGGATGACTCCACGGCTGTCGAGGTGTTCGACGAGGCTCTCCTGGAGGAGGCGCAGGAGCTCGTCGGGCGTCTGGAAGCGCCGCCGAATGATCTGCGTGCCGGCCTTCCTGATCAGCGCGCGCATCTTCGGGTGCCTGCCCTTGTCGGCCGCCCCCTTTACGAAGACGAGGCGGACCTTGCCCTTGGACGTCGCCCGGTCGAACTCGCGCTCGGTCGGCGAGAGGCCGTCTGCATCCTCGCTGCCGTACGCGTTCCCGAGGAGACCCACATAGACGCTGCAGCGGTCCACCTCGCCGAGGTACACGCGATCGGCGCGCTGGCCCGACGCGGGCAGGTCCTCGAACAAGAACACGTCGAAGAAGCGGCGCAGGAGCGGGTCCCCGTGGACGTAGTTCTTGATCGCCCGCCGCTCCGCCTGCAGCTCCTTCTGGACACTGCTGATAAAGATGGTCGTCTTCATGCGGAACGCCCGCGCGTCCGGGCCACGGCGCTGATCGCCTCGGCGGGAATCTCGAAGAACCGTGCCGCCACTATCTCCTTCTTCGCGTGGTCGAGCGTCGCCGCCGGGTTGTGGACGATCTCGAGCTCCGGGTTCGGTCCGAGTGGGTCCCACACGACGTAGAGCCAGTACGTCTCGGCGAGCTGCTGCGCGTGGTACCACTCGTTCGTCGTGAGCCGTACGGGCTGGCCGCGGGCGCGCCCCTTCACCTCGATGCGCTTGACCTCGATCTCGCCGCTGTTCGCGTCTCTGAGGCGGTGGCTACGGACGTCGAAGCCGAGCTTGAGGTGGCCGACCCGCTCGCAGATCCAGCCAAGACGCTGCTCGTGAGCCACGACGCGGTCCTCGGCGGCCAGCTCGCTCTTTCGCCGGACGTTTGGATCGACCTCATCCGCCAGCGCGGCGAGTTGCGCGTCGGCCGCTGCACGCGGGTCGAGCACGACTGCGGTGCCAAGGTGCCGAACGGGGCCCGTGCGCGCCACCGCGAGGCGGTCCAGCCCAGCGAATCGTTCCGCCCGGCTCCGCTCGATCTCGGCCAGTTCCTGTTCCGCACGCTGGCGGGCCAGCGCAACCTCGGGAGACTCGCGCTCGCGCGCCATGAGCTCCATCACCCGCTCCTGTGCCCGCCGCATCCGCGCATCGAATGACTTCACCAGGTAGTCGCGGCACACAGAGGCGAAGTGCTCGCGTTCCTTCTGCGCGCGCGCCCGGCAGTCAAGCTGGTAGCCGCTCTTCAGGAAGTCGGCGGCCGGCTTGGCATCGGGGACGTCCAGCGTCACCGGCGGGTTCGGATGCTCGGGCAGGTTTAGAAGCACGTCGGCCGGGACGATCTCGAATTGACCGCCCTCCTCGCGGACGGCCACGACCTCTCCGTGCAGTGGAACGTCCTGTCCCTTCGTATCCCTTCCGCGAATGGCGATCTCGAAGAAATGGAGGCGGTATGGCGCCGTCGTCAACGGGTCCACGAACAAGGCGACTCCACCCTCGATGTCCGACAGCCGTCCGACGAGCCTCTCGTCGACCGCCGCGTACAGCGGGTGACCGGGCCCGAGCAGCACAGCGTCTAGGTGCGCATCATGTTCGAGGTGCACCTTGTGGAACGTGAGCTTGCGGTACGACGACTCGGCCTTGCCGAGGCGGCGGACGCTCTGGAGGCGATCCGACCGTAGGTCGGCGGGGACGTGCTCCACGCGCCACAGACCATCGGCGCGGGCTTCGAGCCGGAGGCCGATCTCCTTGGCGGCGGCCACGAACTGCGCCTCGACGTACCGCGGCATCAACCGCCGCTCCTCGACCTCGAGGTTGCGCGACTGGAAGCTGGTGAAGTCCACGTTCGCGCGTGCGAGCGCGATCCCAGTAGCGCGTTCGTACTCCTTGAGCCGCTCCGGGTCGATACGCTCGATTTGATCGAGGTACTCGTCGAGTCGCCTCGGATCGTAGGCGGCCTCGCGTAGCATTTCCGGCAGGTTCACGTCGTTGAGCGAAAGGACCTCGCCGATCACGTCGAACACGCGGCCGTCAAGGGCGTCGTTCATCCGGTCGAGCTTCTCCAGCAGGCGATGCAGGATGCGCCCTTCGATGATCGGCTGGCCGTCCTCGGATTCGGTGGCGACGAAGTTGAAGGCGTAGCAGTCGCGTTCCTGTCCGATACGGTGGATGCGACCGAGCCGCTGCTCCATTCGCGTCGGGTTCCACGGCATGTCGTAGTTGATCATCAAATGGCAGAACTGGAGGTTGATGCCCTCGCCAGCTGCCTCCGTCGCCACGCAAATCTGAGCCGCCGTCCTGAACTCCTCCTGCGCCCGTTTGCGCTCGTGCGGATTCATCCCCCCGTGGATCTCGCACGTCGTGTAGCCCCAGCGCTCGAGGTGCTCGCGGACGTAGTTGAGCGTGTCCCGGTGCTCGGTGAAGAGGAGCAGCTTCCCACGGCCGTCTTTGAGCTCGGTAAACTGCGCCCCCTTCAGACAGTTCCTGAGCGCGGCGAGCTTCGAGTCGTTCGCGAGCTCGCGCACGCACCGGGCCTGCTCGACAAGCTCCTTGAGCGCCGCCGCCTCCGCCCGAAGTTGCTCCACCTCGAGGGCGGCCGTGTACTCATCGACGACCTGGTCGCGAGCGGTGTCGTCGAGGTCATCCTCGTCCTGTTCCGCGTCCGGAAGCCTGCCCTGGATCGCGGCGAGCCGGCGCGCGCGCTGCGCTGGCGAGAGCCCCTCGAGCTCCTCCAGCAGTTCCTGTTGCTTCTGGAGGCGGCGGCGCAGCGACTCGTGGATCGCGCAGGTTGAGCTGGCAAGGCGACGCTGAAAGACCGTGCGCGCGAGCGCCGCACTTGATCGACGCTGACCCGACTGCTGCGGCAGGAACTGGTTGATGTACGCGGTAACGGCCTTGTAGAGGGCGTACTCCTCGCTGTTGAGGCGAAACGCGACTGTCTTCGCGTGGCGATCGGGGAACAGCCGCCCTCCGCGCACGTCGCGCAGATCTTCTTTGAGACGGCGGAGGGCCCACGGACACTCCTTCCCGAGCTGGAAGACGCTCTTGCGCACGGCGACCGCTTGCCGCTCGTAGCGGTGCGGCTCCGGGAAGAGGTCCGGATCAATCAGGCGCAGGAAATGCGCAAAGCGATCCTCGTCCCCGTGGTGCGGCGTCGCCGTAAGGAGGACGACGTGGTCCGCCTGCGCGGTGAGCTTGGCCGCAAGCTCGTAGCGACGCGTAGGCTCGACCTTGGCCTCACGGCCCTGGCCGCCCGAGGCTGTCCGCGCGGAGCACTTATGCGCCTCGTCGACGATGACGATGTCCCACTTCTGCTGCCACACGCGCTCGCGGACGTCCGGCTGCTTGGCGTAGTCGATGGACGCGACCACCTGCGACGAGCGCTGCCAGGGGTTGACGAGCTGCTGCTGGTCGACGGCAGCGAAGATGATGTCGAACGACTCGCCGAACCACCGGAGCATCTCATCCTGCCACTGGATCGTGAGCGGCGCCGGGCAGAGGATGAGCACGCGCTCGATGGCCTCGCGGAGCTTCAGCTCCTTGACCAGCAGGCCCGCCATAATCGTCTTGCCGGCGCCCGGATCATCCGCGAGCAGGAACCGGAGGCGCGGTTGTGGCAGCATCCGCTGGTAGACGGCCTCAACCTGGTGCGGCAGTGTCCGGATTCCTGAAAGGCTCACGGCGAACTGCCGGTCGTACGCGTAGGCGAGCCGGATGCGCGCTGACTCGACAAGGAGGCGCATCCTCTCCGCGTCCACGACCCTCGCGGTCGTCGCCGGCTCACGGTCGACGCCAGCCAGGGCGCGCGCCTCCTCCGCTGAGATGATGGCCTCGTCGAGCGTGCCGTCGGGCAGCCGGACCCGGCACTCGTATCCTTCCCCGACCGGCCGCGCATCCTCGAGCGTCACCGGCACGTCGAAGTGCCCCGGAAGCGTGATCCGGTGGCCAACGGGAAGCATGAGCCGGGCGTCAACCATCACCGTGCTCCTCGCCTGTCGACAGTGCCGGCGGAGGCCGTCGCCGGGATGAGGCCCGACGGCTCGCGATACAGCCCGCGATCAGGGATGACCTCGAGTAGCTCGCCATCCGCGGCCAGGGCCGGCGATCGATGGAGGTGCAGGAGCTCGCGGAGTGAGGCGCGCGTGGCAGCGCTGCAGCGGGCACGGCTGGGGTTAGCGTGTGATGTCGCCGTTGACCGCAGGCCCGTTGACGTACGAGCCGGTGATGCTCTGCGTTCGCCCATGATTTCTGTACCACGCTGCCACGACGATCGTCCCTACAAGGGCGAGCACCGCAGAAATGATGGCGCCGCTACGAGCGATCCGTGCCGCACGTACGGTGGCGGGGTCTCGGCGCGCCATGGCTCACACCGGGGACCACTGTCCGGTAATCGCGACGGGTCGTTCGCACTCGACCGTGAACGTGACCGGTCGGCCGGCAACCGGGGGCGTGCTGCTGGTAAATCGGATCGTGTCGGTGTTCTCCTTCGGCCCCGTGAACACGTTCATCCGCACTATGGGAAAGCCTGCCACCTCCCAGCGCCGACACGGCGCGCCCAGCTTCAGGTCGAAGTCCACCACACTGTTCGCCGCCCACATGCCGCCGGGGCGAACCGGGAAAGTGATCGTTCCGTGCACACCGCCCTGCCCTTGGCGCCACACGATCTCTGCCTCCCGCTCGAATACCGCGGGAGCGTTGATCGTCACGTCTCCGTTGATAACCGGTCCCGTGATCTGTGAATCCTCGAACGTCTGCGTCCGATCAGACGCGACCGCGGCATCTTCACCGCGATCGCCTGTAGCGTCGCGCAGACTAAACTGATGTACAGATTCTTCCGCATCACCACCACCTCCTCAACCGCCGCGCATCATACCGCGAGGAAACTCGCTCGGCAACGCCGGACTTGCGACAAAACGGGATCTCACGAACACGAGCGCGTGCGCTTGCCTGTCAGCCTTCTTCAGGACCTCCAGACACCGCACCAACCTGACGAGGAGCTCATACGACCAGAGCTGAGATGCGCACTCGCCTGATGTTCGGGAGTGGGCCTTCGCAGCTCCGCACCTACGTCGCCGCCTTGCCGGCAACGAGGCCCGCCTCGTACGCCCCGATCAATGATCGGATTCGCCCAAGAAGCATACGCGCCCGCCGAACCCGCAAGGCCTCGGAATCGTCGCCCCCAGTAGTTGGACGCATCCAGCGCGGAGAAGCATGAGTGTTGTAAGACTCCCACGCGAATTGTGAGCGATACAGGGCCCGAAGTCCGGCATCTCGTTGCTCTATCTCGTCGATCATTGCCGCTCGCGAAAGCCCCGACCAATGCCGCGGCAGCGGCCTGCTCGCCAACGCCTCGTACTCACGCTCAACATGAGCCGCGGACGCCTCGTCCCCCCGCTCCCGCAATGACGCGCAATTCGCAGCGATGGCAGCTGCGGCACTCTTACGGGGTGGCTGCGGTAGACCCATCGCAGCGAGCACCTCCACGTCGAGCTGTGAGTGCCGCTCCCACTCCAGCGCGTCCCAGGCCAGCGAGCGAGCGGCGGCTTCCCCCGGGTCCGCCTCCGTCACCAGGAAGTGCAGATCCACAAGGGTCTCGAACAGGTGTCGTAGGTTCGGGCCGACGCCGTTAGATGCCCCCGCCCTCGCAGCGGCGAGCACGACCCTGCCGCTGCTGACGGCGGCCGCCAGATAGCGCGTCAACGCCTCGTCGAGAAGCGTGCGCGGGGGTCGCCCTCTGAGACCGCCCTCGGCGCGCACCACCGCCGCCTCGAGCTCAGCGATCTCATCGGCAACCTCGGACACGCTGTCACGGTACCCGCGATGGGCCGGTCCCGGCAAACACGATGGTCTCACAGCCCGGCCGGAGGGTCCGACGCACAAGCGGGCACCCCCGACATACGGCGACGCCCGGGCCGGATGTCAGCGCCACCCTACACCATCGGCCCGGGCTGCGTCGGCGGTGGCGTCCGCAGCAGACGCTCCGTGACCTCGCGGAGCTGCTGTTCAATCTTCACGTTCCTGGTTGTCGCGTCGCCGTCGAGGCGAAACAGCACCGCGCCTCGGCGCTTCATCTCCGATCGCTTCGGGTCGCGGACGACCTCATTGTCGACAGCGTACTTGCTCCCGTCCGATGCGACGTACGCGACCTCCGGGGCGAGGATGAGAACGGCGTTCGGCGCCTCGGCCCCCTTCCCCATCTCCGCGTGTACCGCCTGCCCCACGTGCTTCGCGGTCTCTCCTACAACCTCAAGCCACGAGCCAGTGCAGCGCCACACGAAGCTCCGCTCATCAGCGCGCACAAGGGCTCCAAGGTCGATCATATGCATTTGCGCACCTCCGCAGGCAATCTACCTAGCTTCATAGTCTCCGTCAAGTATTGGTTAGACGCCACCAAAGGGCTCACCCGCGCCCAGGTGCGCGCGTTGCGAGTGGGCAGCAAGCCGTTCCCGCTCGAGGCGCCTTCGGTGAATGCACAGGCCGCTCCCATTCACACGAGCACCTTGCAGCGCGCCCGGATGGTGAACACGTAGCAGTCCCCGGAGAGCGGGTCCTGAGTGAGCGTCCGTTGGACCAAGGCCACCATTCCGTCGTACCCGTTGCGCAGCCGCGGGCGCGGGATACGCCCAGCCCGAACGAACAAACTCAACACGGAGGGGGGGAGATTCGAACTGCGTTGATGACTCTGGCAAGGAAGAAAGCAAAGTAGCCGAAAAGCCTTGTGATACAAGCCCTTCCGACCCTCCGAGCACCGAAAGTGGAGATCCCGAGACGGCCCCGAAAGACCCGCGATTACCCCCGAAGAAGTGAAACGGTTTCACGTCAGCCATATGCCGCCGCGCGGCTCGTGACCCATCGGCGATCGGCTTGCAGATTGCGGCACCGGGCGCAACCTATCCGCAAGCGCATTCGTCGGCAGCGCGGGGGCGACTCCGCGACCTGGCCGCCCTGCCCTTCACTTCGAGGACGTCAAGCAAGAGGTTCGGGTCAGCCTTTCAGGCAGTCACCCTCTCCTCGGTCGCCGTCGTCGCTGTATTGGCCGGCGCCGAGCTGAAGGGGTGGCGGGGATGGGTGGGAAGGATGGACCGGGTCAATGCGAGGGCGGAGACGGGGGGGCCGAGGGGGCTTGTCGTTGTCTGCGTCTTTTTTGGCGAGTAAGGGTGTCACCTCGGTCGGGAGAAGAAAATCGCGCGCGACCCCCTCTACGAACATCGACCACGCGCGGACGAAGACGAGGACTCCGCAGGCGAGCAGGAACGCCTGGACCCCGTGCTCCGGGGATAGTAGAACTACGTAGACGCACGGCGTTGTTCTGGTGCCCCTCGTCGTCTGCGATCGGCGATGGCAACTCGCCTCAGCTTTGGGGTTCATCGAGCCAGGTGGGTCTAGGCTTACTCTAGGCCATTTGTCCGGGACTCCACGACGGGGCGCTCGCGGCCACGTCACCAGATCCGCTCCGCAGGGGGTGACTCAGGCCCCGCCTCCGGGGGCTCACGATTTAGCGTTGACGACAGTGTGGCGCGGGCGGATACTCCGGCCATCCCGCCGGGCCCTCTGGGGACCCCCTTGTCGATGGAGGATTTGCCCATGACATGCTCGCTGACGTCGCACGTTCACCGTCTGAGACAGGTGACCATTGCTGCCGCGCTGACGCTCGCGTTGGCCGCCAGCTCCAGGCCGGTGGGAGCCGGCATCGCGGATAGCCCACTGCCGGTGCTGATAGCAGGCGAGACGACGATTCACCTCTACTCGGTGCCGGGTGTCATCCGGGCCGGCGGCCTTGCGACGTTTTTCTCATGCACCTCCACCGACACGGCATCGATGCAGGTCGGCGTGGAGGTCTTTGGCCCCGCCGGCGGCGCACCCATCAACGATCCTGTGGCCACCTCGCTCAGCGTCGCGCCGGGTGCGACGGTTACTTTTGGAAGCGCGGCCGTTGGGATTTCGATCAGCTCGGACCTGGCTTTCGGCGGCGTCTCTAAAGGCTCGGCACGGATCCTCGCCACTTCGAGGAAGCTCGCGTGCACTGCTTTCGTGGCGGATCAAGGCAACGCCCCACCGACATCGTCGTGGCAGTTGACGATCATCAAGAAGACCAAGCAGAAGGGGGAATAGCACAAGGATCGGCACAGTACGGGCGAG
>Ga0187892_10001683_pt1 | contig 48878 bp, 40 predicted proteins | sample MA1701073metaG_FD_139345 | JGI IMG/M metagenome (GOLD analysis project Ga0187892, IMG submission 139345) | Bio-ooze microbial communities from a basaltic lava cave in the Kipuka Kanohina Cave System on the Island of Hawaii, USA - MA170107-3 metaG ...
CATCGACCGGCTCCTTTCGCATGTAGCTCTGCGCTACGGGTTGGTTCTCCGATCCCCAGCGTAACCTACGATCGCGTACGATCGTATGCTGCGAATCGGAGCCGGTCGTTCCATTGTGACTAGGTAGAAATGTCCGGTCCTTTCCCCCACGTAGAAGTGTCCTATCCCGCCGGGTGGGCTAGGCCAAGAGTGTGGCCTCCGCGCGGATCCGCTTCTTGGCTCTGAGCGTGAGCTTCGGGTTGGCCAAGCGAGGAGCTCCTCCTGCGCGTTCATGCCGCGCGCCGTCGAAGCCGTCGGCCACGAGCCGCCGCAGCCCAGCCTTCATCGAGGTGTCGATCGAGAGCCGTGCGGGCAGCGGCGGCGTGAAGGTCAGCCGCGGGACGTGCTGGCTGGCGGGGCGACCTCAGGCATCGATCCGCACCGGCAGCGTGCGCGGCGATCGGAACGCCAGGCCCGTGATCGCCGGCGGCGGCGCGTCGGGATCGATGCGCAGGTGCGGCAGGCGGTCGAGGAGCGCGCCGAGGGCGGTACGAGCTTCGAGGCGCGCCAGGTGCGAGCCCAGACAGAAGTGGCGGCCGAAGCCGAAGGACAGGTGGCGCTCGTCGCGGCGGTCGAGATCGAAGACGTCCGGGTTGGCGAAGTGGGTCTCGTCCCGATTCGCCGAGCCGATGATTGCGGAGACCAGGTTGCCGCCGGGAATGGGCACGCCGGCAAGCTCGGTGTCGCGCGTGGCCTCCCGCGCGACGAAGACGACCGGGGTTTCCCAGCGCAGCGTCTCCTCGATGGCCCAGTGGATGAGGGAGCGATCGGCGCGGACGCGCTCGAATCGCTCGCGCTCGACGAGGAGCGCGAAGAGCATGCTGCCGATGAGCCGCGCCGTCGTCTCGGCGCCCGCGGGGATGAGGAGGCGCAGGAAGCTGATCACCTCGTCGTCGGTGAGCCCGCTGCCCTCGATTGTGCCGGTGACGAGCCTGCTGATGACGTCGTCGCGCGGCTCGGCACGGCGCGCGGTCACGAACGGCAGCAGGTAGTTCCAGAGCGTCCGCGACGCCACCATCCCGCCCTCGGGATCCTTGGGGAACGCGATCAGTGCCAGCGACGCTTCCTTGAACTTCGGATAGTCGCTGCGCGGCACCCCGACGATCTCGGCGATGATCTGGATGGGCAGCGCCATGCTCAAGCGATCGACGAGGTCGAAGCGCGTCTCGCGGCTACAGTCGTCGATGAGCTCGTGCACCAGCGACTCGACGCGCGCCGTCAGGGCCTCGATGGAGCGCGGTGTGAACACCGCCGAGATGAGCGCGCGCATGCGCGCGTGCTCCTTGCTGTCCATTTCGATGATCGTCCGCCCCATGAAGCGGCCCACCTCGGCGTTTCCCCGCGACGAGAACAGCTCCGAGTCGCGCAGCACCGCCAGCACATCGTCATAGCGCGAGACGACGTAGCTCAGCCGATTGACGGTCTGCGCGCGTAGCACCGGGTTCGAGTGACGCAGGCTCGCGAAGAGCGGATAGGGATCGGGAAAGTCGAACATGGCCTCCGGGGTGAAGGCGGCGATCACATCGTCCATGGCGGGCCGGTCACTCCTTCTGACGTCTTCACGGCATCACGGCATGCGAATGATGGTGATGCCGCACGCCTGGGGCGCCCCGCCCAGGTTGTGCGTGAGCCCGACGGTGGCGTTCTTCACCTGGCGCGGCCCGGCCTTGCCCTGCAGCTGCTTGTAGTTCTCGTAGATCATGCGCACGCCCGTCGCGCCCGTCGGGTGGCCGAACGTCTTGAGCCCGCCGTCGGTGTTGACCGGCAGCTCGCCCTGCAGACCGAACGTCCCGCTGGCGATGTGATCCTTGGCCGAGCCCTTGTCGATCAGCCCCAGGTCCTCGTAGGTGAGCAGCTCGGTGAGGGTGAAGCAGTCGTGCACCTGCGCCGCGTGGATTTCCTGGAACGGATTCGTGATCCCCGCCTGGTCGTACGCCTGGCGCGCCGCCGCCCGGGTGGGTTTCCAGCCGAGGAAATCGAAGTCCGGATCGCTCTGCGGGTTGGGACCGAGCGCGATCGCGACGGCGCTGACGAGCGCGTAGTCGTCGCGGAAGCTCTTGGCCAGCTCGCGGCGGGTGAGGATGGCCGCCGCGGCGCCGTCGGACTGGGCGCAGCAGTCGAGCACGCCGAACGGCCACGAGATCATCGGGGCTTTGAGAACCTCCTCGACGGTGACCTCACGCTTGAGCATCGACTTGGGGGCGAGCGTGCCGTTGTGGTGGTTCTTGACGGCGATGCGCGCGAGATCCTCGCGCCCGGCGCCGAAGGTGTCGAAGTAGCGGGCCGCGCACAGCGAGAACCAGCCGGCAGGCGTGGCGGGGAGGCCCTTCACGCCGGTGACCGTCACGCTCGGGCCGGAAACGCCCCGATCCTTCGGCTTGTCGAAGCCGACGACGAGGACGACGTCGTACATCCCGCAGGCGACGGCGAACGTGCCGTAGCGGAACGCGTCCGTCCCGGTGGCGCAGTAGTTCTGGACCAGGCTCGCCGGCCGATCGAAGAGCTTCAGGGAGTCGGTCACCTCGGCGGTGCCCCGCGAGGGGTAGACCGAGCCGACGAAGATCGCCTCGATCTGGCGCTGCGGGTCGTCGATGCCGGCGTCCTCGTAGGCCTCGTAGGCCGCCTCGACGATCATGTCCTCGGGCGCCTTGTCCCAGTTCTCGCCGAACTTGCAGCATCCCATGCCGACGACGGCGACTTTGTCTCGAATGGCGTCCTTCATCGCGTGGCCCTCGTAGCGCTCGGCGTAGCCGGCGTAGCCGGTGTGCACTTCCAGAAGTAGTTCGGGGTGCCCCCGGCTTCGTGAATCTTGCGGAAGGTGAGCTCGACGGGCAAGTCGAGCCTCACGTCCGCGGGGTTCCCATCCGTCATCTGGATGTAGAGGCGGCACCCACCGTCGATCTCCGTGACCGTGGCCACGAGCGGCGGATCGGGGCTGCCGGCGAAATAGTCCATGGTGAAGGAGAGCAGCCGTCCGGTCTTGTCCGACAGTCGCTCCTCGACGAAGTCGTCCTTGGCGTAGCAGCGAAAGCACACGCGCTGGAACGGGAACTGCAGCGTCCCGCAGCGGCGGCACTTGTGCGCATGCAGGCTGATGTCCTCGTTGCGATCGCGAAAGTGGATGGTGGCCGAGAGCCCGGCGCCGCCGCGGCGATCGTGTTCGGTCGGAAACAGGTTGCGGAATCGGAGGTAGGTCTCGTAGCTCGCGAGCTCGGCGCGCCGGCCGAGGTGCCAGCGCATGCCCCGCCGGCCGCTGAGCGAGCGAATCCCATCGGCAACCTCGAAGAGGCAGGCATCGGCCCCGTCGCCGTAGCTGCCGAGGAGGAGCGTGTCTCCGGGCTTCGCGGTCTCGAGGGCGGCGACGAAGATCATGAGCGCAAAGGCGGCGCCCGTGTTCCCGAGCGTTCCGAAGAGCGGATCCTGGAGCTGCGCCGCGGGATCGAGGCCGATGGCGCGCGCGACGGCGTCGAGGCTGCGTGGGTCGGGCGCGTAGAGCGCCGCCTTGGTGACGTCACGGGCCGAGCGGCCGGCCTGCGCGAAGAGCCCCTTCACTGCTTCGGTGAGGTTCGCCTTGTAGCCATGATCGACGACGAAGCGCTCTTCCCACGCTTGCACGAAGGGATCGCGGTCGGTCCGCCAGACGTCGATGATCTCGTCGGAGATGGACATGCGGTGGCGCAGCACCGCGGCGAGCTCGCGGCCGGAGAGGAGGAGCGCCGCCGCGCCGTCCGCGACGTTGCGCTCGAGCGGCGAATTCGGCGCCGCCAGCCGACAGTCGGCGGCGAGGACCAGCACGCGCGCGGCGGATCCGGCGGCTATCGCGTCTGCCGCCGCGAGGAGCGCCGTGGTTCCGGCGCGCAGGGAATGACCGAAGTCCGCGGTCAGAACGTTGCGCCGGAGATCGAGGGCCTTGGCGATGACGCTGGCGCCGAGCTTCTCCTTGTAGGGATACGAGGTCGAGGCGAACATCACCCCGTCGATCGTGTCGCGGGGGATTCCCGTCAGGCAATCGATGCCGGCGGCGACCGCCATGGTGACGCTGTCCTCGTCGAAGTTGGCGACCGCCTTCTCTCCGCGCCCCGCGCCGCCGCGCCGTCCGCCCCCGAGGGCGGCGAGCGGCAGACGCCATCGCGGAACGTAAGCGCCGTACGACGCGATCCCTACCATCTGTGATCCATCTCCCAGAGTGTCCGCAGCCGCCGCCGAGCGCGGGCGCGGCTCGAGCGCTAGACCTGTCCGATGCCCGGGTGTATAGCCGCGGGTCGTCGAGCGTGTCTACCGCCCGCTCGACGTCCGGCAGGCGACCGGCATGCGCGGGGTGGCAGCGTTCGGGTGGCTCATGTTGGCACTACGGCCGTGAGACGATGGAGTGCGTTGGGATAGGCGCCGCTCCTCCGCGCCGCGCGGCCTGGCGTGGCGCCCGCGGGTCCGACCGGGAAGCGAAGTGGCGCCGCCTCGGGACGGTTGCACTCATCTGCCTGCTTGGCGCGGCGTGTCGCGCGCCGACGATGCTGGCCCCGGCGACGCCGAGCACGCCGGGCGCGGCGCTACGCGCCCTCGTCCTCGGACGGGTCCAGATCTCCATCAACGGCCGGCCCGTTCGCGTGGGCCCGCAGGGACGGGGCGCGCGAATCCGCAGCTCGGGGTACGACCAAGCCGCCCCCGTGTACGCCGAGGGCTCCCTCACGATGCTCGTCTTTCGGAACACACAAGGGGGTGAGGAGTTCGGGTTCGACGTCCCCGACGACAAAGGCGGCTTCGAGGTCCTCCTACCCCCCGGCCGGTACGAGATCCGGCTGCGCTACGATGACTGGCTCTCGGGGACGCCGGTGGTGCTCGATGCGCCGGCGGCGGGTGAGCGCTACTACGTGGGAACGCTCCACGCCGACCTGCTGCGTCGTCGCTCCGTGCGTGGCTGGTGGGCGCGGGCCTTCGGCGGCGCCATCCCGCAACGGGACAGCGACTTTTCGGTCACGGACGAGTGGGAGTGGGCCCGGGAGAACCTCGGCGCCTTCTCGGCCGAGCCCGTGCGCGTGCAGAAGCGGCTCATGGACGTCGCACAGGCCCGCTGAGTCGGAACCGGTTCAGCACTGCTCCTCGGCGCAGCGCCCGCGCGCCGCCTCGCCGCGCACCTCACACTGGGCGAGGGCACCCGACTCCTCCTCGAGACAGTGCGCTCTCACCTCGGCCCCCAGGGTGTCGCAGCGCGCCGCGCACGACTCCGCGGCGCCGAGCACGCACTGCGACGTGACGCAGGACGCGAAGGCGTCGTGGGTGCGGCCCTCGCAGGCGTCGGCGCCCATGCCCTTTTTCAGACACACGGCGAAGGTGCGCCCCGCCTGCTCGCCGCAGCGCTCGCGACAGCCTGCTTCGTCGCCCGCCCACGCGGTCCCGGGACACAGCACCAGCGAAAGCCCGATGGCGCCGAGCAGCGCGCGAATGTTCATGCATGCCCCCCCCGGCGCAGCAGCCGCAGCAAGCGTCGTACCGGGGCCGGGCCGCGGCTGCCGCCGACCGGCGCCCGGGGTGCGCTACGGCGTTCGCGCGGTGGTCCGTGTGACATCCGTCACGGGCTGGTCGCTGACGTCCGGCGTCTGCCGTCGTGAACGCTGCGCGTCATGCCGTGACCCCGGTGACCGAATTCGCTTGCGGCGCTCGCGCCCGTCAGGGTAATGCTCCGGCGCTTGCGTGCGCGTGCGCGTAGGTGATCGCGCGGTTCGTCGTGGCGCATGATGCCCGGCGAGAGCGGAGGAGTGTGAATGTCAGGACATCGGGTTGCATGGATCGTCGGGTGTGCGGCCGCGAGTCTGCTGGCGAGCGGCTGCGCCAAGCGCGCGGTGCTCGGCTTCTACAACGTGGCGCACCGCACACAATTCGCCATCGATCAATCCGACCTCGAGCGCCTGCAGTTCTACATTTCCAGGGACGTGATCGTGCACAGCCAGCCGGCTTCCGGTCTGCCGACCGAGACGGTCCTCGTGGTGCCCAAAGGGACGCCGGGGGTGGTGATCGATTCCGGCCCCGACTGGCTCAGGGTGCGCTTCGCCAAGGGCGGGCCGGGCGTGCAGTTCCTCACCGACGCGAACAAGACGGAGGATCTCTACTGGGTCGCCACCGAGCTCGAGGGGAAGTCAGGGCTCTATAAGCTGAGCACGCTGCCGAGGAAGGTGATGCTCCACCAGGGGCAGCGCTACCTGGTCGTCGAGGGGGCCGACGCGTATCTGCTCGTGGACAAGAAGGGCCTGGAGAAGTTCATCCACAGCCGCCCGACCGTCGAAGGCCAGAAGGTGCAATAGCGCGGGACGGGTCACTGCAGCTGCGCGGCCCACGATCCGTCGTCGAACCACCGCGCGCGCAGATCGTCCATCGCTCCCGTCCCCTCGAGCGCCAATAGAAAATTCTCCATCCAGTTGACGAGCAGCGGATCACCGGCGGGTAGCGCGATGCCGAGGGGCTCGAACGTGAGCGGCGCCACCAGCGTCGCCAGCTTCGCTCCGGGATGGCGCAGGATGGCCGCGATGCAGAAGGTGAAGTCGGCGATGAGGGCGTCCACCGACCCGTCGACGATCATGCGCACACCCTCGTCGTAGCCCTTCACCAGCACGAGCTTCGCCTTCGGGGTGGCGCGCTGCGCGAACTCCTGGCTCGTCGATCCTTCGAGCGCGGCGACGGTGATGTCGGGCTTGTCGATCTCACCGAAATCCCTGGTCGCCGCCACGCGCTTCGATTTGGTGAGCAGGGCCTTGCCCGACACGAAGTAGGGACCGACGAACGCGACGCGCGTGTTGCGCTCGGGCGTCATCGTGACCCCGGAGAGCACGATGTCCACCTGGCCGCGCTCCAGCGTCGGGAGCAGATCCGCGAATGGCATCGTGACGAGCTTGAGTGTCACACCCAGGGCCTCGGCCATGGCCTCGGCCAGATCGATCTCGAGACCGATGATCTCGCCGCTCGTGGTCGTGGCGTTGAGAGGCGGCTGGGTACCGGTCGTGCCGACCAGGAGCTCCCCGCGGGCGACGATCCGCTGGAGCACGGGCCCTCCGGCGACCACTCCCGGCGCTGCGCCACCGCCCCGACCGAGCGTCGCGCAACCGGCCACGCCGACGAGCGCGCAGGCGATGAATCGGATGATGGGTTGCCGCATCTCGCTCCTCCGTGGCTTCGAGTTCTGGTGAGCCTGGCCGTGGGTCGCGGGGACGAGCGGGCGCGTCGCCCTCGGACAATCATGAGCCCGCCGGTCTCTATCCCAGCGGCGTTGGCAGAGGCAAACTCGGCCTGTGGCACGGGGCGAGCAGCAATGCCGGCGACGCGACGGTGACGCTTTGACGGAGGCGTCACGGGCGGGCCGCGTCGGCGGCGGTCTCGGAATGCCAGGCCCTATGTGGTCCACGTCATCTCTCTGGCGTCCCGGCTAGATATTTCGAGGCTCGACGCTGGCCGGTGCTTTGCATGCAAATCTGCCGCATCTGCTCCCGGGTGACTCGAGCGTGGGCGAGTTCCATCGCAGACAGCATGATGGGTGTGCCGCGGCCGCAGCGCTTCCTGCGGCCGGTGGGGCGGATGCGGCCGCCGAAACCCACTCCGTCCTGGCGACCGCGCTTTCCGCCACCATCGTCGGCCTTCTCGTCGCGCCGCTCGTCGTCCACCTGCTAGTCGGTGTCGACACGCTGCGCGGACCGCTGGCGCGGCGGCTCTCTGCCGCGCTCGGCCGCGAGGTTCGGATCCTCGGCGACGTCCACCTCGACCTGGCTCTGGGGCCCCATCTGGAGGCGACGCGGGTGGTGGTGGGCGGCTCGCCGGCCGGGCCGTCCGCGCTGGCCGAGATCGGCGTGCTCCATCTCGAGCTCGACCTTGGCCGGCTCGTGCTCGGGCGCGTCGAGATCGACGAGTTGCGTGTCTCCGACGTGCGCCTGCATCTCGAGACCGATGCGGCGGGCGAGCGCAGCTGGACGGGACCGAAAGTCCCGTACGCGCTCCGCGACGACGATGGTCGTATCCGGGTCGCCATCGATACGTTGCGCTTCAAGGATGCCCACGTGATCTACCGTGATCGGCGCTCGGGGCACGGGTGGACGCTCGATCTGTCGCGGGGCGGCATCGCCGGATTCCGTGGCTCTGGATCGAAACCCGTGCGCCCGCTGCGCATGCACGTGCGCGGCCGGCTCGGCGAAGGAACTTTCGATGTAGCGGCGCGGCTCGATGCGCCGGCCAGGGGCGAGGCGGCCACGAACCCGCGCGCGCTCTTTCTGAAGGGGGAGGTCCTCGGCGGCCGGATCGGCGGCGTCGGTACGCTGAGCGCGAGCGCGGACGGTCCGAAGCTCGATGCCGTCCTGTCCACGGAATTCGAGGACGTCGCGGCGGCCGCCAGGGCAGGGGGATGGGATCTGGCGCCTCTAGGCGCCATGGCGGCAACCGCGCGGATCACCACCACGCGGGACCGCATCGATCGCGTCGAGCTCGCCACCGAGCTCGGCAACGGCGCGTTCTGGTCCTCCATACTCGCCTCGGTGGGCGACGCACGTCGTTTTCGCGACGTTGCCGGCTCGCTTCGCGTCGGCGGTGAAGACCGCGGCGTGCTCGGGGCACTACTCGGCTGGGACCTCGATACCCTCGGCCCGTTCGCCGGCTCGGCGAGCTTCGACGACGCCGACGGCCGCATCGCGCTGCGCCGGGTGGCCCTCGCCGGCGGCAATGACGGCGGGGTGAAGCTACGCGTGGGCGGCGACGAAGCCGAGGGCACCCGCGGTGTGCCCGTGGAGCTGCGCGCGCCCGATCTGGCGGCGCTCGGCCGGGCGCTGCGGCAGCCCCTTCCTCCGGTGGGGCCGGTGCTGGCCCGAGGGCGCTTCGTGGCGCGCGATGGCGCGCTCGGTATCGACCAGGTGGCGATCACCGTCGGCCGCAAGGGCCGCACCTTCGCCGAGTTCACCGGCGCCGTGAAGGACGTCATCGGCGCGCGCGGAATCGACGTCGGCGGGGACCTGGTCATGACCGACTTCCGCTGGCTGGCGCGGAGTCTCGGCGGGCGCACACCGAAGATCGGTCCCGTTCGCGGCTCGCTCGTGATGAGCGATGCGGACGGCTCGCTCGGGATCGAGCGGCTCCGGCTCGAGCGGCTCGCCGGCCCGCTGCAGATCCGGATCGCGGGCAGCCTCGAGGACGTGCGAGAGATGGAAGGAATCGACGTGACGGCGGTGGTGCGGGCGCGCAACCTCGCCGCCGTCGGCGAGGCGGTCGGTGCGTCGCTCCCTGCGCGTGGCCCGGTGGAGCTCTCCCTGCGCGTGGCGGGCTCGCGGCACATGCTCGGCACCGAGAATCTCGCCCTGCGCATGGGCGCGACGCGCGTCCGGGGAAGCGCGCGCGCGGCGTTTCGGCCCGACACGCGGCCGATGCTCAACGCCTCGCTCCGCGCCACCACTCTCGATCTCCAAGACGTGGGGCTCGGTCCGGCGGCCGCTGCGGCAACCAGCCGTCGTGCTGGCGCCGCCAAGACACGGCGGGCGCGCTCGACTGGCCGGCCGCTACGACGGCTGCAGATTCTCGATGCCGACGTGCGCCTGCGGGCCGATCGGTTGATCGGCCGCGGTGGATTCGCGGCCGAGGACGTGTCCGCCTCCGTCAATCTCAAAGATGGCACGCTGCGCGTGGGGCATGCGAAGCTGCTGCTGGAGAAGGGCTACGTGGTGGCCGCCGGTCGTCTCGGCACCGTCGGCGCGCGACCGTCAGCATGGCTCGGGGTCACCGCCACGGGTGTCGATCTCGAAAAGCTCACCGCCCAGGTGTCCAATGAGCCGCTGCTCTCCGGGGTCCTCGCCGTGAGTGCCGATCTGCGCAGCCAGGCGTCCTCGGTGGAGGGCCTACTGCGCGGCCTGCAGGGCGACGTGCTGCTCCTCGTCGAAGAGGGCTCGACGGCGTCCACCTATGCCCGCGCCTTTGCCGAGGACTTGAGCCGCGCGCTTCTGTCGCGGGAGCCGCGCGACGAGGCGCAGCCCATTCACTGTCTGGTCGGCGATCTCGGCATCGTGCGCGGCGTGGCGACGGCACGCACGCTGCTCCTCGAGGTCGACGACATCACCATTCTCGGGCGCGGCAGCCTCGACGTCGCCCGCGGCGCGCTCGACGTGACGCTCAACCCGAGGTTCTCCGACCCGGACCGGTTCAGCGTACCGACGGAGGTGAAGGTGAGCGGCACGGTCGACGCGCCCCGCTACGCGCGGATGCGGCAGTCGAGCCTGGGCAGCACGGTCCGCCACATGCTCGACGAAGCGGCGTGGCCGCTGCGCTCGATCTTCACGGAGCGCGCCCCGCGCCTGCCCCACGACGGGCCCTGCGCCGAGGCGCTCAAGCGCGTGCGGCGCGTCGGAAGCTGAGGGGCTCAATCCCTGGCTAGCCGGTACGCTCGCCCCAACGAGAAAAATTCCAAGCGCATTGTAGAAAAAGCGACTGATCCTGCGACGATCTCCGAGAAGGCGCCGCCGGCGGCGGACTCGCCGAACGCGCTCCGCCAGCCGATACGGGAAGGGACCGAAGTGTCGGCCGGACGCCGGCAATAGCTACGTCGTCGAGGCTGCCGGGGACGCGCGTCGGGGCCTCCCGCCGACCCACGGTTCCTCTTTTCCGCGTCCCTCGCTACACTCGTTCGATGCGCCCCCGCCACTTGTTGATCGCGCTCGTTCTGCTCGTCGGCAGAGCGGCGACCGCACAGGAGGGTCCCATGTCGTTCTTCGATCTCAGCACGCACACGCTCGACGGCACGTCGCAGCCGCTCTCGGCCTACCGCGGCAAGGTGCTGCTCGTCGTCAACACCGCCTCCGAGTGCGGCTTCACGCCGCAGTACGGTGGCCTCGAGACGCTGCACGAGCAGTACGCGCCAAAGGGCTTCGCGGTGCTCGGCTTTCCGTCGAACGACTTCGGCGAGCAGGAGCCCGGCTCCGCCGACCAGATTCGAACCTTCTGCTCCACCAACTATGGTGTCACCTTTCCGCTGTTCGAGAAGGTGAAGACCAAGGGGCCGGAGCAGTCGCCGGTCTACGCCTTTCTCACCAAGGCGCACGGCGAGCCGCGCTGGAACTTTCACAAGTACCTCGTCGGCAAGGACGGTCAGGTCGTCGCGGCGTTTCCGAGCAAGGTCGCGCCCGAGAGCGCGGAGCTGCGGACGGCAATCGACCAGGCGCTGGCGAAGTAGGACGGAAGGCCGGCATGACACGGCTGCCCCGGCGCCTCGTGAGCGTCCTGGTCGCCGGGACGTTCGTCGGTACGCTCGCCCGCGCGGCGGCGGGGCAGGTCGATTGCGACGTGCCCGAGGATCTCTGCGCCGGCGATCCCTGCGTCGTTCCCAATCTCCTCGTTGGCTCTCCGTGCATCGTGGATTTCGGCGCGCGGGCGCTGGTCATCGACGGCACGCTCCGGCTGCCGCCGAACGGCTCCTTGACGCTCACGGCGGCGTCAATCGACGTACGGGGAGAGATCCGCAATCTTCCCGATGGCCGGAACGTCGGCGGGACCGGGCCGGAAGTGCGGCTCGCGGCCGCGGGTGCGATCGACGTTCCCGGGCGCCTGCGGCTCAACGGCCGTCTCGCCGGGCTCGGCGGCACGGTGCCGGGCCTCCTCGAGCTGGACGCGGGCGGGGCGCTGACGCTCGGCGGCACGATATCCGCTTCCACGGGACCGACGACGCTCACGCTCGACGCCGGCGGGGACGTCGCCATCGGGCGAAGCGTCGTGGCGCGCTCGCCCGGCGACACGCTGGCCGTCGCGGCCGGCGACCGGGTCGACCTGGCCGGGCGCCTGCGGGTGCCGACGGTCGACATCGACGCCGCAGGCGACGTGTCGCTGGGCGGTACGCTGGGCCAGCTCCAGGCGGCGACGATTCAGTGTAGCGGCACGCTCACCGTCGCACGGCCGATCCGCGCCCGCGGGGCGAGCCTCGTGCTGCACGGGGACGCCGGGGTCGGGGTCGCCGATCGGGTGGACCTCTCGACCCTGTTCACGACCGACGGTGGGCTCGAGATCGTGAGCACGGACGGCGACATCGCGATCGACGACGTGATGCGCGCCAGCGCGATCACGATCGTCGCCGCCGGCGCCGTCGATATCCGCGCGTTCGTGGCGACGAGCAGCCTCGCCCGGTCGGCCGGACCGATGACGATCTCGGGTGGGACCGACGTGACGATCGACGCCGAGCTCGCCGCCACCGGCGGCGATGGCACGACCCCCACCGACGGTGCGGGCGGCGAGGTGACGATCACCAGCGGCGGGCTCCTGAGCGTCACCCGCGGCATCCGCGTCAATGGTTTTCCGGGACGGGCGGTGCCCGCGGGCCGGGTGCATCTCAGCGGCGCGAGCGTCGCCGTCGGCCCGGCGGCGAGCCTGGACGCGCGCGGGTGCCGGGATGCCGCGCCATGCAATTTCTTCCGCCCGCCGGGAGAGCTGCGGATCACCAGCACGGCCGGCAACGTCACGCTCGATGGCAGCTTCGCGGCCACGGGCGGCGCGACCACAATCGAAAGCATGGCGGCGGGCGATCTGACGGCGGTCGGTGAGTTCACCGCGGGCGCCGACGGTTGCATCGCCCTTGCCGCCACCGGCGTTCTCGATACCTCCGGCGCGACGCTCGACGGACCGCTGCGTGCGGATTGCCCGTGATCGCGTGCGCTCCTAAACAAGATCTCTCCTTTGGCTGCTGCGGGGGCCGGTCCCTCGAAGGCCACGATCCCAACGAACGACGCCATGGTGAACCCGATGCCACATCTCGGGCGGCGCATTGACAGGACATCCCGCAGAGCCTAATCTGGTCATAATTCTGACCATCACGAGAGGTTTCGAAATGAAGACCGTTCCGCTCTCCGAGGCCAAGGCCCGGCTCAGTAGCCTGCTCGATTCGGTGGAAGGCCACGACGAGGAGATCGTCATCACCCGAAACGGCCGCGCGGCGGCGGTGCTCGTGAGTCCGGGGGATCTCGAGAGCTGGAAGGAGACGGCGACGGTCCGCGCGGATGCCGATCTCGTTGCCGAGATCCGCCGCGGCCTCGCCGCTCTCAAGCGCCGCAAAGCAAAGCTTTATACCCTCGAAGACCTGTTCGCCGATTGATCCGCCCTCCGCTCGTCATGGGCCGGCTCAAGGTCCCGGACCACGTGGCGTCCTTGATCCGAGGGCTCCATCCGGACCTCAAGAGAAAGGTCCGTTCGGCGCTGCGCGACATCGTCGACGATCCCGCGATCGGCAAGCCCCTGCGCGACGAGCTGGCGGGCTTGCGCAGCTGCCGCGTCAGCCGGTTCCGGATCGTCTACCGAGTGGCCGGCGTCCTTGTCGAGATCGTAGCCGTCGGTCCGCGTCGCACGATCTACCAGGAGACATGGCGGCGCGTGCGCAAGGGCCCGCCTTCTTCCTGAGCCAGCCCGCGTGCATCGGGCGCCGGGGTCCCGTCCACGCCCCTACGGTATCTACACCATCACCGAGATCTCTATGGTGGGGGCGACCGAGGCGCAGCTCCGCGACAAGGCAGCGCTGGTCGCCCATGATCTGCGCCTTCGGGATCTCCGCGTACTGCGCGCGACCGGCGTTCGCTCCAGCGTGTCAGACGCCAGCCGATGCCACGAGACCGCGTCCCGGCGCTTCATTGGCCGCGCTCCGTGCGTGTCGTGTCCGAAGAGCTGCTGGGCGCCGTGCCGAACAGGATGAGCATTCCCACTGCGGCGGCGAGTGCCGATCCGATCAAAACCCCCACTTTTGCTGCCGCCAGGGCCTGGCCCTCCAAGGCCAGGCTCGCGACGAACAACGCCATCGTGAACCCGATGCCGCAGAGCACGCTGCCGCCGGTGATGCCGGCCCACGTCACGCCGGCGGGCAAGCGCGCGGCGCCCGCCGCCACGGCGAGCCAGCTCGTCACCACGATCCCAAGCGGCTTGCCGACCATAAGACCGACAGCGGCCGCCATTGTAACGCGCTCCCCAAGGGTGGCGAAGTCGACATGCACGCCGGCATTGGCGAGCGCGAAGATCGGCATGATGGCAAAGCTCACCCAGGGGTGCAGGAGGTGTTCCAGGTACTCGAGCGGCGACACCGCCTCGCGGCTCGCGCGGCGGAGCGCGCGTGCGTGCGAGACCCCTTCCCGCTCCGACCAGCCGCCACCGTGCAGCAGTGAATGCGCGCGCTCGAGAAACGTGGCGAGGGCGCCCTGGCTCAGATACGGTCGCGCCGGCGTGAGCAGGCCGAGGACCACCCCGGCGATGGTCGCGTGAACTCCCGACTTCACGAACGCCACCCATATCGCCGCGCCGAGCAACGTGTAGACGCCGAGCGAACGGACTCCGACATGCTCGAAGAGGACCACCAAGGCCAGTCCGAACAACCCCAGGCAAAGCGGCAGCCACACTATTCCCGAGCTGTAACCCAGGGCGATGACCAGGATCGCGCCGATGTCATCGGCAATCGCCAACGACAGCAGCATGACCCGGAGCCCATGGGGGACACGCCGGCCGAGCACGGCCATGCAGCCGACGACGAATGCGATGTCGGTCGCCATCGGGATGCCCCATCCGCGAGCCGCCGGAGAGCTGCCGATCAACGCGAGGTAGAGTCCCGCAGGGACGACCATCCCGCCGATCGCCCCCGCGATCGGCAGCGCCGCGGCGCGCGGATCACGTAGCTCGCCCAACACGAGCTCACGCTTGACCTCCAAGCCGACGACGAAGAAGAACAACGTCATCAAGCCATCGTTGATCCAGTGCTCGAGTGTCTTGCGTAGCTGGAAGGCGCCGAACTCTACCCCCACCGGCGTGTGCCACCAGTGATGATACGCGTCCCCGAGTGGCGAGTTTGCGATGACGATCGCAACGACGGTGCAGGCGAGCAACACGATTCCACCGGCCGCCTCGACGTGCAGGAAGCGCTCGAACGGCGCGACCAACCGGTCCACCGGCTCGGCAGGTAGAGCCAGCGGCGAGGGTTCGCGTTGCTCCATGTAGCTAGTCCGCTCGCGGCGCGGACGAAGGCCTTGCGTGGTTCTTCAGTGCCGAGAGATGATCCATCTCACGGCCGCGCGTCTCCCGCAATCGAGCTGCACAGTAGCCGACACTACGGACCCACCGTGTCTCTGGTCGGTCCCCGCTCTCTTGCTCGCTGCGTATGCCTTCCTTAGTTGAGCCTTGCGGCAGTCAGCGCGCGCACTGCAGGGGGGTTGACGGTTCCAGACAACCGGCGATATTCAGTCGGCCATGCGCCCGGAGAAGATTCTTGGAGCAATAGCCGTAGCCGCCGTGAGTGTCGGATCGGTGCACGCGCAAGAGGCGTTCATCTATCCAAGTAAAGGACAGACCGCGGCGCAGCAGGATAAGGACAAGTACGAATGCTACGGCTGGGCGAAGGGTCAGACGGGCTTTGATCCGATGGCGCCTCCCACCACGAAGACACCGCCACCGCCCGGAGGAGGTCGAAGCGTGGTTGGAGGGGCGGTCGGCGGCGGCATGCTCGGTGCAGGCGTGGGTGCAGTCGGCGGCGCGGTGGCAGGAGGCAAGGCCGGCAAGGGAGCCAAGATCGGAGCGGCAACGGGTGGGCTGCTCGGGGGTGTGGGCGCCGCGGGACAGAACGCGCAGGCGAGCCAGGCCCGTCGCGACTGGGAGCGCCAGGAAGCCAATCGGTACGCCAGCGCTCGCGGGCAGTACAACCGTGCCTTCACGACCTGTATGCAGGGCCGTGGCTACACCGTCAACTGACGCAACTGACGAGAAGGGGAACGCACATGCGCCACTTGGGTATCGTTTCGATCGCGCTGGCGCTCCTCGGCACGACCGCGGAAACGTCGCCGGCCTCGCCGCTCCTGTGCGCCATCGTCGACGTGTACGACTGCTCCGCCAAGGAGTGCGCCGAGGTGAAGTCGGAAACGGTCGGGCTCCCCGACCTCGTCCGAATCGAGAGCAGCGAGAAGACTCTGACGGCGCTCGACCCCGAATTCGCCGGACGGGCAACCACGCTCGAGTCCCTGACCACCGAAGGGGGCAAGACCGCGGCGCGTGCTCGGGAGGGCGACCGCAGTCTCGTTCTGGTCATCGAAGACGAGTCGGGTGATGCGATGCTCACCGTATCGGACGGCAAGCTCGTGCTCGTGGGATACGGTGAGTGCAGTCGACCCTGATCGCGAGGCCACATCGTGGCACGATGCGAACGAATTGTTCCGCACGTTCCGGCGCAACGGCCGGATGATCTCGATCGCCGCAGCGTCCTGAAGATCGCCGGTATCGCGACCGCCACGGCGATACTGGGCGGCGTCCCCGCCCCGGCCGTCGTGCATGCCGCCGCGCTCACCCAGGCGGCGCGTGACAAGCTCACGCCGGACGACGTCATCGCTCTGATGAAGGCGGGCAACCAACGCTTCCGCCTCGGCCAGGAATCACCCCACGACTACCTCGCGCAGCAGAAGGCCAGCGCCAAGGGCCAGTATCCCGCGGCGGTCATCCTGAGCTGCATCGATTCCCGAGCACCTGCGGAGACGATCCTCGATCTGGGGATCGGCGACTGCTTCAACGCGCGCGTCGCTGGCAACGTCGCGAACGACGACATCCTCGGCAGCATGGAGTTCGCGTGCAAGCTCGCGGGCGCGAAGCTCGTGCTCGTGATGGGGCACACGGCGTGCGGCGCGATCAAGGGCGCGATCGACAACGCGCAGCTCGGAAGTCTCACGGGGCTGCTCGCCAAGATTCGCCCTGCCGTGCAGGCGACCGAGTATCAGGGTGAACGCTCGGCCAAGAACTACGATTTCGTCGACGCGGTGGCGCGCAAGAACGTGGAGCTGACGATCGCAGGCATTCGCAAGCGCAGCGCAGTGCTGGCTGAGCTGGAGACTTCGCGGGCAATCAAGATCGTCGGCGCGATGTACAACCTCGAAACGGCCGAACTCGATTTTCTAACTTGACACGCTCGGAAAGCCCCACATGATCCCTCGTCCGCATCGCCCTCGTGGTCCTTGCTGCGTGCGATTTCGGGATCGCGGCTGGATCAAGTGAGAGTCGCAATCCGCCGCCGCCCTGCTCGGCGGCTTTCTCTCGACCGGATCGTCGAGTGTGGTGACGACCCCACGTTGATGTCGGGCAGCTGGTGGGCACCACGGCGCCCGGTGCCCGGTCGACTCTGAGACTCGACTCGAGCGTCCGCATGATGTCACTGGCCACGCGTACGTGTGCAGGGACGGAAGGGCGGGCCGGATGGCGGAGAGCGCCTAGGTAGGTCCGCGGCGGCGCGAGGGGCGCTACGATCCGGCCGGCTTCGCCCGCTTGCCATCGGCAGGTGCGCGCGGCGCGAGCGCCAGCGGTAGCTCGGGCGCCACGGTCTTCAGGTGCAGATCGCGTTGGGGGAACGGGATCGTGATGCCCGCCTCGTTGAGGGTCCGGTTGACGCCGACGGCGAGGTCGCTGCGCACCTGGGTGGCGCCCTCGATCCGGTCGATCCATGCGAAGAGCTCGAAGTCGAGTGAGTTCTCGCCGAAGCGCAGGAAGAATGCCTTCGGCGCGGGCTCCTTGAGCACGTCGGGATGCCGGTTCGCGACCTCCGTAAGGAGCGCGAGCACGCGCTCCGGATCGCTGCCGTAGGCGACGCCGACAGGAAGGGTGATGCGCCGCCTCGAATCCGAGAGCGTCCAGTTGACGAGCCGCTCCGCGATGAGGTTCGCGTTCGGCACGATCACCTCGGCGCCCTCGCCGGTCTCGAGGGTGCTCGAGCGCAGGCCGATGCGCTTCACGCTGCCGCTGACAGCGCCGACCTCGACGACGTCACCGATCTGAATCGGCCGCTCGAACAGCAGGATCACGCCCGAGACGAAGTTGTTGACGACGTTCTGCAGGCCGAAGCCGATGCCGACGCCGAGCCCGCCAAGGAGAAGAGTGATGCGACCGAAGGGCGCGCCGGCCGCCGACAGCGCGGCGAGGAAGCCCAGGAGCAGCACTGTATAGCTCGCGATCGTCGAGATGGCGTAGGGAATTCCCCGCCGCGTCGGCAGGCGCGAGAACACGTCTTCCTCGAGCGCAGTGCGGAGCAACCGGGCCACCAGGAAGGATCCCCAGACGGTGACGGCGAAGGCGGCAACATCCCCGAGGGACAGGGCGAGCTCGCCGACGGTGAGCTTCGTGGTCAGGACTTTGGTGACGGCAGCCGCGACGGCGTCGAACAGGTTGAAGAGCCGCAACGCCGTGACCACCCAGAGGGCGAGGATCGCCAGGCGGACGAGGCGCCGGATGTCGTGGTCCACCTGCGCACGCCGGCGCTGCACCATGTGCAGCGAGCGTACCGGACGGACGCGGAGCAGCAGCACGACGGCCCCGTCGGCCACGCGCGCAAAGGCGTAGGCGAGCACGGCGGCATAGGCGCTGCGCATGGTTCCTTCGCCGAGGAGCCGCGCCAGGCGAAGGTACCCGAGCGCGTTCGCCACCAGCGCGCCGGCCAACGCGGCGATCGCCACCCGGACGATCACGGCGATGATCCGGTGCGCCGCCGGCGATGCGAGCCGTTTCCACGGATCGCTGCGCTCGATCAGCGAGAGCACGCCGATGCCCGCGACGCACTCGGCCGAGAAGAGGATGCGCTCGAGGGTCGGCACGGATGCAAGGAGCTGGCGGAGCTGGTCGGCGAGCACGATGCCCACGAGCGCGTAGGAGGAACGCCGCAGCTCCGGCCCGAGCAGCGGCAGGACGAGGCGCACGAGGGCCACGATCAGGGCGACCACCGCGACTTCCCGGACGAGCGGCGCCGCGCTCGAGTAGGGCAGGGGCGTGAGGAAGACCCACAGGATGATCGCGGCGGAGATGGGGCGTTCGAAGATCGCCGTCGCGGCGCGCGCGCTCTCGTCGCCCCCTCCCTCGCGCCAGCCGCGCGCGCGCGTACGCAGCCAGTACGCAGCGATGAGGCTCGCGCCGAAGAGGACGATCCATGTCGGGATCACCTCGCTGCGCTCTTTGAGGACGGCGCTGAAGGCCGCGAAATCGCGCGCCATGGAGTCGCGGATGCGCTCGCGCAGCGACGGCCCGGGCCCCTCGGCGGCGAGCATCTGCCAGAAGGGCGGCGCGTCGCGCGCCAGGAGGCGGCTCAGCATCTGCTCCCGCGTGCGCCCGGTATCCTCGAGGATCTCGTCGATCTCCGCCTGTCGCTGCGCGAGCCCGTTGCGCAGGAGCAGAACGGCGTCACGGCGTGCTTCGATGCGCTTGCGTGCGTTCGCGATCTGATCAACGGCGTCGCGGACCCGCGCGCGCAGCGTCGGTGGCGCATCCGTCAGCCTGGCGCTCGCGTTCTCCCATCGGTCACGCAGCTCGTCCACGCGAGTGAGCTGCTGCTCAAGCGTTTTGGCGCGGCGGGTGACGGCGTCTTCCCATCTGGTAAAGCGCTCGTCCTTGGCCTTCCACTTCGCCTCGAGATTCTGGAGATCGGACAGACTTGGGAGCAGGGCCAGGGCGGCGCGCGCTTCGGCCAGCTCCGCGGGCATGCCCTGGCTCTCGGCGGCGAGCTTTTCCTCGATGGCCAGGATGGTTGGATCGGGCTCGGAGCGCGCCTCGAGGTCGCGCAGGATGCCGGTGACCCTTTCGACCTCGACCGCGACGTCGGCGGTGGAGATCGTCGCCGCCGGGGCGAGGGGCGGGGGACTTGCCGGTTTCGTGTCGGCACTCTCGGCGCGCGCCGGCATGGCCAGGACGGCTGCGGTGAGGAGCCCGAGCGCCGCGATGACGAGCGCCGGCCTGACGAGACATACACCGCGCGCCGAAGACACGAGCGCGCCCGCGTTCGGTCCTGGATCGGCGTACACAGGAGAGCTATCTGGCGGAGACCACACGAATCCACCGCGTTGCGACGGGCCCCAAATACTGCGTACGAGTCTAGCGGAAGCCTTCCACACGTGCGAGATGTGCGCTGATAGCCTCATTCACGGCGTCGGGCGCTTCGAGGCCCACCGCGTGGCCTGCACCGTCGATGCGGGCGCAGCGCGCATCCACCATCGCCGCCGCGATCGCTGCGTCATCCGGCGTGAGCAGGTCTTCGGCCGCGGCGATGACGAGCGTGGGTGCGGTGATGCGGCCGAGATCGCCTGACCGGGTTGCGGACCACGCCAGCAGCCCGCGCGCCGAGCGCTCGAGCGTCGCGGGTGGCACACGCGGCACGGTCTGCACGAGCGCCCGCACGGCGCGCCCGCGCCGGACATCGTCGGCTAGGAGACGCTCGGAGAACAGCCACGGGACGAGGAACCTGGCGAGCGTCTCGGCGTCCGACTCGGCGGCGAGGCGGCACCACGTGTCGAGCACCGCCCGCAGCCGCGCGCCGGCGCGCACGAAGGGCGTGATGAGGGTGAGCGAGCGGAGGCGCTCGGGCCAGCCGAGGGCCATCTCGATGGCGACCGCCGCGCCCAGGCTCGCGCCGATGACGTGGATGCCCTGCCCGCCCGCCACGGCCACCGCATCGGCGGCCGCTGTCTGTACATCGTAGACATCGGCGACCGGCGCGTCGGAGAGGCCGACGCCACGGGGATTCACGGCTACCACGCGGCACCGCTCGGCGAGGGCCGGCGCCTGGCGGGCGAATGCGGAGACATCCGTACCGAAGCCCGGAAGGAGGAGCACGGTAGGGCCAGTTCCCGTGGCGAGCACCTCGAGCGCCACCCCCGGGGCCACGGGACGACGCGCGGCGAGGGCTGCGGCGTGGGCCTCGACGTCCTCCTGCGTGACCCGTCCTCCGGGTCCGGTGCCGCGGACCTGGCGCACGTCCACGGCCAGGTCGCGGGCCACGCGGCGTGCCGCGGGAGTGATCGGGCGAGACGGTTGCTCGGCTGCGCTTTCCGGGGCCGTCGATTCGCGGCGCGGCGCGTCCAGGCGTGCGTGCCGCGTGGGAGGCTCGGGTCGCGCCTGTGGCGCCGTCCCGGCGCCGCCGAGCTGGCGGCGGGACGCCTCGGCGTCGAAGGGCTCGGCGGCGGTCTCGGTCAACGCGGCGAGCGGCGTGCCGCACGGGACGGTCTCGCCCGGCTGCACGTAGACATGACGGAGGACGCCCGCCGCCGGTGCCTCGACCTCGACCTCCGCCTTCTCGGTTTCGATCGCAAGGACGATCTGACCCTTGGCGACGGATCCCCCGACCGGGATGCGCCACTCGAGCACGGTCCCCTCTTGCATTGTCATGCCGAGCTTTGGCATCGCAATGAACACTGGCATCGGGAGCCTCTCCGGCCGCGCTCGCTCCGGGTACTCTCCCTGCCTTGCAGAACGGGCGGTGGGCGGGCAAGTGCCCGTGCTGGCGGGACGCCAGCGCCTGCGTGCCGGTGCTGGAGTGATACGGGCACGGGAGAAAACGACGATGACGCTGTCGAAGGACGTGCTGCTCGACGTTTACCGCTGCATGCGGACCATCCGGACGTTCGAGGAAAAGCTCGCCGAGCTGGTCATGGCCGGGGAGCTCGCCGGCTTCCTGCACCTGTATGCGGGCGAGGAGGCCGTCGCGGTGGGTGTGTGCAGCCACCTCGGCGACCGCGACGTGGTGACGTCCACGCACCGCGGCCACGGGCACTGCATCGCCAAAGGGGTGAATCTCCGGGCGATGATGGCCGAGCTCTTCGGGAGAAGCACCGGCGTGTGCAAGGGCAAGGGTGGGTCGATGCACATCGCCGACCTCGACCGCGGCATGCTCGGGGCCAACGGCATCGTCGGCGCCGGCATCCCGCTCGCCGTCGGCGCCGCACTCACGGCGCAGGTGAAGAAGACCGGCGGCGTGGCGGTGGCGTTCTTCGGCGACGGCGCGACGAACCAGGGGCAGTTTCACGAGGCGTTGAATCTCGCCGCGGTCTGGAAGCTTCCCGTGGTCTTCGTCGTCGAGAACAATCTCTATGGAGAGGCGACACCGTACGAGTTCGTCACTCCGGTCCGGGATCTCGCCGATCGTGCGGCGGCGTACGCGATGCCGTGCGCCATCATCGACGGGATGGACTTCTTCGCCGTGCACGGACAGGCCGGCGAGGCCATCGCGCGGGCGCGCCGGGGCGAGGGGCCGACACTCCTCGAGTGCAAGACGTACCGCTACTTCGGCCACTACGTCGGCGATCCGCTGACCTACCGGACCAAGGAAGAGACGGAGGCGCAGCGCGGCCGCGATCCGCTGGTGCTGTTCGAGTCCCGTGTCGTCGACGACGGGCTCCTCGAGGGCGCGCTGCTGCGCGCCCTCGACGGCCAGGTCGCCGAGAGTGTGGCCGACGCCGTCGGCTGGGCGAAGGAGAGCCCGCTGCCATCAGCCGAGGATCTCGTCACCGACGTGTACGTGAGGGCATGAGCCATGGAACGTGAGATTCCGTTCGTGTTCGCGCTCAACGAGGCGTTGCGCATCGCACTCGAATCGGATCCCGACGTGATCCTCATGGGTGAGGACATCGCCGGCGGTGGGGGGCGTGCCGACCAGGGCATCGAGGAAGCGTGGGGTGGAATCATGGGTGCGACCAAGGGACTCTACAAGGCCTTCGGCGCCGAGCGCGTGCGCGACACGCCGATCAGCGAGATGGGCTTCCTCGGCGCCGCCGTCGGTGCGGCGGCCACCGGGCTCCGCCCCGTCGTCGAGCTCATGTTCATGGACTTCATTGGGGTGTCGCTGGACCCGCTGCTGAACCAGGCGGCGAAGCTGCGCTACATGTTCGGCGGCAAGGCGCGGGTGCCGCTCACGGTGCGGACGTCGTGCGGCGCCGGGCTGCGCGCGGCGGCGCAGCACTCGCAGACGCTCTACGGCATTACCACGGCGATCCCGGGGCTCAAGACCGTCTGTCCGGCGACGCCCGCCGACGCCAAGGGGCTGCTGCTCGCGGCTATCCGGGATGACGATCCCGTCGTGTTCTGCGAGCCCAAGTCGCTGATGTTCGTCTCGGGCCCGGTGCCGGAGGGCGACTACACCGTCCCGCTCGGGAAGGCGGCGGTGGTGCGCGAGGGAAGCGACGTGACCCTCGTCGGCATCGGCAGGACGGTCCAGGTCGCTCTCGATGCCGCGCGCGCCCTCGAGAGCGAGGGGACGAGCGCCGAGGTGATCGACCTGCGCTCGCTCCAGCCTCTCGACGAGGAGACGATCCTCGCCTCGCTTGCCCGCACTGGCCGCCTCGTCGTCGTCGACGAGGCGCCGCCCCGCTGTGGCATCGCCAGCGACATCGCGGCGCTGTGCGTGGACAAGGGGTTCGACTATCTCAACGGGCCGGTAAAGAAGGTCACGGCTCCGCATTCGCCCGTACCCTTCAGCCCGGCACTCGAGGATGTCTTCGTTCCCTCGGCCGCGCGGGTCGTCGCGGCTGTACGGGCACTCGGATGAGGGGACGTCCATGACGCACCGGGGGCGACGAGACGGCCGCGCTCCTGGTATCCGGCAGCTGACAAGGCGTGCGCCTGACGGATCGGCCGAGGCAAAGACGCCGGTCACGACTCGGCTCCCTGCGCTGCTCGACGCCCGCTGGTTCGCGGTCGTCATCTCTGCCGTGTATCCCACGGTCTTCACCCTCTCCAACAACTGGTACGCGGTTGGCGCATCGAGGATCCGATGGCTGCTCACGGCGGCCGTGGTGAGCGGTCTCGCCATCTCTGGCGTCGTCGAGCTGCTGCTGGTCGGTCTTGGGCGCATGCTGCGTGCGATCAACCCGGCGGCCGGGCGATGCGACGCCCTGATCTATCCGGGGGTGACACCGGTCAACATCATGGGCATTGTTTTCGACTGCCTCGCGGGCGCCGCGCGCCCCCGTGAGGAGCTCTCCGCGGATGTCTCGTTGTTCTTGAAGGGCGGTCAGTTGTGGCTCACGGCGCGCGATGGAAGAGCGCTTCCCAGATGGGAGCGGTATCACGCGCCGTAGCTCCTCCGGCGTAGCGTGCCGCTGCGGCGGCGACCCGTGCGCCGCGTCGCCCGTGTCGGCCGGAGGAACCGGTGTGAAGGGAGCAACGTCTCATGGACATCGCCGATCGCAGCGTCATCGTCACCGGCGCCGCCCGCGGCATCGGGCGCGCCATCGCCGAGGCGTTCGGCCGCGCGGGCGCACGGGTGGTCGTCGCCGATCTGGGCCGGCTCGGGAAGGGTGACGCCGGCGCGTGGGCCTACCGGCTCGCCTCGCAGGACGACCTCGAGGCCACCGCCGCTGCGATGCGCGAGCGGGGTGGACGAGCGTTGGCCGTCGAGGCCGACGTGACGGACGCCGAATCGTGTCGTCGACTCATCGACGCCGCTCGCCGCGAGTTCGGCGGCGTGGACGTGGTGGTCAACAACGCCGGCCTGGTGAAGCTCGGCGCCCTCGCGCAGTACGAGGAAGCCGACTGGGACAAGCTCTTCGCGGTCAACGTGAAGGGCGTGTTCCTCGTCTCGCGCGCGGCCATCCCGGCGCTCACGGAGCGGGGCGGCGGCGCCATCGTCAACATCGCCTCGATCGCCGGCAAGCGGGGCTACGCCGGTCTCGGCGCCTACTGCGCGTCGAAATTCGCGGTGATCGGCCTCACGCAATCGATGGCGCAGGAGCTCGCCCCCGCGGGCATCCGGGTGAGCGCCATCTGCCCGGGGCTGCTCGCCACCGCCATGTGGATCGATCATCTGTCGGTCAGCGTCGGCGCGAGGGCCGGCAAGGCCGCCGGCCGGGAAGCCTTCGAGGACTTCGTCGAGAAGAACACTCCCTTGAGGCGCGAGCAGATGCCGGCCGACATCGCCGAGGCGGCGCTCTACCTCGTGCGGGCCGACAACGTCACCGGCATCTCGCTCACGGTCGCCGGCGGGACGGAGATGAACTGAATGGCGCTACACGATCTCGCCGCCGACACCGCGGTGACGCGCCTCAAGGTCGCCCCGGGGTGGTACACCGCGAACCTGCCCGACGTGTGGAACTTCCTCACGCCCTCGGGCGGCGTGCTCATGACCGTCGCCATGCGCGCGATGCAGGAGGAGCTCGCCGATCCGGCCCTGCGCCCGCTGTCGGCGAACACGCATTTCTGCTCGCCGGTGCCCGCGGGCCCGCTCGAGATCCGCGTCGAGGTGCTCCGGCACGGGAACGCGGCGGCACAGGTCCGGGCGCAGCTGTCGTCGACGGCGATGCCGGGCCCGGGGCTCGAGGTGAGCGCGACCTTCGGGCGCGAGCGCGAGGGCGTGGACGTCATCGACGTCACGCCGCCGGACGTGCCGGGTCCCGAGGAGCTGGCGCCGCTCGATGACCGCGGCGCGAGCGGGCGCTTCATTCCGCCCTTCTTCTCGAACCTGGAGACGCGGCTGGCGCTCGGGCATCCGTGGTGGAGCCAGGGCTGGCGCCCCGGTAGGGCGCGGGTCTGTCGCTGGTTCCGCTACCAGGTTCCGCAGCGCCTCGGTGATGGCCGCTTCGATCCCCTGGCGCTGCCGCCGATCGCCGACACGATGCCGCCCGCGCTGGTGCAGAAGCTCGGGCCGGACCACGTACCGTTTCACGCGCCGAGCCTCGATCTGACGGTGCATTTCCTCGAGGACACGATGTCGCAGTGGCTGCTCACCGACGTGCGCGCCCGCCGCGCTCGGGCCGGCTACGCCACCGCCGACGCCGAGATCTGGGACGATCACGGCCGCCTGGTCGCCGTCACGACACAGATGATGATGCTCCGGCGGATGCCCGCGCCTGCGACGGCGTAGTGAGGCGAGCACCCAGGCAGCTCGATCAGCCGGACAGGTTGGCAGATTGGCAGATTGGCAGATTGGCAGGTTGGATTGATGAACCCCGGTGTGACCGCGATCATGAAGCTGGTGCAGGTCGGCATCCGCCTCGCCGACTCCGAGGCGCAGCGCGCCGAGCGGCGGGGAATCACCGGCGTGATGAACCTCGAGTTCACCGGCGAGGACGGCGGCGGCTGGCACGTGGAGTTCCGGGACGGCAACGTGCGCGTCGTCCCCGGGCTCGCGCCCGAGCCGCGGGCGACGATGCGCATGACGCCGGAGGTCTTCCTGGCCCTCGTGGCCGGCCACCAGGCGATCAGCGTCGCCCGCATGACCGGCCGCGTGCGGCTCGTGGGCGACGGGAACTTCGGGCCGGTGTTCTCGGCCTTCGTCGGCGGCTTGCAGAACGCGCAGCGGCTGCCCGGGGTTCGCGGCTGGATGACGCGGCGGCTCGTGCACCGCGCGCTGCGCAAGGGCGGCTACCAGCCGAGCCCGAGGCCGGCGCCGCCTTCGACCTGAGGCTGAGGAGGACCGCGGCATGAAATTCTCGCTCTTCTTCGAGATGCAGATCTCCGCGCCGTCGCGCGACAAGGAAGCCGAGTGCTTTCGCAACTGTCTCGCGCAGGCGGAGCTCGCCGACGCCGCCGGCTACGACTGCATCTGGGAGGTCGAGCACCACGGCCTCTACGAGTACTCCCACTCCTCGGCGCCGGAGATCTTTCTCTCCTTCGTTGCGGCGCGCACCACGCGCATCCGCATCGGCCACGGCGTCACCCTCACGCCCTTCCGCTACAACCATCCGATCCGCATCGCCGAGCGCGTGGCGACCCTCGACATTCTCTCCGGAGGGCGCGTCAACTGGGGATCGGGCAAGTCGTCGTCGAAAGTCGAGCAGATCGCCTTCGAGAACGACCTCGCCACGCTGCACGAGCAGTGGCTCGAAGCCCTGGAGATGATCCCGCGCATGTGGCGGCAGGACGTCTTCGAATGGAAGGGGCGCTTCTTCACCATCCCGCCGACGCAGGTGATCCCGAAGCCGGTCCAGCAGCCGCATCCGCCCATATTTGCCGCGTGCTCGAAGCCGGACTCGGCCGAGCACGTTGGTACGCTCGGGATCGGCGCGCTCAACTTCGCCGTCGGCACGGACGCCTACCTCAAGCAGAAGGTGGGGGCCTACAAGCGCGCCGTCGAGCGAGCCGCGCCGGCCGCGTACGCGAAGACGAACCATTTCGCGTCCACGCCGCCCGCCCTGGTGCTCGCCGACGATCGCAAGGCGTGCGAGTACGGCTTTCGCGGCGCGCGCTTCTTCGGCGAGAGCCTCGCCCGCTACTATTTCACCCAGGACCGGCCCCTCGGGGCGCTCGAGGTGCCGCGCGACTTCCTGGCGGCCGGCGATCTCGAGGCGGCGATGGCGATGCGCACCGATCCCGATGTGGAGAACTCGATGGTGATCGGCGATCCCGCACGGGCGAAGGACGTGGTGCGGCGCTTCATCGACGCCGGCGTCGACGAGCTCATCCTCGTCATGCAGATGGGGACCGTGCCGCACGATCTCGTCATGGAGTCGATCCGGACCTTTGCGGACAAGGTGATGCCGGAGTTCAAGTGACGGCCGTCGCAGGGCGGCGGTCCAGGTAGCCTGTTCCAGTCGATACCTGGCCCGGGCAGGCCACCCCGCACGTGGCTGCCTTCGCCGGGGTGGCACTCCGCCGTCACGTGTCCGGGGCCAGCGATCACCTCGGCCCTTGCGCGGCCGCACCATCCCAAAGGGTGCTGTCCTGACTAGCGAGAAACTAGGACAGCACCAATCCCAAGCGTGCTGTTGACAGCGGCGAGTCGGTCGTGCGACGCCGAGAACGTCAAGCCCAGGAGGGGACCATGCACACTGCCATCCGCGGTCTCGGCGTCGTCCTCACCGTTGCTCTTGCCTGTGCTTGTGGCGGATCGGGCGACACCGGCACGCAGCCTGCGTCTCCGCCCCAGACCACCACGACCGTTGCCGCGGCGCCGGTGCAGCCGCCGCCACCACCGCCGCAGCCGGAGCCATCGGCAACGCCGAGCCCAGCCCCGGCCGACGACAAGTTCTCGACCAAGCAGATCGAGGCGCTGGTGGCGCCGATCGCGCTCTTCCCGGACACGCTCGTCGCGCAAGTGCTGGCGGCCTCGACCTATCCGCTCGAGGTCGTCGAGGCCAGCCGCTTTGCGGATGCTCACAAAGATCCGAAGGGCGACGCGCTCCACACCGCGCTCGAGGACGAGGACTGGGATGCTTCGGTGGTGTCGCTCGTCCAGTTTCCGAGCGTGCTCGATCAGATGTCCGAGAATCTCGACTGGACCAAGGATCTGGGCGATGCCTTCCTCGGACAGCCGGACGACGTGCTCGATGCCGTCCAGCGCATGCGACTCATGGCGCAGCAGGCTGGAACCCTCAAGACCACCGAGCAGCAGGCGGTCGTCGTGGAGAAGGTGACCGAGCAGGAGGTCGTCAAGGAGGTCGTCACGGTCGTGCCTGCGCAGCCCGACACCGTGTACGTGCCGCAGTACAATCCGGCGACCGCGTACGGCTCGGGCTGGGCGCCACCGCCGCAGCAGTACTATCCGCCGATGTATCAGGATCCGTGGGGCAGCGTTCTCACCCATGGCCTCGCCTTCGGGACCGGTGTGGCGGTCGGCGGCATGATCTGGGGCATGGACTGGGACGACGATGACGACATCCACATCCACAACGACTACCACGGCAATGGCGGCGGCGGTGGTAAAAACAACAACAACAATGTGAACATCAACAAGAACGTGGACAGGAACGTGGACAGAAGCAGAAGCAGGGAAACCACCCGCCAGAACTGGCAGCACAATTCCGAGCACCGGCGAGGTGTGAACTACCGGAACCAGGAAACCGCGAACCGCGTGCGCGAAGGGCAAGGCGGTCGCCGTGGACAGCAGGCGGGTGTGGACACTCGTGACCGCCCCGGACAGCAGGCACGCGCGAGCGCGCTTGATCGCCCGGGACAAGGAGCTGCCGGACGCCCCGATCGCGCTGCGCAAGCGGCGGCCGGGCTCAGCGAGCGTCAGGGACGTTCCGGTGGCGATGGCGACCGGTCCAAGTGGTCACAAGACTCGGCGCGCGGCCACGGCGGGAAAGGCAGCGGCACGCAGCGTCCGGGCGGCGGCGGTGCCGGACGACCCCAGGCGGGGCAGCAGCAGGCCAGGCGCGACAAGCCGGCCGCGCGGCCGCAGGCGGGCGCGCAACGGCCGCAGCAGCGGCCGCAGGGCGGTGGCGGGCAGCGACCGAACTCGGCCTTCAGCGGCGGCGGGCGCAGCGGTGGCTACGAGCGCGCCGCGAGCGCTCGTGGCGCGTCCAGCCGCGGCGTGCATCCCGGTGGCGGTGGGCGCGGTAGTTACGGAGGCGGCGGGCGGGGCGGCGGTGGTGGTCGCGGCGGCGGTGGCGGAGGCCGCGGTGGAGGGGGGCGGGGTCGCTAAACGGCTGCGGTGCGGCCTTCGCGGTGGCCTGCCGCTTCACACGTTCCGGAGGAGGAAGATCTCATGGGTCGTCTGCTTCCTGCGATCGCAACGGTCCTCGTGCTGACGGGCGCTCTGGTCACCATCGGGCGGGCCGGGGTCGAGCAGCGCACGTTTGCGACGGCAGACGAGGGGGCGCGGGCGCTCGTCGCCGCCGCGGGCGCGGATGATTCCGCCGCGCTGCTCGCGCTCTTCGGGCCCGAAGGCGAGGCGCTCGTTTCCTCCGGCGATCCGATAAGGGACCTGACCGAGAAGCGGCGCTTCGCAGATCGGGCGGCCCAGGGAATGCGGGTCGTCGACGACGGCCCGGACTTCGCGGTGGTCTATGTCGGCAAGGATGATTGGCCGAGCCCGATCCCGCTCGTACGCAAGGACGGCAAGTGGCGGTTCGATACCGCGGCGGGGAAGGAAGAGCTGCTCAATCGGCGCATCGGCAGCAACGAGCTGCACACGATCGATGTCTGCCGTGCGTTCGTCGACGCCCAGCGCGAGTACCTGGCCACCGACCACGACGGTGACAAGGTCTTCGAGCACGCCCAGAGCATTCTCGGCACTCCTGGCAAGCGCGATGGTCTATTCTGGCCCACCGCCGAGGGCGAGCCGCGGAGCCCGATGGGACCGCTCGTGGCCTCGGCTGCGGCCGAGGGGTACACCCGTCCCGAGGAGGCCAGGACGAAGGCCTACCACGGCTACGTGTACCGCGTGCTCACCGGGCAGGGCAGCAACGCTCCCGGCGGCGCCAAGAGCTACATCGAGAACGGCAACATGACCAAAGGGTTCGCGTTGCTCGCCTACCCGATCGAGTACGGGCAGAGCGGCATCATGACGTTCGTCGTCAACCAGCAAGGGGTCGTGTTCCAGAAGGATCTCGGCGATCAAACCGGCTCCCTGGCGAGCGCGATGACGGTCTACGATCCGGACAAGTCCTGGACGCCTGCGCGGTAGCGAAGTCGGGCCGCGCCGCGACGGACTCCGTCGGTTTGCTGGGTAGCCCCCGCGAACCGCGACACGTTCACCCAGCGGTAGCCGCCGCAGGTGTTTCTACATCTGAAACGTACGTCTGAAACATACGTCGGTCGTGCGCGCGAATGGAGGGCGACGCGCCGTCGTCTTGCCATCGGCGTGGCCGCCGGCATAGACGTGCACCCCCGATGGGTGCCGAGGACGCCCCGCGCCTTCTGTTCGTTGCCGCGTACGGGCCGGCGGTGCTCTGGGCGCTGCTGGTGGCGCTCCGCGCGCGCCGTGTCTCGCGCGGTCTCGCGGCGGCCGCCTTTCTGTGGGGAGCGTTGATCGCCGCGCCCATCTCGCAGCATCTGGCGGCGCGCTGGCGGCTCGACCCCGTCGCCACCGCACCCCTGATCGAGGAGGCGCTCAAGGCGGCGCCGCTGGTGCTGCTGGCGGCCGCCCGCGTGGCGCCGTTCGATCTGCTCGTCGCCGCGGCACTCGCGGGCTTCGGCTTCTCCGCCGCCGAGAACGTCCAGTACATGGCGCTCGCCGCGGTGCAGGGCGGCGGCCTGGGCCTCGCGCGCGCCGTCTACCTGCGCGGCCTCCTCCAGGGTCTGAACCATGCCGTCTTCACGGGAGCGGTGGCCGCGGGACTCGGCTGGGCGCGCGTGGCGCGCACCGCGGGAATGCGTGCGCTGGCGCCCATCCTCGGCTTCGGCGCCGCCGTCGGGCAGCACGCGCTCTGGAACGGTCTCGGCTCGGGTGCAGTCACCGGCGTGCTCTGCAACGCGCTGGCGCGCGGCGGGCCGTGCCGGGATCCCGACGCCGTGGATCTCCTTGTGTGGATCCCCTGATCGTGACGGGGATCATCGGACCCGGCGCGCTGGCGCTGCTCGCCGCCGCCCACCGCGCCGCCGAGCGCGGTCAGGCCGGGGATGCGTGGGTGCCATGGGCGCCGATGCGGGACGATCCGTAGTGCCTCGCGAGGAACAGGCGGCGGCCGCGGGCCGCGACCGAGCTGGCGCCGACCTCAGAACGACACCTGGAAGCGTCCCTGCGCGATGTTGCTGTCGCCGACCGACTCGAGGTGCGCCCAGACGTAGTTCACCGTGACGCGCGTGACCGGGTTGAGGTACCAGTTGATACCACCGGTCACGTCGTCTTCGGTGCCGCCCTCGACGTTCTCCGAACCGAGATCGACGCGCGAGAAGCGCGCCGCCACCTCCCACGCCCCCCAGCCGCGGCCGTCGAGCGAGAAGGTACGCTTGGGGATGATGCGATCGAAGGCGCCCTCCGCGACCCGGTACGCGCGCATGTCGCCGTCGGTCAGGAAGTAGCTCGCGTTGACGTAGAAGCCGCCGAACTGTGGGTTCGGGTTGCCCGCCTGTGAGACGAACGCGTGCATGTACTCGGCTTGCAGGGAGAGCGGCCCGAGGACCCAGGCGAGCTCGGGGTTGATCAGGTCGACGCCATCGGTGTCGATGGCGCCCGTGTTGACCAGCGTCACCGGGAACAGGTGCGACTCGGGCCGCTGCGAGAAGGTGATGTCGCGATGATGGCGGAGCTTGTGGCTGTACGAGAGCCCGAGATGGAGCAGGTGGCGACCCTGCTCCTCGTAGATGGGTAGCCCGGTGATGCGAGCCGTGAGATTGTACCCCTCGTCGTGGCCGAAGCCGAAGCCGGTGTTGTCGACCTCGGCGAAGCCGCCGCCGGCGACCGTCATGCGCTGCTCGAGGTACTCCTGCAAAATGCCGATGCCCATATTGCGCGACGGTGAGAACGCGTTGGGCAGGCCGCGTTCCATGAAGGTCGTGAAGCTGTCCGAGCCCACTTCCTCGAGCGAGAAGGGTTCCTTGAAGTGCCCGACCCGGACGTACTGAACGTACGGGATCTTGCGCACGCCGAGGAACACGTCCTTGGCTTCCGCGTCGCCGGTCGCGAAGTCGTACTCGATCTTGTAGTCGACGTTGCCGAACACGAGGCCGGCGATCGACAGCCGGGCGCGGCGGAACTCGGCGCCGCTCTGGGGGCTATCGATGTCGAAGGCGTCCTGGACGGCGTCGCCCGGGTAGGACGCGTTCCAGTCGGCCTGCAAGCGGCCACCGATGGTGACCGAGAAGCTCTTGTCGGCGCTCTCGAGGACGAAGCCGTTCTTGAAGTAGGCCCGCATGCTCTCGGGTGCCGGCGCCGCCGGGGCTGCGGCGACCGGTGGAGGTGCGGGTGGGGGTGTCTCCGCCTGGCGTAGATCCTCCCGCCGTTCCTCCAAGGCCCGGCGCTTCAGCTCCCGGTACTGCTGCTCGTTGATCTGGTTGTTCTCGCGCAGGATGTCGAGCAGCTGGTCGACCACGCGCTTCTCTTCCCCGCACGCCATCCCGCCGGCGCCCAGCACCGCGATGCACCCCAACCCCACCGCCAACGCCGCGTGCCTCAGTCGCATGAAAATCACCTCCGACTTGGTGCGGGCGATCTCCTACCCTCTGGCAAGCAGTGAAGCAAACACAGGCGGTTCCGGCAGGAACCCTGCGCGAGCGTTGCGGGCTACGGCAGCCCGATCGTGTTGTGCCAGTAGGTGAGCGTGTCCGGCGCCGAGCCGAGCACCACGATGCCCGTGCTCGCATTGACGCTCTGCTTCGTGCTCGTGGGGTTGTTGATCTCGCCGTCTCCTTCCATGAACGGCGTGCCCTTGCCGCTCGGGAAGGAGATGCTGCTCATGCTGCTCGACTTGTAGTAGATCGATGACTTCCCCGGTGAGTAGAAAACGTAAACGCGACCCGCCTGCTCGTCGATGACGCAGCTCGGCCGGGTCGGATCGAAGCTCACCTGCGTGACCTGGTGCAGGCTAGACCAGGTGCCGCTCGCCGAGCGCACGAGAAGCCCGACCAGCGTGTTGCTCGAGCTCGTCTTGCTCGTCTTGACGGCGACGAAGAGCCGGCCGTCGCTGGCGAGCTTCAGGTTGAAATGATCGTCGGCGACGCTCCCACCTGACGCGGCGACCTCGAGGGTCCACGAGCTGGCCATCGCCGCGCTGTCGGGATGGACGGCGAGGTAGAAGGCGTCGGTCGACTGATTACTCCAGAACACGCCGATCTTGCCGCCGTTGAGCACCTGGACAGCGCTGATGTCGTCGCCGCCAACGCTGGTGCCGGTGACGGGGATCTGCAGCGGCGTGCCCCACTGGGTGTCGTTGCCGGTGGTCCGGTTGACGAAGACCTTGCTGCTCGACGTGTAGGCGACCCAGAGCTTGCCGGTCGAATCCCTGGCGATCGTCATGGCTTCGGTGAAGCCGCTGGGAATGGCGACGGGGAAGCCGGAATCGAGCGTCCACGTCGGTCCCGACGCAACGTACGAGAAGCGATACAGGCGATTGTCAGTGCCGGAGCCGGCGCGGGAGGCAAAGTAGAGCTTCTGCCCGGTCCAGAGGACATCCTGGCGGCTCGTCTTGCGCACGTCGACGAGGACGCCGGTGTCGAGCCAGGTCTGGGTGATGGGATCGAGGGCGTGGATGCGATGCCCGCCCCCCGCGGCCGGGTTGTAGAGCGTCGCCCACCAGATGCCGTCGTGGTGCCAGAGCTTGCTCTCGGGTTTCGACCCCGTCACCCGGTTGGAGTTCTGATCGACGCCCGAGCCGAAGCTGAAGTCCTCGAAGCCCACCGTGCCGTCGGCCGCCTCGATCACGATCGTGCGCGTGGCCGTGCCGTCGAGCCCACCGGAGTCGGTGACCGACGCGGTCACCGTATGCGTGCCGATGCTCAACGTGGTGCTGGTGATGCTCGCTCCCGTGCCGAGCGTGCCGTCGCGGTTCGACGTCCAAACGAGATCGGCCGCGAGTCCGTCGTCCTCCAGGTCGGTGACGGTTCCCGTGAATCGCACCGACTGGCCGCGGGTGAACGTCTGCCCGTTCTGGGGTGCTGTGATCGTCACCAGCGGGTCGGTGTTCGCGGGCGGGGGCGGGGTCACCGCGACATGGATCACGTAGTGTGCGGTGAGCGCGTCGCTGTCCGTCACCATGGCCGTGATTTCGTGAGAGCCGAGGCTCAGTGCCTGTGTAATCGTCGAGCCCGTCCCGAGGGGGCCGTCGATGGTCGACGTCCAGACGATGTCCGCGTCGAGATTGCCGTCCTGGACGTCGGTGGCGTGCGCTTGAAGGGTGATGAGATCGCCGTCGAAGAAGACCGCGTTGTCTGCCGGCTCGGTGATCTGCACCGAGGGCTCGGGACCCGCCGGCACCACGAGCTCGAGGTGGGGGAGCTGACCGCTCGTCGCTCGCGACGAGCGATAGTGCGCGCCGTCGGTCGAGGTCGTGACGATGGCGAAGTTGTAGACCCCGTCCCCGGAAATGGCGCCGGCGAGGTCGAACTCGACGGTCTGGCCGCTGGTGACGGGACCGAGGACATCCAGGCCAGGGCCGTCGACCGCCGGTCGCGTGGCGAACGTGACGGTCTGCTCCTGCCACGTATTGTTGGTGATGCGATGCAGCGTGCCGCCGACGTTGGATGCGTCGAGCACGCCCAAGCGGAGTCGTGCGGTGAGCACCGGCCGGCCGCCGAGGCCGCTCACCGCGAAGCGTAGATAGATGATACGCTCCGAGTCGATGTCGACGCGCAGCTCGGTTTGGTTACTCAAATTGGTGTTCGGCTCTTTCGCCGACACGTACGTGTCGGCCGCGGCGTCGAAGGCGAGGACCTGGGTCGGCGTCGCGGCGATGACGTCGACGAGGATCGCGGCGGAGCCCTGCAGGCCACCGCTGTCCTGTACGCGCGCCGTCACCTGGTGCTGCCCCTCGCTGAGCGTGGCGCTCACGTTCTTGCCGAGGCCGAGCGGCCCATCGAGGTCGGATTCCCACGCGATCGAGCTGCCGATGTCCCCGTCAGGGGTATCGATCGCGGTGGCGCTGAGAGCGACGGACGCGCCGGCGCTGACCGTCGTACCACTCGGCGGCGCCGTGATCGTGACCACGGGGGCGGTATTGGGCGGCGGCGGGCCGTCGGTCACGGTTACCACCAGGGACGGGAGCGTGCCGGTCGTGGCACGCGTGGAGCGGTAGTGCACCCCGTCGGTGATCGTCGTCTTGATGGCGAAGTTGTAGGTGCCGTCGCCGGGTATGACGGCGTCGAGGTTGAATTCCGCAATCGTCCCGGGCCCGACGGCGCCGAGGGTCTGGATCGGCGAGCCGGTCACGGCGGGCCGCGTGTTGTAGGTGACGGTGTTCTCCTGCCACGTGGTGTTGCTGATGGCGTACAGCGCGCCACCCACGTTGCCGCCGTTCACGACCTGGAGTTGGAGTCGCGCGCGCTCGACCGGCCGCCCACCGACCCCGCTCACGACGAAGCGCAGGTACGTGATGCGCTCGGAGTCGATGTCGATGCGCAGCTCGCTGTCACTCGCGAGGTTGGTATTGGGTTCCTTCGCCGACACGTAGACGTCGGCGTCGGGTGCCACGGTGAGGACCGCCGCGCCGGCAGGCACGGCACCGCACGTGATGGCGAGCGCCAGCAGCAGCGCGCCGACCGGGCTCAAGCTACGGTTGCCCCACACGCGGCGGCCCGCGCAGGCCGAGCGTGTGGAGCGTTCGATCCGCCGTCGAACGAGCGTCATCCCATCCCCCTGTGGTCCGTCGCTCTTGTCTGTCGTGGCCGAGTCCCCGGCGGGCCTTCGCAGCGATGGGTCGGCGGCAGGTGACTATAATGCTTCTAAACTAGCAAAGGCAAGGAAAAAATGTATTCCGGGTTACGGTTTTTCTCGACGCGCGGCGGCAGAAACCGGCATGCCGCGCCGTGTCGCGAGGGCTGTGTCCTTGCGGGGGGCGCCCCGGCTGTCTTGACGCGCCCCGTCACTCGATGCTCTGGGTGACCCGTGCAGATCAACGCCCGACAGCCGCTGGTCATCGCCCATCGCGGAGCGTCGCGGGACGCCGAGGAGAACACCCTTGCGGCGTTTCGCCTGGCGCTTGCCCAGCGCGCCGACATGATCGAGACCGACCTCCACCTCACGTGCGACGGGCGGATCGTGTTGGTCCACGACTCCGAGCTCGGCGACAGCGACGTCACCCGCCTCACGCTGGCGGAAGTCTTGCAACGGGCGCCGCAGGTCCCAACTCTGGAGCAGGCGCTCGACGAGGTCGGCGGCCGCATCCCGTTCAATCTCGAGATCAAGCCCCGCCCCGACGGGGACTACCGTGCCATCGCCGACGCGGCTCGGCAGGTGGTGGCGCGGCGCCATCTCGAGGCCGCCATGCTCTGGTCGTCGTTCGCTCCCGAGGCGCTCGAGACCCTGCGCGAACGCGAGCCGGCGGCCCGCCTCGGCGTGCTCGTCGGGGACGCTGCGCAGGCCTTCGACGCAGTCGCCCGGGCCCGAGCGCTCGGCGCGGAGGCCGTGCACCCCCATCTGCCGCTCGTCACGGCCGAGCTCATCGCTGCGCTCCATGCCGCAGGCCTTGCCGTTCACGTCTTCACCGTCGACGACGCCGATGACATGCGCCGCCTCGTGAGCCTGGGCGTCGAGGGGATATTCACCAACTTCCCGGCGCGCCTCCGCCAGCTGCTGGGATGAGCTCGCCCGATGCGCCACGCGCCCGAGGGAGGCTCCATGGGCGCCGGACGGCGATCGTGTGTCTTGACCGCGGCACGGTCGCCTGCGATCTTCCGGCGGCCGGGCGTATGCTGATTCGAGTTGCGCCGCCGATGGGACGCTTCGCGGCGATGCTCTGCGCATCGCTGACCCTGGGCGCGTGTGCCTGGATGGGCGGCTCCGCGACCGATGACGATGGCGGCGGATCCGTGGAGGTGGCGCGCTGCGTCGTCTACGACGCGAGCGGGGGCACGATCACCTGCGCGCCGCCGGCCGACGCGCGCGCCGGCGATCGCTGTGTCTGCACCGATCAGCAAGCCGGCGTCCTCTACGTTGGGCGTGTGCAGACGACACAGTGACAACGCCGCGACATGCATCCATGGCGCGCAAGCCGGCCCAGCGCCGAACCGCGTGGTTGCCTCGCCCAGCTGAAAGTGGCTAAGGGATTGGCACGAGGGTTCTGGTTCCGTTCGTTGCCTGGTTCGTCTCGAGGGCGACGAGACCGCCGTAGCCTACTGGCGAGAGATGCGGGCCGGCTGGAGCCCGCGAGGAGGGCCGCCCGATGAGCGATCATCGTACAGTGTATCGAATCTGCACGCTGTGCGAGGCGACCTGTGGGATCGCCGTCACGGCAGACGGCGACCGGATCGTCGATATTCGCGGCGATGAAGACGACCCCTTCTCGAAAGGCTACATCTGTCCCAAGGCGTACGGCCTCAAGGGTCTGCGCGAGGATCCCGACCGCATCCGCACGCCGCTGCGCAAGCGGCCCGACGGGTCGTGGGAGGAGCTTCCCTGGGACGAGGCCTATGCCTACGTCGCCCGGCGCCTCGTCGAGGTGCGCGAGCGCCACGGCGCCAACGCCATCGCCACGTACCTCGGCAATCCCAGCGCGCACAGCTTGCACACGATGGTCTACCTGCCGGTGCTGAACCGGGCCGTCGGCACGAAGCAGCGCTTCAGCGCCAGCACCGTCGATCAGTTCCCGAAAATGCTCACCGCGGCGCTCATGTTCGGCGGCGAGCTCACGATCCCCGTGCCCGATCTCGATCGAACGGACTACCTGCTCGTGCTCGGCGGCAACCCGATCGCTTCCAATGGCAGCCTCATGACCGCGCCGGACGTGCGCGGGCGCCTCAAGGGCATCATGGCACGCGGCGGCAAGGTCGTGGTCGTGGACCCGCGGCGCAGCGAGACGGCGCGCCTGGCGAGCGAGCACCATTTCATCCGCCCGGGGACGGATGCGTATTTCCTGCTCGCGATGGTGAACGTGATGATCGCCGAGGGTCTGGTCGATTTCGGCCGCGCCGACGGGCACGTGCGCGGGTTCGAGGCCGTCGAGCGCGCGGTGGCGGCCCTCAGGCCCGAGGTCGTGAGCCCGCGCTGCGGCATTGCGGCCGACACCATCCGCCGTCTGGCGCGGGAGTTCTCGGCCGTCGAGAAGGCCGCGTGCTACGGGCGGATCGGGACGACATGCCAGCAGTTCGGCACCCTCGCGAGCTGGGCGGTGGATCTGGTCAACATCTGCGGCGGCAAGCTCGACCGCCCGGGCGGCGCGATGTTTTCCCGGCCGGCGACGGGCACCGACGGCGGCGGGGCGAAGCGGCCGAAAGTCCACCGCTGGCGGAGCCGGGTGCGCGAGCTGGCGGAGATCTTCGGCGAGCTCCCCGTGGCGACCTTCGCCGAGGAGATCGAGACGGCGGGCGACGGGCAGATCCGCGCCGTCATCACCGTTGCCGGCAATCCGGTGGTCTCGACGCCGAATGCCGCTCGCCTCGACCGCGCGCTCGCCTCACTCGAGTTCATGGTCTCGGTCGACTTCTACATCAATGAGACGACGCGCCACGCCGACGTCATCCTGCCGCCGACCGAGCCGCTCGAGCACGACACCTACGACCTCGCGCTTTATTACCTGGCCGTGCGCGACGTGGCCAAGTACTCCCAGCCGGTGTTCAGCAAGCCGGCGGGCGCACGGCACGACTGGGAGATTCTCGCGACGCTCAGCGCCTATCTCATGGGCATGGAGGGGATGGACGCGGCGGCGGTGGACGATTTCGTCACCCAGCAGCTGGTGGCCAAGGCGGTGCCGGCGGCGGCCTCGCGCTGGGACGGGCTCACCGTCGAGGAGGTCCTCGAGAAGCTCGGCGCCGAGCCCGGGCCGCATCGGACACTCGACCTGATGCTGCGTCTTGGGCCGTACGGAGACGGCTTCGGCCGCAAGCGCGATGGGCTCAGCCTGGCGCGGCTACGGGAGACTCCGCACGGGATCGATCTCGGCCCGCTGAAGGAGCAGCTGCCCGGGATCCTGCGGACCGACGACGGCAAGATCGACCTCGCGCCGTCGGTCGTGCTCGACGATCTCGCCCGGCTGCGGGCAGAGCTCGAACGGCCGGCGGCGGACATGCTGCTGATCGGGCGGCGGCACCTGCGCTCGAACAACTCCTGGTGTCACAACATCGAGGCCTTGGTGAAGGGACCGGAGCGTTGCACGCTACTCGTAAGCCGGACGGACGCGCAGCGGCTCGGGCTCGCCGACGGCGGCCGCGCCCAGGTCGCGAGCCGGGTCGGCAGCGTGGTGGCCCCCGTGGAGGTGACCGACGACATGATGCCCGGGGTCGTGAGCCTGCCGCATGGCTGGGGCCACGACGCCGATGGCGTGCGGCTGCAGGTCGCGCGCGCGCACGCGGGCGTCAACTCCAACGTGCTCACCGACGAGAGCCTCCTCGACGTGCCGAGCGGAAACGGTGTGCTCAACGGTATTCCGGTGACGGTGCAGCCGGCGTGAGCCAGAGCCGGCGGCGTGCCGGGGCCTGAGGCCCGCCGCGGGGGTGCCTCGTGGCGCCGGGGGTGGGCCGGCCGGAGGCGACCGGACGTCACCGCAGGAAGATGGCTCGCGGTGCGCGGTGGTGATGCGTTGGTGGTTGGGGTGGGGTGCGGCGCTGGCGATGCTCGCCTGTTGGGGCTCTCCGGATGCCGCCGAGATGGCACCGGTTCGCGCCGGTTCGGCCGCGGCGGCGTCGTCGCGCGGGTCCTTCGCGCGCACCGAGGCACGCGAGCCGTGCGCGGAGCACGACCCGCTCCGCACGCCATTCTTCGGTGACCTGCACGTCCATACCGTCTACTCGCTCGACGCGAGCACACAGGGGACGCGCAACGGCCCGCTCGATGCGTACCGCTTCGCCCGCGGCGAGGCGATCGGCATCCAGCCGTACGACGCCGCCGGCCGGCCGCTGCGGCAGCTCCAGCTCGACCGGCCCCTCGACTTCGCCGCGGTGACCGATCACGCCGAGCTGTTCGGTGAGCTCACCATCTGCGACACGCCCGGGCTGGCGGGCTACGACGCGCCCGTGTGCGTCATCTACCGCCGCTGGCCTCGCCTCGCGTTCTTCCTCATGAATAGCCGATCGACCAACAGCGAAGCGCCGGTGCGCTACGCCTTCTGCGGCGCCGGGGGCGAGTACTGCGCGCGCGCGGCCCGCACGCCGTGGCGGGCGATCCGCGACGCAGCCGAGGCGGCGTACGACCGCTCTGCCGCCTGTACGTTCACGACCTTCGTCGGCTACGAGTGGACGGGCGGGCCCGGGAGCAACAACCTTCATCGCAACGTCATCTTCCGTAGTGCCGTGGTGCCCGATCTCCCCGTCAGCTACTTCGAGGCGCCTGCGCTACGCGAGTTCTGGCGGCGCCTCGAGGAGACGTGCCAGAGGGCGCTGCCCGGCTGCGATCTGCTCACGATCCCGCACAACTCGAATCTCAGCGGTGGCCTCATGTTCCGGACCGTGCACGAGGACGGCAGCCCCTACACTGCCGCCGACGCGCGCAAGCGCGCCGCCTTCGAGCCGCTGGTGGAGGTACTCCAGCACAAGGGCGACTCCGAATGCCGGCTCGGCGCCGAGACCGAGGACGAGCTGTGCGGATTCGAGAAGCTACCGTACAGTAACTTCACCCAGAGCTATCTCTCGTGGCTGGCGCAGGAACCGGGCGCGACGAGCTTCATCCGCAATGCGTTGAAGGAAGGTCTGGTGCAGCAGGCGCTCCTCGGGGCCAACCCCTTCAAGTACGGTCACGTGGCCAGCACGGACACGCATCTCGCCGCCGCGGGGGCGGTACGCGAGGACCAGCATCCTGGCCACGGTGGCGCCGGCGCGGTCGCGCCGACGTGGCGGCCGGGTCTCCCCGACGACATCGAGCTCAACCCCGGCGGGCTTGCGGTGCTGTGGGCCGAGGAGAACTCCCGCGACGCTCTCTTCGCCGCCATGCGCCGGCGTGAAGCCTACGGCACGAGCGGTCCGCGCATCGTCGTGCGCTTCTTCGGCGGCTGGGACTACCCGTCTTCGCTCTGCGAGGAGCCCGATTTCGTCGCCCGCGGCTACGCCGGCGGGGTGCCCATGGGCGGGGACTTCTCCCCGCCCAAAACACCCGGCGACATGTCGCCGCCCAAGACATCCGGCGACTTGTTGCCGCCCATGATATCCGGGGACCCGTCGCGACCCACGACACGCGGCGACCTGTCCCCGCCCGCACCCACGTTCGCCGTCTGGGCACTCCGCGATCCCGGCGTCGCCGGGCGCCCGGGCGCACCGCTCGAGCGTATCCAGATCGTGAAGGGATGGGTGGAGAACGGCGTGCCGCGCGAGCGGGTCTACGATGTCGCAGGCAGAAAGGACGACGGCGCCGGGGTCGATCTCGCGACCTGCACGGCGATCGGCACGGGGCATGACGAGCTCTGCACCGTGTGGCGTGATCCCGGGTTCGATGCCGGTGCACCTGCTTTCTACTATGCCCGCGTGCTCGAGAACCCGACCTGCCGCTGGAGCACGTATGTCTGCAGCGCGAACGGGGTCGATTGCGCGCGCCCCGACACGATCGACGCGGGCTTCGAGCCGTGCTGCGACACCCGGTTCCCGAGGACGATTCAGGAGCGTGCGTGGACCTCTCCCGTCTGGTACACGCCATGAAGAGACTTTTCCGCGCACCATTGCTCCACTTCGTGCTGCTGGGTGCCGGGCTGTTCATCATCGCGCACGGGGCGAGCCGGTGGCGATCGGCGCCGGCCAGTGCTCCCGCGCCGCTCGTGATTTCGCCGGCGGCGATCGAGGGCGAGCGCCGTGCCTTCATCGCGCGGACCGGCCGCGCGCCCAGCGCCGCCGAGATGGCCGGGCTCGTGGAGATGCTGGTCGACGACGAGCTCTTGTGGCGCGAGGCCCTTGCGCTCGAGCTCGATCGCGACGATCCGGTCGTCCGCCGGCGACTCGTGCGCAACCTGCGCTTCCTGCGTGGTGGCGATGGTGGCGAGGACGCAAGCGGTACGCCGGATGGCGATCGTGACGGGGCGCTCTACGCCGAAGCGCTCTCCCTTGGTCTCGACCGCTCCGACGAGCTCATTCGCCGGCGCCTGATCGAGCGCATGCGGCTTCACCTCCAGCAGCAGGCCCGAGCCGTCGCGCCCACGGACGCCGAGATCGACGCCTACGTCGCGCACAACCGCGCGCGCTTCGCCGAGCCCGAGCGGGGCGGGCTGACGCAGGTCTTCCTGAGTCGCGAGCGCCGAAGCGCGCGGCTCGCCGCCGACGCGCAGGAGCTGCTCGCGCGGCTCGAGGCGGCGGGCGTCGCGCCCGCGGCGGCCGCGCGCTTCGGCGACCCGGGTCTCGTGCCGGCGCGGCTCGCGTCGCAGTCGCGCCGGAGCCTCGCGCGGCGTTTCGGGCCGGAGTTCGCCGAGCACGTGATGCGACAGGCGCCGGGCCGCTGGTCCGGGCCGGTGGCCTCCGCCTACGGGCTCCATCTCGTCTGGGTGCACGAGGTGGTGCCGGCGCGGCTGCCGGCGCCTGCAATCATCCGCGCCGAGGCGGGCGAACTGCTGCTCGCCGAGCGCGCGAACGCGGCGCTGCGGGAGTACCTGGCGCGGCTGCGGGCAAGGTATCGGATATTGGCGGACGGTGTGGAAAGCGGCGGTGCCGGTTAGGGAAGGGCAGGCCGGAAGGGTTCGGAAGATTTCGGAAGATTTCGGAAGAGAGTTCGGAAGAGTTCGGAAGAGAGTTCGGAAGAGTTCGGAAGAGTGTAGAAGGGTCTGACCATGCCGAGGGTCGGGGAGACACACCCGCCGCAGGGAGATGTGTCGTGTGCCGGCGCGGGCCACGCGGGAGAGTCGCCGGCGCCGTCGTTCCCGGAGGCGTTGCGCGTGTGGATCAAGGTCGCCCTGCTGAGCTTCGGCGGGCCCGCGGGCCAGATCGCCGTCATGCATCGCATCCTCGTGGAGCAGAAGCGCTGGATCAGCGAGAGCCGCTTTCTGCACGCGCTCAACTACTGCATGCTCCTCCCCGGACCCGAAGCGCAGCAGCTCGCCACGTACATCGGCTGGCTGCTCCATGGTACGCGCGGCGGCCTCATCGCCGGCGGGCTGTTCGTCCTGCCGGGATTCCTGTCGATCCTGGTGCTCTCGGTGCTGTACGCGGTTTTCCAGCAGGCGGTCGTCGTTCAGGCGCTCTTCTTCGGTCTCAAGGCCGCGGTGCTGGCCGTCGTGGTGGAGGCGGTGGTGCGCATCGGCCGGCGCGCGCTCGCCAACGCCGTCATGGTCGGTATCGCGGCGCTGGCGTTCGTCGGCATCTTCTTCTTCGAGGTGCCGTTTCCCGCCGTCGTGCTCGGCGCGGGTACGATCGGCCTCGTGGGCGGCCGGCTTCGCCCCGACGTGTTCCACGTCACGCAGAGCCGTCAGGCGGCGGCGACGGGGGAGGGCAGGGACGGCGCCGCACACGGGCCGCGGGCGGCGGCGACGGAGGGACGCAGCATGCCCGACGTGCGGCCGACCGCGGCGCGCGCCGCGCGCGTGCTCGCCGTCTGGCTGCTCCTCTGGTTCGTGCCCATCGGCGCGCTCGCCGCCTGGCTCGGCCCGTCGCACGTGCTGGTGACGGAAGCCGTCTTTTTCAGCAAGGCCGCCCTCGTCACCTTCGGCGGCGCCTACTCGGTGCTCGCCTACATCGGCCAGCAGGCGGTCGACACCTTCGGCTGGCTGCGTCCCGGCGAGATGCTCGATGGCCTCAGCATGGCAGAGACGACCCCGGGGCCGTTGATCCAGGTGGTGCAGTTCGTCGGCTTCATGGGTGCCTACCGCAACCCGGCGCCCTTCGATCCCATGACCGCCGCGCTCCTCGGCTCGGTGGTGACGACCTGGGTCACGTACGTGCCGTGCTTTCTCTGGATCTTTCTCGGGGCGCCCTACGTCGAGCGCCTGCGGGGCAACGCGATCGTGAGCGCGGCGCTCTCCTGCATCACCGCGGCGGTCGTCGGCGTGGTGCTGAATCTCGCCGTCTGGTTCGCGCTCCACGTGATCTTCGAGACCATCGGCGAGACCCGCCATCTGGGAGCGCGGCTGCTCGTCCCGGAGTGGTCGACCATCCGGTGGGGCTCGGCGACGATCGCCGCCGCAGCGTTCGTCGCGCTGTTCCACCTGCACTGGGGCATGATACGCACGCTGGGCGCGGCAGTGGTGGCCGGGCTGGTCATGCAGCTGGTGTTGAACCCGTAGCCCGCGCGGCCTGGGATTTCACGCCGAGGCGGGGGCATTGAAGCGCCCATGCAACGCGATCGTTGCACTAGGGGAGCGGCCATGAACCAAGAGTTGCTCGCGGCAATGACCAAGCACGTCGTGAACGGCAACTTCTCTCGCTGTGAGAAGAAGATGCTGTTGAACGAGATCCGGAAGCTGGGACCGGCCGACGAGAATTGCTGGAACTTCCGCTTCGTGATCTGGATGCTGGCGCTCGTGGCGCTCTCCGTGCCAGCGGCTGCGCATGCGTGAGAACTTCATGCCTCGCCGGTGAGGAAAGCCTCGAGGGTCACGCCTCGAACACGATCACCTTCGAACGGAGTGGCGCAAACGACGGTGAGGCGGCCTTTCGGAAACACTTTGGCGAACCAGGCGAAGTCGAGGGCGCTGGTCTGGCCGCGCTTCACCTCGATGAACGCGTCAGCAGCGGCGACGAAATCGATCTCGTGACCACCGCCTTGCCAATGCGGTATCCGCTCCGGGTCGGCCTGCCCGCGGATCGCCGCTCTGCGAAAAAGCTCCTGCGCCACCGCCCATTCGTGCCATGCCGCTTGGCGCTCGGGCTGCATGCGCCCGAAATCTTCCGGCGCCCGCGGCGCGTCGGGTGACCATACCGCCGCCGCCAGCAGGTTGACGAACGGGTACTTCGCCGGCTTGCGCGCAACTTCCACACGCTTCGCCGCGTCCCATGCGGCCGAGGTGCCGACGCACAGCAGGTCCGAGAGCATCTCGATCCAGCCAGCGGCGACCGTGTTGTTCGCCAGCCCGGCGTCACGCGCAAGCTTGGTTTGCCCGAGCGCGGTGCCGCCATGCCGGTGCAACTGCTCCATGACCGCGACCAACGATCGGTGCGACCGCCCACTTCGAGCACACTCGCCCTGGACCCAATCGCGGACACTGTCGACGGCCCACTCGGGCAGACGTCCGGCGCGAATCATCTCGCCCAGAGCGACGGGTGATCCGCCGGACAGCAGATAGGCGCCGACTCGACGCGGTCCCAACCTGCTGCCACCGGCGCGCAGGAACTCGGCGTAGGAGATCGGCGGGAAGAGGTAGCTGGTGCGGGCCAGCTTGCCTTTGCGCCCAGGCAGCCGCTCCGACCCGCGCCTCAGGTCTGTGGCGCGCGAGCCGGTGGTGACGACCAGGACGCGCTGCAACTCACCCCGGTCGAGCACGCGTTTGAGGCCGCGCTCCCAGTCCGCCACCGCGGTGATCTCGTCGACGAACAGGCGCCGCACCGGCGCGTCGGCGCGGTACGCGGCGGCAAGTCTCGACACCTCGGCCGACAGGTGATCGGCGTCCCGCAGGTAGTCGCCATCGAGGAAGAGCGCCGTTCCCGCCCCGTGCTCGCGCACCGTGGCCCGCATCGACGCTTCCAGCCAGGTTGACTTGCCGTACTGACGTGCGCCGCGGATCAAGAGCACGCCGGGCTGCGCCGGGAGCGTCTCGAGGCCCATCTCGATGCGAAACACCGCCGGCGCGTCACGCAGCGACTCCAGCCGTGGGAAGAGGCCGGGGACGTCGAGATTTCCAGCCGCCAGCGCCTCGTTGACGCGATCAACGTTCACGACGTTGGTTCTATCAACGTTTGGAACGTTGGGCCAGCGACCATGGCTTCGAGGCTCGCGATCGGCGATGTTCGAAGACGAGTTGCAGGAACGGCCGCGAGGCGCGCGTCCGGGCCGACGGATGTTATAATAGTCTAGTTGTGAGGACCGCTTCGGCAGAGGACCAGTGCCGCGCACCCGGCGGAAACTGCGTCCGGCCTCCCGTAGGCCGGCCGCGATCCAGCGCACCAGCATGCGGCCGTCGCGCCAGCGGCGCACGTGGCGCACGAAGTGGCCGACGAGCCCGTTGAGGTTCTCGATCGCGTTCGTGCTCCGCAGCGTGCGGTAGAGCGCGCCGGTGACCCCGAGGCGCTGGAGGGTCAGGGTTTCCTCCAGCCCTTCGCGCAGGGACGCCGCGGCGCCCGGATGCGTCTGCTCGAGGCCGGCCGCGAGCTGCAGGAGCCGGCGCGTGGCGAGCGCGGCGTCGCTCGAGCCGTACGCTTCGTCGAGCACGCGCCGGACACGCGGGCGCATCCTCTCCGGGAGATGCTCGAGGACGTTGCGGCGCTTGCGGACGTGGCAGCGGTGGACGACCGCCGCCGCGCCGCATGCCTCCCGGATCGCCTTGCGCAGTTCGGTCCCGCCGTCGATGACGAAGAGCAGGGGGCGCTCGAGATCGAGGCCGCGCTCGCGCAGGTCGGCCAGCAGCGCCTTGCACACCGTGGCGTTCTCCGTCGTCCCTTCGCGCAGGGCGAGGACGTGCTTCTGGCCCTGGGAATCCACGCCCAGCGCGATCAGGATGACGTGGTCGCGGAAGTGCAGCCCGTCGAGGAACACGATGCGGATGTAGTGATCGTCCAACGGCTGCGCCAGCCACGTCGTCAGGTGCGCGCGGGTGAGGGCGACGAAGCGGCGCGAGACGCTGCTCTTCGCGACTGCCCGCTCGCGGATCCCCGCGGGCAACGGGTCGAGCGCGCGGCAATACTTGCGCGTGGTGACGCCGAGGGCGATCGCCTCCAGGGTGCGGGCGTCGAGCGGGTCGCGGCCGGCCGCATACGCGAAGCTCGGCAGCGCGAGCTCGTGGCCCGCGACACTGCGGGCCCGCAGCCGCGACACCCGGATGCGGCGGCCGCCCACTGCCCCCACGGTACGCCCGGCGGTCGGGGTTGGGCACATTCCTCGGGCCGCAGAGACGCTCCCGATCCTGTTCCATCATCGCGCGCAGCATCTGCTGACCCGCGTCGAGGCAGCGCCCGAAGAACGCGGTGCGCGTGTCCGCGAGCACCTCGAGCAGGGGCAGCGGCAGCTGTACCGTAGCAACGGGTGGGGACGCGAGCGCTTCCCCCGTGACCGATCCTGTGCGAGTCTTCTGCATGGCGGCTCCTTTCGAAGGTTGTGGTGACCACCGTCCTACCATGGACGGCGGAGGGAGCCGCCGCTCCTTTTCAGCTGGTCAATTCAACAGGATCCGGGACATTCCCACATCATCCGGAAGGCGGTGCGGCGTGGTCGTTAACATGACTTCGTTTACGAGACACTAGCGAGAGGACCACCGCAGCAGCGAGGGCGAGCGCGGCGGCCCAGCCCGTGGTATGCGCGCCGATGAAGCCGGCGTCTTCGAGCCGGATTGAGGCAGCAGCTGGCGGATTGTTCCCAACCTGGGAACATGATAGTTGTTGCCGGTGAGGATCATTGCCAAGCGCACCTTGCGACGGTTTTGGGAGAAAAGCCGTCGGTACACGGACGCAAAGAGGGCGCTGGAGGCGTGGCACGCGCAGGTTCGGCAGGCTGACTGGACCACTCCCGCCGAGGTCAAGGCGATGTACGGTGATGCCAGCATCCTCAAGGGTAGCCGGGTCGTCTTCAACATTTGCGGAAACAAGTATCGACTAATCACCAAGATCAACTTCCCCTATCGGGTGGTTTACATCCGTTTCGTCGGGACCCACGAGGAGTACGACAAGGTGGATGCCGGGAGCGTGTGATGAACGTCAAGCCGATCAATCATGAGTCCGACTACGACGCCGCTCTGGCCGAGATTGCCCGTCTGATGGACACAGAACCCAACACGCCGGAGGGCGATCGTCTGGACGTCCTCGTGACATTGGTGGAAGCCTACGAGGAGAAGCACTGGCGCGTGAACGCACCCGACCCAATCGAGGCGATCAAGGTGCGCATGGAACAGCGCGGGTTGACTCGGCGGGACCTGGAGGAAGCTCTTGGGGGCAAGAGTCGGGTATCGGAGATCATGAACCGCAAGCGACCATTGACGATGGACATGATCCGGCGGCTTCACCGCACGTTCGGAATTCCGGCCGAGTCGCTGATCCAACCGACCATCCGAGGGAAACGCCGGAGACGGCCTCGAGCCAGAGCGGCGTAGGCCAGCGGGCGAGTGCGGACGCTACTTCATTGACGGCCGAGGTTCCGAAGGTCCCGCGTTCGCGATGAGGTCGAGGGCGCACGGCGGATCAACACCACGGAGCGCCGCCCGCCATTTGAAGGTCGCGACGCTCGCGGCGCCGCCCTGGTGGATCTCCACCCGGTAGAGCTGGTTCGGGGACGGCCACGGAGCACACACGGCTCGCGGAAACCGCAGAACCTGCGGCCGCGCACAGAGTACACTCGTGACGGCAGCGCGAAGAGACCTGCTCCGAGAAGAGCTCGCGCGCGAAGAGGCTCGGCTCGCTGAACTCGACCGCCAGCGCGATGCGTTCCGTGCGCATGGAGGCGTTCCGGGAAGAGCTGGCGGCCATCCCGTCCGACGCGTGTGCTCTACCCCAGCCATCACTCTCCCACGGCGCCCGCCCTGTCGCCACCTCGCTCGAGAAGGTGAGACGCCGTCCAGCACTCCGGGGGTGGGGGCCGGGCCGCTGAGTTCGGAGGGTCTGTCTCGCCGCGTCATCCTGGCTACGGCTGCGGGGTATGCGCTCTCCCGTGGTGGGCTACCGCTTCTTCAGCAGATGGTGCTGAGCGACAATTACATCTCCCCATCGACGACAATTAGATTTCCCCACAGTTGAGGTGAGCCGTCGATCGGTGCACGACCTCTGCAAACTCGCGGGTTTGGAGGAGGAGGAAGTGCTGA
>Ga0187892_10001685_pt1 | contig 48869 bp, 55 predicted proteins | sample MA1701073metaG_FD_139345 | JGI IMG/M metagenome (GOLD analysis project Ga0187892, IMG submission 139345) | Bio-ooze microbial communities from a basaltic lava cave in the Kipuka Kanohina Cave System on the Island of Hawaii, USA - MA170107-3 metaG ...
CGGCCCATGAATAGCTCGACAATTTCCCCGTCCTGGACCGACCACCCGCGTCATTGACAGCGGACAGGTTCAGCAGTAGTTTCCCTTAGCGGTAAAAGGTGCGTTTGAAAACCCTACTCGCCGGACCGTCGATGTTCAGCGCCTTGCCGAAGGACTTTTGTAAGGCGCCTGGATTCTGCCGAACATGCTCAAGCACGGCGTGCAGTATGGCTAGGTCCTGCAAGGCGCCGTGAACAACAGCGGTGAAGTGGCTCAGCTCGGAAGCCTGGGTGACGCGATTGAGAAGAGAATCCAGGCCCGCACGATCATTCTCGAAGACCATATGGTCGCAACGTATTGCAGGGGCGGACTGCGGAAGGCGCAGTTCAAATCGCGGGCAACCACAGACAGATGGGCGAGCGATGCTATCGCGATTCGGTACGCGCCCTCGTAGTCTCCTGCATTGGCTCTTGCCTCGATGCCCGTGAAGGAGGCGAAATACTCCTGGATGCGACTTCGGTCCTCCCCCGACACATTTGCCGTGATGGGTGGGGCAACAGCCAGAGACTTGGCGCTGGACCGCTTGGGGCGGAACACAGCCCAGAGTAGACCGAGGACCACGAGACCGAGGAGGAGAGCTACAGTCATAGACTCGGGCGCGGAGCAGCAACGGCCAGCTCGCGATAGCGGCAGAAGGCGTTGGCCAGTCGCATCTGCCGTGGTGTCTTGCACACCGGCTCAAATAGCTTTGGTGCGGCGACCATGATGCAAGCGGCTTTGGCACGGGAAGTGGCTACGTTGAGGCGATTGGCGCTGTACAGGAACTCCATCCCGCGAGGAGCATCGTCGACCGAGGATGTCGTCATCGAAATGATCACGACGGCCGCCTCCTGACCCTGGAACCGGTCCACGGTGCCGACCCGGAAGCCTGGCAACCGCTCCTGGATGGCGTAGACCTGCGCGTTGTAAGGAGCGACGACCAAGATGTCGTCAGGGGTCAACGGGTTTGTTTCGCCCCCAACATTTGTGAAGCGCCCGCCCTGGAGAAGTCTCGAAGCAACCGAAGCGACGACATCGACTTCCTCTGGGCAGAGGCTCTGACTCCCGTTGTGTTCAACGGGAACCCACCACAGCCCCGCGCCCTCAACGGTGCGCACCCTGCGAGCGTCTGTCGTTCGAGGCCAACCAATGGCTCAAGGCGGGAGTCGTAGAACTGCTCGCTCGTAAACCTCGTGAGGTTCGGGTGAAGTCGTCGTGTCCTGCTCAGAAACAGGCCCCGGTCATCAGGGATTGTCTGCTGCCCTCGCAGGACGTGCTCTAGCACCGAGGCCCCAGCACCATCGGGATGGTTTGCCTGCACGGGCTGTTCGAGTTGCTGAGGATCACCGACCAGCACGACACACGGAGACGCAGGTGAAGCGGCAAGCGCGTTCGCCAACGAAAGCTGTCCAGCCTCGTCAATCACCAGTACGTCAACCGAGTTGCGGGCTTGCGGGTCCGCCCAAAACCACTGCGTAGCCCCGAAGACGTTGACCTCACCCGTCGCCAGGGCCTCAATACCCTTCTCCGCCTTGGTGTACGCGGTGATGCCAGTGGTATCTTCCTTGGCCGAGTATCCAGAGACTGGCTTGCGCCCAACGCGCACCTTGCCCGACTCGCTCTTCTCACGTGCCGAGAGGAGCACGTGCTCGATCACCTTGTGGCTGACTGCCATCACACCGACCTTCTTGCCCTTTGCCACAAGGGCATCGATGACCTTGGCCGCTGTGTAGGTTTTGCCGGCTCCAGGCGGCCCTTGAATAGGCAGCGCACCAGGTTGCAGGCCCCGTACAAGGCGCACAGCCGCTTCCACGGGCTCTTCGGCGGCAGTCCGTAAGGGCCGTCCTGGTGTCACGCCAGTCACATTTGGAGCGCGGGCAAGCAACAGGCTGAACGCTGCGGCGAACGGACTGGAGCTGTCGAAGCCGTGCTGCACGGCCCATGTCGCAATATCCACCAGCGAGTTCACCAAGACATCGGTGTTGGGGCTGCTCTCGCGCTGAAACACAACTCGTGGACGCGCGCCGTCGGGCAGGCTGTTGGTAATCGTGATCTCCCGCCTGCCGCTGTCAAACTCTTCGATTCGACCTACGCTCTGCCCACTGCCATCGCAGATGTCTGCCTTGCGGTTCCAGAGAAACTCCTGTGGCGGAAACCGGTAGACCTCGCGCCCTTTGCGTTGCCTGCCTTGGGGTGGAACGGCTCGCACAAACTCCAGGCCCGCGAGGGCGTCCTTGTCGTGGAGGTACTCGTCTTCGGACAGGTCGCGAAGGCGGAAATACTCCCAGGCTCCGGCGCTGCGCTCCTGCCGATGCCACTCCAGCAGGTGAGCTAGAACGTACCGAGCTTGCTGCTCCGGCGTACGGTCTTCTGAGGTGGCGGGTACATCAGCCAAGAGGGCTGTCTGAAGGCGCGCAATGTCTTCTCGAACGCCATCGTCCTTGTCGTCTTGAGTGCCTGGCAGCGGGCGTGAAAGCGTATGCCCCTTGGCTTCAAGCTCTCGCCGACGTTCCTCCAGCCACTTGCGCAAGGCGAGAGTCGAAAGGCAGTCATCGCGGTTGTAGGCCTCGGTTGCGTGACGGAGGTCGTGTGTTGCATCGTCTAGCGGCAGGGCGGCTTCCAGCACGCGCTCGATGGCGTGGCGAGCCTGGTTCGCGTCACCGAGGTTCTGCTGGCGCTCATACCCGCAGAAGGGCTCCAAGTCCTTGAGGGAGTATTGCTCGACGCTGGCTCGAAGCGACTGCCGAACCACGGTGTGCAAGTCGACAAACACTCCAGCCCGCAGCATGTCGTCAATCTGATCCTGCCTTGACGCGTAACGCTGCATCAGGCGCTTCAGCGCGGTCGGTTCGTAGTGACCGAAGTGGTAGACGTGCATGCTGGGTGCTTGCTTCCACTTCAGCCACAGCATGTCGACGATGCGTTCAAACGCCTGCTGCTCCTCTCCGGCATCCAAGGCCCACAACGGCACGTAACTCGGCTTATCGGCATCCAGCGTCACGTACCCGAAGAGGTAGTCCATCCCCGCTGGCTGAACGTATCTCGCACCCTCGATGTCGAAGAACACGTCACCCGGCGAGCGCTCAGGGAGCAGGTTCAGTCCCTGGGCGTTCTCAGGTTCGAACAACTCGTATTTTGGAGCGCCACTCTTTCGGCCTGCCATCTGGATGCGGGCCTGATGGCGCAACCGCTCCAAAGCCATGCGACTGCCACGCTTGGGCTGAGCGGGGAGCTGCACAGCCTCGGAACCCAACGCGGCCATCGTGCGGATATTTGCGTCGACAAGCTCTTCACGGTGGAGTCGAGCCATGCCGGCCACCAGGCAAAGATGGTCGTCGTTTCGTCGCCGTGTGTCGCACTCCCGCCAGTAAGTGCAAACGTCACAGCGCTCTACGGGTTCTGGATAGGTCTCAGGCACGTCCCCTGATGAGGCGAGCTTGAGCTTGGTCTTGGCGAGACGGAAATAGGACGTGTAGTCGAGGACTCGAAATGGCTCAGGTCGGGATTCGTTGCCTGGAGAGACGACGAACATGTGGTCGGGTAGGTGACCCTGAAGCTCAGCCACGAGCTCGCTGTATAGGCATAGCTGGAGAATGGTCCCCGCCTTGGTTTGCCTAGCAAGCTTTGTGTCCATCACCTCGTACGAGTACGCACCGAGGTCACTCGGCTTGTTCGTCTTGCGCAAGATGTCGGCTCGCCCACGCCAGTCCTCGGAGGCGAGCGGCGCCTGCACTATAATGTCTGCACCTTCGTTCATCGCGGCACGCGTGAGGCCAGGGTCGTCACCATCGAGCCGCTGCACGCTCAGCTTCCGGTCGCGTTGTAGGTGCTCGATGAAGCGACGCTCGTGCTCCTCGCCGCGTTCAGCCAATATCGCTCGTAGCGGATCGAAGTCCTTGGGGCGCTCTCGCTTTCCCAGGGCGACGAGCTTCTGTTGGGCTGTTAGGTGACCACACTCCAGGTGGACAGAAAGGTCGCTAGCGGACAGCTCTATGTTGCCATCGACCAGCCGCATCTACGCCGCCTTGGCCTGTCCGTGCTTCGCCAACACGTCGGCAACATCGCCTGGCTTCCACGAGACGTCGCACGCCCACGTCCCGAAGCCACCGTGAGCGTTCACCGCACGGACCCACTCGGCCAGGAACTGGCGCTTGGTCTCGGTCTGCTGGTTGTTCTGACCCTTCACTTCGAGAATGAGGTTGGTGCCGCACTTCACTTTAATGAGAAAGTCCGGGCGGTATAAGTTGCGCCGACCGTTCACAAGAAGAGGCTCACCTCCGCCCGAATAATGCCTGGCGAGCCACCTATAGAAACAGTGGTGCGTCCCGCCAGGATGCATGCTTGGCTCTCCTTCATGGCACATTATAACAATGCTCACGTTGTTTCCTCCGGCTAAGCAATGATCCCATCCAACCAGTTGATTCGTCCGCGCGTAAGTCTATGAATTGTAAAGGCGGAAAATCGGCCTGCTTGCGGACTTCGCCCCAGGCACCCGGCCGAGCAGGAGAGAACAGCTGTCCAGAGGCCTCACCGGCGCGCTGCCCGCCGGCGAGTCGGCAGGATCCTCGTTCAGCGCGGTATGCGCTTTAGACCGGCCCGCAGATGACCGTCGAAAACCGTGATTCGATCGCGACTGGCCGGCTAACGATAACAAGGACTCGGAACCTTTTTGGATCTTTCCCGGAGGGGTTCACAACGCGGTAAGGCTCGCCGCGCTTCATAAACCAGATCGGGCTCCCGATTTTATCAAAGCGGAGTTCGATGCCTTTCTGGAATGAGGCATCCTTCGCCGGTCCGAAAGCCCTCGGAGCCGCGCAACGTTTGATAGAAGACGCCATGTTCACTCGAACATTGCCGTGTATCGACGCTGCATTTCCTCGGGCGACACTTGTTCGATTTCGTGCCCCAACATCCATTCGTGGCCAAATGGATCGCGGATGGTGCACGACCGCTCGCCATAAAACGCATCGGAGGGCTCGCGCACCATCGTTGCTCCCGCCGCGATGGCGCGCGCCGCCAGTTCATCCGCATTGTCACAGTGCAGGTGAATCACCATGCCGTGGAGCCCGGTGCGTGGGGCGCACGGCAACCGTATTCGGGAAACTCCTCAGAAAGCATCAAGACGATGTTGCCAAGATCAAGTTCGATATGCCCGATTCTTCCGCTAGGCTCGGTAAGGCGGAATCGCTCCGTTGCGCCAAAGACCTTCTTGTAGAAATCAATGGCAGCCGGAGCGCCTTTGACTCGCAGGTAGGGGAATACTTCGAGGATTCGGTTTTGACCTTGAGTCATTGCGGAAGCTCCTTTACAAATCAATAACTGATTCACTTTTCATATGGCTCTTTCGTCCGTGGGGCGTTTGGTGCCTGCTCGTCCAGCGACTGCCGATACCTCACGCAGCCTCTGATGAACTCCGGCCATTCCGGTACCACAGGAATCGGATCAGTCTTTTCTGGCAATAACCCCCAAAGCAAAGGATGGTGCCAACAAAGTTGGTGTAGGTTGCTGTCACGATGCTGACGGATGCCTTGCCGTAACTTCTTAACTTCGTCGACCAGTTCCTCACGTGTCATCTGGTCAAGGTTTTCATCCATAATGTTCCTCCGCGATACTTTCTGATGAGATCACCCGAGTAGCGTGGGCAGCGGCTACCGCACCCCTTTAACATCCGTCGAAAATCGGGGTGCGATGCACGCCCTTCGGGCTACTGCTTTCGCGTGTACGTGATCTCCATCATCTTCGTTTCCTTGCCGCCGTGGTGAGTCCCATACATGTCAAACGTCTGGGTATTGCTGTCCACGATCCTCCAGATGGCGCGATGCGTCATGTGTCCTCCGCCCGGTTCGGCATGCTGCCCTTGCAGTGTGATGGTCTTGCCATCCGCGCTCGCCGTGCCTTCCATCGTGAAGATCCCTGTGCCCATGGTATCTATCCACGCGGTGACATATCTCTTTCGAAGGTTGTCGTAGGCGTCGATCCCAATCCCGGAGAAAGGTTGTCCCATCATCTGGCCGGTGAATTCCTGGTAGAGAAAGCGCCCGTCCAGCAACATCTTCATTTCCGCGGAGCCGGTTGATTCCGCTGGAGGCTTGCCGGGTTCCATCCACTCCTTGGTTTTTGTCGTCCAGCTACCGGCCAGACTTGCAAACAACTTGTGCGGCTCACCAGGCTGGGCCAGCTTCGCATAAACCTCCATCATCGCCTGCGGGTCCATCGGTTTCTCCGCCTTCTTGTCCTTCGCGATGGCAACGGATGCCATCAGCACAACACAGAAACCGGTGAGAGCGAGTTTTACGTGACGCATAGGTGTTCCTCCTTATAAGATGTGGTGAGTAAAACGTTCTCGAGTCAAGGTTGAAACGTAATCGAATGATTTGCCTTCTTGGCAATGCGAAAGAAGACCCCAGTTTTTTCGGAACGGGTATCACAAGCCCATCGACATGGAGCGCAGTTGAATCCTCCTTGTGATCGTTCAGCCAGGGCCTTCAGTTCGACACCGCTATCAAACATCCACGATTACTTCGAAACCTCCGTATATCATCCGTTTGCCATCAAAAGGCATCGGATTAGTATCAGGCTGCAGCCGCGGGTCGGCCATCACTTTCTTCATGCCCGCATCTCTCACCTGACGAGAAGGCCAGACTATCCAGGAAAATACGACGGTCTCATCATCCTTGCGCTTGACCGCCATCGGAAAAGACGTCAACTTGCCCTCGGGGACATCGTCTCCCCAACACTCGACCAGCTTCAGCGCGCCGCACTCCTTGAAAACAACGGCAGCGTCTTCAGCATGCTTCTTGTAAACGTCTCGGTTGGCCGTAGGCACGGCGGCCACAAATCCATCGATGTAGGTCATAAACAATCTCCTTTCACGTTATACCGATAGGGTTCGGCTCTGTAGATTAGGCTGGTTCATCAATTAGTCGTTCGGAGCATCTCAAATCGACATTCGCCGATAACTAAACTCCACCGCGGGTGCGTCCGTCCTTAATCTAAGAAGCGCGGCTTCTGCCCGATCTGTGGCGCCCGGCGCATCGGATGATGCGGCTCAAAAGCAGTGCGGGCCTTCCGCGTTTTCGTTGGTCTCGAATGGCTGCTATCCCGGAATCTACGGACGCTCTGCAAAATGTCGCGAGCAAGCCCAGATGCGCGAAGCCGCGGAGCGAGTCGCAAGACATATCAGGTAGATAGGCGAGCGACGAGCGAGCACGCGACAAAGCAGCTGGGCTGCGCAGTAACTTTTTGCAGAGCTTCCCTATCATTCAATTGTTGAATGTCAGGAGTGGGTCGGCAAGCGACCGCAAAAACGGTCACAGGAATGGCGTCGGACAGAGATCTTATCGATTAAAGGCTGTGGCAGGCAATAGCAAGCGATTCGGCTGCCCGCGAAACGACATAAACCCAAAGTGTTGGTAGAAAGTTCTCGCCGAGTCATCTTTTGCATCGACGACAATCCCAGCGACCGCGAGTACCGCGCTGGCCTGCACCACCTTTTGGCAAGCGTCGGCTAGGAGGATCGAACCGAGGCCCTTTCCTTGAAATTTGTCATCTACGGCCAGGCGGCCGAGCAACGCCACTGGCACAGGATAACGGGGCAGTTTACGTGCGAGCGCTTTAGGAAGGTCCGAACAACTCACGCTGCACTACCCGAGCGCGCCGGCGCGCTGGCTCATCGGGGCAGGGATGATACAATCCGCCCGCAAATTTTATGACCGTAAAACCCGCAACATGCATTGGATGATACAAGTCCTCAAGAATTTCATTTTCTGGAGCCGTTGGCTGCAGGCGCCGCTTTACCTGGGATTGATCGTGGCCCAAGGCGTGTACGTCTATCAATTCATGATCGAGTTGAGCCATCTCGTGGCCAAGACGGGGCGTCTGACGGACACCGACATCATGCTCATCGTGCTCGGGCTCATCGATGTCGTTATGATTGCCAATCTCTTGAATATTGTCATCATCGGCGGCTACGAAACCTTCGTCTCGCGGCTCGAGCTCGAGAGCCACCCGGATCAACCCGAGTGGCTGTCGCACGTTAACGCCGGTGTGCTCAAGGTCAAATTGGCCACGGCATTGATGGGGATCTCCGCGATTCATCTGCTCAAGACCTTCATCAATGCCGAGCATGTGCCCGAAAAGGCAATCATGTGGCAGGTGATCATTCACATGACGTTCGTATTCTCGGCCCTCGCAATGGCGTATACCGACAAGATCATGACCAGTACGGTGTTGATGACGAAAAGGCATTAAACGCGCTACGTTTCCTCTCATTCGGAGAGGGTAGGAGCCGGCAGAGCGGCGCATCCCTGCACCCTGCTAATCCGCCGGAGCCGCGCTACAGGAGGCACGCGTACGACATCGTGCTCGTCGCTAGCCTTTGCAAGATTGTTAAACGTCTCCACTGTTGACGAAAGAGGAGTATGCGCATAGTATATGCGCATATATGGCGAATATGGAGGCGCCGTAATGCTGCCACTGTACAACACCTTAGCCCCAAAGAAAGCTACTAACCTTAGTATAAACAGTGACTTACTAAACAAGGCCAAGGAGATGGACATCAACCTTTCCGCTGCCCTCGAACAAACACTGACCGATCTCCTTGGGCAACGGCGGAGAGAGCAGTGGCTAGCAGATAACCGTGACGCCATCGACGCTTATAACCGGCATGTTGAAAAGCACGGCTCCTTTGGCGATGGTCTTCGGAGCTTTTGATGCCTCAATTTACGCTCTATAGAAATAGGAACCCCGATACCAAAACGAGAATTCCTTACCTGATTGACGTTCAGAGCAACCTGCTCGGCGAATTAGAAACGCGGGTTGTGATCCCCGTCTGCTCGTCCGGAGCATTAAAGGGAAAAGTGCTCACAACGCTGACGCCTACCTTTGAGCTTGAAGGCGGTACGTATGTTATGTTGACTCCGCAACTAGCGGGTATTTCGAAGAAGGAACTTGGTGAGGAAATAACTAGCCTTTCCGCTTACCGCGCCACGATTATTGCCGCGATGGATTTTCTGATCACAGGAATCTAGGCGTCAACGGTACCGCTCAGCGGCAGGATTTATGCGCCTCCCTACGTTTTCTTCGAGAGCCCGAGCTAGCGCGATCGGCGCTCCACTTGTGGCGGTGCGCGTCGCACGCTTCGTTTCCTAGGGGCGCACCGGTGCGCGGGCTCGAATCGCTTTATCGCTCGGAACGCATCACCGATATCGATTTCCACTTTGCCCGGTTGATCGCCCGCTTGGACGGCCGCGAGCGGCCGGAAGTCGCGTACGCGGCGCTGCTGGCCAGTAGCCTGACCGGTCAAGGGCATGCGTGTGCGAGTCTCGAAGCGCATGCGGGCCGCCCGCTCTTGGAGGCACCCGAAGCGCCCATTGTTCCGGTGATCGAGGCGTGGCTCGATGCCTTGCGCGGTAGCCCGACCGTGGGTGCTCCCGGTGACTATCGGCCTTTGATTCTCGAAGGTGACACGCGGCTATACCTCTATCGCTATTGGCGCTATCAACAAACGATCGCGGAGGCTTTAACCGAGCGCGCTAAAGATGAGACAAGCGGTGTAAGTCTCGACACGCTGCGGCAGGGAATCGAGCGGCTGTTCCCGCGCGAGAGCGCCCTCGATACGAGCGGCCAAAGAGTCGCCGCGGCGGTGGCGGTGCTGCGCAGACTCTGCGTGGTAAGCGGACCGCCGGGTTCGGGGAAGACCTCGGCGGTGCTTGGACTCTTGTGCCTGCTTGTGGACCAACCGAGCGCCGGTTTGCCGCTTCGGATCGGCTTGGCGGCCCCGACCGGCAAGGCGGCGGCGCGCCTTCAGGAGGTCATGCGCGCGGCCAGGGAGCGACTGCCAATCACACCCGAAATTTCGGGCCGACTACCCGAGGAGGTTGCCACGTTGCACCGCCTGCTGGGCGCTAGGACGAATTCGGAACGTTTTCGCTATCACCGTGCTCACCCGCTGCCGCTCGATGTCGTGGTCGTGGACGAAGCCTCGATGATCGACTTGGCCTTAATGGCCAAGTTGCTCGAGGCCTTGCCGCGTTCCGCGCGGCTCATTCTTTTAGGCGATAAGGCACAGTTGGTCTCGGTCGGACCCGGCGCGGTCTTCGGTGACATATGTTCCGGGCCAAAGGGCTACTCACCGGATTTCGCCGAACGCATCAGCGCGATGACCGACGTGCCCGTTCCCCGCGCCGTGAAGGGTCCGCCGTTGCGCGACTCGTTGGTCCGCTTGGAGCACAGCGTCCGATTCCATACTGACAGCGGCATCGGCAGGCTCGCCCGCACTGTGGTGGCAGGCCGCGCCGAGGAGGCCCTCTCGATCTTACGCGCCGGCCTCGCGGGCATGGAATGGCGCGAGGCGCGAGATGCGCGCGCCATGATCCGGCAGCAAACACGGGCTATCGTTGACGGCTATGCCGATTACCTGCGATTGGTCCGCGAGGGCGCGGAGCCCGAGCGCGTTCACTCGGCTTTCAACGAATTTCGGATCTTGTGCCCGCAGCGTGCCGGCCCGGCCGGGGTTGAGGCCGTTCAGACCGCCATCGTGGAGGTCCTCGGCACGGCGAGATTGATCGATACGCGAAGCACCTGGTACCTCGGCCGCCCGGTGATGGTGATCCGTAATCACTACGGACTCAAGCTCTTTAACGGGGACATCGGGATCGTCCAGCGGGACCCTAGGGGCGGCCGCGAGCTTAAGGTTTGCTTCATAAACGAGCAAGGTTCCTCGCGCACGTTTAGCCCAGAGAGCTTACCCGGCCACGAGACGGTATTCGCTATGACGGTGCATAAAAGCCAAGGATCCGAGTTCGGGCGGGTGGTGCTGATCTTGCCGGAGCTTGACTCGCCGCTGTTGACGCGAGAGCTCATCTATACCGCGATCACGCGGGCCAGGCACGGGCTAGCGATTTGGAGCACCGAACGCGCCTTCATGCAGGCCATCGAACGCACGCTCCGGAGATCGTCCGGACTGCGTGAATTGCTATGGGGCGGTGCGATACCATAGTCTTGGCGATCGAGGTGTCCAGGGGACGATGCGTTATCCGGGGAGGATCTACTATTGAGCGACATGAGTATCGACGCGGGGGCGTGTTCCGATGCCGCCGATACGGACCGGAGCGACATCGCGACGGCTATCCTGAGCTTGCTCGCGGCGAGTCCCGACCCGCTGCCAATGTCCAAGCTAAAGGCAGGTCTGCATAAGCGTCATGATCGGCCGGTCCAGGAGCTTGAAGCGCTTGTAGCGAGCCACCTAGGCTTCGGAACCGTGTTCCGGTACGCGCCGCTCCGCGGCGGGGGCTTCCGCTACTGGGACCGCGACCGCGGCCATTACCTCGACACCCTCATCGAACGCGAGCTTCGGGCCGCCGCGCTTCCCATCCACACGCTTCGAGGCCGGGTGGCCAGACGCCTGGGAGACGCTTCCGAGACGGAGGTGCGAGAGCGTACTGAGGGGCTGCTGCGCGTGGGGAGGCTGCATGAGCTACCGCGCGGCCCGGGCAGCCGCTCAGTGCGCCTGAGCGCCAAGCCGCCCGATCCCAAAGACTATCTCAGTGGTACGATTCAGCGCTTGGTTCAGGCCATCGAGGAGGAAAGCCTCAGGCTCGCGGCTTTCGGCGTCCCGTGCGCGGCGACCTTCGCTGCGGCGCGTATCTTATTGGAAGAGAGCGTGCTTTACGGCCAGCCGACACCGGACGGAGTCTCGCCGCACACGGACAGTGCCTTCACGGAACAGGATCTCGAGCACCAGATCTTGGAGCAATTGCGGCGCTTGAGCGCGGATCTTCGCCACGGCGGGTTGGTCTCGACCCGCGAGCTACGCGGCACGCAACCACGCTTCGCGCACGAGCACGCGGCTTTCGACCGGGCGCTCCTGCGGCTCGCGAAAGACGGAAGGGTATGGTTGTTTCGCCACGATTTTCCCGCGAGCCTCACCGAATCGGAGCGCAAAGCGATGGTCACGGATGGCCGCGGCAATTACTATAACGGGATCTCGTTCAGAGAATAACGCTCGTCATGGATATCATTAATCCCTTTGCCCAGTCCATCGTCACCGATGCCTGGCAAGCGCCGCAATCCGATGTACCGATGATCCACGCCGGAGTGTTCGAGCTTTGTTGTGAGGTGCTCGAACAGGTGCGCCGATCCGGCGGCAGCCGATCCGTGCTCCTGCACGGGCTACCGGGGAGCGGCAAAACCCATCTGCTCGCGCGCGTTCGCACCCATCTCAACGGCGCGCCGAATGACATGGCCGCGACGGTGCCCGTGCCTCTCCCCCCGAACGTATTGTTCATCGCCGTGCGTCTGCGCGCCGGCGCCAGGATGCTGTGCCGCCATCTCCGCCGGACGCTTGCGGCCGATCTATTCCGCCCCACGCGCCTGGGGATGTCGCAACTCGAGCAATTGCTCCTCTACCGCTTCGCGCAAAGTCTCAGGGACCGGAAGAAAGCCCAGAAATGGTGGATCGATCTGCGCCAGCCCCAGAAACCGCGGCCCTGGTGGTTGTTCAAAAGAACCGATGAGGCCGAGCGCGCCAAGCAGGAAATAGAAGCCATGATCGAGCGCCTCGACGAGCGAGCGGCGCTCGGCAGAAACCTCAGTGCGATCCTGCGCCATTTGGCCTTGGGGCGCCATCGGCGGAACGTACGCGACTGGTTGCACGATGGGGTACTACCGGACGGCGTGCTGCGGGATCTGGGCTTGGTGCCGCCGCCCGAGGACGAGGATCCCGAGGAGCAGGCGCTCGATATGGTCTGCGCCCTGAGCCGGCTCGCGGATTCCAATACGCCGCTGGTGCTCTGCTTCGATCAGGTGGAAGCGCTGCAAACGTCCCCCGACGACATGGAGGGTCTGTATGCTTTCGGCCGGATGGTCAGCTCGCTTCGCGACAAGACTCGCAACACCTTGTTGCTCTCCTGCGTGCAGACGGCATTTCTGGACAAGCTCGATGAGGTCATTCGGGGCGCCGACATGGACCGGCTAGCCGAAAAGGCCGGTCTGCTCAAACCACTCTCCGTGGAGGAGGCGCAACGCTTGATTCCGGTGCGTTTGGATTCCGCGCCGGTGGTCGCCAAGATGCGCAAAGGTCAGTCGAACAAGCTCTGGCCGCTCAAACCGAACCGCATCGCGGAATTCATGGATGGGAATCCCGCCTGTACTCCGCGCCAGTTGATTTCCTTTTGTGAGGACGAGTTCGAGAAATGGCGCCACGGCCAAGCGCAGCCGGCGACCTCATTAGAGGAATTCTTGGCGCTCCAATACACTCTCGAGTACGGGCAAGCGCTGCGATCGAGTCATCCCCATCAGATGGAGGAAACCTTGGCGCACGGATTGCCGCAGATACTCGCGCTCTTGGGGCGCGGCAAGCAGGTCGTGGACACGGGACACAAATACGCCGATCTCATCTTCGAGGTCGATTCCGCGCGGCTGTATATCAGTTTTTGTAACCAGGCCGGTAATCCGTTGACTGTGCGCCTGGCGAAACTTCGCGAGGCGGTGGAACAGGGGCGGATCGCCAATCTGGTCGTGGTCCGGGATAGCCGCTTGGCGATATCGCAGCACGCCAAGAAAGCGCAGGAACACTTGGATGCGCTCACCCAACGCGAGGTGGCTTTGCTGCGCCCCTCCGCGGAGGGATTGGCGGCGATCGAAGCATTCCGCAGCCTGCTCTCGGATGCCAAGGCGGGGGACCTCGCCAAGCGCGGGGAGGGGATCGGCCCGGGCGCCGTGGAAGAATGGTTTAAAGCGCATCTACCGTCGTCCGTGGCTGATTTGGCGGAGGGTCTCGCGCCCGAGCGGCGGGTGAGCGGACGCGAGGCGATTTACGATGAGCTGTTGGAATTGGTGCAACAGGAACGGATCGTCCGCTTGGATGAGGCCGCCGAACGGCTGCACCGGGATGCTGAAACGATAGCCGCCTGTGCCGCGGGCCATCTCGATCAGTTCGGGATCTTGCAGGGACCGCCCTTGGTGATCTTCGAGAAGGTAGCCGCGGCGGAGGGCGCCGCCTAGCCTAATGGCTGTGTATTTGACCATGCCGCAGGTTCGGGCCGTGCTACTCGACAGCGGCGTCAAGCAGCGCGCCCCGACACAGCTTCTGGCGCGCTTATTTATCGAGGTGATGGATGAGTTGCTCGGGCAGGGGCGGGGCCGCCACTGGACGGCGATCTTGGGCGATGAAGACCTAGATCGCGAACGCTGGCAACAGAGGCTCATCGAGCACGCCTATCGGCAGTGCGTCGCGCCGAGATTGCTGCGGCAGCGAGCCGATTTGGATCCTGCCGCCAAGGAGGTGTGTCTGTTTTGGGAAGCGGTCCAGAACCTCTGTACCTGGAGCGTGGACGCCCTTTGGGAGCGCTACCGTGCGCGCGGACGCGTGCCCGAGGCCGGCCTTTTCAATAAAATCGGCTTGGCGAAGGACCTTGAGCTACACGAGCCCGGCTGGACAGACGCGGTCCGTATTACGGATATCCGGGAAGCGCTTTGGCTCACGCCGGGCGCCGAATCGTATTGCGCGATCGAGCTTTGTCTCAATACGGACGGGGAGGGCATCGAGCAGGCGTGTCTCTATCGGCTGTTAACACACGCGTCCTATCCGGTGCCGCGCGCACGCAAGGGGATGCTGCGCCTCATCTCCTTTTCGCCGGCGCGCCAGGAAACGGCAATTGACATAGCTCGGCTGGATATGCTGCAGCGGCATGTGAAACACCTGATCGGACGCGCAGCCGGCGTGCTGCCCACGGGATTGCCGGTCATTGTGGACCCTGCAAGCGCGGCGCATAACTATGTGAACCTGGGCAAGATGCTGGTTGAGATCCTGAGAAACTATGGGATCGAAGCCAAGGTCGCTGGCATGCCCGCGATTGAGCACGGGAAGGTGCAGTTCTTGATAGAGCTTCCGCCGGGCATTCGGATCACCCAGCCGGAAGCGCTCGCGGACGATATCAAGCAATGCTTGCGGCTTAAGACCGCGCCCCTCCTCGAGCACGTTGCCGGGCATTTGTTCGTTAGTCTCGAGGTTCGCGCACGCCCGATCTTCTTTTTCTGGCCGACTGGTTGGACGAGCAGCGCGAAATGAACCCGTCGAATCGCCGATCACACCTCGCCGGAGGTCGATCGGATCTCGGTGGGCGTGCGCAAACAGTTTAGGGAAGCAGTACGCATCGAACTCGCTCGCGCACTGGGCCCCGCGCAGCGGGATCAGATGGCGAGAGCGTGCGCAGCAAGCGCCGTCTGGTAAACTGGCCGAGGATCGCTTAGCCATACAGGCGCCCGACCGGAGGGATTGTGGCGGCTAAAGAAAAATTGGGGTGTGTCGGTGCTACTGCGATGAGGCCGTCATGCAACTTACGGACTATCACGCAAAGTATTTCGCTCATGAGCTGACCAAGCGCTGTTCATCTGACAGCATGGAAAAGCTCGCCGGGGCGGTGGCGGGAGCGCAGGTTGACCTCAATCCCCACCAGGTGGACGCGGCGCTTATCGCGTTCAACTCGCCGCTTTCAAGGGGCGCGCTATTGGCGGACGAGGTGGGCCTCGGCAAGACCATTGAGGCGGGGCTTGTTCTTTCCCAGAGATGGGCCGAGCGAAAGCGCCGCATCCTCATCATCACACCGTCGAACCTCCGCAAGCAGTGGCACCAGGAGCTAGCTGAGAAGTTCTTCCTGCCCTGCCGGATATTGGAGACGAAGCCCTACAACGAGGCAATCAAGCAAGGGAATTTTCGTCCTTTTGAAATCAAAGACACCATCGTCATCTGTTCCTACCACTTCGCTCGCGCCAAGGCGACGGATATCACCACTACCCCGTGGGACCTGGTCGTCATTGATGAAGCGCATCGGCTCCGCAACGTCTACAAACCGTCCAACGTCATTGCCAATACTCTCAAGTCCGCGCTGAAAGAGCGGCACAAGCTGCTGCTGACGGCAACCCCGCTCCAGAATTCACTGCTCGAACTGTTCGGCCTCGTCAGCATCATTGACGAGCACGCATTTGGCGATCTCAAAAGCTTTCGTGAACAGTTCGCCAATCTGTCCCAGGAGCAGGTCTTTCATGCGTTAAAAGCGCGCCTCCGGCCCGTCTGCCACCGCACCCTACGCCGGCAAGTGACCGCCTACATTTCGTACACCCGCCGGTTGCCGCTGGTGGAAGAATTCACTCCTGCGGAAGGCGAAGACTTCCTCTACGAGCTGGTTTCCGAATACTTGCGGCGTCCGAACCTGCAAGCGCTTCCATCCGGCCAGCGTTCGCTGATGACCCTGGTCCTGCGTAAGTTGCTCGCATCGTCCACCTTCGCCATCGCCGGTGCGCTCACCTCAATCTCAAACCGGCTCAAAGCTAAGCTCCGCAAGCAGAACGCGCCGGAACCGCTGGAAGACGAACTTAATCAGGATTACGAGGCGCTGAACGAAACGGCGGAGGAGTGGGGCGACGATCAGCCGCCGGAATTGCTGTCGGACGAGGATCGCAAAGCGATCGAGGCCGAGATCGCCGATCTCGACGAATTCGCCCGTCTCGCTACATCCATAGATCACAACGCCAAGGGTAAGGCTTTGCTTAAGGCCCTCCGCATCGCCATGACCAAGGCCGCGGAGCTCAAAGCCGAGCAGAAGGCCATCATCTTCACCGAATCCCGCCGCACGCAGAATTATCTGCTGCGAGTATTGGCAGACAGTACCTGGAAAGAAGGCATCGTCCTCTTCAACGGCTCGAACACGGATGATCGCTCCAAGCAAATCTATGCCGCCTGGCTGGAGTGCCATCAAGGCACCGACCGCGTCAGCGGATCGCGCACCGCCGACATGCGCTCCGCCCTGGTCGACTATTTCCGGGAGCAGGGGCAGATCATGATCGCCACGGAGGCAGGCGCGGAGGGCATCAACCTTCAGTTCTGCTCGCTCGTGGTGAACTACGACCTGCCATGGAACCCGCAGCGCATCGAGCAGCGCATCGGCCGCTGCCACCGCTATGGCCAGAAGCATGACGTGGTAGTGGTGAACTTCCTCAATCGAAAAAACGAAGCCGATCAGCGCGTGTTCCAGCTCCTCTCCGAGAAGTTTCAGCTTTTCGAGGGCGTCTTTGGTGCCAGCGATGAAGTCCTGGGTGCCATCGAATCCGGAGTGGATTTTGAGAAGCGCATTAACGATATTTACCAGCGCTGCCGAAAGCCCGACGAAATCCGGGGCGCTTTCGACCAGCTCCAGCTCGAACTGAGCTTGGAGATCAACGAATCCATGATGCGCACACGCCAGCAGCTGCTGGAGAATTTCGACGATGAAGTGCGCGAAAAGCTCAGGGTACGTGACGAGGATTCCAAGGCCTACCTCAACCGCTACGAGCGCCTGCTGACGCAACTGACGCGGCACGAACTGAACAGCCATGCCGAGTTCTTGAGCAATGCCACATTCCGGCTGAAGGTGCAACCCTTTCCAGATATAGAGGACGCCATTCCCTTGGGCTTGTATGAGCTACCACGCCGGACCGGCGAAGCGCACCTCTACCGCCTGAACCATCCTCTCGCTGAGGCGTTGGTGGCGCGAGCAAAAGGGCGCGATCTTCCGCCCGCAAATATGCATTTCGACTATGGACAACACGACGGTAAGGTCACGCTGCTGGAGCCGTTCATCGGCAAGACCGGGTGGCTCACCCTGTCGCTCTTCAGTGTCGAGTCCCTGGACCAAGCGGAGGATCACCTGATCATCGCAGCCGCGACCGACGATGGAAAGCTGCTGGACGAAGAAGTCGCGGCACGCCTGCTGACCTTGCCCGGCACGAGTTCCCCTTTCGGTCAGGGAGAAGGGAGTGATGAGGGTGGAGTCTCACACCAGATCCAATCCTTAACCGAGCAGCGCCAGGCTGCCATCCAGCGAAGCATCGCCGAGCGTAACGCCCGCTTCTTTGAGGACGAAGCTGACAAGCTCGATGGCTGGGCCGATGACCTCAAGCTCGGCCTGGAACGTGAGATTAAGGAGTTGGACCGCCGGATCAAGGAGGCCCGCCGCGCGGCCGCTACCGCGCTCACGCTGGAGGAAAAGCTCACTGGCCAAAGGCAGATCAAGGCCCTCGAAGCGCAACGCAACCAGAAGCGGCGGTCGCTGTTCGACGCGCAGGATCAGGTAGACAAGCAGCGTGAGGAGTTGATCGCGCAGATTGAGTGGAAGCTGCAGCAGCAAACGGAACTGCAGCAGCTCTTCCAGATTCGATGGAGAATCCGATGACCGTCGAAACACCCATCGAGATGCTCCATCTGCCCCAGAGCTTGCGAGCACTCTTTAGCGGCAAGGTTCCCGAGGCGGCCACGGGAACGCCCGAAGAGCGTAAGAAGAACTTCCAGTCGCGCGCCCTAGCGGCTTATGCCATCCATAAGCTGGGTGGTGCAACATTGGACGAAGCTGTCGCGTGCATGATCGACGGCGACGGCGGGATCGATGCAGAGCCACATTTTCGACAATCGCCCGATTATTGGGTACAACCTTGCTGGCGATATGAGATAAGGAGCAATGACTATGAGCATGAATTATCAATCATACATCGTTCGTGACCCAGCCATCTGTGGCGGCGAGCCTGTGGTAAGGGGAACCCGCGTCACCGTGCGTACCGTGCTGGCTAGTCTGGCCGAAGGCACGAGCGTAGCGGAGATCCTCAGGGATTTTCCGACGCTCGACGAGACCGCCGTGCGCGCGATCATCGCCTTTGCCGCGGTCTCCGCGGAGGAAGACTTGCCCGTTCCATCCGCTCCATCCATCGCATGAAGGTCAAACTGGACGAAAACCTGCCCATCCGGCTGGTGGATGTTTTGGAAGGGCGCGCGCATGACGTGGACACCGTGGCCACCGAAGGGCTGACGGGTAAGCCCGATGTGGATGTCTGGGCTTCCGCGTGCCGGGAGGGACGCTTTTTCATCACACAAGACCTGGACTTCTCGGACATTCGCCAGTTCCGACCCGGCACACACCCCGGTCTGCTGTTGGTGCGTTTGCGTGAACCGGTCGCCGAAGGCGGGAAAAAGCCATTTAACATGGCTTTTTCAGGCGCGAACGCCGCGCCGTGGATGGCGCGGCTGGAACCACGCTCCAGGAAAGGATTCGGTATGAACAGACAAAAGCTGGAACTGACCTGGATAGGGAAAGACGTGCGCCCCAAGTTGGAGCCGCGCATTTTGCTGGAAGATCCGGAGAAGTCGTATCACGCGCAGCATCTCTGGAGCTCAACCTCGAAATCAACCAGGCGATGACCACCACCCGCCGAAAGCTTTTGGAAAACTTCGACGACGAGGTGCGTGAAAAGCTGCGTGTGCAGGATGAAGCCTCCAGGGCCGTCCTCACCCGCTTTGAGCAACTTCTGATGCGCCTGACCCGGCACGAATTGAATGAGTACGCCGAGTTTCTGGACGACTCCTCGTTTCGGCTACGTGCCTCGCCATTTGCCGGAGAAATTCCCTTAGGCCTTTACGAATTGCCACGCCGATCAGGTGAGGCGCTTACCTACCGCCTGAACCATCCGTTGGCTGAAGCAGTGATCGCCCAGGCGAAAGGCCGCGAATTGCCGCCAGTTGAGATTCAATTTAGCTACAGCGCTCACCAAGGCAAGATCAGCGTTCTGGAACCACTGCGCAGGCAAAGTGGCCAACTTTCCCTGTCGTTGTTTACGGTGGAGTCCTTAGAGCAGGCCGAGGATCACCTGATTATTGCCGCCATGACAGACGCCGGACAGCCCTTGGATGAAGAAGCCGCGCATCGCCTGTTTTCGGGGACCCCTCTCCCTTTGGGAGAGGGTCAGGGTGAGGGCGCTTTCGAATCTTTGCAGGGTCATATCCAGAAGCGCCAAGCCGCCATTCAGCGCAGTATTTCGGAGCGCAACGGCCATTTCTTCGAGGCCGAAGCCGACAAGCTCGATGGCTGGGCAGAGGACATAAAGGTGGGCCTGGAGCGCGAGATCAAAGAGCTGGACCGCCAGATCAAGGAGGCCCGTCGCGTGGCCACGACTGCCCTCACGCTAGTAGAGAAACTAGCCGGCCAGAAACAAATCAAGGCCATTGAAGCTCAGCGTAACCAGAAACGCCGGACGCTGTTCAACGCCCAGGATGAGGTGGACAAACGGCGCGAGGCGCTGATTGCACAGATTCAAGGCAAGCTCGACCAGCAAACGCGAGAGGAGCAACTACTCTTGGTACGCTGGCGGCTGGACTGAAATTGATGTGGAGGGGTGGGTGAGCCTGACAATTAGATACAATGTAACAATTGGGGTATCTAGGCGAATAAATGCGGGACGACAACCTATACAGGGTACCTTGACTTTTCGCAAACATATAACCGCATGAACTGGAAAGAAACGGGATGAAGCGAGAACCTGTTGCAGGCGTTCAGCCGGAAATATTTCGCTGGGCGAGGGAGACCGTCGGGCTGTCTGTGGCCGATGTCGCGCAAAGACTCAAGCGGCCTTGTGAGAAAATCGAGGCATGGGAGTCCGGCCTGGCGGCGCCAACATATCCTCAGTTGGAGAAGCTCGCGTATGAGATTTACAAACGGCCATTGGCAGTGTTCTTTCTGCCCTCCCCTCCGAAGGAGGTCATGCCGCAGCGAGAATTCAGAACCTTGCCGGATGCTGACCTACAGACCCTTTCACGAGATACCTATCTGCACATCCGTCGCGCCCATGCCTACCGGATAGCATTGCAGGAACTCTTCGAGGGCCATAGCCCTGTCGAGCGCCGCATTTGGAAGTCGGTGTCTCTTTCGCCCTCAAGGGGCTTCGCCGCGCAAGCGGAATGTATCCGCGAGTATCTGGGCATTACGCTCGAACAACAGACTGCCTGGAAGGGCGACGACCGAGCGCTAAAGGAATGGCGCAGAAGCATCGAGGGCTGCGGTGTCTTCGTCTTTAAGGCCGCATTCAAGCAGAAAGATATTTCCGGTTTCTGCCTGATGGACGAGCATCTACCCGTCGTTTACCTAAACAACAGCACCACCAAGACCCGCCAGATATTCAGTCTGCTGCACGAACTGGCGCATTTGCTGTTCAGCATGAACGGCTTGAGCAAGTTCGATAAAGGCTACATCAATCAATTGCCAGCGAAGGAAAGAGAGATCGAGCGGTTCTGCAACGCCATCGCTGCCGAAGTGCTGATTCCGGAAAAAGACTTCGCCGCCCTGGCCCTGCAATTCCCGACCAACGTGGAAAAAGCAACCGAAGCGCAGTTTTCGGATCTCGCCAACCGGTACGGCGTCAGTCGGGAAGCGATCCTGCGACGTTTTCTCGATCTAGGACGCGTCAGCAGGACGTTTTACGAAACCAAGGCCAAGTTCTGGGCCGCGCAGAAACGGCAGGGAAGCGGAGGTAGCTGGTACCTCAATCAGGGTACTTATATCAGCGACCGTTTCGCTAAGGAGGTCGTGAGTCGTCATTACCGGCACCAGATCAGCCTGGAGCAGGCTGCGGACTTCTTGGGCATAAAGCCCAAAAGCTATGTCGGCTTCGAGGAGCGCATCCTGCACGGGGCCGAGGCATGATCTATGTCTTCGATACCAGCTCATTACGCTCGCTTCAGCACTTCTACCCCCGCGTTTTCAGGAGCATCTGGGATGGCCTGGATAATCTCGTGGCACAAAAAAGTCTAATTTCCACACGGGAGGTATTTAACGAACTGGAGCGGCAGGCAGTCAGCGAAGATCTCCTGAAATGGGCAAAGAACAACAAACCCCTGTTTTCAATACCCACACGGCCTGAACTTCAATTTGTCTCAGAAATATTCAAGATCAAGCACTTCCAGGGCCTTATCGGCGCCCAGCAGCGGCTTAAGGGCACTCCCGTCGCGGACCCGTTCGTAATCGCCTGCGCCAGGATCAACCACGGAACGGCGGTGACGGAAGAAGGATGGCAGCGTCAGGGTAAGCCACTCACGCTAAAACCCAATGCCGCGAAGATTCCAAATGTCTGCGCGCACTTCAAGATTCCGTGCATCGACCTGGAAGAATTCATGCACCAGCAAAGGTGGACGTTCTAATGGGCGACAAACAAAAACTCGAACTTACCTGGATCGGCAAAGAGAACCGGCCCAAGTTGGAGCCGCGCATACTACTGGAAGACTCGGGGGAGTTTTCTCACGCCTTGCACTGTGTGCCGGACAGTGACATTTTCGACAATCGCCCGATTATTGAGTACAACCTCGCTGGCGATATGAGATAAGGAGCCATGCTATGACCATGAATTATCAATCATACATCGTTCGTGCCCCAGGCATCTGTGGCGGCGAGCCCGTGGTGAGGGGAACCCGCGTCACCGTGCGTACAGTGCTGGCCAGTCTGGCCGAAGGCATGAGCGTAGCGGAGATCCTCAGGGATTTTCCGACGCTCGATGACACTGCTGTGCGCGCGGTGATCGCCTTTGCCGCGGTCTCCGCGGAGGAAGACCTGCCCGTTCCCGCCATTCCGGCCCTGGCATGTGCTCGAATAAATTCGGGCCTACATCAAACCACCTTCGATGGCCTATGACGATTTACGCAAAGGCCGGTTCACCGAAAGCTGGCGGGCTTATTTTGTTACCACGGTGTTGGCCGAGCGTGAAAAACGTTACTTCGCCGATTTCTTATGCGCCCGCTTGGTCGTAGCGGAAATGCGCGCTATGCATGAATGTGGCGCAGTCCATTCATTGGCTTGGGTCATCATGCCGGATCATGTGCATTGGTTATTTCAATTGGGCGAGACCATGAGCCTTTCAAACGTTATGAAAGCTTTCAAGGCACGTTCGGCACACGCAGTGAACGAGTATTTGTGCAGGAAAGGCGCTTTGTGGCAAAAGGCGTTTTATGACCACGCAGTGCGCGATGAGGAAGATTTGCGGCAAATTGCTCGTTACATAGTGGCTAACCCATTACGCGCGGGGTTGGTGGAAAATATTGGGGATTATCCATTATGGGATACCACATGGCTGTAGGTGCGAATTCATTCGCACGTTTTCGTTGTTTGGAATAGTGCGAATAAATTCGCACCTACAATAGTGGCGAAGCAAAAACTCGAACTCACCTGGATCGGGAAGGAGAATCGTCCCAAACTGGAACCGCGCATCCTGTTAGAAGACCCGGAAAAGTCGTATCACGCACAGCATCGCGTGAGCGACAAGGACATCTTCGACAACCGTCTCATCTTCGGCGACAACCTGCTTGGCTTGAAGGCGCTGGAGCAGGAATTCAGCGGGAGGGTCAAGTGCATATACATCGACCCCCCATTCAATACGGGCCAAGCGTTCGAGCATTACGACGATGGTGTTGAACACTCCCTGTGGCTTTCGTTGATACGGGACCGCCTGGAAATCCTAAAGAGATTGCTCCACACGGGTGGTTCCATATGGGTTCACTGCGACGATCACGAGCAGGCATATCTAAAGGTAATGATGGACGAAGTTTTGGGTAGATCGGCATTTGTGGCTACGGTGGTATGGCAAAGCCGATACTCACGATCCAACGACGCCAGCTTGTCGATGTCCCATAACTTCATTCTTGTTTACGCTTCAAACGCTGACCAGTGGAAACTATTCGCAACCGATTGCCGCGAACAGAAGAGCAAGCCGGGCAATACAAGAATCCTGATAACGACCCTCGTGGGCCATGGCGCGCGATTCCTTGGGATGCGCCCAATCTTCGGCCGAATCTGAGTTACCCAATTTATACAACAACCGGAAAAGTACGGCTGCCACCGCCGGGCAGATGTTGGTCACGGACAGAGGACCAGTGGTTAGAAATTGTTCGATCAGGATTGGCGTACTTCGGGAAGTCCGGAGACGGCGTGCCATCCTTCAAGCAGTTTCTGGAAGGCGCCGCCGAAATCGTCCCAAACACATGGTGGCCTCACGAGGATGTCGGACATACGGACGAAGCTAAGAAGGAGGGGCACGCTCTTTTTGGTAAGGACAGTGCTTTTGCAACTCCCAAGCCTGAGCGGTTGATGCAGAGAATAATTCAGGTCGCAACCAATCCAGGAGAGATCGTTTTAGATTCCTTCGCCGGCTCCGGCACCACCGGCGCGGTTGCCCACAAGATGGGGCGCCGTTGGCTCATGGTGGAGCTGGGTGAGCACTGCGACACGCACATCATTCCGCGGCTGAAAAAAGTCATTGACGGCGAAGACCCCGGCGGCATCACCGAAGCTGTCGACTGGAAAGGCGGCGGCGGTTTCCGATACTGCCGCCTCGCGCCATCTCTGCTGGAGAAGGACAAGTGGGACAACTGGGTCATCAATAAGGAATACAACGCCGCCATGCTGGCGGAAGCGCTGTGCAAATTGGAAGGTTTCCAGTACGCGCCGATCGATGCGGTGTATTGGCAGCATGGTCATTCCACGGAACGGGATTTCATATACGTCACGACCGCCAATCTGAGCCACGACCAGCTTCAACAACTGAGCGATGAAGTAGGCGCGGACCGGACCCTACTCGTGCTGTGCACCGCCTTCCGCGGAAAGCCGGACCGGTATCCGAATCTCACCGTCAAGAAGATCCCGAAGCAGGTGCTCTCGCGCTGCGAGTGGGGGCACGATGACTACAGCTTGCAGGTCGAGAATCTTCCGAAGGCGCCGCCCAAGCCGGGGCAGCAAGCTTTGGATCTTGGTGAGGACAGCTAGCGAATGGATTATGAATTGACCGAACATGCCCGAGAGAGTTTGCGAAAGCGCGCGGTTATTCGCCAGGAATGGTTGGAACGCGCATTGTCGCAACCCGAGACGGTAGAGCCGGACAAGGTTGATCCTGAACTGGAACACCGGCTGGCGCGCATCGATGAATATGGCCGACGAGTACTAAGGGTCATTGTGAATACGACGCAAAATCCGCTGCGGGTAGTAACGGTATATTTTGATCGAGCCATGAGGAATCGCCTATGAAACTGCATATTGATGAAGAAGCCGATGCCTTACATCTGCAATTGGTAGACACACCGGTGGTTGAGTCAGAAGAAGTAGCGCCTGGGGTCATCGTGGACTACGACGCATCTAATCAGGTAGTGGGGATCGAGATCCTCTACCTCTCCAGGCGTCCTCAGCCTGTGAACTTGAAGGATTTTCAGTTCCATACTTCGCCGAAAAAGTCTACGCCGGCCGCGGCTTGAGGCAGAAGGTGGAATTATGATGGCAGATAGGAAGTTTAACCATTTCCAAGCCAGCGTCTCGGAAATTACGCGTAGGGCGAGAATATGAACAGGGCCGTGATCCTGGATCTGCTGACTCAGCATCGCGAACAACTGAGGGACCGATTCGGCGCGAAGCATGTCGGGTCAGCGGCGCATCGGTACTTTGCGCTCGACCGCGAGGTGGTGTGGAGCATCGTGCAGACGAAAATCCCTGCGCTGAGTCGCGCGGCGCGGCGCGTGTTGTCGGAAGCCGACCAAAGCGATATCGCCGGGGATGGAACATGATGAGCCGCCACGTCAATGCCATTGCCGGCCGCCTGAGTCTGAGGCCGCCTCAGCGGCGCTCGCTGGAGATTCTTGATCGGATCACGGAGATCGTGCCGCCGAGAAGAGGCGCCGACGTTCAGGCCGCGCTGGACGCAGTCCGCGGCGAGTTCCCTACCGTTACCGACTTCGAGCGCGAGTTTCCATCGCTCTGCTTTGCGTTGGCGACGGGTGTCGGCAAGACACGGCTCATGGGCGCGTTCGTCAGCTATCTGCACTTGGCGCACGGCATCGATAATTTGTTTGTGATGGCGCCCAACCTGACGATCTACAACAAGCTGATCGCAGACTTCACGCCCAACACACCCAAGTATGTGTTCAAGGGCGTTGCTGAATTTTCGGTGAACCCGCCGGCAGTGATTACCGGCGACAACTATGATCAGCGCGATCCGGCTAGCGGGATGCTGTTCGGCGGCGTGCGCATCAACATCTTCAACATCTCCAAGATCAACTCCGAAGTGCGCGGAGGCAGGGCGCCTCGTATCAAGCGGCTGTCGGAATACATCGGCGAGAGTTACTTCGACTACCTGGCGGGTCTGCCGGATCTGGTGCTGATCATGGACGAGTCGCACCGCTATCGGGCTTCGGCCGGCGTGCGGGCGATCAACGAGCTGAAGCCGATCCTGGGTTTGGAGCTGACGGCCACGCCATTCACAGAAGGCGCCCGCGGCGCGGTGGCCTTCAAGAATGTCATCTTCGACTATCCGCTCGGCAAGGCGATGGCGGATGGCTTTGTTAAAGAGCCCGCGGTGGTCACGCAGAAGAACTTTGATCCGCGGCAGTTCTCCCCCGAGCGGCTGGAACAGATCAAGCTGGAAGACGGCATCCGGCTACACGAGAGCGTAAAAGTAGAGTTGGAGACCCATGCGCGCCAGAACGACCAGCCCATCGTAAAGCCTTTCGTGCTTGTGATCGCCCGCGACACGACCCACGCCGGCCAATTGCTGAAGCTGGTCCAGTCCGACAAGTTTTTTGAGGGCCGCTACCGGGACAAGGTCATCCAGGTGGATTCCAGCAAGACGGGCGCGCAAGAAGACGAGATGATCCAGCGGCTATTGGCCATCGAGAAGACCGAAGAGCCGACGGAGCTTGTGATTCACGTGAACATGCTCAAGGAAGGTTGGGATGTGACCAACCTCTACACGATAGTCCCGCTGCGTGCGGCCAATGCGCGCACGCTCATTGAACAGTCCATTGGCCGCGGCCTGCGCCTGCCCTATGGGCAGAAGACGGGCGTGAATGCCGTGGATCGGCTCAATATCGTGGCCCACGATAGGTTCCAGGAAATCATTGATGAAGCCAGCAGGCCGGATTCGGTGATCCAGTTGCAGAAGGTGATCCTGGATCCGACCAGTGATTTGCAGAAGACCGTCACGGTGGTGGCGCAGTCCAACGTCCTGCACCAGATCCGCAAACCCGCCGAAGCGGGGGCAACCCCGGCCCCCGGCGCGAAGACGCCGGCGCCAGTGTTCAAGACCGAGGCCGAGCAGCAGGTCGCGCAAATCACCTATGAGGTGATCAAGCGGCACGAGTCGTTGCCGGGTTCCGCGGCGCTGCTCAAGCGTGACGTGCAGGCGGCGATGATTAGAGAAGTAGCGGCGGCCTACAAGCCGGTTCAACAGGAGCTGGAAGGAATTTCCAAGCCGCCGGACATAAAGAGCATCGTTGCCAAGACCACGGAGCTTGTGGTCGGACAGACCATTGATATTCCCCGCATCCTCGTGGTGCCGAAAGGAGAGGTGACGGTCGGCTTCAAGCCGTTCAAGCTCGATCTATCAGGGATCAACTATCAGCCCGTCACGCGGGATCTGCTGATCCGGCACCTGCGAACGCGCCGGCAGGACACCTTGAGCGCGCTCAACGTGCAGTACCGCGAGCAGCGCCTGGAGGACTACATCGTCCGTGCACTGGTGGACTTCGACGATATCTCATATGACGATCATGCAGAGCTTCTTTATGACCTTGCCGGTCAGGTTACGCGACACTTGCAGGGATATCTCTCCGAAGACGACACCCGCAACGTGCTGCAGTATCACGAGCGGCAGATCGCCGAATTCATCCACGTGCAAATGCAGCCGCACTACTGGGAAAAGGCGGCAGGTTATGAGGTGAAAGTTAAAAGCGGATTCACGATGCTCAAGCCTTCGGCCTTCACGGCCGTTGCTGCTGGTAGGGTGCAAAACGTTCATGAGGCTGTGGCTGACAAGGGCAAGATCGGCCAGCTCGTGTTTGGCGGGTTTAGCCGGTGTCTTTATCCATTCCAGAAGTTCCAGTCCGACGCCGAGCGCAAGATGGCGATCATCCTGGAGCGGGAAGCGCTGAAGTGGTTCAAGCCCGCTAAGGGCCAGTTTCAGCTCTTCTACAAATTGGGCGCCAAGCAGAACGAATACCAGCCCGACTTTGTCGCGGAGACAAAGGAAAAGATTTACATGCTGGAACCCAAGGCCAAGAACGAACTGACGAGCGATGAGGTTTCGGCGAAGAAGGCCGCCGCCCTGCGCTGGTGCGAACTTGCAACCGCGCACAGCAAAGAAAATGGCGGCAAAGCATGGGAGTACCTGCTGATTCCGCATGACGTGATTGCGGACAACATGAGCCTACAGGCGCTTAGGAACCACAGCGCCTAGACTTTCTCCGACATGGCCAAGTCCCGCATTCAGAATGGTGTGGGGCCTCACCCGAGACGGGTTGGACGAGCAGCGCGAAATGAACCCGTCGAATCGCCGATCACACCTCGCCGGAGGTCGATCGGATCTCGTCGATCAGCTTCAAGGAAACTGGATCACCGGGTTGCGATGTTCCCAGCAACCACGCCATGATGTCTTGGTCCGCTTGGTCGAGCAGCTCGGCGAAGCGAAGTTGATCGGTTTCGGCAAGCTGGTGGTAGCGGCGATCGAGAAATCTTTCAAGCACGATATCGAGCTCGCGCATCCCGCGCCGGCAACGCCATCGCAGCCGGTTGATGGAGGGCATGAACGCTATGTCATCCCGGCCATGGATAGGCAGGAGCCCATCCGCAGGGATGCGTCCTTTTGGCGCTGAATCTCAGACATCTAGTACCGCGTTTCAAACGTTCACAACACCGCTTCCGTCATGCCAGCGAAAGCTGGCATCCAGTCTTTAATCAACCTTTCATGGATTCCAGCTTTCGCTGGAATGACGCCTTAGCGACAACATCTTTCCTTCAAAACCGCTTACAAGTCCTGGCTTGGCCGGCGACACAGCGGGTCACCGTCATTGCGATTAAAGCGCTCGCGTTAGCAGCAATTTCTTGATCTCCCCGATCGCCTTCGCCGGGTTGAGGCCCTTGGGGCAGGCCTTGGTGCAATTCATGATCGTATGGCAGCGGTACAGGCGATACGAATCTTCGAGCGCATCGAGGCGCTCGCCCGTATTCTCGTCGCGGCTGTCGACGATCCAGCGGTAGGCCTGAAGCAGAATAGCAGGCCCGAGGAAACGATCACCGTTCCACCAATAACTCGGACAACCCGTCGAGCAACAGGCGCAGAGAATACATTCATACAGCCCGTCAAGGTGGGCGCGGTCTTCCTTGGTTTGCAAGCGCTCGCGGGCGGGCGGCGGTGTGTCCGCCTGTAACCAGGGTTTGATCGAGGCGTATTGGGCATAAAAATGCGTCATATCGGGCACCAGATCCTTGATCACCGGCAGGTGCGGCAGGGGGTAGACGGAAACGACCGGCTCGGCGTCATCGATGGCCTTGGTGCATGCTAAGGTATTGGATCCACCGATATTCATCGCGCACGAGCCGCACACGCCCTCGCGGCAGGAGCGCCGGAAGGTCAAGGTGGCATCGAGCTCATTTTTAATGTAGATAAGTGCATCCAGCACCATCGGGCCGCAGCGGGTCAGATCAATATCGAAACTATCCAATTGCGGCGGCTTACTGGCATCCGGATCATAGCGGTACAGCTTAAAACGTTTGATCCGCCGCGCGCCGGCCGGCGCGGTTAAATGTTTTCCCGCCTCGATATTCTCAAGGAGTGGCAATTTCATGGCACGCATCGCTGTCCCTCGCCGATCAGGTTGTTGATATCGTCAGTACGCGCGCGCTTTTGGCGGTATGACCTCGACTTCATCCGTGAGCGTACGCAGGTGCACCGGCCGGTAGTCGAAGCGCGCCTCGCCGTGTTCATCGAGCCAGGTCAACGTGTGCTTGAGCCAGTTCTCATCGTCGCGTCGAGGATAATCCTCGCGCGCATGCGCGCCGCGGCTCTCGGTGCGGTTATGAGCCGCGCCGATACTCACCATCGCCTGTCCCAGCAAATTCTCAAGCTCCAAGGTTTCCACCAGATCGGTGTTCCAGATGAGGGAACGATCCGATACCCGTACTTCGGAAAAGGACTCTCGGATGAATTTGAATTTGTGAATTCCCTCGCCGAGCGGTTCCGCGCTCCTAAAAACCGCCGCGTGGTTCTGCATCACGCGTTGCATGTCCAGCCTGATCTTTGCGGTCGGGTGCGATCCTTGCGCGTGACGCAGTCGATCGAAGCGTGTCAGTACGGCTTCGGTGATTCCCTCGGGCAGCGGCTTGTGAGCCTGTCCGGGTTGGATATGGGCCGCGCAGTAGGAGGCCGCCGCGCGTCCGAACACGATGAGATCGAGCAGCGAATTGGACCCCAGCCGATTCGCGCCGTGGACGGAGACGCAAGCGCACTCGCCGATGGCCATGAGACCCGGCACGACCGCATCGGGATCGCCGTCCCTGAGTGTTACGACCTGGCCGTGATAGTTGGTTGGGATCCCGCCCATGTTGTAGTGCACGGTGGGGATCACCGGTATCGGTTGCCTAGTGACATCGACCCCCGCGAAGATCCGCGCCGACTCCGCGATGCCGGGCAAACGCTCCTGGATGACGTCCGCTCCCAAGTGCTCCAGGTGCAAGAAGATATGATCCTGTTCCGGCCCCACGCCACGCCCTTCCCGGATCTCGATGGTCATGGAACGGCTGACGACGTCTCGCGAGGCCAGATCCTTGGCGTTCGGCGCATAACGCTCCATGAACCGTTCGCCTTTTGAATTGGTGAGATAACCGCCTTCGCCGCGCGAGCCTTCAGTGATCAAACAACCGGATCCGTAGATCCCGGTCGGATGAAACTGGATAAATTCCATGTCCTGCAGGGGTAATCCCGCGCGTAGCACCATGGCGTTGCCGTCACCGGTGCAGGTATGGGCGGAGGTGCACGAGAGGTAGGCGCGTCCGTAACCCCCGGTGGCGAGCACCACGGTGTGGGCATGAAAGCGGTGCAGCGTGCCGTCATCGAGATTCCAGGCCAGGACCCCACGGCAGACTCCCTCGTCGTCCATGAGAAGGTCCAAGGCAAAATACTCGACGAAGAACTCCGCGTTGTGCTTCAGCGCCTGCTGATACAAGGTATGCAGGATGGCGTGCCCGGTGCGATCGGCCGCGGCGCAGGTACGCTGGGCAATGCCCTCGCCGTAATGCGTGGTCATCCCCCCGAAGGGACGCTGGTAGATTTTGCCGTCTTCGGTGCGGGAGAATGGAACACCGTAGTGCTCGAGCTCGATGACCGCCGGCACCGCCTCGCGGCACATATATTCGATCGCATCCTGATCTCCTAACCAGTCGGATCCCTTGATCGTGTCGTACATATGCCAACGCCAGTCGTCGGGCCCCATATTGCCGAGCGCGGCGCTCATTCCGCCTTGCGCCGCGACGGTGTGGCTACGGGTCGGAAACACCTTGGTGATACACGCGGTCGTCAACCCCTTTACCGCCATGCCGAAGGTGGCGCGCAAGCCGGCGCCGCCGGCGCCGACGACCACGATATCGTACTGGTGTTCGACGATGGGATAGGCCGACGCCAAGTTACGTGCCCCCCACCGCGATGCGAAGAATCGCAATGCTGGCCACGAGAACGAGGGCCGACATTATGAACCGGATCCCCACCAAGACGGCGGCTTTCAGTCCCTCATTGTGCACATAGTCTTCAATGACCACCTGTACGCCGAGGAGGGCGTGGTAGAACAGGGTCACGACGAACAGGATGAGAAACGCGGCCACGATCGAGGATCGGATCCAGGTGACGACAGCGTCGTAACCCGCGCCGATCATGGTGATGATCGAGACTACAAACCAGAGCGATAAGGGGATTAGAGCGACGGCGGTGATTCGCTGCCACCACCAGTGGCCTACCCCTGTCTTCGCGGATATCAAACCACGGGCTCGCCCGAGCGGGATCTTTAAGCTCACCCGGGACCTCCGGAGTACAGGATCCCGATGAACCAGGTAATGACGGTCAGCAGGACCGTAAGAATGATCACGATATGTCCCGAGGTGTCCACGGTTTTCAGCTCAAAGCCATAGCCCGCATCCCAAAACAGATGACGTACGCCGTTACAAAGGTGGAAATACAAGGCAAACGAGCATAAAAACAGGCCCAGCGATCCATACCACGAGCCTAGTAGCGCTTGTGCTTCGAGATAGGCGGTCTCGCCGCTCGCGATTGCAACCAGCCAATAAACGAGCAGCACCGACCCTAAGGTGAGGAACACACCGGTCACGCGATGTGTGATCGACAAGATTGCGGCGAACGGAAGCCGGTAAATCTGTAGGTGCGGTGAGAGGGGACGGTGCGCCATGCGCTAATTGCTTTATTAATTCTCGCAAGAACTTACCCGCGACATGGAGCCGCTAGGACGCTTATCGTTCGCGACGGGTGGTCGTCGCACGAGGGTTGCGAATGAGAGCGCGATAAACCCTAAAAATCAATACAGCGCCCGCGCCGCTCCCAATCGCCGTAACGTGTCGGTTCCGGCCCGCCGGGCCCACCGATCTCCTTCGGTCTCCCGTTTTCCTGTTTCACCGGCGCTAAGGGTTGCAGGTTTTTTTCGGTATTGTCCATGCGCCTACGCTTATCTTGCTTTCTCATCGATCGCCCCCGCCGCGGCACACTCGCTGCGATGCTATATTATTATTGGACCCGACTAATGATATTTTTGAAACGCAATACTTTGCAAGCCGTGGTCCTTCATGCGCGTATTATCCGATGATTTCCGGCACACCGCCGGCGAGTTTTACAGCGCCCATCCACCTCCGCGCCGGTCCTTCCCGGCGTCTCGCCTTGGGCATCATGCTCGCGCACGGCGGGGCGGCGGCGATCGCGATGACGGTAGCCCTGCCGGACTGGTTCAAGCTGGCGCTCGGCGGCGCGCTCGTGATGAGCTTCGGGTGGTCGTGGTATGGGCACATTCTGCACCGCGGTGATGCGGTTACCGAGGCCGTGTTGTACAGCGACCGCTCATGGCTGGTCACGACGGCTGGGCGGGGCACGAGCAGAGCTCTGCTGGCGTCCGATAGCTTCACGCAGCCGTGGCTGACAGCGTTGCTTTTCACCTTTGAGGACGGCAGGCGGCGTACGCTCCTGCTGCTTCCGGACAATACCGACGCCGATGCGTTTCGCCGCCTGCGCGTGCGGCTAAAATTCTGGTCGCTTCGACCCTCGTAGCTCGTTCCCTCACTCACTCATTGGCAGGTCTTGTAGAATGCGAGTAGACTTCGGGCGCATACTTAGCTTATTCCTCATTCAACGCAAAATCTGTTCGCTACAACAGTGGCATAGCGCCCCAACGCTACGGATCAAGTAAAACGTGGGTTAATCATACTTGGGGGGAGCGACCATGGATATATTTATTGCTCTTGGTATTTTCGGCGTGCTGCTTTTTTGGGTGTTCATCATCACCAAAAAGCCGGCCGAGCCTACATTCGTCGAAAACCAAACTAAAACCAAACGGAGTAGCGGCGCACGATTATCGGCGCAGCGCGCGGGCGGTCAACCCGAATCAAAGACGGCGCCGATGAAGCTTGGAGGTGATGAGGCCGCGCCGCTGAAGACCACCGGCCATGTAGCCGGTCGCGGCCGGCCCATGCCCGAGGTGTTAGCCGAGATCCGGAAAGCGAATGCGACGGCGATGAGCCCCTTCGGCTTACCCGCACGGGGACTGGCGCCGCAGCCCGCCGGGAAGGCGGCCCCGACCGAGCCGGATCGCAAGAGTGCGCCGCGGCAGAAGCGACGCACACCTTCGCCAATACAACGCGAGTTTTATCACTACTTCAATCTCAAAGCCCCGAATGGATTAAGCTTTGAGGAGGCATTAAGCGTTATTAGCGATTTCAAAGATCGCTTGTCCAAAGACGATCCCCATAAGCTCGATGAGTGGGACACGTACGTAAAGCTCTATAGCGAGATCAATAACCCGGGTGTTCGCAAATCCTACCGGATCAAGAAGGTCAGCTTTTCAGCCTATCGCGGCGCGATCAAGCAACTGACAGAGGAAGGCCAGGTATGGGCGGGTGCGAAGGACAGCCGCGATATGGTGGTGAAAAAAATTATCGCGATGGCGCCACGGCTCAAAACGGAGGCCGTGTAGCCGGCTGCCCCCGCCCGCTGCGGCCGGCCAATCGCATGGTTAAAGTCGATTTAGATTTCGCCACCACGGGGTATGCAACCCCGTGGTACGACGGGGAGAGCTGCGCCCCTCCCCTTTGGAAACCCCATTGCTAAGGTCCCCGCGGCAAGACCGCGGGGAATAGATTTTATGAAGGAGCCACGAAAATGTCATCTGTAAAACCAGTCGAATCAAGTACTCCGCGAAGGTATCAACTGCTCATCGACGGTAAATGGATTGATGCGGCGTCGGGGAAGACTTTCACATCACCAAATCCTTCGACCGGGGAAATATTCGCCGAAGTAGCAGAGGCGGACAAAGCAGACATTGACAAAGCCGTGAGCGCGGCTCGTCGAGCCTTCGAAGGCAAATGGTCACAGATGAGCGCGCGCGATCGCGGTCGTCTTCTTTACAAGCTCTCGCAAATGATCGAAGAACGTTCGACGGAGCTTGCAGAGCTTGAAACTGCCGACAACGGCAAACCGATTCGCGAATCTCTCTACGTAGACTTGCCGCAAGTCGTCGAGAACTTTGAATACTTCGCGGGCTTTGCAACAAAGATCGAAGGTGAAACTATCCCTGTGCCGGGCCAAATGTTCAACTACACCCTGCGCGAACCGGTCGGCGTCTGTGGTCAGATCATTCCATGGAATTTTCCTCTGATGATGGCCGCTTGGAAACTCGCGCCCGCGCTTGCCGCCGGCAACACCGTGGTCTTAAAACCTGCCGAGCAAACTCCGGTCACCGCTATGGAGCTCGGACGGATAATTCAAGAAGCGGGATTTCCTGATGGAGTCGTCAACATCGTTCCAGGCTACGGTGAGACGGCGGGCGCGGCGCTTGCTGCACATCCGGGCATCGACAAAGTAGCGTTCACCGGCTCAACCGAAGTCGGAAAACTGATTGCTAAATCTGCCGCCGACAACCTCACCAAAGTTTCACTTGAGCTTGGCGGCAAGGCGCCCAACATCGTTTTCGCGGATGCCGATCTTGAGCAAGCGGTTAACGGTGCGATGATGGGGATCTTCTTCAATCAGGGCCAGGTTTGCTGCGCGGGCTCGCGGCTCTTCGTTGAAGAGAGGGTCAAAGACGAATTCCTCGATCGCTTCAAAGCCAAAGCGGAGAACGTCAGCGTAGGTGATCCGGCGCTCAAGACAACTCAGATGGGCCCGCAAGTTTCAAAGGAACAACTCGATCGGATTCAGAGCTACGTCGGCATCGCTCGTGAAGAAGGCGCCAGTGTCGTAACAGGCGGCCAGACGCCAAAGCTTGGAGCGGGCTTTCAGCGTGGCTATTTCTTCCAGCCGACAATTTTCTCGGACGTCAGTAACACCATGCGCGTTGCCCAGGAGGAGATATTCGGCCCCGTGACCAGTGTCATCACATTCAAGGACGAAGACGATTTGATCAAGCAGGCCAACCAAACAATCTATGGCCTCTCCGCGGGGATCTGGACACGCGACCTGGTCCGCGCGCATCGCTTCGCAAAGGCGATCAAGGCAGGCGTCATCTGGATAAACACCTTTAACATGTTCAATGCCGCATCACCCTTCGGCGGCTACAAACAATCAGGCTATGGCCGCGAGATGGGCAAGCACGCGCTCGACCTTTATACTCAGATCAAGAGCGTGTGGGTCGATCTTTCTGGCAAACCGATAGGCTGGTTCGGCAATTAGTCAATATAGATTTCGCCACCACGGGGTATGAAACCCCGTGGGGCGACCAAAGGGGAGAGCTGCGCCTCTCCCCTTTGGAAACCCCATCGCTAAGGTCCCCGCGGCAAGACCGCGGGGAATAGATTTAATTTTAGCGGGCAGGGCTACGCCGCCCGCCCCACTCTTCTTTTCGGACCACGTCGCCGGCCTGCGTCTTCGGCGTGACTTGGCCTTGGTAGATAAGGTAGCGGCCACCGCTTTGACCGCGGGTGGCCGCATGTTCGGTCCAGGTCCAAATATGTCCGCTCACGGTATCTAGGATGACGATCTTCTCGGCCCCGATCCCCATTTGATCCCCGAGCGGTAGCATCTGGTAACGGCCATCCGCGTGGACAAGGCCCGGTAGGGCCAAAGTTATTAGCGCAGCGCAGATCACACGTTTCATAGTTTCCTCCTCAAATATAATCACTTCTGACTCGCCGCGGCGCGGGTAGGCTCGCTAGCACCGTGGTGTAGATAGCTTCGCAGGACAATGCATTTTTTATTCCCCGAAGCGGATACCGATGGGTCTGCCGTGGGTCTTACGCAAATTGATTTCCGCTTAGTGAGCAGTTAACCTTGGCGGCCTTTTGACCTTAAGAGGAGTGGGCAAGATGAGACCTCGGCTGGTGGCCGGCAATTGGAAGATGCATGGCACGCGCGCCGCGATTGAAACTCTCGTCGAGGAACTAAAACGCGGGATCGACGCGGCCGTGCGTGCCGAGGTCGCGGTGTGCCCCCCGTATGTGTATTTGCCGTGCGTCGCGGAAAGGCTCGCGGGAACGGCGATCGCGCTGGGAGCCCAAAATCTTTGGAGCGAGGAGTCCGGCGCTTACACGGGCGAGGTGTCGGGTTTGATGCTGAGGGACTATAATTGCCGGCACGTGATCGTCGGTCATTCCGAGCGCCGGGCCTTGATGGGCGAAGACGACGCTCTGGTGGGGCGAAAGTTCGCACGCGCGCTTACCCATGGTTTGGTCCCGATCCTATGTGTGGGTGAGACCCTGGCCGAGCGGCAGGCAGGCCGGACGGACCAGGTCGTGGCGCGGCAATTAGGCGCTGTACTGGATCATGCCGGCGCCGCGGCGTTTCGCGCGGCGGTTGTGGCCTACGAGCCGGTGTGGGCGATCGGTACCGGACGGACGGCCTCGCCCGAGGAAGCGCAAGCCGTGCACGCCTTCGTCCGGCGCAGTGTCGCCGCGCGTGATCCGGAGCTTGCCGAGGTGTTAACCATCCTCTACGGCGGAAGTGTCAAGGCCTCGAACGCGGGGGCCTTGTTTGCCATGGCGGATATCGATGGGGCGTTGGTCGGCGGAGCCTCGTTGGTTAGCGATGAGTTTTTAGCCATCTGCCGAGCGGCATAGATTGTGGAGTCCTAGTTAATGCACTCAGCGGTCGTAGTATTTCACGTGCTGATCTCGTTATTCATGATCGGTCTCATCCTGGTCCAGCACGGCAAAGGCGCGGATGCGGGGGCAGCCTTCGGTAGCGGCGCTTCCGCGACGGTATTTGGCGCGCGCGGCTCGGCCTCGTTTTTATCGAAAGCGACGGCGGTACTCGCATTGTGTTTTTTCGCGACCAGCTTCTGGCTCAATCATCTGTCGGCCAGCACGGTCGAGAAACCGAGCCTGATCCAGAACGCCGCGGACACCGGCTCGACCGACGTCGTGGAGACCACGATTGAGCCGCTCGAGGACGATAAACCCGCAACCGACGGCGCGGAAGACACCGATCTGCCCGAGGTGCCCGGGACCGAGGCGGACGACGACCGGCCCGCTATCGGACCGGATCCGAAACCCGAAGACATGTCCGAAGGCGCTAAAGGCATGGATGAGCCCCCGACGGATAAGGGCACATCTAAGGAGGGAGAAGATGCGCCCGTCGCACCACCGGATGACAAGAAAACGGCGCCCCCCGATCCTGAGCCGGCACAGCCCACGGCAGCCCCGGCGCCCGAGAAGCCGAGCGAGGCGAGCGGCCCGGACGCAGCGCGTTCCTCGGTTAACGCTCCGGTCAAGGGCAAGGTGAAGCGTGCCCCGGAGCCTGGGGCCGCGCCGCTTGAAAACTCCACGTCCGAGGAAAAGCCCGGGAAAAAGGCCGCAACGGAGAAGAGTCCGGCGGACAAGAGCCGCTGATGCGCTCGGCGATGAGCCACAACTTCGATTGGATTCGATTATACCTTCACGGTCATAATCTACGATAACTATAGTCGTATGCTGATGTTCAAAAGCCCTATCTTGCCGTCATTCCAGCGCAAGCTGGAATCCACGTGGCGTTGGCTGGGCGTTGGCTAGGCCGTATGGATTTCGGGTCGCGGTCGCGCTGCTCCCTTGCCCGGAATGACGAAGCGTAAAATGTGGCCGCTTTCGGTATAGATTCGATTAGAATAGTCCGTGTTCGCGAATCAGAAAAGCCGATGTGGTGAAATTGGTAGACACGCTGTCTTGAGGGGGCAGTGGCGCAAGCCGTGCCGGTTCGAGTCCGGCCATCGGCACCAGTAACTACGTAGAGCCTACATGAGGATTCCGAGCACCGCCGGAAAGCCAGGGCCAGGGGCGAGTACCCGAGCGCCAGCGAAGCTGGCCGGGGCCGAAGGCGGCCCTGCTTGGCGCGCCGAGGATGCAACGCGAGATCCCGAGCGCAGTAGGTTTTTTCACAACATCTGAGATCGATCCGGTATAATCCGTGTCTGGATGGCAGCGATAGGCCGCCATCCCTGGAAATGACGTGTTAGCGCAATACCTACCGGTACTCATCTTTATCATCGTGGCTCTGGTCTTCGGCGCCGTCGCGCTGAGCGTCGGCTTCGCGCTAGGGCCGCGCCGCGCCGACGAGGAGAAGCTTTCGCCCTATGAATGCGGGTTCGAGCCATTCGAGGACGCCAGAATGAAATTCGACGTCCGCTATTACTTGGTCGCGATCCTGTTCATCATTTTCGATTTGGAGATCGCATTTCTCTTCCCTTGGGCCGTGGCGCTGAAGGATATCGGGCTCCTCGGTTTTTCCGCGATGATGATCTTCCTGGCCGTGCTCGTGATCGGCTTTGTCTATGAGTGGAAAAAGGGGGCGCTGGAATGGGAATAGAAGCGCTCGGCGACAAGGGGATCGTGACGACCTCGGTGGACAACCTGATCAACTGGGCGCGCACCGGATCGCTTTGGCCGATGACCTTCGGGCTCGCCTGCTGTGCGGTCGAGATGATGCATGCCGGGGCCGCGCGCTACGATCTGGACCGTTTCGGGGTAGTGTTCCGGCCGAGCCCGCGGCAATCCGATGTCATGATCGTGGCCGGCACCCTGGTGAACAAGATGGCCCCGGCGCTGCGCAAGGTCTACGATCAGATGGCGGAGCCGCGCTGGGTGATCTCGATGGGATCGTGCGCCAACGGCGGCGGCTACTACCACTATTCCTATGCGGTGGTGCGCGGTTGTGACCGTATCGTCCCGGTCGACGTCTATGTGCCCGGATGTCCCCCGACGGCCGAAGCGTTGCTATTCGGGGTCATTCAGCTTCAAAACAAGATCCGGCGCACCAATACGATTGCTCGCTAAGAACCTTGAATGTCGAACCTTATCGAACAGCTCACGGCGCGCCTAAAAGAAAGATTCAGCGATAAACTCAGTTCCTGCGTGGTGGCCTTGGGGCAGATCACGATCGAGGTCCGCGCCGCCGATATGCTAGAGGTCTGCAAGGCGCTCAGGGACGAGCCGGGGTTCGCGTTCGAGCAACTGATCGATGTGTGCGGCGTGGACTACGCCGCCTACGGGCAGGCGGACTGGTGTACCGAGGATGCGAGCCGCTCCGGTTTCAGCCGCGGGGTCGACGCGAATGCGTATCAAGAGGCCCTCGGCGAACGGCCCCGGTTCGCGGCCGTGTACCACCTCCTTTCTGTCAGCCACAATCAACGCCTGCGCCTGCGCGTGTATGCGCTCGGCGATCCGCCGCGGGTCGATTCCGTGGTGGAAATTTGGGCCGCGGCGAACTGGTTCGAGCGCGAAGCCTTCGATTTTTTCGGGATCCTCTTCGAGGGGCACCCGGATCTGCGGCGGATCTTGACCGACTACGGCTTCATCGGTCATCCCTTTCGTAAGGATTTCCCGCTCGAAGGCAATGTCGAGGTCCGCTACGATCCGGAGAAGGGCCGTGTCGTCTACCAACCGGTCACGATCGAGAACCGCGTGCTGGTCCCGCGGGTGATCCGGCGCGACACTCCCGCGCCGCGAAACTCCGAGTTCGACCTAAGATGATACCTATAGGCAATGCCTGAAATTCGCAACATGACCTTGAACTTCGGGCCGCAGCATCCCGCGGCCCACGGTGTCTTGCGCCTGGTGCTGGAGATGGACGGCGAGGTCATCGAGCGCGCCGATCCGCATATCGGTTTGCTGCATCGTGGCACCGAGAAGCTCGCCGAGAGCAAGCCTTACAACCAGAGCATCGGCTACATGGACCGCCTCGATTACGTGTCCATGATGTGCAACGAACACGCCTACGTGCTGGCGATCGAGCGCCTGCTCGGCATCGAGCCGCCGCTGCGGGCGCAGTACATCCGGGTGATGTTCGATGAGATCACGCGTATCCTCAATCATTTGATGTGGCTGGGCGCGCACGGCCTCGATATCGGGGCCATGACGGTCTTCCTGTACTGCTTCCGCGAGCGCGAGGATCTCATGGATTGCTACGAAGCCGTCTCCGGGACGCGCATGCACGCTACCTATTACCGTCCCGGCGGCGTCTACCGCGATCTGCCGGGGCGTATGCCGCGCTACGAAGCTTCCAAGTGGCGGAGCCCCGAGGACGTCGAGCGCTTGAACGAGGCGCGGCGAGGAAGCTTGTTAGATTTTATCGATGACTTTGCAGCCCGTTTTCCGGCCTGCGTCGATGAGTATGAGACCTTGCTCACGGACAATCGGATCTGGAAGCAGAGGACCGTCGGGATCGCCGCCGTCTCTGCGGAGCGGGCGCTCGCCCTCGGCTTCACGGGGCCCATGCTGCGCGGATCGGGCGTCGAGTGGGATTTACGCAAGAAGCAGCCCTACGCGGTGTACGAGCGGGTGGACTTCGACATCCCGGTCGGCGTTAACGGGGATTGCTACGATCGGTACCTGGTGCGCGTGGAGGAGATGCGCCAATCCGCCGGTATTATTAAACAATGCGTCGCGTGGCTGAGGAAAAATCCAGGGCCGGTCACCATCGAGGACTATAAGGTGGTCCCGCCGCGCCGCGAGGACATGAAGGGCGACATGGAGTCCTTGATCCATCACTTCAAGCTCTTTACCGAAGGCTATTGCGTCCCGGAAGGCGAGATCTATGCGGCGGTGGAGCATCCCAAAGGGGAGTTCGGGATCTACCTCATCTCCGATGGCGCCAATAAACCTTACCGCGTCAAGGTCCGGGCCTCGGGATTTGCGCACCTTGCGGGCATCGACGAGTTGGTCAAGGGCCATATGTTGGCGGACGTGGTGACGACGATCGGGACCTTGGACATCGTCTTTGGGGAGGTCGATCGGTGAGCGGGGAGGGGACAGGGGTGATCTCCGCCCAGGCACGCGCGCATATCGACGCGTCGGTCGCAAAGTATCCGCAAGAGCGCAAGCAATCGGCGGTGCTGGCGGCCTTGAGCGAGGTCCAGCATGAAAACGGGGGTTATCTGACTATCGAGTTGATGGATGCCGTGGCCGCCTATCTCGGGATGGCGCGGATCGCGGTCTATGAGGTGGCGAGCTTCTATTCGATGTTCGAGACCCAACCCGTCGGCCGTCACAGTGTTTCGGTCTGCACGAATATCTCTTGTATGCTGCGCGGGGCGGAGGACATTGTCGCGCACATCGAGCGGCGGTGTGGGATCAAGACCGGTGAAAGCACCTCCGATGGCCGCATTCATCTCAAACAAGAAGAAGAATGTCTGGCGGCCTGCTGTGGCGGTCCCATGATGATGGTGGACCACAAATTCTACGAACACCTGAGCAACGACAAAGTCGACAAAATACTGGACGATCTCACGTGATAGCTTGTGAAAAAACCTGCTGCGCTCGGGATCTCGCGTTCCGGCGGTGCTCGGAATCCTCATGTATTTCAATATACACTCCGGTTCCTGCGCTCCGGCGGAACGCGACCTCCCTTCGCTCGCGACGATTCTTTCACAAGCTATGAGCTTGCCGTTCTTCAATCAAGTTTGCTTCCGCACTCTCGAATTTGCGCAACCGTGGAGCTTCGAGAATTATCGGCAGATCGGCGGCTACGAGGCATGGAAACGAATCTTGCGGGAGAGAATCTCCCCGCAGGACATTATCGAAGAGGTCAAGGCTTCGGGGCTGCGCGGCCGCGGGGGCGCCGGGTTTCCCACCGGGCTCAAGTGGAGCTTCATGCCCAAGAACCCGAGCGGTCCGCATTACATCGTCTGTAACTCCGATGAGAGCGAACCGGGAACCTGCAAGGATCGCGACATCCTGCGCTATAACCCGCACGCGCTCATCGAGGGGATGGCCATCGCCGGCTACGCGATCGGGGCGAAGGTCGGCTACAACTATATGCGCGGCGAATTCATGGACGAGCCCTGCGCGCGCTTCGATCAGGCGCTCAAGGTGGCGTATGACGAGGGCTTCCTCGGGAAGAATATCCTCGCCTCGGGGGTCGATTTCGATCTCTACAATCATCTCGGCGCCGGGGCCTATATTGCCGGCGAGGAGACGGCGTTGCTCGAATCACTCGAGGGCAAGAAGGGCATGCCGCGCTTTAAACCGCCGTTCCCCGCGGGGTATGGCCTCTATGGCCGGCCCACCACGATCAACAACACAGAATCGCTGGCATCGGTGCCGAGCATCATCCTGAACGGCAGCCAATGGTTCGCCGACATCGGTAAACCCAACAACGGTGGCACCAAGTGTTTCTCCGTGAGCGGCCACGTCGAACGTCCCGGCAACTTCGAGATCCCCCTGGGCACGCCGTTCTCGGTGCTGCTCGATCTCGCGGGAGGCGTGTGGCGGGGACGCCGGCTCAAGGCGGTGATCCCGGGGGGATCCTCGGTGCCGGTGCTGCCCGGAGAGACTATGCTGGGACTCACGATGGACTATGACTCTATCGCAAAGGCTGGATCGATGCTGGGCTCCGGGGCAGTCATTGTGATGGACGAGACCACGTGCATGGTCAAGGTGCTGCGGCGCATTGCGCGGTTTTACTACGCCGAGTCCTGCGGCCAGTGCACGCCCTGCCGGGAAGGGACGGGCTGGCTGTACCGCATGTTGACTCGCATCATCGAAGGCAAGGGCCGGGTCGAGGATCTCGCCCGGCTCGATGATGTCGCCAGGAAGATCGAAGGCCGGACCATCTGCGCGCTGGGGGATGCTGCCGCGATGCCGGTGCGAAGTTTCATCAAACATTTCCATCATGAGTTCGAGTACTATATCGAGCATGGCAGCAGCATGGCCGAGAGCCTGCCGGGCAAAGCCGCCTAGGGAAAATCAATTTTACTTCGCGGGCGGGGTATGAACCCCGCCCTCGACCAAGGGGAGAGTTGCACTACTCCCCTTTGGAAACCCCAATGCTAAAGTGCCCGCTCTAAACGGTGGGTTATTCAGAATGATGATTCCGGATCTGGTCACGATCGAAGTCGATGGCAAGTCCTTGCAAGCGCGCAAGGGGGCGATGCTGATCGAAGTAACCGATGCCGCGGACATCTATGTCCCGCGGTTTTGCTACCACAAGAAACTTACCATCGCCGCCAACTGCCGGATGTGTCTGGTCGAGGTCGAGAAAGCGCCCAAACCGCTACCGGCCTGCGCGACACCGATCATGGACGGCATGAAGGTGTGGACCCGCTCGCCGCGCGCCCAGGAGGCCCAGATGTCGACGATGGAGTTTCTGCTCATCAATCACCCTCTCGATTGCCCGATCTGCGACCAGGGCGGGGAATGCGAGCTGCAAGATCTCGCGATGGGCTACGGCGCGGGTATCTCGCGTTACAGCGAGCGCAAGCGCGTGGTGCAGGATAAGAACGTCGGCGCGCTTATCCAGACCGACATGACGCGCTGCATTCACTGCACACGCTGCGTGCGCTTCGGGGATGAGGTGGCCGGCGTGCGGGAGCTCGGCGCCACGGGACGCGGCGAGGAGATGCAGATCGGTACCTACATCGAGCAGGCACTGGTCTCGGAGCTGTCGGGGAATGTAATTGATCTCTGCCCAGTCGGCGCCCTGACCTCCAAGCCCTTTCGGTATACAGCGCGCGCTTGGGAGCTACGCCAACGCGAAGGCATCGCCCCGCACGACTCGATCGGATCGAATATTTATCTCCACGTCTCGGACAACCGGGTGCGTCGCGTCGTGCCGCGCGAAAACGAGGCGATCAATGAGGTGTGGCTCTCCGACCGCGATCGCTATAGCTACCTCGGGCTTTACAGCCCGGATCGGTTGACGGCGCCTATGATTCGGACCGCAGGAGAGTGGCGCGAGGTCGATTGGGATGCGGCCTTGGACTTCGTCGCCAGCGGCTTGCATGCCGTAGTGGATAAGCACGGCGCCGGGCAGCTCGGAGCGTTGACCATCGCGACCGCGACGACCGAAGAATGTTATCTCTTGCAGAAGCTTCTCCGAGGCCTCGGCAGCAATAACATCGACCACCGTTTGTTACACAGCGATTTCAAGGACCAGGATCAGGCGCCGTTCTATCCGAGCCTGGGCCAAAGCCTCGCGGAGCTCGAACGCCGCGACGCCGTGCTCTTGATCGGTTCCAATGTGCGCAAGGAGCAACCGCTGGCCAATCACCGCTTGCGCAAGGTGGCGCAGCGCGGGGGGTTTATTGCTGTAATTAATCCCGTCGATTTCGATTTCAATTACACCATCGGCGCGAAGCTCATCGTCAGGCCAGCTCGCATGGTGGCGGCGTTGGCCGGGATCGCCAAGGCTCTCGTCGGAGGCTCGAAAAAAACGGTCGATCCCAAGGTGGTCGACATGCTCGCCGGCGTCAAGGCCGATGACACAGAGCGGGCGATCGCAAAACGCTTGAGGGCCTCCGCGGCGCCCACGGTCTTATTGGGAAACCTCGCGGCCACGCACGCGTGCGCCAGCTCCTTGCGGGCGCTCGCGGCTCTCGTCAGTGATCTCTCCGGAGCGAAGCTCGGCTACTTGGCGGAACACGCGAATACCTGTGGGGCCTGGATCGCGGGAGCCGTGCCCCACCGCGGTCCGTCCGGCCAGCCGATCGCATACGCGGGCTTAGACGCGCAGGCGATGTTGGATCCCGGCTTGGGCGCCTACCTGTTGTTGGGCATCGAGCCGGAGCTCGATTGTTGCCGTCCTGCCCAAGCGATGTACGCCCTGCGGAACGCGGGGTGCGTGGTGTCGCTGAGCGCCTACCGCACGCCGCGCATCGAAGCGTATGCCCATGCCATGCTGCCGGTTGCGATTTATGCGGAAAACACCGGGATCCTGGTGAATGCAAGCGGCGATTGGCAAGCCTTCGGCGCCGTAGTGCCGCCGCCCGGCGAGTCGCGCCCGGCGTGGAAGGTTTTGCGGGTGCTGGGGAACCGATTGGGTCTCGCGGGCTTCGACTATGCCTCGACGGATGAGATCGAGAAGGATCTGCGCAAACACGCCCGCGACGCGGGGGCCGGCGCCGTTGCTCGAGGCGGGTCCGATATGAGGCTCAATGGGCACGCGGCCGCGGAGCTCGATCTGATCTCCTATGTGCCCGCGTACCGCTCTGATGCGCTCGTGCGGCGTGCCACGGCGCTGCAAGAGACACCCGATGCCGGTGACCGGCGCCTGCACATTAACCTTACGGTGGCGCGGCGCTTCGATCTTGCCGAAGGGGCCAATGTCAGGCTGAAAAACGGCGACGGGGCCGTCGAGTTGCCGGTGACCTTGGATGCGCGGGTGCCGGATGACTGCGTGCTCATTTACACCGCTCACCCGGCGTTCGAGGCGCTCGGCGCCGGCACGGCGCCGCTGTCATTGCAGCGGCTTTAGCGACAGGCGTCGGCGATGCTCGAAACCACAGTTGCGGCGGTTGAGGTCACGGGCGGCGCCGGATCGGTCCCCTGGATCATCGTCAAGATCATCGCCATTATTCTGCCGCTCCTACTCGGGGTAGCGTACCTGACCTTCGCGGAGCGGAAGATTATCGGCTACATCCAAGTCCGGATCGGCCCCAATCGCGTCGGGCCCCGGGGCTGGCTCCAGCCGATCGCCGATGTCGTCAAGCTGGTACTAAAAGAGGTCATCATCCCGACCGGGGCCGACCGGTTTTTGTATTTAGCGGCGCCCATCCTGGCCCTGGCGCCGGCCTTGGCCGCCTGGGCGGTGGTTCCATTCGCCGCTGAGACGGTGCTCGCCGACATCAACGCCGGGCTCCTCTATATCCTGGCGCTGTCGTCGATGGGTGTGTATGGGATCATCATCGCCGGGTGGGCCTCGAACTCCAAGTACGCCTTCCTGGGCGCGATGCGTTCGGCGGCGCAAATGGTCTCCTATGAAATCGCGATGGGCTTCGCGCTGGTGGGCGTATTGATTGCGGCCGGAAGCTTGAATCTCGGCGACATCGTGCGGGCACAGGACGGCGGCATTTTGACGTGGTTTTGGCTGCCGTTATTGCCGTTATTCGTGATTTATTTTATCTCCGGCGTCGCGGAGACCAATCGTGCGCCATTCGATATCGCCGAAGGCGAATCGGAAATCGTAGCCGGGTTCCACGTCGAGTATGCTGGAATGTCGTTCGCGCTCTTTTTCTTGGCCGAATACACCAACATGATCTTGATCTCGGTCTTGGCGGCCATCATGTTTCTGGGCGGCTGGTTGTCGCCGTTCCAGGGATTCCCGCTGCTGGAGGGCTTGTTTGCGTGGGTGCCCGGAATGGTGTGGCTGCTCGCGAAGACATCGTTCTTTTTGTTTCTGTTCCTGTGGTTTCGCGCGACCTTTCCGCGTTACCGTTACGACCAGATCATGCGGCTCGGATGGAAGGTCTTTATTCCGATCACGATTGCGTGGCTGGTCGTCGCCGCGGTGTTAGTCATGCTCTCCGTTCCACCTTGGTTCGATTGAGGAAGCTCTGAAAAAGTGCCGCGAGCAAGCCCAGATGCGCGAAGCCGCGGAGAGAGTCGCGAGACATATCAGGTAGATAGGCGAGCGACGAGCGAGCACGCGACAATGCAGATGGGCTGCGCAGTAACTTTTGCAGAGGTTCCTTAAGCTTATGCCAGCGATCAAAGACTACTTTAGAAGCCTGTTGCTGGGGGAGTTGCTCAAGGGCATGAAGCTCACGGGGCGTTACCTCTTCAGTCGCAAGGTGACGGTCCAGTACCCGGAGGAGAAGACACCGCAATCGCCGCGTTTCCGCGGCCACCACGCCTTGCGGCGCTACCCGAACGGGGAGGAGCGCTGCATCGCCTGCAAGCTGTGCGAAGCGGTGTGCCCGGCGGTGGCGATTACCATTGAATCCGAACAGCGCGCCGATGGCACTCGCCGTACGACCCGCTACGACATCGATCTCACCAAGTGCATTTTCTGTGGGTTCTGCGAGGAATCGTGCCCGGTGGATTCCATCGTGGAGACGCGCTTCTTCGAGTATCACGGCGAGCAGCGCGGAGATCTGATTGCCACCAAGGAAAAGCTCCTGGCGATGGGTGACCAATTCGAAGAGGAAATTGCCGCGGACCGAGCCCAGGACGCGATGTATCGGTAACCGATCAACTGAGCGTGAGATTCTCACAAAAAAGCCGACAGGAGATACTTCATGATTATATTGGTTCGATCTGTGGTTTTGGCTGTTGTTTTAGGAGAGTGCATCGGGTGCGCAAGTTTATCAACTGCTCACGGGGGCTCCGACGGGCTTGTGTATTATCTACCAAAGCGGCTACTGATTGCGTCGGTAACCATGTCGGCTATGGATCCTAAAGCTACGGATCTCCTTGCTCCTACTGTCGCCTCAGTAGATGTCGTGGTCACTGACCCGTTTCCTGATTTATCGACGAAGTACGTCGCAAAGTACAACCGAAACTGGGTAGGAGAGAATTCGATCAAACTGGTGTCTTCGACGAGCGGCCTTCTAACAACTGCTGAGTCTAAAACGGTTCCGAAGATTAAGGAGGCGCTCGCGTCTGTGGCTAAGGCTGCGGCGCAGATATCGACATTCGAACTAGGACAAGAACCAAAAGAACCCCAAAAAAAAATGTCAGCGGCATGGTCAAACGTACAGAATCGAGATTGACCTCCCTAGCGACGAAAAGTCAAAAAACGGTTAGTTCTCCACTCTGTGGGGTTACATTTGAAATCACGAAACAAGGCACAACGTAACAAGGTACAACGCTGAAGAGTATTGGTGGCCTGGGTACCGATAACAACTACGGTGTGTTTTACCGTCGAGATGAACCGTACCTTGTGAAAGCCACCGTTGACAACGATGAGCATATATTAACAAGACTCATTATGGCTCCGAACAACTCTCCCATTGAGTTTCTTCCTATTGCATCGTTCGCTGTTTGCCAAGAACACTGCAAAGATTACGCTCACGGACGGAATCGCGACCGGGTACGACGAGGACGTCGAATCCGAAGTTGCGGGCCTGCTGGAATTGCCTGCAGCAGTGATCGAAGCCTACTTCGGAGCCATAGGAGCAATCTTCAGGACGAGGGCCGAGGGGGTCTCACAGGAGGAAGCCTACTTGAAGGCGCTTCATAGCCTCGATCGATTAGAGCAGCGTGAGCAGACGACCGATGCGGCTGCCCTACGAGCACTTTTGCTTGAGAACTCTCGACTGCAGCGATGTCGGGAGGCTTACCGGGCGGGCGATGCGGCGGCAATTGCAAAGGAATGCGGCAACTGAGTCCGCGTAGGACGCGGTGAATGCAATGAACCGCATCGATAGGGACTGAATGTAATGAGGTAGCTCTATGCAGCGACAGTTTACGCTGGAGTATTGGATCGACGATGATTGATACGTTGGAAAGCTAAAAGAGGTGCCCGGCGTCTTTAGCCAGGGGGAAACGCTTGCCGAGCTCGAAGACAATATAAAGGATGCTTATGCGCTTGTGATGGCGGAAGAAGGTGCAAGCCCACATCCAGAAGTCACCTCCGGGAGTCCCTTCTCCCTCAGGGAGAAGGTTAGGATGAGGGGGATCGAATAAGACGCGTTTGCCGTAGATCCCCTCACCCCCGCCCTCTCCCAGGGGGAGAGGGAGAAAAAGGGTACAAACCGATATGATCCTTTACAAAACAAACCGGGCACATGGTTTACATCCGTTATGGTATTGGCGAGGAGGAAACGCCAATGCCGTGGAAAGAGACCTGTGCTATGGATCAACGAG
>Ga0187892_10001686_pt1 | contig 48864 bp, 45 predicted proteins | sample MA1701073metaG_FD_139345 | JGI IMG/M metagenome (GOLD analysis project Ga0187892, IMG submission 139345) | Bio-ooze microbial communities from a basaltic lava cave in the Kipuka Kanohina Cave System on the Island of Hawaii, USA - MA170107-3 metaG ...
CGTCCGCCGCCGGTCGCGCAGCAGGCTCTGGTAGGCGACCTCGAGCGTGAGCGCGTGCTTGAACGTGTACTCGAGCTCCGGGAACAGGCCGGACTCGTAGAGGAACTCGGCGGCCTGGAGCTGAGCCAGCCCGCGCCGTAGCTCGAGCGCCGCCATGTCGGCCACCGTCTCCAGGAGCGAGAGGGCCACCGTCTTGCCGATCACGGCAGCGGACTGGAGCAGGTGCTTGACGGGAGGCGGCAGACGGTCGATGCGCGCGGCGAGCACCGCCTGGACCGTCGCCGGCACGTGGGTCGCCTCGAGCGCGCGGGCGAGGCGGAAGGCGCCGCGCTCGCCCACGAGCACACCGCTCTCGACCAGCGTCCGCACCGATTCCTCGAGGAAGAAGGGATTGCCCTCGGTCCGGCCGAGGAGCACCCGCTTCAGACCGACCCGTCGCTAGGGCCGGGCCCGGATGCTGTAGACCCTGAGGGTCTCCATCTTTCCGCGCAGCTCCCGCTCCCCCATGTCCTCGACGTCCAGCTCCGCGGGCACCTGGCACTGCCGCAGCAGGGCCTCGGAGACGAGCACGCGGCGCTCGAGCGGGCGACACTGCGCTTCCACCCGGGCCGCGGTGTGACGGTGTCGCCGCTGTACACGATGTCCTTCTTGATGTCGCCGACCTCGGCCGTGACGACAGGGCCGCCGTGCAGGCCCGCCTTGAACTCGGGGACGACTCCATACCGCGCCAGGTACCGATGCCGCTGCGCGTGGATCTGCTCGGTCACCAGGAAGACACAGCGGAGACAGTTGCCCTGGCGGAGCCCGCGCTCGGTCGTCCAGGTGACGACCACCTCGTCCCCGACGTACTGGTAGATCTGGCCCCGGGTCTCGAGCACGGGCTCGGCGACGTCGTGGAAGAAGTCGTTCTTGAACTCGTTGAAGCGCAGGGGGCCGAGCGCCTCGGCGATCGCGGTGGAGTCGTTCAGGTCGAGGAACATGAAGATGCGGTCCTCCGCTACCGGCCGGTGATACCGGCCGAGCAGGAGGTTCATCAGCGTGCCCGGGCCGAGCAGCCGGTTGAGCTGCCGGACGAAGTTGATGACGAAGCTCACCAGTGCGAGGATCGCCAGCGCCACCGGGAACCGGCTCCCGAACACGAAGTCCCGGTACTGCTGCGATCGGTAGTACCCCAGCAGCCCGCCGTGCTCGAAGAGTCCGAGCACGCTCATGGTCACGAGGTGGATGGCGACCGCGCACAGCGTGACGTAGAAGAAGGTCCGGACGAGGATGAGCCCGCCCACGGTCAAGGAGCGCACGTGGCGCGGGATCCAGCGCAGCTCGAACCAGGCGCTGGCGAGCCCGATGGCGGCGCCGGTCGCCGCCGCGGTGAGCTCCCGGGCGACGTGCGTCGGCACCCGCCGGACGATCCAGCGCACGAGCACCGCCGCGGCAACCCAGCCGAGGGTGATCCAGAGGGCCGCGCGGGCCGTGTACAGCGCTCGCCGCGAGATCACGCGACGCCTCTCCTCCCCCGACCCGGGCCGGCCATTGGAGCCCTATCCTACCCGACCCCACGCGGTCACCGATCCCGTCACGTTGGGTTCCGCGAGGAGAGGACTCGTGTGCGGGCGGGGCTCTTGATCTGGCGGGAGCCGGGGGCGGGAGTTGAACCCTCGACCTACTGATCATGAATCCCGGGCCGGAGCCCACCCGGCAGGCCCGGACCACGATCACCGGAAGGCCATGGTGAGCGTGCAGTTCTTGACCTCGCCGATGGCGACGGTGCCGGCGCACTCCGCGGAGGCGGTCGCCACGTAGCGGGCCGGGCTTCGCTCGACCACCACCCGGTACGCGCCGGCGTCCATGCCCACCCGCTGGAACCTGCCGTCGAACGATCCCGTGGTCACGTTGGTCCCCTTGACCCCGATCCGGAAGTCCTCCGCCTTGGCCGTGCCCCCTTTCACCTCGACGAACACGGCGACGAGAGGCTGGATGTCCTTGAAGGTCAGGGTGCAGGTCACGGCCTCGCCGGGCCGGGCGATCTCGTTCGGGCAGTTGTTATCGACGTCGAACCGGTAGCCGGGGGGATCGTCGAAGAAGTCGAAGTCGAAGTCGAAGAAGCCGACGTCCAGCGAGACGGACAGGCCCGTCCCCTTCAGCACATAGACCTGTTGCGGCTGCCGGGTGGCGTCCCCGAAGACCCTGAACGTGACGTCCGCTGGCTTGGCCTTGCCGCCGAACTGGTTCTCGACCTCGACGTTCACTGTCAGCTTGCCCGGCTGATCGTCCGCCCCCACCGTGCACGTCACCGTCGTCCCGGCCGCTACCTGGTTCGGGCAGCCCGCCGCCAAGGTGACGTACCCCGCCGGGCCGCTGGCGACGGCCACCTGGATGGCGCCGGGCCTCAGGGAGACCAGCGTGCCCTGGGCGTTGCCCGTGAACCGCGAGGGGGTGCCGCCCTGGACGGTGATGTGGAAGTCGCTCGCGACGGCGTTGCCGCGGTTGTCGTTCTTGACGGCCATGAAGACCCGCAGCGCGGCCGGGGCGTTGACGAACGTCACGCGGCACGTCTTGGTCTCGCCGCCGCCGATGGTCGCGTTCGTGCAGTCACCGGCGAACTCGACGGAGTACCCCGCCGGCATCCGCGACACGCCGACCGTGTAGCGGCCGGCGTTGATCGAGATCAGCGGCAGGCCGTCCTCGGTGCCCGGAAACGGCGGGGTGCCGGGGGGCACGGCGGTGCCTTGCAGGGAGAGACGGAAGTCTCCGGGTCGGGCCTGGCCGCCGAAGCTGTTGTCGACGCGCGTGACCAGCTCGACCAAGGCCGGGAGGTCGTCGTAGATGACCGTGCAGGTCCTCTCCTCGCCCACGGCAATGGGGACGCCGCCACAGAAACCGCTGAGCGCCGTCAGGTACCCGGCGACCTCCGGGTTCTGCACCTCGTAGTTGCCGGCCTTGAGCGTGACCACCGTCCCCGCGGCCGAGCCGTTGAACGCCCCGGGCTCCGCGTTCGTGCCCTTCACGTTGATCCGGACCTGCTCCGGCCTCAGCGTCCCGTTGTTGTCGTTCCGGACGATGGTCTTGACCGTGAGCTTCGGCGCCACGTCCTCGAACGTGACCGTGCACACCTTCCGGTTGCCGGCGGCGATGCGCCCCTTGCAGTCGCCGGCGAACCGGGCGATGTAGCCCGAGGGCCCGGAGCTGAGCAGCACCTCGAAGTCGCCCGGCTCGATGCCGACGACCTGCTGCTTGTCGGCCGGGAACGATGCCGGCGCGGAGGCGCTGCCCTCCACCGCGATCTCGAAGCGGCCGAGCGCCGCGTCGCCGCCGTGCCGATACGCCGTGACGGCGTTGACGGCCACGGTGGCCGACGCGTACACGGCGAAGAAGTCGCGCGTCACGTCGGCGAACCCGTTGATGCAGATCTTGCGAGGGTTCGCGGCGTCCGCCGCGAACGGGTGCTGGCTCTGCCAGTGCCGGAAGGGTCGCCCCTGATCCGACTGCGCGGCGGCCTCGAACTCGACCGAGTCCTCCGGGTTCACCAGTACCGGCCGCCCGCTCGCCGCGTTGACCTTGGTGGCCTCGTTCCGCTCCCCCCCGTTGGGACAGTCGTGCGCGTTCCTGACGCGTCGGTGCTTGAGCGTGAAGGTGGTGTCGGCCGGGGAGGCCTTCGCGCGCGCGAAGCCGCCGGCGTCGGTGAACCGGGCCTCGGCCGTCCAGTCCGAGCCGAGCCCGGTGGCGACGGTCACGAAGCGGACGCCGTGGTCGGCGGCGGTGAACGTCGGCCCCGGCGTCTCGAAGCCACCGGCGGCGTCGGCCACCGTCGTCAGCACGGTGTCCGGGTCGCCGCTCGACTCGTGAATGGCGATCGTGACCGTCTCGCCGGGCCGCCAGCCGGTGCCGGAAAGGACGGCAGTCTGGCCCGGCAGGTAGTCCAGCTGGTCCGTGCGCAGCGTCGGAAAGTGGAATCGCTCGGTCGAACGGAGCGGGGCGAACCCGGCGTCGAGCCCGCCGGTGGCCAGCAGCGCGCCGGGGCCGACCGGCTCCAGCGGGAACCGCGCCCGGGGCGTCGCCGGCGCCGCGACCGCCCGGAAGGCGGCGCGGGACGGCTCGTAGACCTCCGCGCTGTCGACCGGCCGGCTCCCGTCGTCGCCCCCGGTCAGCAGCACGCCGCCGTTGTCCGCCAGGCGCACGGCCACGTGCCCCGCGCGCGGCTGGCCCATCCGCGCGGGCAGGAGCGCGACCACGCCAGCGTGGAGGTCGTACCGCTCGGCCGAGTGGAGCGCCTGTCCGCTCGCATCCTGGCCCCCCGCCACCAGCACCGTGCCGTCCAGCAGGAGCGTCGCGCTGGCCCCGGCGCGCGCGACCTGAAGCGTCGCGCCCGGCGCGACGGTGTCGCTCGCCGGCGAGACGAGGACGGTGGTCGCGAGGCTCGTCCCGTCGCTCGCGCCGCCCACCAGCAGGACGCGCCGGTCGGCGAGCGCCACGGCGGCATGGCCGCGGCGTGGCTCGGGCAGCGCGCTCGAGAGCGCCGTGAACGCGCCGCTCGACGGATCGAAGACCTCCAGCGTCGCCAGGTCCGCCGCGCCGTCGCTGCCGCCGGCGAGCAGCACCCGGCCGTCGGCGAGCAGCGTCGCGGTGTGGTCCGCCCGCGGGGTCGCCATCGCGAACGGCCCCCTGACGCGACCGGAGGGCGTGAGCTGCTGCGCCACGCCCACGGGGCGGCCGTCGTTGCCGCGCCCGCCCGTGAGCAGGACCGAACCGTCGGCGAGCAGGGTCGCCGCGTGCCCCCAGACCGGGACCGGCAGCTTCGAGCCGAACCGGGCGATGCGACCCCGTCCCGGGTCGAGCACCTCGGCGGTGCCGACCGGCCTCCCCGCCGCGTCCCGGCCCCCGGCGATCAGCACCTTGCCGCTGGCGAGCCGGGTGGCCGTGTGGTCGGCCCGCCCCGACGCGAGCGGCACGTATGCCGTCCACGTCCCCGGCTCTTCGGCCGACAGGCGCGCGGGGGCGGCGAGCAGCAGCGCCGCCGCCAGCATCGTCAGGACGTGTGAGACGCGAGACCGAACGGGACGAGGGCGATGACGCGTACCGGGGCAGGTCGCCATGGCGAGCCTCCAGTCCGTGGACGGGCCTTGCGCAGGGCGCACACCAACACGGCGGGCCCCGGCTGTCAACACGGAAGAATTTCGCCAGTCTGGGCAAATCTTTTCGTGAGGGCATGGGCACGACGTTCGCCTCCATCGCTTCCGGGCTGGGCGTGCCGTTGCCGGCGTCGTCGTGGACGAAGATCCCGCTGACGCCCTTGTGAACCCGGCGTCGACCCGGCGCCGGCCGCCCACGGTGCAGCGCATCAGGTCATGGGTTGACAAGCGGCCCGACCGGCTTCAGCATGGCTTCTGCGATGCGACATGACTTCCACGATACGGAAAGACGCGGCGGCATCCAGGTGATCACCCGCGCGGTCCGGATACTCGAGGTGATCGCCGAGGCCGAGCACGCCGGCCTCACGGAGATCGGCGTCGCCACCCGGCTCCCCATCAGCACCGTGTCGCGCATCGTCGACTCGCTGTCCGCGCACGGGCTGGTTCAACGGGCGGATGATACGCGGGCGTTCACGCTGGGGCCGAATCTCATGGTCCTGGGCTCGCGCGTCCGGTACCGGCGGGACCTCATCCGGACCGCCCGGCCGTTCCTCGAGGGCCTGGCAGCCGAGTCACAGGAGGACGCGGGCCTCAGCTCCCTGCAGGGCCGCCACGCCGTCATCATCGACCGCGTCTACGGACCGCAGCCGTTGAAGATCATCGATGTCCTCGGAGAGCCGACACCGCTCTATTGCGGCGCCTTCCGCAAGGTGCTCCTGGCATACCAGACCCACGAGTGGATCCAGCAGTACATCTCCTCCGTCAAGCTCGTCCGGTTCACCCCTCGAACGCTCGACAGCAAGCAGACGCTCCGGGAGGAGCTGCAGCGCATCAGGGCGGACGGATACGCCGTCTCGTTCGGCGAGAAGATTCCCGACGCCGCCGGGATCGCCGCGCCGGTCTTCGACATCGCCGGGAATCTTCTCGCCGCCGTCTTCATCGTGGGCCCGGACACGCGGTTCGTGGGTGATCGAGTTTCGCGGCTGAGCCGGATCGTCGTGGGCAAGGCGCGCGAGCTGACACGAGCTCTCGGCGGAGACCAGAGGGGCGACTCCAGTCCCCGCGCCGGCAGGAAGGAGAGAGGCTAGTGCCGACCGTCGACGTCCACGTCGTGAAGGCCGAGCAGTGCTGGGCCCTCGCCCAGCAGTACCACGCCGGGAAGCGCGAGGAGTTCCTGTGCGTCAACCTGATCGTGTACGCCGTCGGCCACTGGATCGAGGCGGCGCTGGCCTTGCAGCACAAGCACCCCTCGGCCCCCGCGCGTGGCGTCCCGCATGCGGACCGCGAGGTCTTGATGAGGAAGTTTCTGGTGGGCGCCAAGTGGATCGAACCGGAAGCCGCGGACACCTACGCCGAGCTCGTGGCCATGCGGCACACGTTCGCCGACGACGGCGTGCAGGATCGCGCGTTCATCGAGCAGTACGTGCGTATCGCCGAGCCCCTCGTCGAGCGTCTCAAGAGGCTGATCGACGACCGATCTCACCGGATTCGGAGCTAACCGTGGCAGACCTCGCGACACATAGGGACCTGAGCCAGCGTCTACTTCGGGAGATGCGGAGAGCGAGCGTGGACGGTCACTGGCCCGTGACGATCGATGCCGGCTTCTATGCCGTGTTCCACATGATCGAGGCGCTGAACGCGCTCGAGTGCCGGGACGCGTACACCTTCGCAGATGCCCTCGACATCCTCGAGCGGATCCTGGCGCCGCGCTATCTCGGGCAGGAGTTTCTCGGCAACTACGAGTATCTGTTCTACTTCAGGCGAGGCGCGCTGTACGGCGCCCACTTCCCCTCTCCGGTAGCCGTCGCACGGTACGCGGAGTTGTGCGAGCGGATGTACGCGCATGTGAGCGCGATCGTGGTAGAGGGAGAGGCGGCTGCGGGCCGATAGCAAGGAGGGGATCGCGATGGCAGACAACCGGGTGACGCGCATCGGAGAGGCAGTCGACCGCATGCTGACCGTCGACATGGCCTCGCGAGGTCTGATCCGCACGCTGTACGACGCCGCGAGGGCGAGCAACGGAGGTCGTCCCCTGGCGCTCACCGCGGCCGAACGGCTGCGGGCCGCGGCGGCTCCGGGGCAGCCGATCATCATCGCGACGGGGATCCCGGTGCGGGGCTGGTTCTCGCCCGCCGTGGCCGAGAACGACGGGCCGGTCGGGGCAGCGACCCTCGGACGCGCCCTTTACGTCGCCCTCGGGGCTGTTCCCGTTTTGATATGCGAGGAGGAGCAGGTGCCCGTCCTCCGCGCGTGCGTGCGCGCCGCCGGCCTCACGCCCGCGACCTTCGACCAGATCGCCGCGGCCAGGGAATCCCCGCATGCCGTCCCGAACCGCGGTATTCCCGTGGCGGTGGTGCAGGGCTTTCCCGCCGATGACGGGGCGGCGGCCGAGGAGGCCCACCGGCTGCTTCAGCGGGGCCCGGCGGGCTGCGTGTCCATCGAGCGGCAGGGTGCCAACGCCAAGGGCGTTTACCACTACGGCCGCGGCGAGGCGAACAAGCGCGACATCATGGCCAAGGTCGAGGTGCTCTTCGAGGCCGCCAAGGCGCAAGGAATCCTCACGATTGGCATCGGCGACGGGGGAAACGAGCTCGGGATGGGGCGCATCAAGCCCGTCATCCAGGAGGCGGTCCCCTTCGGCCGGAAGTGTGCCTGCCCATGCCAGGCAGGGATGGCCCCCGAGTTCGTCCCCGATGTGCTCATCACCGCCACCGTGTCCAACTGGGGTGCGTGGGGCATCGAAGCGTGCCTCGCCGCCTTGACCGGAGATCCGCGGGTCCTCCACTCTCCGGACACCGAGCTAGACGTGATCCGCGCCTGTACGGACGCCGGTGGCGTGGACGGGCTCACCGCGTTCGTGGAGCCGCTCGTCGACGCGCTCCCCGCCAAGATCTGCGCGTACGTCGTCGAGATCCTGCACACGATCGTGGCCAACGGGCTCAATCCCCCGGCGCTCTTCCGTCAAGACTCACCGGGAGCAGCCAAGACTGCATGAGGCCAGTGCCAACCAGCCGGAGCGAGGAGGAAGCGATGGATACCAAGCACGATCGCCACGCCGGAATCGACGCCCATCTCGGCCGTCGGTCCTTTCTTCGCACGGCGGGAGTGGGGGCGTCGGCCGCGGCCGCGGCGCCCTTCCTTCAGGCCTGGACCGTGGAGGGAGCTGAGCGCGTCCTCACGATCGCCGTGCCCAACAATCCGGCCACGTTCGATCCCATGAACGCGGCGAATCACGATGCGATGGTCGTCTCGCAGACCATCTTCGAGAACTTGATCGAGGTCGATCACGACGGCAACCTCCAGCCGCAGCTCGCCGTGGCGCTGCCGAAGGTGTCGTCCGACCAGAAGACCTACACCTTCGACCTCCGAGACGACGTCCAGTTCCAGGACGGTCAGAAGTTCACGGCCGAGGACGTGAAGTACAGCTTCGAGTACGTCCTCGATCCCAAGAACAAGGCCTTTCGGCGGACGCTCTTCGACAAGATCTGGCGGATCACGGTCGAGAGCCCCACGCGGGTGCGCTTCGATCTGAGCGAGCCCTACGGTCCGTGGCTGTACTACATGACGAAGTACATGGGAATCTTCCCGAAGGGGTCGCGCGAGAAGCACGGCGATCAGTACTTCAAGGCGTCGCCGGCGGGCGTCGGCACGGGGCCGGGGACCTTCGTGGAGTGGCGCCAGAACGACTACATCGCGCTCAAGCGCTCGCCCAACTACTGGCGCAAGGGCCTGCCCCAGTGGGACCGGCTCGTGGTGCGCGTGATTCCGGAGGACAGCGTGCGGGTCGCCTACCTGATGACGGGGCAGGTGGACATCATCAGCGCGCCGCCCCCGAAGGACTTCGTGCGCCTGAGGAGCGTCCCGAACGTCAAGGGAGAGAGCAAGCCCACGATGGGCGGCTGGTTCTTCCTCGGGACGAACGTCAAGAAGGCGCCATTCGACGATCAAAACGCGAGAAAGGCGGTCTCGCACGCGATCGACCGGGCCATGCTGGCCAAGAACGTCTTCTACGATTTGGTTGATCCGGCGGCGATTCCTGCGCCGCCGCGCGGGTGGTGGTTCAGCAAGCAGGCGAACGACCTCAACGACTTCGATCTCGAGAAGGCGAAGGCGCATCTGGCGAGGTCCAAGTACCCGAACGGCTTCGAGTTCGAGATGATGATCCCCTCGCAGCCGTACCTCCTCGACGTCAAGGATGCGGCCGTGGCCATCCAGGCCCAGCTCGCCAAGCTCAACATCCGCCCGCAGATCCGGATCCTCGAGCAGTCGGTGCTCCTGGACCAGATGCGGCTCGGGAACCACGTCTCGGCGCTCCAGGTCTGGATGTCACCGGGCGAGCCGCTCTACATGATCGACCTCATCTACGGGAAGGACAAAGGCCTGTCGAAGGCGTCAGGGTACGAGAACCCGGAGGTGTGGCGACTGATCCGGGACGTCTACGGAGCCAAGGACCAGCCGGCGCTCAAGCCGATCTTCGCCAAGATGCTCGGCATCCTGGCCACCGAGAGCCCTCACATCTGGATGGGCTTCGTCCACGCCTCGAACCTGTGGCGCGAGCCGGTGAAGGGCTTCAAGGTGAACCAGGGACTCACGATGCGGGTGAAGGACGTCGGGAAGGCGTGATGTCAGCGCTCCTCCCCAGGCGCGGCCGCGCCTGGGGAGGCGTTGAAACCGATGGTTCGCTTCGTCGCGCGGCGCGTGCTCTTCTCGGTGGTCGTGCTGGTTGCCGCAAGCGCGGTGATCTTCGTGCTGACGCGCCTCGTCCCCGGCTCGCCGGCGCTGATTCTCCTCGGCCCCGAGGCGAAGGCAGAGCAAGTCCAGGATCTCGAGCGGCGGCTGGGCCTCGATCGCCCCCTGGCCGTCCAGTACGCCCGCTGGATCTCGGACGTGGTGCTGCACGGGGATTTCGGGCGGTCGTACATCTCCGGGCTGCCCATCACCTCGGAGATCCTGCGAACGCTGCCCATCACCGTGGAGATCGTGCTCCTCGCCTTCGTCTTTTGCCTCGTGGTCGCCGTGCCGCTCGGCATCGTCTCGGCCCTGTACGAGGACGGGCTGATCGACCATGTCGCACGCATCGTCGCGATTGCCGGGGTCTCCGTGCCGGGTTTCTGGCTGGGTCTCATGCTGATCGTCTGCGGCGCCGTGCACCTCGGATGGTTTCCGCCCGGCGGGTACACCCCGCTGTCGATGGGCCTCGGCGCCCATTTGCAATCGCTGGTCCTGCCCGCCTTCTCGCTGGGCATCTACTACACCGCGATCATCAGCCGGATGACACGCTCGAGCCTGGTCGAAGTGCTCCGGCAAGACTACATCCGCACGGCGCGCGCGTTGGGGCTCTCCAGGACCCGCATCGTCGCTTACGCCCTGAAGAACGCGTTGATCCCGGTGGTCAGCGTGGCGGCCATGTCCGTCGGCTACATGTTCGGGTGGGCCATCATCATCGAGCAGGTATTCAACATCGCGGGACTGTCCCGTTCGCTCCTCTCGGCCCTCTTCCAGCGCGACTACTACATGGTCCAGGCCGTCGTGCTGGTGATCACCATCGTGTTCGTCGGCGCGAATCTGGCCGCGGAGATCCTGTATCGGGCCCTCAACCCCCGGGTGCGGGGGACCGCGTGAGGCGTGAGCCAGACGCCGCGGCGGCGCTCCGGGAGCAGGGGTCACCCGGATGCTGAGGGTGCTCGCCGGGAACCGCCTGGGCCTCGTCGGCACCGTGGTCATCGGGGTGGTGGTCATCGTTGCCCTCCTGGCGCCCGTCCTGGCCACACACGATCCCGAGGAGGTGAACCTCGCCGGAAAGCTTCAGGCGCCGAACCGCGAGCACCTGATGGGGACCGACCAGTCCGGCCGGGACGTCTTCAGCCGCGTGCTCTGGGGGACACGTGTCTCGCTCATGGTCGGTGTCCTGGCCGTCGTCCTCGGACTCCTCGGAGGGGTGACGATCGGCACCATCGCCGGCTACTATGGCGGCTCGCTGCTCGAGCAGGTCCTGGTGCGGTCGATGGACGCCCTGTCGTCGATCCCGCTCCTGATCTGGGCCATCGCCGTGGTGGGCATCATCGGTGTGGCGCCGATCCGGCTCGGTCCCCTGGAGTTCCCGAACGAGACGAAGGTGATTCTCTTGACCGGCGTGCTCTACATTCCGGCCATCGCCCGCGTGACGCACGCCGTGGTCCTCGTGGAGTCGGCGAGTGACTACGTCCGGGCGCGCCGGGCCCAGGGGGCCAGCGATCTGGAGATCATGGGGGGCGAGATCCTCCGCAACTGCATCTCGCCTCTGACGGTCCAGGCGACGCTCTTTGTCGCCATCGGGATCATCGTCGAGGCATCGTTGAGCTTCATCGGGCTGGGGGTGCAGCCGCCCAAGCCCAGCTGGGGGACGATGCTGGCGGATGCCCGGGGGTACGTGTTCTCCGGCGAGTGGTGGCTGCCCGTGTTCCCGGGCCTTGCCATCTCAGTGACCGTGATCGGGTTCAATCTGCTCGGCGACGGCCTCAGAGACCTGCTCGATCCGCGCAAGGCGACCACCCAGCAGATGGTGTGAGGGACGCGATGAGCCCGCCTCTCCTCGAGCTTCGCGGCTTGCGCGTCGGGTTTCCCGCCGGCGGGGCCATCGCCGAGGTCGTTCGCGATCTGGACCTGACGGTTCAGGCAGGCGAGGTCGTGGGCGTCGTGGGGGAATCGGGCTCGGGCAAGAGCATGACGGCCCTGGCCGTCCTGCGCCTGATCAGTCCGCCGGGCAGGATTCTCGGAGGCGCCATCAGGTTCTCCGGCGAGGACCTGCTTGGGCTTCCCGAGGCGCGCATGCGACGGATCCGGGGCGCAGCGATCTCGATCGTGTTCCAGGATCCCATGACGTCGCTCAATCCCGCGTTCACCGTGGGGCGACAGCTCACCGACGTCATCGTCACGCATCAGGGCGTCGACCGGAGGACGGCGCGCGAACGGGCGACCGAAGCGCTTCGGCTCGTCGGGATCCCATCGCCCGATGCTCGGTTGAGGGACTATCCGCATCAGTTCAGCGGCGGCATGCGCCAGCGGGCGCTGATCGCCATGGCCATCGCGTGTCGTCCGCGGCTCCTCATCGCCGATGAGCCAACGACGGCGCTCGACGTCACGGTGCAAGCTCAGGTCATCCACGTGCTCCGCCGTCTGCGGGACGAGCTCGGGCTCTCGATCGTCTTCATCACGCACAACCTGGACCTCGTTGCCGAGCTCTGTGACCGAGCCGTCGTGATGTACGCCGGCACGGTCGTGGAAGAGGCGGAGGTGGCGACCCTCTTCAACCGGCCGCGCCACCCCTACACCCGGGCCCTGATCCGCTGCGTTCCGCGGTTGGCCGACGCCTCGGGTCCCCTCACCACGATCGAGGGCGCGCCGCCGGCCCTGGGCGACCATCCCGCTGGATGTGCCTTCGCGCCCCGCTGCGGCGATGTCGTGGCGCAATGCCATGGCGAGCGGCCGTATCTGCGTGACGTGGAGGACCATCGGGTAGCCTGCTGGGTGGCGAAATGACCGCGGCTGCCGATGGAGAGGGCGACGCGACGTTGCTCGAGCTGGTCGATATCGCGAAGGAGTTCGTCCCCGGGCACGGCGCGCTGGCGCGCCTGCTCCGCCGGCCTGCCCGGAGCATCCGGGCGCTCAACGGGGTGACGCTCCGGGTTCGCGCCGGCGATGTCGTGGGACTGGTGGGCGAGAGTGGAAGCGGGAAATCGACGCTCGCCCACGTCGCGATCCGCCTGACGGACGTCACGCGGGGGACGATCGCCTACCGAGGCGGGGACGTCACGCGGCTGTCGCGCCGGCGGCTCCAGCCGTTTCGACGGCGGGCGCAGATTGTCTTCCAGGACACTCACTCGTCCCTCAACCCACGCAAGACGGTCCGGCAGGCTCTTGGCGATGCCCTTCGGATGCGGGGGATGGGGCGCGCCGACCGCGCCGGGCGCGCCGCGGCGCTGCTCGAGCAGGTGGGCCTCGGTGCGCGGTTTCTCGATCGCTACCCTCACGAGCTCTCCGGAGGACAGCGGCAGCGCGTGGGGCTGGCGAGGGCCTTGGCGATGGAACCCGAGTTTCTCATCGCGGACGAGCCCGTGTCCTCGCTCGACGTGTCCTTGCAGGCGCAGATGCTCAACCTCTTGATGAGGCTACGGGAGGACCTCGGCCTGACCATGCTCTTCATCAGCCACGACCTCGCCGTGGTCAACCGAATCAGCAACCGGGTCGCCGTGATGTACGCGGGGCGCATCGTGGAGCACGGGACGACGGCTGAGGTGCTGCGCGCCCCGGCCCATCCTTACACCCAGGCGCTGCTGGCCGCGATCCCGACCGGTCGGCCCGGTCGCCCGGCGAGTCCGACGGTGGGCGGGGATGCCGTCGACCTGAGTCGTCTCCCCCCGGGGTGTCCTTTCGCGGGCCGGTGCCCGGTCGCCATGTCCGTGTGTCGCGACGTCTATCCCGCGGCGATCGACCTCTCGCCCACGCATCGCGCCGAGTGTCACCTGCTCGGGATGCCGGCCGGTGGTGCAACGGGCAGCGTCTCACCCGGCCCGCCGGAGGCGGCGACGACCGGCGCAGGAGACGCGGGACCGCTTCACGCGGGGGGAACCGCGCTCCGCTGCCGAGAGGAATAGGAGGGGCGATGCGCTTCGGCTTCGATCTGCCGACCCGAGACCTCGCGCTATATTCCGTGGACCCCAGCCATCAGGACGTAGCGACCCGGGAGAACCTCGTCGCGGTCGCCTGTCGCGGCGAGGAGCTCGGCTTCGACTCTGCCTGGGTGGCCGACCACATCGTCATTCCCACCGCGAGCACGCGGTATCCGTACACCGAGGACGGGCACTACCCCTTCGACCCCTCCAAGGACTTCTTCGAGCCGATCGTGACGCTCGCGTTCCTCGCCGGGATCACTCGACGGCTGCGGATCGGGGTCAGCGTGCTGATCGTTCCGTATCGCAATCCCGTGATGACCGCCAAGATGCTCGCCACCCTCGATGTCCTGTCCGGCGGCCGGTTGACCCTCGGGATCGGCACGGGATGGTGGGAGGAGGAGTACCGCGCCCTCGGGCTCAGCACCTTCGGGCGGCGGGCAGCGTGTACGGACGAATACATCAGGATCTTCAAGGAGCTGTGGACGAACGATGCCCCGAGGTTTGAAGGGCAGTTTCAGTCGTTTGCCGACATCCGGTGCAACCCGAAGCCGGCGCAGAAGCCGCACCCGCCGATCTGGGTCGGTGGGCACAGCGACGCGGCGCTGAGACGGGCCGTCACGCACGGCAACGCGTGGCACCCCATCGCCCTTCGGAAGCCGGTGGAGTTGCTCCCGGAGGAGCTTGGCACTCGAGTGAGGACGCTCCGGGCGATGCTCGCGGCGGCCGGGCGGGGCCATGAGCGCTTTGACGTGTGCCTGCGCATCCTCTTGAAGTTTTCGCCCGATGCCGCCCCGCGACCGATGACCGGGCCCCCGGCCAAGGTCGTCGAGGATCTTCTCGCCTACCACCGGGCGGGGGTGACTCACGTCGTGCTGGACACGGTCATGGACTCCGCGGAAGGGATGATGGACACGCTCGAGCGGTTCGCGACCGAGGTCCGGCCGCACGTTGCGAAGGAGGTGGGGCCGGAGGCCGCTGCCGAGACGACGACCGCTTGACCCGGCGCCCGCCGCGAGCTGCCGCACATGCCCGATGCCTTGATCTCGAGGATCACGTCTCGAGGGCCCGGCGTCGGATCGGGGAACTCCCTGAGCTCCAGCTTCCGATCTCCGAGGAAGACCACGCCCGTCATGGGCCCCGTATAGCCCAGGGGCCCGCCCGAGACAACCGCGGCACGGCTCCGCCGGGTTGTGCTCCGTCGAGAGGCGTGGAATCATGGCCCCGACCACCGAGGCATGTCTCCGGGGGAGGATGCGATGGACGTCGGCCTGCAGATGGTGTTCTCGAGCTACGGATGGACGGGCGTGTCCGACGCGGAGGTGTGGGACGAGGAGCTGCGGCTCGCCCGCCTCGCCGCCGACCTCGGCCTTGACGTGCTGTGGTCCGTCGAGCATCACGGGAACGACTACTCGTTCTGCCCCGACAACCTGCAGGTCATGTCCTACCTGGCGGCGGTGTGTCCCGACGTCGGCCTCGGCACGGCGGCGGTGATCCTGCCCTGGCACGATCCCCTCCGCGTCGCGGAGCAGGTCTCCGTCCTCGACCATCTGAGCCGGGGCCGGCTCCGGCTCGGCCTGGGTCGCGGCCTCGCGCGGCGAGAGTTCGAGGCCTTCCGGGGCACGATGGACGAGTCGCGGGGACGCTTCGACGAGGCCGCCGAGATGATCCTGCGGGGCCTCCGCACGGGCTTCATGGAGGGGAGCGGGCCCTTCTATCCGCAGCCGAGGACGGAGATCCGGCCGCGGCCGACGCGGAGCTTCGACGGCCGCGTGTATGCGGTGGCTTCCTCGGACGAGTCGGTGGTCTCGGCAGCCGGACTGAACGCGCACATGGTGATGTTCGCCGACCGGCCCTGGCCCATGCGCCTGCCGGCCATCCAGAAGCACCGCGAGCTGGTGCGCCAGATGCACGGCATGGAGGCGGCGCCCCCCCTCCTGGCCGACTTCTGCGTCTGCACGCCGACCCTCGACGGGGCGGAGGCGACGGCGCGGCGGCACATGGGCAAGTTCGTGGAGAGCAACTTCTACCACTACGAGCTCCTGGGGCCGCACTTCAGCACGGTGAAGGGCTACGACGCCTACGCCCAGAAGATCGCCATGGCCAAGGAGATCGGCATGGACGGGATCGTCTCCGCGTTCATGGAGGCCGCCGTGTGGGGCCCGCCCGACCGGATCCTGAAGAAGCTCGAGGAGCGGCGGGCTCTCGTGGGCGAGTTCGAGCTGGCCACGTCGTTCCGCTTCGGCGGCACGCCCTTCGACCTGGCCGAGTCCGGCCTCCGGCTCTACGCCAAGGAGGTCCTGCCGGTGGTGCACGCCTGGGGGAGGGCGGGCGCGAGGCGGGTGTCGTCCGGGTAGCATCCACCGGCCCGGAACGCCCCCGGAGCGCATCTGCTACGATCGCCGGCGGCGGCTCCCCGGTGTCATCGCGCGCCCCCGCGGGGCGCATCGGGAACTCCTCGGTGGACAGGAACGCGCGGGCAGCGATCCGGATCGCCACGCCTACCCTGTGGGCGCTCGGCGCCGTGCTGTTCGGCGCCCGCATCCTCGTGGCCCTCCGGGATCGAGGCGGCGACTTCCATCTCGTGTGGCTGTCGCTGGTCTCCTTCGTCACCGACGGGCTGCTACCCGCCCTCCTCCCTGGCGCTCCTGGGCGGCTTCGGTCTGATGCCGTTCGCGCGCGCCCACTTCTGGTTTGTCCTGCTCGACGCCGCCTGCATCCTTGCCGGCGGCGGCCTGTGTCTCGCGCTCTTCGGCCTGCACTCGGGCGGGCGCGCTGATGCTGATCACCATCGGCCTGTTCGCCCCGGTGGTCCAGACCCTCAACGCCGCCAACGTGAACGGGCTGGTGTTCGCCGGCCAGGCGGGGGCGCTCGCGCTGGCCGCGCGCGGGCGCTTCCGGTTGGCCGCCATTCCCTTCGGGCTCTCCCTGGCGATCAAGCCGGTCCTGCTGCCACTGCTCCCGCTGCTCGCTGTCGCACGCCAATGGGTGGCCGCCGCTGTCGCGCTCGCGGTCCCGCTGGTGCTCTCGGCGCCGGCGCTGCTCGTCGCGCGCGACGCAGGCCGCTACCTCGGCCGCGTCGTCCCATGCCCCCGCGGCTCCTTCATGCCGGAAAACGTGGCGCTCGCCGGCGCCGCTGGGTATTTGCGCATGCCGGCGCTCGGCCCGCCGCTCCGGCTCACGGTCGCCTTCATCGCGCTGTGGGCGGCCTGGCGGCTCTGGCGCCGGCGCCATCCGGAGCCGGCCGTCGCACTCGCCGAGGTCACGGGGTGTGCCCTCGTGTCCGCGTTCCTGCTCTCGTGCTTCGCATGGCCGTACTTTGGCCTCTACCTGCTGCCGACGCTCGCGGCAGTGGTGCGCCCGGGCGCCGCGGTGCGCCGGTGGCCAGCGCTGCTGGCCGCGTACGCCATCGGAGGGCCGGACATCCGGCTGTGGCTGATGGCCGGACAGATTGGTGACACGCTGGTCCACCTACGCGTCACCGCCGGCTTCCTCATCCTGCTGGTCGTGCTCGGCCTCGGGCCCACCCGCGCGACCGGGGAGGCGGCGTCCGGAGTCGCCGGCGATCCGCGCCCTGTGACACCATAGGACGCGCCGGCGCCACGTACAGGCAAGGGGACCATCGCCATGACGCTTCGCGTCCTCCCCTTCACCAAGGAGCGCGCCACGCCCGTTGTCCCCTTCGGCGGCAAGTACCGCATCGTGGACTTCGTCCGCTCCAATCGCATCAACTCCGGGATCTACTCGATCGACGTGCTTACCTAGCTCAAGAGCCAGTCGCTTCTCGAGCACCTGTCGGAGGGCTGGCAGTCGGGCGGGCTGCTGAAGGGGCTGTTCATCATCCCGATGCGCCGCTGCGTCGAGTAGGTCCAGCGCCGCTGCCCACTAGTCAAGCAACCATTCGCCATCACGCCGGCGGTGTGTTCGATCCGTCGATTGACTCACCGCACGTTTCGTGAAAGGGTGAGCCCCATGCCCGCCCGGAGCGGCGCCGAGTACGTCGAGTCGATCCGCAAGCAGCCGCCCTGCGTCTACCTGGGCGGCCGGCGCATCACCGACGTCACCGCGGAGCCGGTCTTCCAGGAGCCGATCCGCGCGATCGCCGAGCAGTACGACATGCAGCTGGACCCGGCCTACCGCGACGTCATGACGTACCCGTCGCCCGCCACCGGGCAGCCCGTCTCGACGTCGTTCCTCGTGCCCTACTCGCGCGCCGAGCTCGTGCAGAAGCGCCAGCACTTCAAGCTCCGGGCCGATCACAACTTCGGCTTCATGGGGCGTGCGCCCGACTTCATGAACCAGTTCGTCACCGGCTGGCACCTCATGGCCGACCGGTTCGCGCGGGCGGGCGCCCGCTTCGGGGAGAACGCCACCCGCTACTACGAGCACGTGCGCGAGCGCGATCTCTTCCTCACCCACATGCTGATCAACCCGCAGATCGACCGCAGCAAGACCTCGGCCGAGCAGCAGGACCCCTTCCTGCACCTCGGGCGCGTGCGGGACACCGTGGACGGCATCGTCGTGCACGGGGCCAAGATGCTCGGCACCATGGCGCCGATCACCGAGGAGGTCGCGGTGATCCCCTTCGGCGGCGTGGCCCCCGGTGACGACGCCTACGCGCTCGCCTTCGCGATCCCGTCGAACACGCCGGGGCTCACGTTCATCTGCCGCGAGACGGTCTCGCCGCTGCCCCGCTCCCGCTTCGACCACCCGCTCTCGAGCCGCTTCGAGGAGATGGACTGCATCGCGGTGTTCGAGGACGTGCTGGTGCCGTGGGACCGCGTCATGGTGGACGGCAGCCCCGGCAGCGCGCAGATCATCAACACGCTGGGCGCCGACTACGGCGCGCTCACGAATCTCCAGACCGCGGCGCGTATGCTGAGCCAGCTCGAGTTCTTCTGCGGCCTCGCCATGAAGGTGGCCGACGCCATCGGCATCGCCGGCTTCCTCCACGTGCAGGAGAAGCTCGGCGAGATGCTGAGCCAGATGGAGATCGCCCGCGCCGTGTTCTACGGCTCCGAGGCGCTGGCCCAGCGGCTGCCGAGCGGGGTGTGGGTGCCGGGCGGCCACGGCCTGCGCGCCTTCCATCTGCAGACCGGCAAGGTCTACAGCCGGTTCGTGGAGATCGTGCAGACCCTCGCGGCGGGCGGCTTCTTCTACGCCCCGAGCGAGGCGGACCTGGCCAACCCGGAGATCCGCCCGCACATCGACCGCTACGTGCGCGGCCGCGCCGGCGTCTCCGCCGAGGAGCGGATCGCGCTGTTCAAGCTGGCGTGGGACGTCACCGGCGAGGCCTTCGCCCAGCGCATGGCCCAGTACGTGCGCTTCTACTCGGGCGATCCCATCCGGCTCACCGCGGGCTTCTACGCGCAGTACGACAAGGCGCCGCTCTTCGAGCTGGTCGAGCGGGCCCTGGGCCGGCGGGACGGCGTGCCGCTCCCGATCACGCCCGACGACGCGGGCGCGCCGATCCCCTACCAGCCGGACACGCGGGGCATGGCCGGCACGTACGCGGCAGACTCGCTCCCCAACCAGCGCTCCGGCTGATCACGGGGACCGAGCCAAGGCCAGAAGGACAGGCATTCGATGGCGCGCCTGATGGTGATCAACGGCCCCAACCTCAACATGCTGGGCATCCGCGAGCCGCACATCTACGGCTCGACGACGCTGTCGGCCATCGAGGCGAGCTGCAAGGACTTCGCCGGCTATCTCGGCGTCGAGCTCGCCTTTCATCAGTCCAACAGCGAGTCGGCGATCGTCGACCTGATCCAGTCGGCGCGCGGCACGGCCGACGCGATCATCATCAACCCCGCCGCCTACTCGTTCACCTCGGTCGCCATCTACGACGCCTTGAAGATCTTCGAGGGGCCCATCGTCGAGGTGCACATCTCCAACATCCACGCCCGCGACGAGTTGCACCGTCACTCCAAGCTCTCTTCCGCCGCGACGGCGGTCATCTGCGGGCTGGGGCCGTATGGTTACATCGTCGCCATGCAGGCGGCGACGCGGCTGGTGGCCAAGCTGCCCGACGCCCTGCCGGCGTCGATGAAGGTCGGCCCGCGCTAGCCCGCGCGTGTCGTACGCTGGCCGCTGCCGGCAACGAGGGGCTCACACAGGACGGAGGGACGGCCATGACGGACAGCGAGAAGCGCAACGCGGCGGTCATGCAGCGGCTCAGCCAGGGCTTCGCCCGGCACGACGTGGACGCCATCCTCGATTGCTTCACCGAGGACGGCATCTTCGACGTCACCCAGGGCCCCGACCCCTGGGGGGAGCGCTTCCAGGGCAAGCCGGCCATCCGCAAGGCGCTGGAGAGCCTGTTCGCGTCCATTCCCGACGTGCAGTTCGCGGGCGCCGGCAGCACGTGGATCGCCGGCGACCGCGGGACCTCGGAGTGGGTCTGCGTGGGCCACACGGCCAAGGGGCGCGCCCTACACGTCAACGGCTGCGACCTCTTCACCTTCCGGGACGGACTCGTCGCGAAGAAGGACAGCTACTTCAAGCGCGTCCTGCGGCCGGACCACTGAGATCCGCGTGCGCCTGAAGGATCGGATCGCCATCGTCGTCGGCGCGGGCCAGAGCCCCGGCGAGGGCGTGGGCAATGGCCGTGCGACCGCCATCACCTTCGCCCGCGAGGGCGCGAAGGTCCTGTGCGTCGACCGCAACCTCGAGAGCGCCCGGGAGACGGTCGCCATGATCGCCGAGCGGCAGGGCACGGCGGTCGCCTTCGAGGCCGACGTCACGAGGGAAGCCGAGCTCCGGGCCATGGTGGCCGACGCGCAGGGGCGCTGGGGCCGCGTCGACATCCTGCACAACAACGTGGGCGTGTCGATCTCCGGCGGCGACGCCGAGCTGCTGGACATCAGCGAGGAGGCGTTCGACCGCTGCGTGGCGATCAACCTGAAGGGGACGATGCTCGCCTGCAAGCACGTGATCCCGGTCATGCGCGCCCAGAGCAGCGGCGCCATCGTCAACATCTCCTCGATGGCGGCGATCACCTCGTACCCCCTGGTCGCCTACAAGGCCTCCAAGTCGGCGATGATCGCCTTCACCGAGCAGCTCGCCTACCAGAACACGCGGTACGGCATCCGCGCCAACGTCATCCTGCCCGGCCTGATGAACACGCCCATGGCGGTCGACACGCGCGCGCGGGAGTTCCGGAGGAGCCGCAAGGAGGTCGAGGCGGAGCGCGATGCGCAGGTGCCGCTACGCCGCAAGATGGGCACGGCGTGGGACGTCGCCAACGCCGCCCTCTTTCTCGCCTCCGACGAGGCCAACTTCATCACGGGCGTCGCTCTCCCGGTCGACGGCGGCGCCAGCGTCCGGCGAGGGTAGCCCGCGCCGCGATGCCTGCCCCGGGACGCCGGACGACGCGGCAGGTGATCTTCCTGGACATCGACGGCGTGGTGGCGCCGATCCTCCGATGGGACCGGTACGGGGAGCTCGACCCCACGTGCATCCAGGTGCTGAACGAGATCGCGGGGGGCGCTGGGGCCGACGTGGTCGTCTCCTCCACGTGGCGCCACGGCAAGACCGTCGCCGAGCTGCAGGCACTGCTGGATGCGGCGGGGTTCACCGGGCGGGTTCTCGACAAGACGCCGGCCGCTGCGTCCGGCGCGCCGCGGGGAGAGGAGATCGCAGCCTGGCTCAACGGACGGGCCGTGGACGGGTACGTGATTCTCGACGATCACGCCGACATGGGCGCGCTGCGCTCCCACCTGATCCTGACTCACCCGGCGCGGGGGCTCCAGCCGGAGGATGCGCCGCTCGCCCTCGCGGTCCTCGCGCGTGCCCCGCAACCCTCAGTTCATGTCGGAGCCGCCCTGGACGTCCCGCATCGTCCCGGTGATGAAGGACGTCTCGTCCGACACCAAGAGCCCGACCGCGGCAGCGATCCCAGCATCCGGGTGTGATCCTGGCCGGCGCCGGCTCGCTTCAGGCCAGGCGTCGCGGCAAGAGGTCGGCGACGGGGATCGACCTGGCGGGGAACGCAAGCGGCGCGACGGCGGCGGGCGGGGTCAGCGTCGTGATGGATCCGTAGCGCCACCCGAACGCCAGCGCCGCGTCCACCACGGGGTCGCGATGCACCTCGAGCACGCGATCGACGAGGTTGAGGATCCAGTAGTCCGCGACGCCGGCCCGCGCGTAGAGGCTGGCCTTGCGCTCGCGATCGAACGGCAGGCTCGACTCGGCCACCTCGACCACCAGGACGGCCCGGGACGGATGGGCCGTGTCATAGTCGCCCGGAGCCCCGGGCACCACGGCGAGGTCCGGCTCCGGCTCGGACTCGTCGTCGAGAGCCAGGGGCATCTGTGTCCGCACGGTCCACCCGGGCGGCAGGATGGCCCGCATCGCGTACTCGAGCCGGCTGATCCCCGACGCGTGATAGGCGTATTGCGGCTCGGCGACGACGAGCTGGCCGCCGATGAGCTCGAGCGGCTCGCCGTGGAACAGGCCAAGCTCCACGAGCCGCTCGTACTCGACGCGCGTCCACCGCCGAGGCGTGAGGGGGATCTGCCGCGCGCTCGCTGCCGGCGGAGCCATGGGATCAAGCTATCGGACCGCCACCGGCCGGTCAACGTCCGGAATCGAATACGCCATCGGGGCCCGTGGCCCGTCCGCGAGTCCCTTGTGTGAGTCCGCCCAGCGAAAAAGAGCGCGAGAGGGCCACGGAACGGAACCGGCCTCGCGCAGGTGATTGAATTGGCTGGAGCCGGGGGCGGGAGTTGAACCCGCGACCTACTGATTACGAATCAGTTGCTCTGCCTCTGAGCTACCCCGGCGTCTCACGGACTCCCGAGCGGTGCGGGTCGAGTGTACCATCGCCCGCGCCGCCGGCAGGCCGAACCCTCCCCCGGGTGGGCAGCCGTGCTTGGCCCCTGCGGTAGAGTACGGGCGTGACTCGCCTCCGCCCCGCTCGAGCCCTCGCCGCCGCGCTCCTGGCCCTCCTCCTCCCCCACGCGGCCGCGGCCGAACCACGGGCGGCCGACCTCGAGGCACATATCCTGGCGCTGACCGCGCCGGAGATGGAAGGGCGCGGGTCGGGAACGCCCGGGGGGGAGCGGGCGGCCCGCTACATCGCCTCGGTGCTGGCGCGGGCGGGGCTGCGGCCCGGCGGCGACGAGGGCACGTACTTCCAGGAGTTCGTGGTCGGGGAGACGCGGCGGGTGGGCGGCGGGAGCCGGCTCTCGCCGGCCGCGGCGGAGTCGAGGGCGCTGCCGCTCGGCCAGGCGTGGACGCCGCACGGGGGATCGGCCTCGGGCCGGGCCACGGCCGAGCTGGTCGTGGCGGCGTCGGACGAGTACGCCGCCGCCGACGTCCGGGGCCGAATCGTGGTGACGATCGCCGAGGCGCGCGGGGACGCCGCGCGCGCGTCGAGGCTCGAGAAGCTGATCGCGGCGCGCCGGGCGGGGGCCCTCGGGCTCCTCATCGTCGAGGATCCCCTGCCCGCGGCCGGCGCGACGGCGGCGCCGGTGGCGCTGCTCTCGGGAAGCGTCACGCGGGCCGGGATGGAGGCGCTCCTCGCCGGCTCCGGGCGAACGCTCGAGACGCTGGCCCGGGGCGCGGAGAGGCCGACCGGGGACGCCAGCCCCCCGGGCTCTGACGCGCGGGCCGCGGGCGGCGCCCCCACCGGCGTCGGGCAGGCCACGGCGGTGGCCACGGGCGTGAGCGTGGACCTCCACGTGGACCTCGCCCGCGAGCAGCGGCGCGCCGCGAACGTCGTCGGGGTGCTGCCCGGCGCCGACCCGGCGCGGGCCGGGGAAGCGGTGGTGATCGGCGCCCACTACGATCACCTCGGCCGCGACGGGGCGACGGTCTACCACGGCGCGGACGACAACGCCTCGGGCACCGCCCTCGTGCTGGGGCTGGCCGCGTCCCTGGCCGCCGCGCCGCCGCCGCGCACGCTCGTCTTCATCCTGTTCGCCGGGGAGGAGATGGGGCTCCTCGGCTCGGGCCATCACGTGCGCCAGCCCTCGGCGGTGCCGGTCGCGCGGATGGCGGCGATGCTGAACTTCGACATGGTGGGGCGGCTCGGGAGCGGGCGCCTGCTCGTGGCCGGCGTGGACACGGGAGGCGGGTTCCGGGCGCTCGTGGAGTCGGCGGGACGGGAGGCCAGGATCGCGCTCGATCTCCACGCCGGAGGCGCGGGCCCGTCGGATCACGCGCGCTTCTACGCCGCCGACGTGCCGGTGCTCGCCTTCCACACCGGCCACCACGCGGACTACCACCAGCCATCGGACACCGCGGACAAGCTCGACCTCGTCGGTCTCGGCCGGATCGCGGAGATGGCGGCCCGGCTCGTGGCGCGGATCGCCGAGGGGCCGCGGCCCCTCTTCGCGCGGGCGGCCTCGCCCCGGCGTGAGGCCCGCGACGCCCCCTCCGGGCGAGCCGCGGGCGGCGCCTTCCTCGGGGTCGCAGCCGACGTGCACGCGGGCTGGGATGGCGTGCGGCTCGGGTCGATCGTGCCCCGCAGCGCGGCGGAGCGGGCCGGGCTGCGGGTCGGCGACGTGCTGGTGCGGCTGGCCGACGCGGGGCTACGTGGCTTCGCCGACCTGCGGGAGCAGATCGGGCAGCGGCGACCCGGCGAGACGGTGCGGATCGTCTACCTCCGGGACGGCCTCGATCACGCCACCCAGGTGACCCTCGGCACGCGGCCCTGAGCCGCGCCCGGGCGACGACCCGGGGGCCTCGGTTCGCTCAGGGCCGGCGGGATCCGGCGAGCGCGCCGTCGCCCGCCGTCGCGGCGGCGGCCTCGGCGAGGAGCGCGTACTTGGCCAGGGTCGCCGCGGCCAGGCCCTCCGGCTGGCGGCCGGCGTCGATCCAGCCCAGGAGCTCGGCCAGGAGCTCGGCGAAGTGGGCCTCGTGGCCGGCGTCGAGCGCCGGGGGCACGACGAGCTCCTGGGCGGCGTCGGGACTCACGGGCCGCGCCGCGACCCCGGGCAGCGTCCGGCCGGCGGCAGCCACCGCGTCGGCGAGGGCGCGCGCCGTCCGGGCGGCGTCCCCGCGCGCCTCGACCCGCACCGGCCGCTTGAAGCCGGTCGCCGCGCTCTGCTCGACGGTGATGGTCGCGGCCCGGCCGCGGAGCACGGTGCGCGAGGTGTCGCCGCCGCCGGGCGGGGTCGAGACGTCCCAGCGGGCCACGGCGCGGACGACGGCGTCGCCGACGGCATAGACCAGCTCGGCGTTCGAGAAGACGCGCAGCGCGTCGCCCTCCCGCGCGGCCAGGAGCTCGGGCGGCAGCGCCTCCGCGCCGGTGACGCGGCGGACGGTCTCGACGGGCACCCGCGTGGACCACCCGCGCGCGGCGAGGAGGCGGAGCGCGCCGCCGCCCGAGTCGCCGAGGAGCCACTGCGCCTGGTCCACCAGGTGGGTGGGGATGTCCACCGCCCCGCTGCCCTGCACGCGCGAGTCGAAGAACCACCACGGCCGCCGGAGCGGCGCCCCGTCGACCCGCTTCTCGAAGTGGTGCACGCTCTCCTGCTCGATGGCGGGCGCGGCCGGGCTTCCGGGCACGAAGCCGCCGAAGAGGTCCGGGGCGTCGACCAGGTGCTTGACCAGCCGGGCGACGGCGTCGCGCCGGCCCGTCATCATCTCCCGCGCGATGGCCCCGCCGGCGAGGCTCGCCCGGATGTCGGCCAGGTCGTCGGGCTCCACCAGCCACGGCTTGTCGGCGAGCACGTGCAGGCCCGCCGCGTGCAGACGCGCCATCACCCGGGCCTTGCCGCGGTTCCGGCCGGCCAGGACGACCACGTCGCCCGGCCGCTCGTCGAGCAGCGCGGCCAGGGGGTCGGCCGAGCGGCGGACCACGGGCCGCCAGCGGGTGGGCGCGTCGGCGCGGCGGTTGAAGCGGTCGACGAGGGCGAGGAAGTCCTGGAGCTCGGGCCCCTGGCCGGCGTAGACGAACACCTCGGGCGAGACGGCCGGGTGCGGCGCCCGCAGGGTGAGCGTCGCGTGGAAGTGACCGGGCTCGAGGAAGGCCAGCGTGTGCACCGCCCCGAGCCTAGCACGGCCGAGGCGCACCGCCCCGCGCCACGCGCGGCGCAGGCGCGCTAGACTGGCCCCGGTCATGGACCGGCCGGCCGGCTGGCGCGAGCTCCTGCATCCCCCGCACGTCCTCTCCACGGGCGTCGTCGTCCTCGGCATCCTGACGCCGGCCTTCAGCTGGTTCGTCACGAACACGGTCATGCCGACCGTGGTCGCCGACATCGGGGGCCTCGGGTTCTACGCCTGGGTGCCGACCGGCTACTCCGTGGCCGCGATCCTCGGCACCGCGGGAGCCTCGGTCATCACGCGGCGCTCGGGCTTCCGGGTCACGCTGGGGAGCGCCGCCGTGGCCTTCGTGGCGGGCGCCCTCGTCTGCGCCACGACGCAGGCCATGGCCGTGCTGATCCTCGGGCGAGCGCTCCAGGGGCTCGGGGGCGGCACGATGATCGCGACCGTGCACGCCCTGCTCCGCCAGGCCTTCCCGGAGCGCCTCTGGGCGTACGTGCTCACGTCGATCTCGGCGGCGTGGGGCGTGGCCGCGCTGGCCGGGCCCTCGGTGGGCGGGGTGCTGGCGGGCCAGGGCGCGTGGCGCGGGGCCTTCGCCGCCATGGCGCCCCCGGCGGTGGCGGGGGCGCTCCTCACGTGGTGGCTGCTCGGCCCCCGGACGGGTGCCGCGCGGGAGACGCGGGAGAGCGCGGCGCTCGGCCGTCTCGCGCTGACCGCGGCCAGCGTGCTCTGCGTGGCCTCGGTGGCCAACGTGCCCGCCGTCGCGGCGCGGCTCGGCCTCATCGCCGCCGCCCTCGTCCTCGTCACGCTCATGCTGCGCCTGGACGGGCGGGCCCGCGCTCGGCTGTTCCCCTCCGGCATGCTGTCGCCGCGCCAGCCCCTCGGGCGGGCCTTCTGGGTGGTCTTCTTCCTGGCCATGTCCACCACGCCGGTCACCGTCTTCCTCCCGCTGTTCCTGCAGGTGCTGCACGGCGTGTCCCCGGCCGTGGCCGGCTACATCACCGCCGCCCAGTCCCTGGCCTGGACGACGGCGGCGCTCCTGTCGGCCCGGCTGGGTCGGCACGGCGTGCGCCGGGCGGTGGTCCTCGGCCCCGTCGCCATCGCCCTCGGCTTCGCGGGCCTGACCCTGACGGCGGCCGCGGGACCCGTGCCGGTGGTGGCGGGGGCGGTGCTCCTCGTGGGCGGCGGCATCGGCACCGCGTGGGCCCACGTGGGCGCCATCGCGCTGGGCGCGGCCCGCGCGGGCGAGGAGGACGTGACCGCGTCGATGATCCCCAGCACCCAGGCCTTCGCGGTGGCGCTCGGCGCCGCCCTCTCCGGCGTCATCGCCAACGCCGTCGGCCTCTCGGCCGGCGCCGCCCCGCCGACGGCGGCGGCGGCAGCCACCGCGCTCTTCGGGGTGTTCGCGGTGGTGCCCCTCGGGGCGGTGGCGGTGGCGGTACGGCTGCGCGCGGCCGTCCCCGCCGGCGCGGCGGCGGGGGGCTAGCGGTGACGGCTCCCGAGGTCGTCCGCGGCCACGAGGCGGCTCATGGCTGGGCTCCCGTGCAGGCGGCCCGCGCCTAGCCACCCCCGGCCTCCGCCCGGAGCACGGCGCGCGTGTGACGGGCGATCATCAGCTCCTCCCGCGTGGGGACGACGCGGACCGCGCAGCCGCTCCCCGCCATCGAGATGGTGTCGGCGTGCCGCCGGTTGGCCTCGGCGTCGAGGCGGACCCCGAGGTGCGCGAGGCCCTCGCAGATCTCCTGCCTGACGGGCGCCGCGCGCTCGCCGATCCCGCCGGTGAAGGCCAGCGTGTCGAGCCCCCCGAGCGCCGCCGCGAAGGCGCCGACCTGCTTCCTCACGAGATACACGAAGAGGGCCACCGCCTGGGCGGCCCGCGGATCCCGCGGCCGGGCCTCGAGGAGCGCCCGCATGTCCGGGCTCGACCCCGACACGCCGAGCAGGCCGGCCTCCCGGCTCACCAGCCGCTCGAGCGCCTCGACGTCCCCGCCCCGCTCGCGGGCCAGGTGGAGCAGGAGGCCGGGGTCGAGGTCGCCGCTCCGGGTGCCCATCATCACGCCGCCGAGCGGCGTGAACCCCATGGTCGTGTCGGCGGGCTCGCCGTCCCGCACCGCGGCCAGGCTGACGCCGTTGCCGAGGTGGGCGACGACGAGGCGCCCGGCCCCGGCCCCTAGGACCCCGACCACGTACTCGTAGGAAAGGCCGTGAAAGCCGTACCGGCGGATCCCATGCTCCCAGAGGGCGCGGGGCAGCGGGTAGCGCTGGGCCACCTTCGGGCATCCGCCGGTGGAAGGCCGTGTCGAAGCACGCCACCTGGGGCACGGCGGGCCGCCGGCGCGTCATCGCCTCGATGGCCTGGATCTCGCTCGCCAGGTGAAGGGGCGCCCACGGCACGAGGGCGCGCAGGCGGTCGAGGAGTACCTCGTCCACGCGGACCGGGGCCACGAGATCGGGGCCCCCGTGCACGACGCGGTGGCCGACCGCGTCGGCCGGCGGAAGGGACAGGGAGTCCAGCGCGTCCAGCGCCGCGCCCACGGCCGCCCCGTGGTCGGCGGCGCCCTCCGCGCGCTCGATGGCCGCCGCGCCGTCCCCCCGGAGCCGGAGGCGCCCGCCCGGCAGCCCGATGCGCTCCACCGCGCCCTCGGCGCGGAGCCGCTCGCCGTCCGCGCCGACCTCCCAGAGCGCGAGCTTGAGGGAGGACGAGCCGCTGTTCAGGCAGAGGACCCGGAGCGGCCCCCTCACCGCGCCCGCCTCCCGGCCCGCGCCGCCCTCACCCCCACACGCGGCGGGCGGTGCTCACGACCAGCTCGAGCTTGGCCCACTGCGCCTCCTCGGTCAGGAGGTTGCCCTCCATCGTGGAGGCGAAGCCGCACTGGGGGGACAGGGCCAGACGCTCGAGCGGCACGTGGCGGGTGGCCTCGTCGATACGGCGGGCGAGCGCGTCGGCCGACTCCAGCTCCGGCCGCTTGCTGGTGACGAGCCCGAGCACCACCATCCGGTCCCGTGGCACGAAGCGGAGCGGGGCGAACGTGCCCGAGCGCTCGTCGTCGTACTCGAGCAGGAGGCGGTCGACGTCCAGCGTGGTGAACAGCTTCTCGGCGATGGGGTCGTAGCCGCCCTCGGCGTACCAGTGGCTGCGGTTGTTGCCGCAGCAGAGGTGGATGGCGAGCGTCAGGCCGGGCCGCCGGGCGCCCTCCAGGCACGCGTTGTCGGCGCGGATGGCCTCGTCCAGCGCCGCCGCCGGATCCAGGCCCATCTCCGTCCGGATGTGCTCGCGCCACCGCGGATCCAGGTAGTAGCTGTAGCGGGGCGCGTCGATCTGGATGTAGGCGACGCCCTCCTCGGCCAGGGCCCGCACCTCCGCCCGCAGGATGCTCACGACGTCCCACAGGAGATCCGAGTGGGTCGCGTAGACGCGGTCCGTGACCCCCCGCTTGTAGGCGATGGCGGGGAACTGGGTGGCGCTGGGGAGCGTCATCTTGACCGGCCCCCCCGCTTGGGCCCGGAGGAACGGCCACTCGTGGCCCGTGAGCCGCCGGAGCGGCCGGAGCGTGCCGGTCACGATGCCGGTGACGCTGCTGACGGGGGCGGCGCCCGCGGCCCCCTGCCAGCTCCGGGAGACGGCATCTCCCAGGTCGAAGCCCTCGACGGCCTCCACGAAGTCGCTCATGAAGTTCCGGCGGCGGAGCTCGCCGTCGGTGACCACCTCGAAGCCCAGCTCCCGCTGCCGGGCGAGGACGCGGAGGACGTGGCGGTCCTCCAGCTCGGCGAGGCGCCCGGCGGGGAGGCCGGCGGCGCGGGCCGCCAGCAGCTCGGCCGGACGCAGGAAGCTTCCCAGGTGCTCGGCGCGGTAGACGCCCGCCATGTCCTCCTCCTCGCGTGGCGGCGCGGCATCGTGATTGACAGCCGCCGCCGCGCCGCGTATACCCTCGCCTACACCACGGCCCGCGACGGTGTCAATGGCGACGACCGCCGGAGCCCGGGGAGGACGAACGTGGCGCGACTGAACGTTGGCGTGCTCGGGCTCAGCCACGACCACGTCTGGCCGAACCTGGCCGCGCTGGCCGCCGGAGACCTCGGACGGCTCGTCGCCGCCGCGGATCCGGACCCCGGGCTACGCCGGCGCCTCGCGGGCCTCCACGGCGGCGTGCGGGTCCACGACCGCTACGACGCGCTCCTCGAGGGCGGGGGGCTCGACGCCGTGCTCGTGTTCGCCGACAACCGCGCGTCGGTCGACCTCGGGGTCCGCGCCCTCGGCCGGGGGTTGCCGGTCATGGTCGAGAAGCCCATGGCCGCCGACCTGGCGGGCGCCGAGGCGTTGCTGGCCGCGGCCCGGGCGGCCGGGCAGCCGCTCATGGTGAACTGGCCCACCGTGTGGCGCCCCGCGCTCCGACACGGGCTCGACCTCGCCGCGGCCGGCGCCGTCGGGGAGCCGATCCAGCTGAGCCATCGCGGCGCCAACCCGGGTCCGCGCGAGTACGGCTGCTCGCCCCAGTTCTCGGCCTGGCTCTACGATCCGGCGCTGAACGGGGGCGGGGCGCTGGTGGACTACTGCGGCTACGGGGCTATCCTCTGCCGGGTCGTGCTGGGGCGGCCGGAGGCGGTGACGGCGGTGGCCGGGCGCCTGCGCAAGCCCGACCTCCCGGCCGAGGACAACGCGGTGGTGATCCTGCGCTACCCGCGAGCCCTCGGGCTCCTGGAGGCGAGCTGGACCCACGTGGGCGGCGAGCCCGCCCTCGCCCTGGTGCTGCACGGCGATGCGGGGACGCTGCTCGTGCACCAGCCGAAGGCGGCCCGCGAGGGGGAGCGGGCGGGGCCGGGCCGGGTGCAGGTGGCCACGGCGGAGGGCAGCCGGTTCGTGGAGCCGCCGCCGCTGCCGCCCGACGAGCGCGACGGGCCGACCCACTTCCTCTCCCGTGTCCGGGACGGCCGGCCCGTCGTCGCGCTCTGCGCCCCGGGGGTGGGCCGGGACGCTCAGGAGGTGCTGGCCGCGGCCCTCGCCTCGAGCGCCGCCGGACGCGAGGTGCGGCTGCCGGCGCGCTAGTGGGCGGCCCGCTCCAGGCGCTGGTGGGCCGCCGGCGGCCGCGGGGCCTCGGCCTGGATGCGCATGCCGTAGAACGACCGCCACACGAACACGAGCGAGATGGCGAAGAAGGCGGCCGCCAGCACCTGGCTGAGCCGCGCGCCCCGCCCCGCCCCGAGGGACACCGCCAGCTCCACGGCCAGGAGCCCGAAGAGCGTCGTGAACTTGATCACGGGGTTCAGGGCCACCGAGGAGGTGTCCTTGAACGGGTCCCCCACCGTGTCACCCACCACCGTCGCCGCGTGGATCTCCGTGCCCTTCTCGCGGAGCTCCACCTCGACCACCTTCTTGGCGTTGTCCCAGGCGCCGCCGGCGTTGGCCATGAAGATGGCCTGGTAGAGCCCGAACAGCGCGATCGAGATCAGGTAGCCGATGAAGAAGTACGGCTCCAGGAAGGCGAAGGCCAGCGTGGAGAAGAACACGGTGAGGAAGATGTTGAACATCCCCATCTGGGCGTACTGGGTGCAGATCTCCACCACCCGCTTGCTGTCGGCCACCGAGGCCTTGTCGCCGTCCAGCCGGATGTTGCCCTTGATGAACTCCACTGCCCGGTAGGCGCCGGTCGTCACGGCCTGGGTGGAGGCGCCCGTGAACCAGTAGATGACGGCGCCGCCCGAGATCAGCCCGAGCAGGAACGGGGCGTGGAGCATCGAGAGCTTGTCCAGGTTCTGGGTGAGGCCCTCGGTGAGCACCATGATGATGGAGAAGATCATCGTGGTGGCGCCCACCACCGCGGTGCCGATGAGCACGGGCTTGGCGGTGGCCTTGAAGGTGTTGCCGGCCCCGTCGTTCTCCTCCAGCATGTGCTTGGCGGCCTCGAAGTTCGGGGTGAAGCCGTGGGCGGCCTGGATCTGGCGGGCGACGTCGGGCACCTGCTCGATCATCGACAGCTCGTACACGCTCTGGGCGTTGTCGGTCACCGGCCCGTAGGAGTCCACGGCGATGGTCACCGGGCCCATCCCGAGGAAGCCGAAGGCCACCAGCCCGAAGGCGAACACGGCCGGCGCGATCATGAGCGCGCCGAGCCCGGCCGTGCTGATCCAGTAGGCCACGCCCATGAGCACGACCACCGTCAGGCCGAGCCAGTAGGCGCTGAAGTTGCCCGCCACGAAGCCCGACAGGATGTTCAGCGAAGCACCCCCCTCGCGGGAGGAGGTGACCACCTCGCGGACGTGGCTCGACTCGGTGGAGGTGAACAGCTTGACCAGCTCCGGGATGACGGCCCCGGCCAGCGTGCCGCAGGTGATGACCGAGGACAGCTTCCACCAGAGGCTGCCGTCGCCGAGCCCGCCGATCAGGACCCAGGACACCACGTAGGTCAGCGCCACCGACACGCCCGAGGTCAGCCACACGAGCTGGGTGAGCGGCGCCTCGAAGTTCATGCGCGGCCGCCCGGCGTACTGGCGCCGCACCACCGCCTCGTTGATCAGGTAGGAGGCCCCGCTGGCCACGACCATCATGACCCGCATGACGAAGATCCAGACCAGGAGCTGGACCTGCACGACCGGATCGGCCACCGCGAGCAGGATGAACGAGATGAGGGCCACGCCCGTCACGCCGTAGGTCTCGAAGCCGTCGGCGCTGGGCCCGACGGAGTCGCCGGCGTTGTCCCCCGTGCAGTCGGCGATCACGCCGGGGTTGCGCGCGTCGTCCTCCTTGATGTTGAAGACGATCTTCATCAGGTCGGAGCCGATGTCGGCGATCTTGGTGAAGATCCCGCCGGCGATGCGCAGCGCCGCCGCCCCCAGCGACTCGCCGATGGCGAAGCCGATGAAGCACGGCCCCGCGTAGTCCCCGGGCACGAAGAGCAGGATGCAGAGCATCAGGAACAGCTCGACGCTGATCAGGAGCATGCCGATGGACATGCCCGCCTGGAGCGGGATGGCGTAGACCGGGTAGGCCTCGCCCCGGAGGCTCGCGAAGGCGGTGCGCGCGTTGGCGAAGGTGTTGATGCGGATGCCGAACCACGCCACCCCGTAGCTGCCCCCGATGCCGACCACGCTGAAGAGCAGGATCACCAGGACGCGCGTGGCGTCGAAGTGCTGCAGGAACCCGAAGTAGAACACGATGATGGCGGCGATGAAGGTCCAGAGGACGCCGAGGAACCGGCCCTGGGTCAAGAGGTAGGTCTTGCAGGTCTCGTAGATCAGCCCCGCGATGTCCCGCATGGCCTCGTGCACCGGCATCCGCGCCACCTGGCGGAGCATGGCGAGGCCGAAGCCCAGGCCGAGCGCGCAGACCACGAGGCCCCAGGCGAGGAGCGTGCGCCCGCTCACCCCCCCGAAGGTGGCCAGGTCGAGGTCCGGGATGACGAGGCTCGCCTCGCCCCCGCCCTTGTGGGGCGCCGGGGTGGGGGCGACCGCCGCCGGGGCCGCGGCGGGGGCCTGGGCCAGGGCCGGCAGCGACAGCGACGGCACCAGCGCCGCCGCGACGAGGAGGACGAGCAGGCACACGGCGGCCCACCCGCCACGGCTCGATGCGTTCATGGATCGGTTCTCCCTCGGGGTCTGACTAGACGGGATATCCGGCTGCGGACCCGACGATCAATGTATACCGTAGAGCCGGCCGGCGAGTCAACGCGCCGCATCATTGCGGGCGTCGTGGTCCTCGGGGCCACAGCGGGGGTCAGGCGCGAAGCAGGGCTTCGATGGCGTCGCGATGGGCGAGCCAGCCCGGGAACGTGCGCTGCTCGATGACCACCGTGGGGACCCCGAGCCGCCCGATCCGGGCGAAGAGGTCGAGGCTCGCGCCCGGGTCGCGCCCGACGTCGCGCACGTCCACGGCCACGCCGCGGGCGGTGAGGTAGGCCAGGGCGGCCTCCCCCTCGGCGTTGCCCTCCATGGTGTACAGGAGCACCCGCTTCACGGCGCCCTCTACCGTACCATCGCCGGCCGGGGGGCGCGAGGCGGCCCCTTTTTCTTCCAGCCCGCGCCGGGGTTCGAGTAGAATGGCCGACGGTGCCCGCGATCTCCGTCCTCGTCCTCGCCCTCACGCTGCTGGCTGCGGCCCCGGCAGCGGCCCAGAACGGGCGCATGCCACCGCTCAGCGCGGAGGCGGCGCTCCTCCTCGATCCCCGCGGCGAGGTGCTGTTCGCCAAGAACGCGGCGGGGGACCACGCCCCGGCCAGCCTCGTCAAGCTCATGACGATCTACCTGGCCTGCGAGGGCATCGAGGCCAAGCGCCTCGGCTGGGACGATCCGGTGGTGGTGAGCGCGCGCGCCGCCCAGACCCCCCGCTTCCGCATGGGCCTCAAGGCGGGCGAGACCGTCCCGTTCCGGACGCTGCTCGAGGCGGTGGCCATCGTCTCCGCCAACGACGCGGCGACGGCCGTCGCCGAGCACGTGGCCGGCAGCGAGGAGGAGTTCGTGGCCCTGATGAACGCCAAGGCGGAGGCCCTCGGGCTCAGGGGCACGCGGTTCGCCAACGCCCACGGCCTGCCCGACCCCGCGCAGCGGAGCACGGCCCAGGACCTGGCCCGGCTCACCGACCTCCTGATCCAGGGCCACCCGGCCTCGCGGGCGCTCCTGGGCGGCGCCTCCTTCGTCCACCGGGGCCGCGTGCACACCCGGAACATCCCGCTCTTCAACGACCCGGGCGGCGTGCAGGCCCTCAAGACCGGCTATACGCGAGAGGCGGGCTACAACCTGGCCGTGACGGCCTCCCGCGACGGCGAGCGCTTCCTGCTCATCGTGCTGGGCTCCCAGACGCGCAACGCCTCGTTCCGCGACGCCCGGCTGCTCCTGCACTACGGCTTCAACGAGCTCGGGCTGGAGGCCCCGGTCGAGTCCAAGCGCCCCCTGCCCGGCCGCAAGGCCCCTCCGCACCGTCCCGTCCGCGCCAAGGTCCGCTCCCCCCGGTAGCGGGGGGCGGGAGGCCCCGATGCCCGCGCCGCGCGCCCTGATCTTCGACGCCTACGGCACGCTGTTCGACGTGCACTCGGTCATCGAGGCCGGGCGCGCCATCACCGGGGATCCCCAGGCGCTGTCCACGCTCTGGCGGCAGAAGCAGCTCGAGTACACGTGGCTCCGGGCGCTGATGGGGCGCTACGAGGACTTCTGGGCGGTGACCGAGCAGGCGCTCCGCTTCGCCGTGCGCCGCCTCGGCCTCGGCGCGACCGACGCGCAGGTCGCCGCGCTCATGCAGGCCTACCTCTCGCTCGCGGCCTTCCCCGAGGTCCGGGCCACCCTCGCCCGCCTCGCCGGAACGCCGCTCGGCATCCTGTCCAACGGCTCGCCCCGCATGCTGGCCGCTGCCGTCGAGTCCAGCGGCCTCGCCGGCACCTTCCGCCACGTCCTCTCGGTGGACGCCGTCAAGACCTACAAGCCCTCCCCGCGCGTCTACGACCTCGGGCCCAGGGCGTTCGGCCTGCCGGCGGCCGAGATCCTCTTCGTGTCCTCCAACGCCTGGGACGTGGCCGGGGCCAAGGCCTACGGCTACCTCACGTGCTGGTGCAACCGGCTCGGGGCGCCCATGGAGGGCCTCGGCGTGGGCGCGGACCACGAGGTGGAGCGCCTGGACCAGATCGCCGCCCGCGTCGGCCTCCCTTAGGCCTCCGACTCGGACAGCCGGGCCGGATCCGCGTGCCCCGGTGGGTGCCGGGCGGGGCGCAGTCCGGGTGACCCGTTCCCCACCAACCGCGACGAGGCCGCACCGGCAGCGAATGGGAACGGCTCACCAGATCGACGGGCTGTGTCTGGCGGGGCGACCCGGCGCGAGCCGGCGCCGGTGGGGGCCGGGTGACCCGTTCCCCGCCGACGGCGACGAGGCCGGATACGAAACGAATGGGAACGGCACGCGCGTGAGCCGGAGCCTCGCCGGCCGTGGTCAGAGGCCCCCGCCGGCGCCGGCTCGCGCCGGGTCACGCGGCCAGGTCGCGGGTCAGTCGAGGAACTCGTTGGGCTGGTCGAAGATCCCGAGGACGACGCAGCCGTCCGGGCTCCAGGCCTCGTGCACCGAGCCCGGCCGGCGCCAGACGTAGTTGCCGGCCGTGCACACGCCGTCGCCATCCACCAGCGACCCCTCGAGCACGTAGCTCTGCTCGAGCCCGACGTGCCGGTGCCGGGGCAGGCGGGCGCCCGGCTCCATCCGCGTCAGCGAGGTGGCCCGCCCCGAGCCGTCCTCGTAGAGCTTCTTGATCCAGACGCCCGGGTACTTGGTCGGCTCCCAGTCGATGCCCGACACGTCGAGATAGGTCGACCGCTCCGTGGCCTTGATGGTCATGGCGTGGACCCCTCCGGCCCGAGTCTCCGCGCGGCGGGCACCCGAGTCAAGGCGCTTTCGACCAGCCGGGGGGCGTCGAGCGGCGGCCGGGCCGGAGGGTCCTGGAGGCGCCGGGCACCCTGGAACCATCCGGACCGGCTCGCGCCAGGGACTACTTCTTGGCGAGCCGCTTGCGCTTCACGTAGGCCCAGATGCGCTTGGTCATCTCCGAGGGCCCGATGGGCTTGCTGCCCATCACGTCCTCCAGCGTGTCGCTGCAGCCCTTGAAGTTGATGGCGTAGCCTCCGAACGCGGGCTTCTTCGCCTTGGCCATTTAGCCCTCCTTCCCCTGTGGAGCCGCTGTGTGGGAGCCGCTGCCCGGCGCCTCCCGGTACTGGGCCGGGGGTATTATCCACAGGCGCCGAGGGGAATGGAAGCGGAAAAATACCATTCCTGGGGGCTCCCCACGAGGGGAGAACTACCGGGTGGGGGTATACCCCCCGGGGGCACGGGCGGGCCGGCCGCTCACCGGCAGCCGGCGAAGGCCGGCATCACGTCCCTGGCGAACCAGGTGAGCTGCTCCTTGAACTCCTTGACGCCCATGCCCTCGGCCCAGTGGAGCATCATGTGATCGAGGCCCGGGTAGCGTGCCTCGACCTCGCGGATGCGCTCGATGACGTGGGCGGGCGGGCCGCAGAGCCACGCCCGCTGCGCGACGCCGTCCTGGATCGTGGGCAGCCGCGCGGTCGCGCCCGGGGTGCCCCACGGGCGGCCCGCCTCGTCCGCGTAGCGCACGAAGCCGAAGGGCGCGAACCACTTGTAGCGCTCGTCGTGGTAGGGCTCGGCGCGGCGGATGGCCTCCGCCTCGCTGTCGGCCAGGTACACGCCGACGCCCCAGCAGAGGTCCTCCCCGAGGGCGAGGGCCCGCCCCGCCCGGGCCGCCTCGGCCTGGTAGGCGCGGGCGACCTCGTCGAAGATCCGCTCGCCGTTGAGGGTGACCATCCCCTTGATCCCCCGCTGGGCGATGTAGGGGAGCGTCTTGCCGCTGGCGATGGGCTGCCAGATCTCGACCGGACGGTTCACCGGGCGCGGCACCAGCGTGACGTCGCGCAGCGTGTAGCCCCGGTACTCGACGGGCGGCGGGATCCGGTAGTGGACGCCCTGGTGCGAGAAGGCCTCCTCGTTGAAGGCCTTCAGCAGCACCTCCATCTGCTCCTCGAACAGCGCCTGGTTGGCCTGGTTGTCCAGCATGGGGGCGCCGAAGCTCTCCACCTCCCGCGTGTGGTAGCCGCGGCCCACGCCGAAGATGATCCGGCCGCCGGTCACGATGTCGGCCACCGCGTAGTCCTCGGCGAGCCGGATGGGGTGCCACATGGGCAGGATGTTGAACGCGCAGCCGAACTTGAGCCGCCTGGTCTGGGTGGCGAGCCAGGTGCCGAGCAGGATGAGGTTGGGGAAGACCTCGTAGCCCTCGCGCTGGAAGTGGTGTTCCGCCGTCCACAGGCAGTAGTACCCGAGCTCGTCCATGTGCTGGGCGACGTCGCGGGCGGTGTGGAAGGCCTCCACCAGGCGCTCGTTGGGATACCGGCGCTCGTCGGCGGGGGTGCCGTCGCGGCCCACGTTGTCCAGCTCGATCTGGCCGACGTACAGCACCGAGACCTTGGTGATCACCGGGCCCTCCAGCCACCGTCGACCACGAGGGCGTGGCCGTTGACGTAGGCCGCGTCGTCTCCGGCGAGGAAGCAGGCGGCGGCCGCGATCTCCTCGACCGTGCCGCGCCGGCCGGCCGGGGTGATGGCCCGCACCTGCTCGTCGCTCACCGCCACCCCCCGCCCGCTCATGTCGGGCACCCCCGGCCCCAGGATGGCCTGGGAGTGCTGGCGCAGGCCGGTCAGCACCGGGCCCGGGCAGATGGCGTTGACCGTGATGCCCCGCGCCCCGTAGGTGACGGCCATCTGGCGCGTCAGCCCCACCACGCCGTGCTTGGCCGCCACGTAGGCGGCGCCGCCGCCGGTGCCGTTGAGGCCGGCCACCGAGGCCATGTTGATGATGCGGCCGCGCCCGCGGGGCAGCATCTCCCGCAGCGCGCGCTTGCAGCCGAAGAACACCCCGGTGAGGTCGATGGCGATCACCCGCGCCCACACGGCGTCGTCGGTCTCGTCCACGTTGAAGTAGCCATCGAGGATGCCCGCGTTGTTGACCATGACGTCCAGCGGCCCCAGCGCCGCCACGGCGGCGGTGACCGCGCGGTCGACGTCGGCGGCCACGCTGGTGTCGGCCTGCTGGTGGGCGGCCCGGCCCCCCGCGGCCAGGATCGCCTCGGCCGTGGCCTTGGCGGCGGCCGGGTCCAGGTCCAGCGCCGCCACCGCCGCTCCCCGCGCCGCGAGCGCCACCGCGATGGCCCGCCCGAGGCCCGACCCGGCGCCCGTCACCACCGCCATCCGTCCCTCCAGGCTCATGCGTCCGTCTCCTTCCTCGGCGCGGTCAGATGGCCAGCGCGTAGCCGTCGCGCCGCGGGTCGGCGCCCGCCACGAAGGCGCCGGACTCCGGGTCGCGCGCGATCCCCTGGCCGCCGCCGACGATCCAGGACCAGTCCTCGATCACGTTGACCCGGTGGCCGCGCCCCTCGAGCCCCTCGCGGGTGGCGGCGGGAATGCGGCCCTCGGCGTCCACCAGCCGGTCCCGGTACACCCGCACGCGCGGGGCCTCGATGGCCTGCTGCACGTCCAGGCCGAACTCGAGCACGTTGAGCAGCATCTGGGGCTGGGTCTGCGGGATGCCGTAGGAGCCGGGCGTGCCGATGGACAGCCGGAACGCGCCGTCCCGGTACACCTGCACGGGCGACATCATGGTGCCCCCCTTGCGCCCCGGCCGGAGGCGGTTCGGGGACTCGGGGTGCCGGTCCATCCACTTGAGGATGTTGTTCAGCACCAGGCCCGTCCCCGGGACGGCGAAGCCCGAGCCGAAGGGCACCCCGAGCGTCTGGGTGACGGAGACGACGGTGCCCTCGGCGTCGGCGGTGGCGAAGTGCGTGGTCTGCTCGTGGGCGAACTGGGCCGGGTGCCCCTCGCCGATCTGGCCCGGCAGCTTCTCCGGGCTGTGGCGCTCCCCCTCGCTCACCGCCGCCCGGGCCGGATCGATGCGGGCGCGCTGGCGCTCGGCATAGGCCTTGGACAAAAGGCCGCGGATGGGCGTGTCGCCCCCGTAGGCGTAGGCCAGGCGGTCCGCCGAGCCCAGCTTGACGGCCTCGATCAGGTGGTGGAGGTAGTCCACCGAGTTGTGCCCCCAGGCGGCGAGGTCGCAGCCCTCCAGGATGTTGAGCGTCTCCAGCATCTGGAAGGCCGAGAAGGGCGGCGGCATGGAGGCCACCTCGTGGCCGCGGTAGTCGATGCTCACCGGCTCGCGCCACTCGGGCGCGAAGGCGGCGAGGTCGGCCTCGCTGAGCCAGCCGCCCGCCTCCCCCACCGCGCGGGCGATGGCCCGGGCGATGGGCCCGCGGTAGAAGGCCTCCGCCCCGCCCTCGACCACCTGGCGGAAGGTGGCGGCCAGCTCCTTGTAGACCATGACCTTGCCGGGGCGCGGGCCGCCGTCGGCGAGGTAGAGCCGCTGGGCCTCGGCCGAGCGGCCGAGGGTGGCCCGCGCCCCCTCGATGAAGGCCGCGCTCTTCCTCGTGAGGGGCACGCCCTGCTCGGCCGCCTCGATGGCCGGGCCCAGCACCCTCGCCCGGGGCATGGAGCCGAACCGCTCCAGCGCGGCGAGCCAGCCGCCGAGGTTGCCCGGCGTCGCGCAGGCGCGCGGCCCCCCGGCGAGGGCGTCCTCGCTCACGTCCTCGGCGTCGACGGCGCGGGGCGCACGGCCGACGAAGTCCAGGACGAGCCGCTCGCGGGTCCTGGGGCGGGAGATCAGCATGAGCCCGATCCCGCCCGCGCCGGACATGAACGGCTCCACGACGTTGAGCGTCGAGGCGACGGCCACCGCCGCGTCCACCGCGTTGCCGCCCTCGAGCAGCATCCGGATCCCGGCCATCGACGCCGTCGGATGCGCCGATGCCACCGCCCCCCGCAGCCCCATCACCGCTGGTCTCATGGTGTCCGGCGTTCCTTTCTCGCGATTCCGCCCGCCGCCATCGCCCCGCGGGCGGTGGCCCGATGGTAGGATGGAGCCTCGTTGGACGCAAGGCAACGGCCGTGACCGCCGACCTCGAGCGGGCGCTCGGGCGCGCCAAGTACATGTACGTGACGACCTACAGTCGCGCCGGGAAGCCGGGCACGGTGCCGACGTGGCTCTGGCCGCACGAGGGCTCCGTCTACTTCACCACCCAGCGCGCGAGCCTCAAGGCCCGCCGCATCCAGAACACCGGGCGCGTCACGGTCCACGTCGGCCGGCGCGACGGTCCCGCCTTCGAGGGGCGAGCGGAGTGGGTCCTGGACCGGCCCGACCTGGAGGCGGCGCTCCTGTCCGCCTACCACCGGAAGTACTGGCTGATGGTCCCCCTGTGGATGGGCCGGTACATCCGCAAAGGCCTCGCCCGGAAGACCAGCGTGCTGATCCGCATCACCCCGAGCGCAGGCGGAGGAGCGCCGTGAGCACGATCGTCGTCATCAGCGCCACGGGCACGGCCAGCATCACGGCCGGGCCGAGCGCGCTGGCCGCGGCCACCAGCGCGGCGCCGGCGACGTAGACGAGCCACGTCGACCCGAGCAGCGCCTCGCCGCTCCAGGCGAGAGGCGCGCTCGGGGCGGCGCCGGCGGGGGCGGCCGCCGCGCGCGCCCGGTCGACGACGCTAGAGGCCAGCGTGGTGAGGGTGCCCGTGATGTACGTCGTCGCGACCCCCGACACGTCCAGCCGGCGCGCCACCGCGCTCTGGATGCCCATGGCCAGGGCCGAGAGCACGATGAGGGCCGCGGCCGTCCCCGCCCGCGGCTCGGCCACGCCGCCCGCGAGCCAGAGCCCGGCGAACGCGCAGAGCAACGCCCACTCCACGGCGAGGGCGGCGGTGGCCCCGCGCGGCCACAGCTGACCCCGCCCGCCCCGGGCGGCGATCCCCGCGCCGAGCGCGACGCCCCCGACGAAGCCGACCATGGCCAGGCTCGACCGCACCACGGCCAGGCCCTCGGCCTGCCCCACCGCCAGCCCGAGCAGCACGGTGTTGCCCGTCATGTTCGCGGTGAACACGCGGCCGAGCCCCACGTAGCTCAAGGCGTCCACCGCGCCGGCGGTGCCGGCGAGCAGGAGGAGCAGGAGGTTGCGCACCCGGATGGCGGCGGCGACGGGTTCGGGCATGGGACCCTCCTCGCGGAGCCGATCGCGCGCGGCCCCAGGAGCGTCCGGCCCCGGGGCGCCGCGCGGTGGAAGCCAGACCGCGACGGCCTGACCCCTCTGGTATCATCACCGGCCATGGAGGCCCGGGTGTTCGACCTGCATGCCCTCAAGGCCTTCGCGCCCGCGCAGCGGGTGCGCACGATGCTGTTCAAGACCGACCAGCTCTGGTCCGAGATCGCCTGCTACGAGCCCGGCCAGTCCACCGTGATGCACCAGCATCCGCGCGAGGAGGAGGCCATCTTCGTGCTGGAGGGCACCGCCCACATGCGGATCGGGGGGGTGGAGCACGAGGTCCGGGCGGGCTCGGTGGTGCACTTCGGCCACGGCGTGCTCCACGACGTGCGCAACCTCGGCCCCGAGCGCTGCGTCATCATGTTCGTCAAGGTGAACCCGAAGGTGCTGCGGGGGGCCCCCGCCGCGGGAGGGGACGCCGCCCATGGGTAGCGTGGAGCGCTGCGACAAGACCCTGCCGCTCAACGAGATGATCTACTACGTGCGCCGGGACGCGGCGCTGCGGGCGCGCTGGCTGACCGACCTCGACGGCCTCGCCCGGCAGTTCGGCCTCGGCCCGGCGGAGCTCGAGGCCCTCAAGGACCAGGACGTCCGCCGCCTGCACGACCTCGGCGTCCACCAGTACTACGTGCCGCAGATCCTGCGCCTGTTCCACGGCGCCGCCGCCAACAGCAACGCCCACCCCGCGCTCCAGGCGTACCGGCGCGCCTATCCCGAGGAGTCGGCCCGGGCGCTCGCCCAGGCCGAGGACGGCGCGGGACGGGCGGCCGCCCCCGCGCCGGGGGCGCGGCCCGACGGCGGCTGACCATGGCGCGCGTCGTCGCCGCCATGGCCATGACGCACTCGCCGGGCCTCACCGGCTGGTTCGACCGCGCCCCCGTCGCCCAGCAGGCGGAGGCCCGCCGGGCCCTCGACGAGATGCGCCGGCGCCTCGCCGCCGCCCGCCCCGACGTCATCGTGGCGTTCAGCAACGACCACCTCCTGAACTGGCCCATCAACAACACGCCCGAGTACACGGTGGGGATCGGGGCCGAGCACGTGGGCCCGGCCGACTGGTACGACGAGTGGCTCGCCCTCGGCAAGTACCGGATCCCCGGCCACCCCGCCCTCGCCCGCCACCTGGTCACGGCGGGTGCCCGGCAGCGGCTGGCCTTCGCGTACCTGCGCGAGATGCAGTTCGACGACGGCTTCTCGGTGCCCATGCACTACCTGAACCCGGACGGCGCGATCCCGCTCGTCCCCGTGTCCATGAACTGCACGGTGCCGCCGATCCCGACCCCCGACCGCGCCTACCAGGTGGGGACGGCGCTGCGGGACCTGCTGCGGGCCTACCCCGAGGACCTGCGCGTGGCCGTCCTCGGCACCGGCGGGCTGTCCCACGAGCCCGGCGGCCCCCGCTACTTCTGGGTGGACGAGGCCTTCGACCGCTGGTTCCTGGGCCTGCTCGCGGGCGGCGATCACCGGACGCTGCTGGCGGAGTGCACGCTCGAGCGCATGGAGGAGGCCGGCTCCGGCGGCACCGCGGAGCTCCTGGCCTGGATCCTGGTCATGGCCTTCACACGGGGCCCCGCCGAGGTGCTGGCCTACATGCCCGCCGTGGCGTGGCGCTCCGGCACCGGCATGGTCGTCTGGAACGAGCTGGCGGCCTGACGCCGCCCGCCGCGGGCCCGCCGGACTCCGGCGGCGCCGGCCCCTGACCCGCTTCACCCGAGAGGAGCCCACGTCATGCTGGGAGACGTCGTCGAGCTGTCCGTCGTCGTGCGGGACCTGGAGGCGGCCATCGAGCGGTTCACGAAGGTCTTCGGCCTCTCCGTGCACCGCCGGGGGGAGTCCCCGGAGTTCGGCTTCAAGAACGCCATCCTGCCCACCGGCATCGGCCACATCGAGCTCCTCGAGCCCACCGACCCCCAGAAGCCCATCGGCCGGTTCCTGGCCCGCCACGGGGAGGGGGTCTACCTGGTCGGGTTCGAGTGCCAGGACATCCCGGGCGCCGTCAAGCGGCTGCGCGCCCAGTCGGTGCAGGTGGACGACCGCCGGCCCGAGGTGGCGTGGGTGCATCCGCGCGAGGCGCACGGGCTGTTCGTGGAGCTCCGGAAGCGCGAGCGGTACGGCTGATCCTCCGGCGCGCGGCCGGCGGCCACCGGCGCGTCGCGAGGGGGCGCGGGCTCGCTCAGCCCCGGGTGCCCAGGGCGTCGCTCACCGCGGTGGCGAGCGTCTTCACGTCGAAGGGCTTCTTGATGATGCCCTCGACGCCGCGGCTGGCGCTCGGATCCACCGCGTCGGCCCAGCCCGTGAGCAGGAGCACGGGCGTGTCCGGCCGCGACACCTTCACCGCCCGCGCCACCTCCCAGCCGTTGAGGTCGGGCATGCCGAGGTCCGTGATGACGAGGTCGTAGCGCACCGTCTGCAGGTGCATCAGCCCCTCGCGGCCGCGGCTGGCCGTCGTCACCGCGTGGCCCTGGGCGGCCAGGGCGTCGGAGACCAGCTCGCGGACGTCGTCGTCGTCGTCGATCACCAGGATGGAGCCGGCTCGCCGCGGCGGGGGCGGGGGCGCCTCCGGCCCCTCGCCGCCGCGGGTCGGGGCCGCCGGCAGCGAGAAGGTCACCCGGCTCCCCTTGCCCTCCTCGCTCTCCAGCGCGATCTCCCCGTGGTGCCGCTCGATGGTGCCGTAGGCCACGGCCAGGCCGAGCCCGGTGCGCTTCACGCCCTTGGTGGTGAAGAAGGGCTCGAAGACGCGCCGCTTGACGTCGTCCGGCATGCCCGTGCCCGTGTCGGTGACCGTGACCTTGACGCGCCCCGGCTCGGAGCCGGTGGCGATGGCGATGCGGCCGCCCATCGGCATGGCGTCGACGGCGTTGAGGATCAGGCTCGTCACCACCTCGCGGATCTCGGCCACGCGCCCGGAGACCTCCGGCACCACGCCGAGCTGGAGCTCGAGCTCGATGGGCGCCCCCCGGAGCTGCGCCTCGTCCTGCCAGCGCGAGCGCGTGAACTCCGTGGCCTCGCGCACGACGGCGTTGACGTCGAAGCGGGCCGGCTCGCCGGCCCCCGACGTCCGGCTGAACCCCTGGATCCGCCGCACCGTGTCGGCGGACTCCAGGGCCGCGCGCTCGATGCTGCGCAGGCTCTGGGCGGTGGCGGGGTCCTGGGCCTTCAGCAGGAGGAGCTGGGTGCGGCCCAGCACGACCGCCATGAGGTTGTTCAGGTGGTGGGCCGCGCCCGCCGCCAGCTCGCCCACCGCGCGCAGCGTGGCCCCGCGCACCAGCGTCTCCTGGGCGGCGCGCAGGTCGGCCAGCGTGCGCCGGAGGTCGCCCACCAGCCGCGCGTTCTCCATGGCGACGGCGGCGTGGCGGGCCAGGGCCGACAGCAGGCGGACCTCGCGCTCGCCCGGCCGGTGGGGCTCGTTCCAGTAGACGGACACGGCCCCCAGCGCGGCGTCGCGGCTGATCACGGGGGCGGCCAGGATGGCCCGGAACCCGTACTGCAGCATGTGGGTGCCGAGCGGCTGGCCGGAGGCCTCGTGCAGCTCCTCCCAGCCCGGCGGCGGGTCCCGGAGCACGTCCGCGCTCCACACCGGCTGCCGGCGGAGCACCGCCTGGCCCACCGCGCCCTGGCCGACGCGCAGGGTGAAGCCGGGCTCGATGCCGATGCCGCGGACGGCCCGGGCCCGCAGGGACCGGGTCCCCTGGTCCAGCTCGAAGACGACCGCGCGGTGGGCGCCGATCAGGCCTCCCGTGCTGTCGGCGATGGCCTCGAGGACGGACTGCAGGTCCAGCGTCGAGGTCAGAGTCTCGCCGACGGCGGCCAGCGCCTCCACCTCCGCCGCGCGCTGGCGCGCCTCGCCGTAGTGGCGCGCCGTCTTCACGGCCAGCGCCACCTGGGCGGCGATGGTCATGGCCAGGTCCACCTGCCCCGGCTCCCAGGTGAGGTCGGGGCGGGCGTCGTCCAGGCTCATGGTGCCCACGACCTCGTCGTGGGAGACCAGCGGCAGCACCAGCGAGGACGCGATGCCGAACGTCTCGTACCACCGCGCCGGGAGCAGGCCGCTCTCCCGCGTGGCGGTCACCGGCCGCCGGCCCCGCACCGCCTCGGCGTGAGCGGGGACCAGCTCCATCGGCTCGTCCCGGAGGGCCTTGAACTGCTCCCACATGGCGGCGTCCGAGTGGCCGTCGGCGTACTGGCCGATGACCGGCATCAGGTGGCCGTCCCGCCACAGGTAGATGGCGCAGCGCTCGGCCCCCACCGCGCTCGCCGTGCGCTCGGCCACCTCCCGGAGCATCGGGCCCGCGTCCAGCGGCGACGCGCAGCACCGCGCGATGTCCAGGAGGGCGGCCGTCTGCCGGGCCCGTCGCCGCTCCTCCTCGAAGGCGCGGGCGCGGCCGATGGCCAGCGTCGCCTGGCGGGCCAGTCCAACCGCCATGGCCTCGTGCCGGGCCGTGAACGGGACCGGGCGGCGGTTGAACGCCCACAGGAAGCCGATGACCTGGTCGGCCGCGTCGATGACCGGCACCACGATCAGGCTGACCACGCCCTCGGTCCGCGCCCAGGTCTCGATGGCCGGCGTGCGGTGGACCTTGGGGTCCTGGAGGTAGTCGTCGGAGCGAAGGGGCCGGCGCTCGACGAGCGCGACCCCGACCAGCCCCTCCCCGGGGCGCACGCGATAGCGCTGCGGGGACTGCAGCCGGTTCCCCGAGCCGGTCAGCACGGCCAGGGTCCCGCCCGGCTCGAGCAGGCAGCACACCGCGGCGTCGGAGTGCAAGAGGCCGCGGAGCTCGCGCACGATGGTCCCGAGCGCGGTCTCCAGGTCGGGCGAGGACAGCGTGTCGACGACCACGCGCCGGAACGCCTGGATCTCGTCCAGCCGCTCCAGCGCCTCCGCGTAGAGGGAGGCGTTGCGCACGGCCACGGCGGCGGGCGAGGCCAGGGCCTCGGCCAGCGCGACCTCGGCCGGGGTGAAGTCCCGCCGCTCGCGGCGCATGCAGGCCATGACGCCGACCACGTTGTCGTCGAGCAGGATGGGCACGCACAGGAAGTTCACGACCCCCTCGGCGGCCAGCCACTCCCGGTTGGCGGTGCGAGGGTCGGACAGGACCTCGGACAGGACGAGGGGCTGCCGGTGGGTGAAGACCCACCCCGCCAGCGACCGCTCGCGCGACAGCCGCTTCTCGCCGATGGTCTGGCGCGTGCCCGTCTCGGCCCTGAGGTGGAGGACGTCGCCGCCCTCGTCGAGGAGCCAGATGCGCACCAGGTGGACGTCGAGGCGGGTCCGGGCCACGTGCACGAGCCGGAGCAGCACCTCGTCGACGTCCAGGGTCGAGGTCAGGAGCCGCCCCGCCTCGGTCAGGGCGTCGTGCTCACGGGTCCGTTCCGCTTCTGTCGGCACTCAGGCTCCGTCGCCCATCACGGAGGGAATCGCCGGCGGGCCGCGGACCTGCGGCCGCCCTCTCGGCTCTCTTATAGCGCAAGAGCGCCGGACGCCGCCAGTTTGGCGGCCGGCCTCGCGCGCTTGACCCGGGCGGGGGCGCGGCGTAGCATCCAACCCGTACCGCGCGGGAGCTCGGGCGACCGGGCTGAGAGGGTGGCGGGTGCGCTGCCGACCGCTAGACACCTGACCTGGGTAATGCCAGCGTAGGGAGGTCCTCCATGAAGGTCCACGTCACCGGCTCCGACCCGTCCGTCCGGGTCCCCTTCCGCGAGGTCCGCCTCACCACGGGCGAGGCGATCCGCCTCTACGACACGAGCGGGCCCTACACCGACCCCGAGTTCACCCCCGACGTCAAGCAGGGCCTGCCGCCGCTCCGCCGGCCGTGGATCCTGGCCCGCGGGGATGTGGAGCCCGGGGCGGGCGGGCGCTGGGGGCTCCGTGCCCGCCCGGGGCGGCGCGTCACCCAGATGCACTACGCCCGGCGAGGCGAGATCACGCCCGAGATGGAGTTCGTCGCCCTGCGCGAGGCCATGGCGCCCGAGCTGGTCCGCGACGAGGTGGCCCGCGGGCGGGCCATCATCCCCGCCAACATCAACCACCCCGAGACCGAGCCCATGGCCATCGGGCGCCGGTTCCTGGTGAAGATCAACGCCAACATCGGCAACTCCGCCGTGGCCTCCTCCATCCAGGAGGAGGTGGACAAGATGACCTGGGCCACGCGCTGGGGCGCCGACACGGTCATGGACCTGTCCACCGGCAAGAACATCCACGAGACGCGGGAGTGGATCCTGCGCAACTCGCCGGTGCCGATCGGCACCGTGCCCATCTACCAGGCGCTCGAGAAGGTGGGCGGCAAGGCCGAGGAGCTGACGTGGGAGGTGTACCGGGACACGCTCATCGAGCAGGCCGAGCAGGGGGTGGACTACTTCACGATCCACGCCGGCGTGCTGCTGCGCTACGTCCCGCTCACCGCCGGCCGCGTGACCGGCATCGTGTCGCGGGGCGGCTCGATCATGGCCAAGTGGTGCCTGGCCCACCACCAGGAGAGCTTCCTCTACACCCGGTTCCACGAGATCTGCGAGATCCTCGCCGCCTACGACGTGGCCTTCTCCCTCGGGGACGGCCTGAGACCCGGCTGCCAGGCCGACGCCAACGACGCGGCGCAGTTCGCCGAGCTGGACACCCTCGGCGAGCTGACCCGGGTCGCCTGGGCGCACGACTGTCAGGTGATGATCGAGGGGCCGGGCCACGTGCCCATGCACCTGATCCGCGAGAACATGGACCGCCAGCTCCGCGTGTGCCACGAGGCGCCCTTCTATACCCTCGGCCCCCTGACCACCGACGTCGCGCCCGGCTACGACCACATCACCTCGGCCATCGGGGCGGCCATGATCGGCTGGTACGGCACCGCCATGCTCTGCTACGTGACGCCCAAGGAGCACCTCGGCCTGCCCAACCGGCAGGACGTCAAGGACGGGGTGATCGCCTACAAGATCGCCGCCCACGCCGCCGACATCTCCAAGGGGCATCCGCGGGCCCGGGAGTGGGACGACGCGCTCTCGCGCGCCCGCTTCGAGTTCCGGTGGGAGGACCAGTTCGAGCTCTCGCTCGACCCGGAGACGGCGCGCAAGTTCCACGACGAGACCCTGCCGGCGGCGGGGGCCAAGGTGGCCCACTTCTGCTCCATGTGCGGGCCGCACTTCTGCTCGATGAAGATCACCCAGGACGTGCGGGACTACGCCCGGCAGAAGGGGCTCGACGAGGGCGAGGCGCTGCGCCAGGGGCTCAGCGAGAAGGCGGCCGAGTTCCGCCAGGGCGGCGCGGAGATCTACGGCCCGCCGCGGTCGTGAGGCCGCGCCGTCCGGGATCGGCCGGCGGGCGGTGATGGCCGGCTTCGCCGACTACGAGCAGTTCGACGCCCTCGAGCTGGCCGACCTCGTCCGGCGGGGCAAGGTCAGCCCGCTCGTCCTGCTCGAGGCCGCCATCGAGCGCGTGGAGCGCCGCAACGCCGCCGTCAACGCGGTCACCATGAAGCTCTACGACCACGCCCGGCGGGCC
>Ga0187892_10001687_pt1 | contig 48858 bp, 43 predicted proteins | sample MA1701073metaG_FD_139345 | JGI IMG/M metagenome (GOLD analysis project Ga0187892, IMG submission 139345) | Bio-ooze microbial communities from a basaltic lava cave in the Kipuka Kanohina Cave System on the Island of Hawaii, USA - MA170107-3 metaG ...
CTCCTGCGCGACTTGCGCGATCTCCGTCCACGGCCGCTCGAGACTGATGTGCGGGGCCAGCTGTCCGGCCGCGACGAGATCGGCGAGGCGCCGGAGCCCCACCGAGGCGGGCTCGTTGCCGAGTTCGGTGAACAGATAGAAGCCGTAGAGGGTGGTGCGGCCCGTGAGGAAGAACTGCCGCACGTCGAACGTGACCTCCGCGCTGGCCGAGACACCCAGCGTGACACACAGCCCGCCGCGCTCGAGGGCGGCCAGCGCGGTACCGAGCGTGCGGCCGCCGACCGACTCGATCACGAGATCGTACCGGGGTGACGGCGGGATCTCTTCCCCGACGATCACCTCGTGAGCGCCGAGTTGCCGCAGCTCCGGCACCTGGTCGGCCCGGCGCGCGCTCGCCGTCACGTGAGCGCCGGCCAGCTGCCCGAGCTGGACCGCGAAGTCGCCGACGCCGCCGGTGGCTCCGGTCACGAGCACCCGCCGGCCGAGGAGCAGACCACCCTTGCCGAGCGCATAGAGCGCCGTGAGCCCGGCGACCGGGAGCGTCGCCGCCTGGATGAAGGTGATCTTGTCGGGCAGCTCGGCGAGCGCGTGTGTCGGCACCTGGACCCGCTCCGCCCACGCGCCCTCGGGCAGGAGCCCGACGACGCGCGCGCCGGCGCGCGGGCCGGAGCCATCGGCCGCAGCGCGCTCGACGTCACCGGCCAGGTCCCAGCCTGGGCGCCAGCCGGCGGGAGCCAGCCCGGCCCGCCTCACCTCGCCTCGATTCAGAGAGATCGCGCGCACACGCACGACGGCTTCGCCGCGATCCGGCACGGGCTCTCCGAGCGGACGGATGACGAGCCGGCCCGGCGCTTCGGGATCGACCACGACGGCACGGTTCGACGTCATCGCTCACCTCGCTGTTCGGACAGAGTATCGACGCCACGCCCCCCGGTCAATGCGCCGCATCACATCAAAGCGACGCCGTGCGCTCGGTAGCGTCTGCGAATGATCTTGTGCGAGTCGTCTGGCGACGCCCCCACCGTGGCCCAGCAGCAGGCGGATGCGCTCGGCCTGCTGGCGGAGACGGCGCTGCATCAGGGGCTCGATCCCGGCGCCCCGGGCGAGCGCTACCAGGTGGTGGACTCGAGCACGGCCGCGCGTCGGTGCCCGGCACGAGCGCACCGACCTCTTTCTTGCTCCAGCGCGGCCAGCCGACCTCCGCGGCGTTGGACCGCTCCCGCGTGGCCGGCACGACGCGGCCGTTGATGTGCAGCCGATCGGTATCGGTGTGGAAATGGAACTGCGTCTTCACCCACGCGCGGATGTCGGCCGGGACGTACTCGTCCCAGATCTCCGGCGGCTCCACCACGTGGCTGTCGCAATCGAACACCGGGAAGTCCTTGGTCGTCATGGCCTTCCTCCACGTCCACAGACTGGGCGAGAGCGTCGCCGGGTGGGCCTCATCCTGCCCCCTCTCCGGAATGACAGTCAAGCCGCGGCACGCCAGCTTTCGGCTCGTTCCCAATACGCGGTATCGTGGCTTCATGGCTGACGGGAGCCATGCGCGCTCGAGGCCCGGCGACGCGGCGCCGACCGTGGTCGACCCCGTCTGTGGGATGCACGTGGATCCCACTGAGGCGGCGGGCGGACGCGCCGAGCACGCCGGGGGAACGTACTGGTTCTGCAGCCCGCGCTGCCGCGAGCAGTTCGTGGCCGATCCCGAGCGGTACCTGTCGCGCGCGCCGACCACGTCCGCCGCACCCGCCGCCGACGACCGCATCTTCACGTGCCCGATGCACCCCGAGGTGAGGCAGAGGGGGCCCGGGTTCTGCCCGAAGTGCGGCATGGCGCTCGAGCCCGAGTCTCCGGCCGTGGGCGACGAGGCCGCCAGTGCCGAGCTCGTCGACATGACGCGCCGGCTCTGGATCAGCGCCGCGCTCACGGCGCCACTCCTGGTGCTGGCCATGGGCGACATGATGTGGCCGCGGCTCTTCGAGCGGCTGGGAACGATGCCCCGCCTGCGGGCCCAGCTCGCGCTGGCCGCGCCCGTGGTGCTCTGGGGCGGCTGGCCCTTCTTCGTGCGGGGCTGGCACTCCATCCGGAACCGCCACCTGAACATGTTCACGCTGATCGCGCTGGGGACCGGCGCCGCGTTCGGCTACAGCGTCCTCGCCGTGCTGGTCCCCGAGGCGGTCCCGCACGACATGCGTCACGGCGGCGCGCCTGCCGTCTACTTCGAGGCGGCGGCGGTGATCGTCACGCTCGTGCTCCTGGGCCAGGTGCTCGAGCTACGCGCACGCAGCGCCACGTCCGGCGCCATCCGCGCACTCCTCGGCCTGGCGCCAAAGACCGCGCGCCGCATCCGCGACGACGGCGTCGAGGCGGACGTGCCGATCGAGCACATCCGGCCCGGCGACCGCCTGCGGGTGCGCCCCGGCGAGCGCGTGCCGGTGGACGGCGTGGTCCTGGAAGGCCGGAGCGCCGTCGACGAGTCGATGATCACCGGCGAGCCGATCCCGGTCGAGAAGGTGCCGGGCCGCCGCATCACGGGCGGCACCATCAATACCACCGGCAGCTTCGTGATGCGCGCGGAGCGCGTTGGCGCGGACACGCTGCTCGCGCAGATCGTCCGGATGGTCGCCGAGGCGCAGCGCAGCCGCGCGCCCATCCAGCGCCTGGTCGACCAGGTCTCGTCCTGGTTCGTGCCGGCCGTCGTGGTGGTTGCCGTGCTGACCGCGCTCGGCTGGGGCCTCTACGGTCCGCAGCCGCGCCTGGCCTACGCCCTGGTGAACGCGGTGGCGGTGCTGATCATCGCCTGCCCGTGTGCGCTCGGTCTGGCCACGCCCATGTCGATCATGGTCGGCACCGGGCGGGGCGCCCAGGCCGGCGTGCTGATCAAGAACGCCGAGGCGCTGGAGGCGATGGAGAAGGTCGACACGGTGGTCGTGGACAAGACCGGCACGCTCACCGAGGGCAAGCCGCGCCTGGTCACGGTGGCCGCGATGCCGGGCTTCGAGGCGTCCGAGGTGCTGGCGCTGGCTGCCGGACTCGAGGCGGCCAGCGAGCATCCGCTGGCCGCGGCCGTGCTCGCCGGCGCCGCCGAGCGCGGGATCACTCCCGCGCGGGTCGAGAGCTTCCAGTCGGTCACCGGCCAGGGCGTGGTCGGCGTGGCGGCCGGCCGGCGAGTAGCGCTCGGCAACCTGCGGCTGCTCGGCGGCGGCGGTGTCGACGCGGCGTCGGTGACAGAGCGCGTCGAGGCGCTGCGGCGCGACGGCCAGACCGTCGTGTACCTGGCCGTCGACGGGAGGCTGGCCGGGCTGCTCGGCGTGGCGGATCCCATCAAGCCGGACGCCTTCGAGGCGATCCAGCAGCTTCACGCGCAGGGGCTGCGCGTGTTGATGCTCACCGGCGACAGCCGAACCACGGCCGAGGCGGTCGCGCGCAAGCTCGGCCTCGACGACGTCATCGCCGAGGTCCTGCCGGCCGAGAAGGCGGAGGCGATCAAGCGCCTGCAGGGGGAGGGCCGCGTCGTCGCGATGGCCGGCGATGGCGTGAACGACGCGCCCGCGCTGGCGCAGGCGCACGTCGGCATCGCGATGGGCAGCGGCACCGACGTGGCGATAGAGAGCGCCGACATCACGCTGGTCAAGGGCGATCTCCGCGGCCTCGTGCGCGCCCGCCGTCTCTCCGCCGCCACGATGCGCAACATCCGCCAGAACCTGGTCTGGGCCTTCGTCTACAACGCGCTCGGCGTGCCGATCGCCGCCGGCGTGCTCTACCCGGTGCTTCGCCTGCTGCTCTCGCCGATGATCGCCAGCGCCGCGATGAGCCTGAGCTCGGTGTCGGTCATCGCCAACTCGCTCCGGCTCCGCCGGGTCGCGTTGTGAGGGAGGGCCGCGGAAGAGCATCCGCGATCAGATAGTCCATGCGTGCTGATCGCGATCACCATGCCTTCATGATGGTCGCCACGGCTGCGACCATCACCAGAGCGACGATCACCAGCTTGAGCCCACGCTCCGGCATGACCATCGTCACGCGGGACCCGAGTTGGGCGCCGACGAGCGAGCCGAGCAGCAAGAAGGCGAGGAGCCGCCAGTTCACCCCGCCCGCGAAGTAATGGGTCACCCCCGCCGGGATGACCATGATCAGTCCGATCACCAGGTTGGAGCCGACGATGTTCCTGGCGGGCATGCGCAAGAGCAGGAGCATGGAGGTCACCACGAGGCTTCCGCTTCCGACCGAAGTCAGACCGAGCAGCACCCCGATCACCTGTTGGATGCCGACGATGACCAGGATCCCGGTTGGGCCGAGCCTGTCCGGCGACAGCGGCCGCTCTCTGGCGACGGCGCTGCGGAGCGCCGTCTCCAGCAGCAGCAGGGCCGCGACGAGGAACAGCGCCCCGCCCATGACGAACGGGAAGAGGCGACGGGTCTCTTCTCTGGCCAGGTAGATCATGCGCGAGCCGAGGATGGCGGCGGGGATCCCGCTCAACCCGTAGAGGAGCGTGACATTCCAAACCACGGTCCCCTGCCGGATATGCTGGAGGGCGCCGACGATCTTGGTGAACACCGAGTAGACGAGCGAGAGGGCGACCGTCTCGCCGTAGGGCCGGCCGAGGAGCACGTACAGCGCCGGCGCCATGAGCGCGCCACCGCCGACTCCCGTGAGACCGAGCAGGAAGCCGAGCCCGAATCCCAGGGGGACCGCGATCAGGTAGTCCAGATCGCGCTACCGGACGCTCGAGTAGTACGCGGCGAGGTCGGTGAAGGTGTCGTCGGGGATCGTGGTCATGATCGCCTTCATGGCCTTGAGCGCCGCGTCGCCGGGGTTGCGCTTGTCCTGCTTGAACAGGAGCATCTGTTCCTTCAGAAAGCCTGGCGGCTGGCCGGCCAGGCTCGGGATCAGCTGCGCGGGATTGCCCTTGCCCTCCGCTCCGTGGCAGGCCGCGCACTGGACCGAGGCCGCCTTGCCGCGCTGGACCGCCGCGGCCGGCGGCTTGATCGGGGTCGGCTCCATCTTCTGGGCCGCGAAGTACCGCGCCGCCTCGTCGACCCCGAGCTGGAGGATCTGCTTGGAATACGGCTCCATCTCCGGCGACAGGCGCTTGCCCGCCGCATAGGCCTCGACCTGTTTCTTGAAATAGGCCGGATCCGTCCCGGCGATGATCGGCATCGAGTCGGATCGGCTGTTCCCGGCGGCTCCGTGGCAGGCGCTGCAGTTGAGCTGCTTGATGAACCCCGGCTCGTCGAGCGGGCCGGCCCCGCCCCTGCCGGCCAGCATCAGGATCACGGTCAGCACCGTCGCGGCGCCCCAGAGCGATCTCGTGGTCAGCATTGCGCGCCTCCTTGTCGTGCGCCCGAACTCGGCCGCGTCAGGCCAGCACATCGTTCCAGATGCTCTGGGCCCAGCCGAGCGAGCGCTGCGCGACCCACGTGCTCTGGGCGGGAGTCAGCTTCTGCTCGATCTGGACGACCTTGCCGTTCTCGATCCGATACGCGTTCACCACCGCGATCGCCTCGCGATCGCTCACCCAGCTGTAGCAGGTGTTGCCGGGCGGCAGCGGCGGCACGGGCTTGCCGTTGAGCAGGTTGACGATCGCGGTCGCGCAGATCTTGCCCATCGCGTTGGCGACGTTGCCGGACTTGGGCACCGGCAGCCCGATGGTCGCGTCGCCGATCACGTGGACGTTCTTGTGCTTCACCGACTCGTAGGTCACGTGGTCGACCTCGCACCAGCGCGTGTCGGCGCCCACCAGGCCGGCCTCGACCGCGATGCTGCCCGCGCGCTGCGGCGGGATCAGGTTGAGCACGTCGTACTTGACGCGATCGAACTCGGTGCGCACCTCGCGCGCTCCCGGATCGACCGCCGTGACCTTGCTGGTGGCGCGATACTCGATGTTCGGATACGCCTTCCAGGCCTCGCGGAACAGCGCCGCCTTGGAGACGATGTTCGGGTTGGCATCGAGGACGATGACCTTGGCCTTCGGCTTGTTGGTCTTCAGGTACCAGGCCACCTGCGAGATCCGCTCGTACGGCCCCGGCGGGCACCGGTACGCCACCGGCGGGACGGTCAGCACGAACACGCCGCCATCGGCCATGGACTGGATCTGCTTCGCGAGCTCGATCGTCTGCGGGCCCGCCTTCCAGGCGTGGAGGATCCGGTCCTTGTTCTGGGCGAGCCCTTCGACCTGCTCCCACTGGAAGTCGACGCCCGGCGAGACCACGAGGCGGTCGTACTCGAGGTAGCCTTCGCCCACGCGCACCCGCCGGCGGTCGGGCTCGATCGCGCTCGCCGTCTCGTGCAGCACCTTCACGCCTCGGTTGCGCAGACCGGTGTACTTGAAGGTGAGGCTGTCCAGCGTCCGCACGCCGCTCAGCACCAGGTTGCTGAACGGACACGAGATGAACTCCCGGCTGGGCTCCAGGAGGACGACCTCGATGCTCGGCTCTTCCAGGCGGACGTACTTGGCGGCGGTGGCGCCGCCCCAGCCGCCCCCGACCACGACCACTCGACGGGTCGACTTGGGCATGAAGTCGCCCTTCGTCGTCATCGTGGCGCAGCCCGCCGAGCCCATCACGACCGAGCCGCCCAACAGTCCGAGCGCGGCCGAGCCGCCCGAGGTCCTCAGGAATTCTCTCCGCGTGAGTCGACTCATGGCCTTCCTCCTTTACCCGAGACCACCTACGAGCTCCATTGCCATTACCACACTGCCGTAGGCATTTACCAGAGACCAGATCATGGTGAGCTTCCGGGTCCGCGCGTCCGAGCTCGCCAGCAGATCGGTTCGGCTCCCTCGCCCCCGGAGGGGGAAGCGCTGCTCATCCGGCGGCGGAGCCGATGGCGCGCCTGATCTGCTCGAGGACTCGGCCCGGGTCGCCCTCGAGATGGAGCGGCGCCGGCAAGTCCGGCGGCGCGCACTTGAGGCCGCAGCCGGTGAGCACCATCACGATGCGAGCCGCGGGATCGAGATCGCCCAGCTCCTTGAGCTGGACGAGGGCGGCGAGCGCCGCCGCGGCCTCGGGCGCCGTCCAGATGCCCTCGGTGCGCGCGAGCAAGAGCTGCGCGGCCACGATCTCGCGCTCGCTGACGGCGCGCCCGTGCCCACCCGTCTCACGCAGGATGCGGAGCATCTGCCGGCCCGCGAACGGCCCCGGCACGCGCAGGCCGGCGGCGCTCGTCACGGGATTCTCCCAGGGCGTGGTGGTCTCCGCGCCCTCCTGCCACGCCTTGACGACGGGCGCGCAGCCCTCCGCCTGCACGGCGATGAAGCGCGGCTGCGCGGCCTTGATCCAGCCCATCGCGGCGAGCTCGTCGTATGCCTTCCAGATGCCGACGAGCCCGGTGCCGCCGCCGGTCGGATAGAGCAGCACCTCCGGTGCCGCCCAGTCCAGCTGCTCGGCCAGCTCGAGGCCCATCGTCTTCTTGCCCTCGAGCCGGTACGGCTCCTTGAGCGTCGCGAGATCGAACCAGCCGAGGTCCGGGGCCACCCCGGCGATCAGCTTGCCCGCGGTCGCGATGGACCCCTCGACCGTGAACACGTGCGCGCCGGCGAGGATGGCCTCCGCGATCGCCGCCTCGGGCGTCCCGCGAGGGACCACCACCGCGACCGGCACACCGGCGCGCGCGCCGTACACCGCGGCCGCCCCGCCGGCATTCCCGGCGGAGGGGATCATGAGCCCCTTGACGCCGAGCGTCCGCGCCTTCGTCACCGCCATGCCGAGGCCGCGCGCCTTGAACGAGCCGGTGGGATTCTGGCCCTCGTCCTTCGCCCAGAGATGACGCAGCCCGAGGTGTGCGGCCAGCCGCGGCAGCGGCAGGAACGGTGTGCCCCCTTCGCCGAGCGTGACCGGCTCCTCGCCGTCGTCCAGCGGCACGAGCTCGCGGAACCGGTACATGCCGGGCGGCCGCTGACGAAGCGCGTCCTTCGTGACGGCGGCGGCCACGCGTGGCAGGTCGTAGCGGACCGCGAGCATCTGCCCGCACTGCACGCACACGGTGAGCAGTCGCCCCACCTGGTGGCGGTGGCCGCAGACCGTGCACTCGATGCGCGTCACGAAGGACATGTCATTGCTCCACGGCGAACAGTCGCCACTGCCCGGGCACGCCCCTGAGTCCTGCCCCGCGCCGCGGGCCACGAACCGGATCCCGAGCCGGCGACGAGGTCCTTCACCGTGCTCGAGACCAGCACCTCTCCGACACCGGCCTGGGTCGCGACACGGGCGCCGAAAGAGCGACGTCTCCCGCGGCTCAGTGCTTCTCGGCCTTCTCCTTGTCGGCCTTGGCGGCGGCGACGACCTTGTCGGCGAGCTGGGCGGGCACTTCCTCGTAGTGCGAGAACTCCATCGAGTAGCCGCCGCGGCCGCCGGTCATCGAGCGCAAGCTGGATTCGTACGTCAGCATCTCGGCCATCGGCGCCTGGGCCTTCACGGTGACCACCTCGCCCTCGGGCTCCATGCCCACCACGCGGCCGCGCCGGCCGTTGAGATCGCCGATCACATCCCCCGCGTTCTCGGACGGGGCCACCACCTCCACGTTCATGATCGGCTCGAGCAGGATGGGCCGCGCCTCCATGAAGCCCTTCTGCAGGCCCATCGACGCCGCGATCTGGAAGGCCATGTCGGAGGAGTCCACGTCGTGATAGGAGCCATCGTACAGCGTGACCTTGAGGTCGACCACCGGATAGCCGGCGAAGATGCCGCGCTTCATGCAGTCGCGGACGCCCTTCTCGACCGAGGGGATGTAGTTGCGGGGCACGGAGCCGCCGAAGATATCGTCCACGAACTCGAACCCCCCGCCGCGCGCGAGCGGCTCCACCTTCAGCCACACGTCGCCGTACTGGCCGCGCCCGCCGGTCTGCTTCTTGTACTTGCCCTGGACCTCCGAGCGTCCCTTGACGGTCTCCTTGTACGGGATACGCGGCGGCAGCAGCGTCACGTCGACGTTGTACTTGCGCTTCATGCGCTCGACGACGACCTCGACATGGAGCTGGCCGATACCGGAGACGAGCAGTTGCTTGGTCTCCTGGTCATAGTGATGGTGGAGCGTCGGGTCCTCCTCGGCCATGCGCTGGAGCGCCGTCGAGATCTTGTCCTCGTCACCGCGGCTCTTCGGCTGGATGGCGAACGAGATCGCTGGTTCCGGGAATGTGATGCGGGGCAGGACCACGGCAGTGGCCTCCTCGCACAGCGTGTCGCCCGTGAGCGTGTCCTTGAGTTTGGCGACGACACCGATCTCGCCCGGCCCGAGCGCCTCGATCGGTTTCTGCGTCTTGCCGAGCATCCAGCCCAGGTGCCCGACACGCTCGCGCGCCTCGCGGGTGGCGTTGTAGAGCTGGCTGTCCGCCTTCATGGTCCCCGAGTAGACGCGGAACAGCGAGAGCTTGCCGACGTGCGGGTCCGAGATGGTCTTGAACACGAGCGCCGAAAGCGGCGCCTTCGGATCGGCGGCGCGCTTGGCCGCGGCGTTGGTCCGCGGGTCTACTCCCTCGACCTCGCCCTGATCGACGGGCGACGGGAACTCCTTGATGATCAGGTCGAGCAGCGGCTGGATACCGATGCTCCGCGTGGCCGAGGCCGCCAGTACCGGCACCAGCGTGCCCTCGAGCACCGCCTTGCGCAGCGCCGTGAGCATCTCCTCCTCACCGATCGAGCCCTCTTCGAGATACTTGGTCAGGAGATCGTCATCGGTCTCCGCCGCGGCCTCGGCAAGCTTGTCCCGGTACGACTTGGCCGTCTCCATCACGTCGCCCGGAATGTCGCTCTCCTTGACCTTGCCGTCGGCCATGATCAGCGCCTTCATCGAGATGAGATCCACGACACCGCTGAAACCGGCCTCGCTCCCGATCGGCACCTGGAACGGCGCCAGCCGCCCCTTGAGCCGCTTCTGCAGCGATTCGAGCGTGCGGAAGAAATCGGCGCGCTCCCGATCGAGGCGGTTGATCACGACCACGCGCGGCAACCCGTACTCGATCGCGAACTTCCACACCTTCTCGGTCTGGACCTGCACGCCGGCCACGGCGTCCACCACGACCACCGCGCCGCTGACGACGCGCAGCCCCGCGCGGGCGTCCGCCACGAAGTCGCCGTACCCGGGTGTGTCGACGAGGTTGAGACGGTAGCCCTTGTAGTCGCAGAAGGCGACGGCGGTGTTGAGCGAGATCTTCCGCTTCACCTCATCGGGATCGAAGTCCGTCGTCGTGGTACCGTCGTCGACCTTGCCGAGGCGAGTCGTCACGCCGGTGGCGAACAGGATCGCCTCGACGAGCGACGTCTTGCCGACCCCGCCATGGCCCACGAACCCGATATTGCGTATCTTGGCGATGTCCAGCGCCATGCCTGCCTCCCTTGGTCCGGCCAGCAGCGGAATGGATTACGAAGCAGGAAGAAGGACGATGTGGGCGGAATGCTACCACACGACCCACGGACGCTTCCAGCGCTACAGATACAGAACGTGGCCGGCGAGGGGCTATCCGACTATTCGGCGGCGCGCGGCGCTCGGGGCTACGGATTCGAGGTTCCACTTCGAGCGCCGGCTTCGAGACGGTGAAGAAATCGGCTCATCATGCTCGACGAAGCTGGCGTGAGATAAGGCGGCGTTCGAGCGCCGGCTTTGCCGGCGCAACCGATTCCTTGGGTATGGGAGGGGGCCACCGAGGTCCCCTCCCAGGATCGCGCGCCGGCTTCGCCGGCGCAACCCTGCTCTGGGGGAGGCCTCGGAGGGGGCCGTCGAGGCGCCTCCGATCAGGCGACCCGGCGGACCTACGGCCGGACGACCTTGTTGGCGAGGACCCCGACCGTCTCGACCTCGGCCTCGAGACGGTCCCCGGCTTTCAGGAAGTTGCCGGTGGCGGCCCCGACACCGTCGGGGGTGCCGGTGGCGATGATGTCGCCGGGGAGGAGCGTCATGGCCTGCGAGAGGACCTCGATGCACTGAGCGACCGGAAAGATCATCTTGGAGGTGTGGCTCTGCTGCCGGGTCTGCCCGTTCACGCGCAGCGTGATCGCGAGCGCCTGCGGATCCGGGATCTCGTCGGCCGTGACCAGCACCGGGCCCATCGGACAGAAGGTGTCGAGCGCCTTCCCCTTGAACCACTGCGTGTGCCGCTTCTGCAGGTCGCGGGCCGTCACGTCGTTGATCACGGTGTAACCGAACACGTGGCGAAGCGCGTCGGCCCGGGCGATGTCCCGGGCCCGGGTGCCGATCACCACCGCCAGCTCCACCTCGTAGTCCAGCTCCTTGGTGATCGCGTGGTGGACGACGTCGTCGCCGGGACCGACCACGGCGGTGTTGGGCTTGGTGAAGTAGACGGGGTGCTCGGGCACGGCGGCGCCGCGCTCCGCCGCATGATCGGCGTAGTTGCGGCCGAGGCAGAACACATTGCGACCCGGATCGGGAATCGGGGCCAGGAGCCGCACGCGGCGGAGCGGATACGCGAGCTTGCGCTGAGCCAGCTCCTCGATCGCTTGCTGATCGACGAGCCCCTGGCCGTGCTCCCAGGCCTCGCGCGCGAGCGTGAGCGCGGTCTGCCCGCCGCGGATGAGCTCCAGCATGCCCTGCGGAAAGCCCCCGCGGCCTCGGCGGATGACCCCGCGCTGGGCGGCCAGATCCTTCGCGAGCCCGCCCAGGTCCAGGACGCTCTCGTGCCAGACTGCGCCCAGCTTGGCTTGCCCGCGCCCGCGACGAAACGTGACCAGCTGCACGGCTTTCCGCTCCCGCCTAGAGCTCGACAGCGGCGGTGCCGCTGCGGGCGGACTGCGTGTTGCCGACTCCGCGGGCGATCTCCTCGAGCTCGCGCGGCAGGCCGAAGCGCACGTCCTCCTCCACGACGTGCACCTCGCGCACCTCGGCGAATCGCTTCCGGCGCAGCTCTTCCACGACCTCCGACACCAGGAACTCCGGCGTCGAGGCCCCGGCCGTGACGCCCACGCGCGTGGCTCCCTGCATCCACTCGGGATGGATGTCGTGCTTGTCGTTGATCAGGTACGAGGGCGTGCCCATGACGCGCGACACTTCCACCAGGCGGTTGGCGTTGGAGCTGTTGGCCGCGCCGATCACCAGCAGCACGTCCACTTCCCCGGCCACCGTCTTGACCGCGGCCTGCCGGTTCTGCGTCGCATAGCAGATGTCGTCCTTGGCGGGCCCGACGATCTTGGGGAATTTGCGCCGGAGCGCCTCGATGCAGTCGCGCGTGTCGTCCACGGACAGCGTCGTCTGTGTCAGATACGCCACCTTGCTCGGGTCGGGGACGATCAAGCGTTCGACGTCATCCGGATGGGCGATGAGAAACATCCGCTCCGGCGCCTCACCCATGGTGCCGACCACCTCGTCGTGATCGGCGTGCCCCACCAGGATGATCGAGTAGCCCTCCCGGGCGTAGCGGACGGCCTCCAGGTGCACCTTGGTGACGAGCGGGCAGGTGGCGTCGATCACGCGAAGCCCCCGCCGCTGCGATTCCTCGCGCACCGCGGGCGACACCCCGTGCGCGCTGAAGATGACGGTCGCGTTGTCGGGCACCTCGGAGAGCTCGTCCACGAAGTGCGCGCCCTTGGCCCGGAGCGCCTCGACCACGTGCCGGTTGTGGACGATCTCCTTGCGCACGTAGACGGGATGCGGACAGACCTGCAAGGCCAGCTCGACGATGTCGATCGCGCGGTCGACGCCGGCGCAGAACCCGCGCGGTCCGGCGAGGACGATCTCCTGTACGGGTGTCGTCGTCATGTTTTCGACGAGTATAACAGGCGACGCCGGGAGGCTCAAACGTCCCGCTAGCTAGTGGAAGAAGAGGTTGACGCCCAGGACCCCGGTGTGCGAGTTGAAGCCGCGGTTCGGAGTCGACGTCTTCCCGTTCGAGACGTGTTGCAAGCGATACCCGGCATTCAGCGAGACACCCGGCGCCACGAATAGCGAGAGCCCCGCTCCCGCCTCGAGCACGAAGGTGAAGTTCGAGTTGATCTCCATGACCCGCAGGTTCGTGCCGCCCGCTCCCGCGATCACTTCGATGTATGGCACGAGCGGCCCGATGCCGATCAGGTGGTAGCGCAGGGCCAGCTTCAGGCCCTGGGCCGTCGCGCGTCTCGGCGACAGGTAGAACTGGAACCAGCCCTCGAGGCCGGGCTCGAGCGCGCTCCGGTACCAGCCGGACCCGAAGGGCTCGAACGGGAGATACGAGAGACGCGGCGTGAAGTTCACGAACGAGATGTCGGAGATCGTCAGATGATTTTCGATGTTGTTCTGGACGCCGCCGCCGACCTGGATTCCGAAGACCGTGGTGCCCTTGGCGAACTCCGCTTCGAGGTCGACCGCCTCGGTGGCGACGGGCGCGGCGGTGTGCAGCAGCAGGAGCACACCCGCGACCGCCCAGCCGGACCAACGCGTCGCCGTCCTCCTGCGGCCCGGCTGGATCGGAGGAGGCTTCATCTCAGCGCTCGAGGATAGCACGACCGCGCATCAGCGCGTGCCGGCCGAGGCCAGACCGTCGCCCCAGCGGGCGCGTAGCCAGCAGGAGAAGGCGATGGCCAGCCGCCGGTACATCGGGAGCGTGATGCGGCCGTCGAACACCCGGAAGCCTCGCGCTTCGATCGCATGCAGCAGCGCCAGGTACGTGCGCCCCATGATCTCGGCGGCGAACAGGCGACGACGGTCGATCGCGGGCAGGGCCGCCCCGGCCGCCTGGTAGTACTCGCGGGCGCGGGCGGCCTGCCAGCGCATGAGCTCCACGAATGCGGGCGTGTAGCGGGCTCCGGCCAGGTCCTCGGCGCTCACGCCGAACCGGCGCAGGTCCTCCTGCGGCAGATACACGCGGCCGATCCGCGCGTCCGGCTGCACGTCCCGCAGGATGTTCGTGAGCTGCAGCGCCACCCCGAGGTTGACCGCGTACTCGCGCGCGCGGGGATCGCTGTAGCCGAAGATCTCGATGCAGCAGAGGCCCACGGCGGAGGCCACGCGGTAGCAGTACGGGTACAGCTCGGCGAAGGTCTCGTACGTCGCGTGCTCGAGATCCATCTCGACGCCGTTGATGATTTCCTGCAGGGCCCCGCGCGGGATCGGGAAGACGCGCACCGCCTGCTGGAGGCGCTGGGCCACGGGGTGTTCGGGCGTGCCCGCGTACACACGCGCGATCTCCTCGCGCCAGCGGGCGAGTTCGCGGCGCTGCCCGTCCCGATCACGCCCGAGGTCGACGACGTCGTCCACGATCCGGCAGAACGCGTACACGGCGAAGATCGCCTCGCGCTGCGGCCGCGGCAGGCACAGGAACGCGTAGAAGAAGTTCGAGCGGCTCTGGCGGGTGATCCGGGAGACGAGCTGCCCGGCGTTCACGCCGCGGGCTGTCTCCGGCGCGCACGCGTGGCGTAGCCGCACTCGACGAACCAGTCCACGGCTTCGCGGAGCGCGTCGTCGACCGGCGTCTGCGGTAGCCCGAGCTCCCGCACGGCCTTGGCCGCGCTGAAGTACATCCGCTTGCGCGCCATCCGCACGGCCGTCAGCGGCACCTGCGGCGCGCGCCCGGTGACCCGCGCCAGCCCTTCCATGCCGGCCGCGGCCAGCCAGGCCACCGCGTACGGGACGCGGAAGCGCGGAGCCGGGATCCCGGTGAGCTTCGACAGCAGGGCGAAGATCTCGGCGAGCGACAGATTCTGGTGGCCCAGGATGTACCGCTCGCCGATCCGCCCGCGGTCGGCGGCGAGGATGTGGCCGCGGGTCACGTCGCGCACGTGGATCAGGTTCAGGCCGGTGTCGAGCGATCCCACCATCCGGCCGTTGAGGAAGTCGACGATCATCTGGCCCGTCGGCGTCGGTTTCACGTCGTACGGCCCGACCGGCGCCGAGGGATTCACGATCACGACGGGCGCGCCGCGTGCCGCGAACTCGTCGGCCACGCGCTCGGCCAGGAACTTCGAGGCCTTGTAGGCCCCGACCATGTCGGCCAGGGACACGGGCGTCTGCTCGTCGCCCGGGGTGCCGTCCTTCGGAATACCGATGGCGCCCACGGTGGAGGTGTAGACGATGCGCTCGACGCCGGCCTCGGCGGCCGCCTCGAGCACGTGGCGCGTCCCGTCCACGTTGCAGCGGAACAGCACGCGCGGATCGGGCGCCCAGAGTCGATAGTCGGCGGCCACGTGGTACACGCGCTTGGCGCCGGCCACCGCGGCGCGAATGGAGGCGGCGTCGAGCAGGTCGCCTTCGACGAGCTCGACGGTACAGCCTTCCAGAGCGCGGCGCACCGCGCCCTGCCGGGCGAGCACCGCGACGGTGTGTCCGTCGGCGAGCAGCTCCCGGACCAGGTTCGCGCCGACGAAGCCGGTGCCGCCCGTGACCAGGACGTCCATGAGAGTCTAGGCGGCGAGCGTGCCGAGCACGCGGCCGACCGCGTGCAGCGCGGTCGCCGTGGCCCGCCCGAGCGCGATGGCGCGAGGCACCACGCTCGGGCGCGTCACCCCGAAGGCCAGGGCCCGGCCGAGATCGAGGCGGCCGTCGCTGGTCAGCAGCCCGGGCAGCTCGCGCGGCAAGGTCTCATCCGCGACGTCGGACACGCCGCGTACCACCAGGCAGGGACAGCCGGCAGCGGCGGCCCAGCTCAGGATGAACACGGATTCCATGTCGGCCGCCACCGCGCCGGTCCGGGCGAACAGCTCGGCCTTGTCCTCGGGCGTGCTCACGATGTCCTCGACGGTGACCAGCGGGCCGGTGGAGGCGGCGTGATCGCGCGCCGCGCGATGCGGATCGGGCGTGACGTTGTGGAGCTCGCCCGACGGACCGAGCACGCTGCCCGGCAGGATCACATCGCCCGCGCGAAGCATCGGGTCCAGCCCCGCGCACACGCCGGCCGAGACGACCAGGGGTCGCTCGAGTCCCTGCCGGAGCCGCGCGCCCCGCTCGGTGAGGAGGAGCGCGCCGAGCCCGATGGTCGCCACCCGGACGGCGCCGCGGCCATAGACGACCCCGGATGCGGACGACAGCGCGGCGAGCTCCAGGTGACGGGCAAGCGCGCGGGCCTCGAGGTCAACCGCCGTGAGGATCAGGATCCCGCTCACTCGGCTGCGCTCCGGATCCCTGGGCCTTCTCCCGCTCCTTGCGCTCCAGCCAGGCCTTCCAGGAGTTGCCGGCTGCGGTGTCCTTGCCCGTGAACTTGATCGTGGCGATGGCGGAATACGGCAACGCGAACGGACCGTCCCCCTTCTCGTCGAAGAACTGGATGAACGGCTCCGGCCCGAGCGCGTTGCGATTGAAGATGTAGCCGACCACCTCGGTCCCGTCCGTCTTCACGATGGTGGTGTTGCCGCGGTAGTCGAACGCGAAGTCGATCACCTCGGCGAGCGTGAGATACTCCCCGGTTTGCGGGGTCCACCCTTCCAGGGTCATTGCCGGGGACGGCGGGACTACAGACGGCCGGTCAGGGTGACCGCCACCGTCTCGGTGAAGCCCTTGAGCGAACTGAAGGTGTGGTTCACGGCGGACGCCTCGTACCCGCAGTGCACCATGCAGTCCTGGCACTTCTCGTTGCCGCTCTTGCGTCCGTACTGCTCCCAGGGCGTCGTCTCCATCAGCTCCTCGAAGCTCGAGGCATAGCCCTCCTGCAACAGATAGCAGGGCCGCTGCCAGCCGAACATGTTGAACGTGGGGTTGCCCCACGGCGTGCACTCAAACTCGTGCTTGCCCATGAGGAACCGCAGGAACAGCGGCGACTGGTTGAACCGCCAGCGCCGCTTCGGCCGCTCGAGGATGCGGGCGAAGAGCTCGTTCGTGCGGCCGCGCCGCAAGAAATGCTGCTGGTCGGGGGCCTTCGAGTAGCTGTACCCCGGCGACAGCATCATGCCTTCCACGCCGAGGTTCATCATCTCGTCGAAGAACTCGCGCACCCGGAGCGGCGAGGCCCCGTCGAACAGGGTCGTATTGGTCGTGACCCGGAATCCGCGCTGAAGCGCCGCCTTGATCCCCTCCACCGCCTGATCGTACACGCCGTCGCGGCAGACGGCCTCGTCGTGCTCCTCGCGCAGGCCGTCCATGTGCACGCTGAACGACAGGTACTTCGAGGGCGTGAACAGATCGAGCTTTTCCTTCAACAGAATGGCATTGGTGCACAGGTACACGTACTTCTGGCGCCGCACGAGCTCCGCCACCAGCCGATCGATCTCGGGGTACATGAGCGGCTCGCCGCCGGGAATGCTCACCATCGGGGCCCCGCACTCCTCCACCGCGTCCAGGCACGCCTCCACGGAGAGGTGCTTGCGGAGGATCTGCGCTGGATACTGGATCTTGCCGCAACCGGCGCAGGCCAGGTTGCAGCGGAACAGCGGTTCCAGCATCAGGACGAGCGGGTAGCGCTCTCGGCCGGCGAGCCTCTGCTTGATGACGTACGAGGCCACCGTGAACATCTGCGACATCGGCACGGCCATGTTCTGGCACTCCTCAGGTGCGGTCCACCTCCCTCGCCGGCCTTCCACGCGGGGAAGGGACCTCAGGCAGCGACGGCGTCAGCCGGGCGCCAGCTCCATACAGTAACAGAAATGCCCCGACATGGACGAGGATTCCCGCCAGCAGCAACCCGACCTCGCCGATCCACCATGTTATCGCGAAATTGAACAGCAACATCCCGTAATACAGGCCGACGCCCGGCCACGGGCCCGCCCGGCCATGGCCGTCGGCTGCGCGCGCAGTGACCAGCAGGTAGCCGCCCACGATGAGGCAGCCCACGAGCAGCCAGCCCGCGAAGTTCGACAGCGGCACCCCGAAGTACACGCCACCGGCATCATAGTAAAAGATGCGTCCGAGGAACCAACGGTCGCCGCGGATCGCGATGGGATCGATCACCACGTCCAGCAGCATCATGAGCAGGCCGGACAGCAGGGCGAGGCGCAGCCGGCGCTCCGGGCCGACGGCCACCCGGGCCAGGCAGAAGGACGAGTAGGCGAGGAACGGGAACGACATCGCGTCGAACAGCGGCACATTGGCCAGGAACAGCTCGACGGCCGCGGTGTCGCCCGTGTAGTGGTAGAGCCCGAACGGGATGCCGACGCGGGTCGAGGCGTACTCGGCCACGAATGCCACCGCGAATCCCCAGCCGAGAAATCCGAGCGTGCGCGGCAGGCCCAGATCGCGGATGCTCGCCACCAGAAACGCGGTGAGGAAGACGACGACGTAGGGCCGAAGGAGTACGGTGCCCCAGAGCAGCGCGGTGAGGCCGGGCGGCGAGTCCGTCATGGCGCTCGATCGTCGTCACGGTACGCGACCGGAGCTGTTTTCGCAAGAACGGCGGCAGAATTCCACGTCCGCTATGCTAGTATCTAGCGATGTTTTCGGGCGGGAGACACCACCGATGACCGGGTCGGTGAGCGCGCAGGCCGATGTGGATTCGGCCATCGAGCGCGCTCAGCAGTTCCTCCTCTCGGCGCAGGCACCGGACGGGCACTGGGTCGGCGAGCTCGAGGCCGACAGCACCATCAGCAGCGAGTACCTCCTCTTCGGCCACCTGATCGATCGCGTTGATCGCGATCGCGAGCGCAAGATCGTGGCCTATCTTCGGGACGAGCAGCTCCCGGACGGCGGCTGGAGCCTGTACGACAACGGCCCGGCCAACCTCTCGGCCACGATCAAGGCCTACTTCGCTCTGAAGGTGGCCGAGGTACCGGTCGGCGACCCCGCCCTGGTCGCGGCCCGGGCGCGGATCCGCGAGTGGGGCGGCCCGGTCGAGGCCAACGTGTTCACCAAGATCCTGCTCGCGTTGTTCGGCGAGTACGACTGGTCGGGCGTGCCGTCGATGCCGGTCGAGATCATGCTGCTGCCGCGCTGGTCGTATTTCAACCTGCTCGAGGTCTCCTACTGGTCGCGGACCGTGATCGTGCCGCTGCTGATCCTGCTGGACGCCAAGCCCGTCAAGCGCCTGGCCCCGCGCCACCGACTGGACGAGCTGTGGCCGATCCCGCGTGAGCGGGCGAGCCTCAGGTTCCACCGGGTGCCACGCCCCCTGTCGCCGAAGACCTTCCTCTGGAAGAACTTCTTCATCGGCGTCGACGACTGCTTGAAAGGCTGGGAGCGGCTGGGCCCGCGTCCGCTGCGGGCCCGCGCGACCGAGAGCGCACGGCGCTGGCTCGAGGAGCGCCTGGCGGTCCCGGGCGGGCTCGGAGGCATCTTCCCGGCGATGACCAACGCGGTGCTGGCGCTGAGAACGCTGGGCTATCCCGACGACCATCCGCTGATCCGCGGGCAGTTGAAGGAGATCGAGGCGCTCGGCATCGAGACCGCGAGCTCGCTGCACTACCAGCCGTGCGTGTCCCCGGTGTGGGACACGGCGCTCGCCGCCAACGCGCTCATCGAATCCGGCGTCGCCATGGATCATCCGCAGCTCCGCCGCGCGGGTGAGTGGCTGCTCGACAAGCAGATCACCGTGCCGGGGGACTGGCAGGCCAAGCGGCCGCACGTGCCGCCCGGCGGGTGGCCGTTCCAGTACGACAACGACTTCTACCCGGACCTGGACGACAGCGGGATGGTGCTGATGGCGCTGCACAAGATCCAGGGGCTCGACGCCGAGCGCCGGCAGCGCGCCATCGAGCGCGGGCTGGCGTGGTTTCTCGGCATGCAGGGGGCGGACGGCGGCTGGGGCTCGTTCGACACGGACAACACCCGGCTGATCTTCAACAACATCCCGTTCGCCGACCACGGCGCATTGCTCGACCCCTCGACCGAGGACCTGACCGGACGCGGCCTCGAGCTGCTGGGCACGCTCGGCTACCGGCGCGATCATCCCGCGGCCCGGCGCGCGCTCGCCTACATCCGCCGCACGCAGACCCGCGACGGCTCCTGGTACGGCCGCTGGGGCGTGAACTACATCTACGGCACGTGGTCGGTGCTGCGCGGAGTGGGCGCCATCGAGGAAGACCGCTCGCGCGACTACGTCGGCCGCGCCGTGCGGTGGCTGCTCTCGCGTCAGAACGGGGACGGCGGATGGGGCGAGACGCTCGCGTCGTACGACGACCCGGCGCTGGCCGGTCGCGGGGAGTCCCTTCCGAGCCAGACGGCGTGGGCCCTGCTGGCGCTGTTCGCCGTGGGCCACTGCGACGGCCCGGAGGTGGAGCGCGGCATCGGCTTTCTGATGAGCACGCAGAGCGCCGACGGCACGTGGGAGGATCCGCTCTGGAACGGCACCGGGTTCCCCCGGGTCTTCTATCTGAAGTACCACTTCTATGCCAAGTACTTCCCCCTGTGGGCGCTCGGCGTCTATCGAGGCACGCGATCGTGAACGAGTCCGCGGCCGGGCGGCCGCTGCCCGCGCCGCTCCGCCCGATCGAGCGGCTCGGCGGGCTCAGCATCGATGTGGTGCAATCGCTCGGTCGGTTCGGGCGCTTTCTCTTCCAGGCCGTGGTCCTCGCGTTCGTGCCGCCGTTCAAGTTCGGCCGGCTGATCGACCGGATGCACTTCATCGGTTTCCGCTCGCTGATCATCGTCATCCTGACCGGCGGGTTCACCGGGATGGTGCTGGGGTTGCAGATCTTCCTCACGCTCTCCCGCTTCGGCTCGGAGGCGTTCCTCGGTCCGGCCGTGGCCCTCTCGCTCATCCGCGAGCTGGGGCCGGTGCTCTGCGCGGTTTTCGTGACGGGGCTCGCCGGCTCCGCGCTGACGGCGGAGATCGGCATCATGAAGATCACCGAGCAGATCGACGCGCTGACCGTGATGGCGCTCAGCCCGATGCGCTACCTGGTCGTCCCCGCCATCGTGGCGGGGCTCATCACGTTCCCGCTGCTGACCGCCATCTTCGACGTGGTCGGGATCTTCGGCGGCTATCTGGTCGGCGTCGAGCTGCTGGGACTGTCACCCGGCACGTACTTCGGCGAGATGCAGAACTTCGTGGATTGGGGCGACATCATGACCGGCTTCTGGAAGTCACTGTCGTTCGGAATCATCGTCCCCTGGGTGTGCACCTACAAGGGCTTCTACTGCGGGCATGGCGCCGAGGGCGTGGCGCGCGCGACCACGCAGGCGGTGGTGCTGTCGTCCATCGTGATCCTCGTCTGGGACTATTTCCTGGGCTCCGTGCTGCCGTGATCCGGGTCGAGAACCTTCACAAGAGCTTCGGCGGCCAGCCGGTCCTGCGCGGAGTGAATCTGGCGATCGCGACCGGCGAGATCATGGTCATCATCGGCCGCAGCGGCGGGGGCAAGTCGGTCCTGCTCAAGCATCTGCTGCGGCTGCTGCGGCCGGACTCGGGTCGGGTCGCCGTCGACGGCGTGGACATCACCCGGCTCCGCGGCGCCGAGCTGGACCGCATCCGTTCGCGCTACGGGGTCGTGTTCCAGGGCGGCGCGCTGTTCGACTCCATGACGGTGTTCGACAACGTCGCGTTCCCGCTGCGCGAGAAGAGCCGGTACTCGGACCAGGAGATCCGCCAGCGCGTCGAGGAGAAGCTCCAGCAGGTCGGTCTCAGCCGCATGGGCGACAAGAACCCCGCCGAGATCTCCGGGGGGATGCGCAAGCGAGTGGCCATCGCCCGCGCGCTCGTGACCGAGCCCGAGATCGTGTTCTTCGACGAGCCGACGACCGGGCTCGACCCGATCCTGGTCAACACGATCCATCACCTGATCACGGAGCTGCACCGGACGTTCCGCTTCACGGCGGTCATGGTGAGTCACGAGATCCCGGAGATCTTCCAGATCGGGCACCGGGTGGCGATGCTTCACAACGGCGTCATCGTGGAAACCGGCCCGCCGGAGGCGGTGCAGAGCTCCTCCAATCCGGTCGTGCAGCAGTTCATCCGCGGCGAGGTCGAGTCGACGGCGGTACCCCAGGATCGAGGCGTCACGGTGGGAGGACGCGCATGAGGCGAACGGCTCTGGATCTCTCGGTCGGCATCTTCGTGCTGCTCGGCCTCCTGGCCCTGGGCTGGATGTCCGTGAAGCTGGGCCGCGTCGATCTGTTCGGACGCTCAGGCTATACGGTGTCGGCGGACTTCCCGGCGGTGGGAGGTCTCAAGGCGGGCTCGCCGGTCGAGATCGCCGGCGTGGAGATCGGTCGCGTCGTCCGGATCGCGCTCGCCGACTACCAGGCGCGCGTCTTCATGTCGATCCGGTCGGACGTGAAGCTGCAGGAGGATTCGATCGCGTCCATCAAGACCAAGGGGCTGATCGGGGAGAAGTTCGTGCGGATCAGCCCGGGCGGTTCCGACAAGACGATCCCGCCGGACGGCCGCATCAAGGAGGTCGAACCGCCGGTGGATCTCGAGGAGCTGCTGTCCAAGTACGTCTTCGGGAAGGTCTAGGAGGGCCCCGGAATGAAGGGATACCGTGCAGCCGTCAGGCCCCTGCGGACCGTGATGCTCGCGGGCGCCTTCCTCGCGCTGGTGGCAACGCCGAGCTGGGCCGGCGCCCCGACCGATCAGCTCAAGGGCGCGATGGATCGGGTGGTCAAGAGCCTCGAGGACCCTGCGCTCAAGGGGCAAGACAAGCTCATGCAGCGGCGGACCGTGGTCCGTCGGATCGCGGACGAGATCTTCGACTTCGGGGAGATCGCGCGCCGCTCGCTCGCTCGGCACTGGCAGCCGCTCACCGAGTCACAGCGACAGGAGTTCACGTCGCTGTTCAGCGACCTCCTGGAACGCTCTTACATCTCCAAGATCGAGCTCTACGGCGGCGAGAAGATCGTCTTCGCCGGCGAGAAGATCGACGCCGACTCCGCCAGCGTGACGACCAAGATCGTCACCAAGAACGGCACCGAGGTGCCGATCGACTACCGCATGCTGAAGCGCGCGGACCGCTGGCTCGTTTATGATGTGAGCATCGAGGGGGTCAGCCTGGTGTCGAGCTACCGGACCCAGTTCAACAAGATCATCCAGACCGCCTCCTATGCGGAGCTCGTGCAGAAGATGAGGACCAAGCAGGAAGAGCTCGTATCCGAGGACAGGCGGCCGCGCAGCCAGGCGACCTCGAAAGAAAGGTAGTCGGTCTGACGGGCCACGATCTCGCCAAGCTCCTGGAGGGACAGGGACTCGATTTCTTCACCGGCGTCCCCTGCTCGCTGGTGGAGGGCCTGATCGCCTCGCTGGAGGCGCACGCCCGCCTGCCGTACGTGCCGGCGGTGCGCGAGGACATCGCGGTGGGCGTCGCCGCCGGTGCCGCCCTGGCCGGCCGCGCGCCGGCCGTCCTCATGCAGAACTCCGGCCTGGGCACGAGCCTCAACGCCCTGGCCTCCCTGTCGCTGATGTATCGCCTGCCCGCGCTGCTCCTGGTCACCTGGCGGGGGTATGCGGGCCGGGACGCGCCGGAACACCTGCTCATGGGACAGATCTCGCCCGGCCTGTTCGAGTTGCTCGGGATTCCCCACCGGCCCCTCGCGCGAGAGCGCGTCGCGGAGGACCTCGGGTGGGCGCACGCCGAGTCCACGCGCCTGAGCCAGCCCGTGGCCCTCCTGCTGCCGCCCGGCATCGTGGAGAACGCGGCCACCGGTGCCGCAGACATCGCCTGGCCGGCCGGCGGCTCGACCCCGGCCGGACCGCCGCCGGCGGCCGCGGCTCCGGCGCGGCCGCGGATCTCGCGGCTCGAGGCCCTCCGGGCGGCGGTCGCCGCGCTCGGCGACGAGCCGGTGGTCCACGCCAACGGCTACATCTGCCGGGAGTCCTTCGCGGTGAAGGACCGGGACCAGAACTTCTACATGATCGGCTCGATGGGGCTGGCCTCCTCGATCGCGCTCGGCGTCGCGCTGTCCAGACCGGAGCTCAAGACCGTGATCTTCGATGGCGACGGCAACCTCCTGATGAATCTGGGCATCCTGCCGATGATCGGCGGCTCGCCGCTCGCCAGTGGGGAGCGCGTCCCGAACCTCGTGCATGTCGTGTTCGACAACGGCGTGTACGGCTCGACCGGCAATCAGCTCTCGCCCTCCCGCCACGTGCGCCTGGATCAGATGGCCCGCGCGTCAGGCTACGCGCGCGCGGTGGCCGTGACGAGCGAGCGCGAGATCACCGAGGCGATGCGGGCGGCGCTCGCCGAGGACGGGCCGGCGTTCATCCTGGCCCGCGTCACCGCGGAAGAGCATCCGGCGCCGCGCATCCCGTACACGCCCGAGGAGATGCGCGACCGGTTCCGGACGGCGCTCGGAGCGCGGCGATGAGGCCGGCGCCGCGACGCTGGCCGTGAAGGCCATTGTCCTGGCGGCGGGAGCCGCGCGCCGGCTCGCTCCCATCACGGACCGGACGCACAAGTGCCTGCTGCCGGTAGGCGGCCGCTCGCTCCTGGACCGGATGCTGGCGGCACTCGCCACGAGTGGCGTGGAGGAGACGGTGATCGTCGTCGGGCACTGCCAGGACCAGGTGCGGGCCGAGGCGGGATCCGGGCGGGGCGCCATGCGCGTCAGCTACGTCGAGAATTCCGAGTACCAGAAGGGCTCGATCCTCTCGCTGTGGCGAGCCCGGGAGACGATGACCCGCGACACCACGCTGGTGATGGATGCCGACGTGCTCTTTCCCGACGTCTTCGTCCAGCGCCTGATCGCCGCCCCGGCCGCGAGCGCGCTCCTGCTGGACCGTGGCTTCACCGACACGGGGGAAGAGGTGAAACTCTACGCCGTGGGCGACCGGGTGATCGCGCTCGGCAAGAAGTTCGTGCCGCAGAGCTGGGACGTGATCGGCGAAGGCATCGGATTCTTCAAGTGCAGCCCCGAGCACGCGCCCGAGTACATCCGGCTGCTGGCCGAGTCCATCCAGGAAACGGGCGGCTCGAACGAGTACGAGGATGCGCTGCACCAGCTCCTCGGCCGCGTGCCGGTCGGCTGGGTGGACGTGACCGGGCTGCCGTGGACCGAAGTGGATTTCGCCGAGGACCTGCGACGGGCCGAATCCGTGGTGCTGCCGCAGATCGAACGCCTCGGCCACTGATGTGGTCGGTGCGCTGCTGTATCTGCCCGACCCCGGGAGCCGGTCTCTCGCCTCCCGGGTAGTCGCGGGTCGCTCGCTCCTCGTTCGCGCGCTCGTCGCCGCCTTGCGCGGCGGCGCCGCCGTCATCGGCGTGCCGGCCACGCTGAAGGAGGCCGGGGTGGACCGCGCGGTGAGCCACCTGCCGGCGCTGGCCCAGGCCATCCGCTGGCTCGAGCCCGGCCGGGCCCTGGACGAGCCGTTCTCGAACGGCCTCTGTCTCCTGCTCCCCGCGGCCGTTCTGCTCGAGACGCGCTCGGTCCAGCTCCTCCTGGCCTCCCCGGCGCCGCCTCGAGGCGCCTGCCTGGCCGCTTCCGCCGCCAGTGGCGCCCCGCTGCTGGTGGCCCCGGCCAGCCTGGTCGCGGCCCTCTGGAAATCACTCGGGGCCGGCGATCCGGTCGGCCGCGAGCTCGCGCGATACGTGGAGGACTGCCGCCCCGAGTTGCGCGACGGCGCGGCGCTGTTCGAGCCGATCCGCAGCGAAACGGATCGCCGGCGCGCCGAGGAGCGGCTGTTCCGGATGCTCGGGACCTCGCTGGATGGATGGGTGGACGAGCAGCTCAACCGCCGCTGCTCCCGATGGCTCACGCGCCTGCTCGTCCGCACCTCGGCCACACCGAACCAGGTGAGCCTGGCGAGCCTCGCCGTGGGATCGGGCGCGATCTGGGCCTGCTGGCAGGCCACGCCCGAGAGCGCGGCCTGGACGGTCGTGCTCTACGCGCTCGCCAGCATCATCGATCACTCGGACGGCGAGGTCGCGCGGCTGACGTTCCAGGAATCGACGTTCGGCGCTCACCTGGACTGGTCCATCGACACCCTGATCCACACGGCCCTCGTGCTCGGCATCGGGGTGACGGCAGGCGGGCGGCTCGGGCTCACGGTGGGCATCCTGGGCGCCATCGGCGTCCTGCTGAGCGCGATCATGGCCCGCCATCTCCCGCAAGAGCCCGGGGTTGGCGCGACCGTGGGCGGCGTGCTGCGAAACCTCGGCAACCGCGACTTCTTCTACCTGCTGCTCGTCGCGTTCGCCGTGTTCCGGTGGCTCGCCCCGCCACTGCTGGCGGGGCTGGCGGTCCTGATCGCGGCGGGGTCGCAGCTCTACTGGATCGGCTGCGTCGCGCGCATCACCGCGGCTCGGAGAACGGCCACCGGTTGAGGCCGACCGTATCCGACGCCGTCACCCGCTGGGCGCGCCCGGCGCTCGTGCTCGCCGGGCTCGCCGTCGTCGGCTACCTCCTGGCCCGGGTCGGGCCGCTCGCCGTCTGGAATACGATCAGCACGCTCGGCTGGCGGCTGCTGCTCGTGCTGCTCGTGCCGTACATGCTCGTGGTCGTGCTGGACACGCTGGGGTGGCAGGTCCTCTTCCACGGCGCCCACGTGCCGTTCAGCGTGCTCCTGCGCGTGCGGCTCGCCGGCGAAGCCGTCAATCTCACGACGCCGACGGCGTCCGTCGGGGGCGAGCCGGTCAAGGCGTATCTGCTGCGCCCCTACATGTCCCTGGCGGATGCCTTCGCGGTGATCATCGTCGACAAGACGACGGTGGTCGCCGGGCAAAGCCTGTTCCTGGTGGCCGGCCTCGCGGCGGGGACACGGCTCCTGCCGCCGTCGAGCACGCTGATGACCGCGATGATCCTGTTGCTCGTGGTGGAAATCGTCGCCCTGGCCGGGTTCATCCTCGTGCAGATGCGCGGCGTGTTCGGCGGCAGCGGCCGCATCCTCGCGCGCCTCGGGCTGACGGCGAGCTCGCGCTACCAGACCGGGCTCGAGAGCCTGGACGACGCGCTGGCGATGTTCTACCGGAAGCGGCGGGGCCGATTGCTGGCCTCGGCGGCGCTCCATGCCGCGGGGTGGGCGACCAACAGCATCGAGGTGTATCTCGTGCTCACCTGGCTCGACCTCTCCGCCTCGCCCCTCGCCGCGTTCGTCATCGAATCGTTCGCCGCCGCCGTGAAGTTCGCCAGCTTCATGGTTCCGGCCAATCTGGGGGTGCTCGAGGGCGGGTACATCGCGTTCTTCGCCGCGCTCGGCTTCAGCGGCGCCGTCGGCCTCTCCTTCACCCTGATCCGCCGTCTGCGCGAAGCCGTCTGGGGCGCCCTCGGCTTCCTCGCCCTGGCCTCGTTGCGCGCCCGCCCCTCCGCAAGCTAGGCGTTTGGGCGCACTCGTTGAGAATCTTTCAGCGAAGGGTGGCTCGCTCTGACGGAACTCGCTGTCTGTGCAGTTGTTCCGACCATCACACGAGTACCGACGCCCGCTGCTGCGCGGGATGCACGCCCCAGCGCGATTGCACGCGGTGTGCTAGAGTAGGTCCGTCATCACCGGGCGCCATCCAGCGGCACCGAACGAGCAACCTGCAGCAAGCGTGCCCGTCCGGGCACTCAGGAGGCGCACGTGGGAACCGTTCGCGTCGCGATCGTCGGAGTTGGCAACTGCGCGGCCGCACTGGTTCAGGGGATCGAGTACTACCGCGGCGCCCCCGAAGACAGCTTCGTGCCGGGGCTCACGCGTCCCCGGCTCGGGGACTATCACGTCGGCGACATCGAGTTCTCCGCGGCCTTCGACATCGATTCGCGCAAGGTCGGCCTCGACCTGTCCGAAGCCATCACGACGCCACCCAACAACACGGTCCAGTTCGCCGAGGTTCCGCCGCTGAACGTGCCGGTCCAGCGTGGTATGACGCATGACGGCCTCGGCCAGTACCTCTCCCAGGTGATCGTCAAGGCGCCGGGCGCCACCGCCGACATCGTGGGCATCCTGCGCGACACCCGGACCGACGTCGTGGTGAACTTCCTGCCCGTCGGCAGCGAGATGGCCACCAAGTGGTACGTCGAGCAGATCCTGGACGCCGGCTGCGGGTTCGTGAACTGCATTCCGGTGTTCATCGCGCGCGAGGAGTACTGGCGGCGACGCTTCGAGGATCGGGGCCTGCCGCTCGTCGGCGACGACGTGAAGTCCCAGCTCGGCGCCACCATCGTGCACCGCATGCTCACCAAGCTCTTCATGGACCGCGGCGTCCGGCTCGACCGGACGAGCCAGCTCAACGTCGGCGGCAACACCGACTTCTACAACATGCTGGAGCGGCAGCGGCTCGTGTCGAAGAAGATTTCCAAGACCGAATCCGTGCGGTCGCAGCTGTCGCACGACCTGCCGGAGGACGCGGTCCACATCGGCCCGAGCGACTACGTGCCGTGGCTGGCCGACCGCAAATGGGCGCACATCCGGCTGGAAGGGCGTGGATTCGGCGATCAGCCGATCAACGTGGAGCTGAAGCTCGAAGTGTGGGACTCCCCCAACTCGGCCGGGGTGGTGATCGACGCCATCCGCTGCTGCAAGATCGCCATGGACCGCGGCCTCAAGGGCGCGCTGCCGGCCCCTTCCGCGTATCTGATGAAGTCTCCGCCGGAGCAGTGGGCCGACGACGCCGCGCACGAGCGCCTGGAACGCTTCATCCAGGGAGACGAGTAGCCGCCGTCGGGCCCCCGCGCCGAGCTTTGGTCAACCGCCCGCATCCGCGTGGTAGACTGCAGAGGCTATCCAGCCCGGGACGGATGCGCATTTCATGATCACCATCTCCAAGACAGGCCGCTTGCTCCGCCGCCTGGTCCGGCTGTCATGCCGGCGCCCTCTGGTGACGGTGGTGGTGTCTCTCCTGCTGGCCGTCGCCAGTATCGCTTACACGCTCCACGCGCTCACCTTCCGGACCTCCGGTCGCGACGTCCTGCCGCAGAACGCGGGCTACGTGAAGAACTACGGGGCGTACGCTCAGGACTTCGGCGAGCTCGAAGACATCGTCATCGTCGTGGAAGCACGCTCGCTCGAGGGCGCCAAGGCGTACGCCAGCCGGCTGGTGCAGGAGCTGCGCGCCTCGCCCGTGACATTCAATCGGATCGCGTATCGCATCGATCCCAAGCAGTTCGAGGGGCGCCAGCTGCTGTATCTGTCCACCGCGAAGCTGAAGGAGATCCGCGACAAGATCTTCGATCACCAGGAGTTCATGGAGAGGTTCGCGGAAGATCCGAGCTTGGCCCGGCTGCTCGAGGGCATCAACACGCAGATGGCCACGGCCTTCGTCTCGAATCTGTTCGACCTGGGTCTGAACGAGACGGATCTGCCGGTGGACACCCGGTTCCTCCAGGTGCTCCTCGATCAGATCTCCGGCCGCCTGGACCAGCCCGCCGCGTACCGCTCGCCCTGGGGCACGCTATTCTCGTTCGGCGGCGAGCCCGCCGACGTCGGCTACTTCCTCTCCGACGACAAGAGCCTGCTCTTCATCCTGGTCGAGACGCCCAAGGGCGACCAATCGAGCTTCGTGGGAGACCAGAAGGCCATCGACGCGATCCGCGGCGCCATCGCGCGCCTGCGCCCGCATTTCGCGACCGTGCAGGCCGGGGTGACCGGCGCGCCCGCTCTCTCCAACGACGAGATGGCGGACGCCTTCTACGACAGCGAGATCTCCAACGTGCTGGCGTTCGCGCTCACCCTGCTGGTGATGACACTCGCGTTCGTCCGCGTGGGCAAGCCCCTGCTCATGCTCGGAGTGCTCGCCATCAGCATGGCCTGGGCGATGGGTGTGATCACGCTGACAGTGGGGCATCTGACGATCTTCTCCGTGATGTTCATCTCGATCGTGATCGGAATCGGGATCGACTACGGCATCTACTACCTGTTCCGGTACGAGGAGGAGATCTTTCTCGGGCGGAGCCTGAAGGAGGCCCTCGAGCTCACGGCCGCGCGCGCCGGCCCGGGGATGTTGTTCGGGGCGGTCACGGCGGCCGGCACGTTCTACGTGCTCGTGCTGACCGACTTCCGGGGGAGCCAGGAGCTGGGTTTCATCTCCGGCACCGCGATCCTGCTGGCCTGGCTCAGCATGATGACGCTGTTCCCCGCGCTCTTGATGCTCGTGGACCGCCGCCACACCGCGCGGCCGAAGGAGCAGCGGCTCCTCCGGGCCCACCAGCTCGAGCGCATGCACGTGCCCTTCGTGGACCGCCTGACCAAGTATCCCGCCACGGTGCTGACCGTCGCGGGCGTGGCGACCGTCCTCTCGATCTGGGTGTTTCCGTCGGTCGCCTTCGACTACAATCTCCTGAACCTGCAAGCGAAGGGGACCGAGTCGGTGGCCTGGGAGCGGCGGGTCCTGGCTTCGACCGGCCGGTCCGGCTTCAACGCGCTGGCGTCGGCGGGAACACTCGCGGAGCTGAAGCAGAAGCAGACCGCGTTCGAGCGCCTGCCCTCGGTGTCCGAGGTCGACTCCGTCCTCCACCTGATCCCGGAGGAACAGGCCGAGAAGATCGCGATCGTGCAGAGCTTCGCGCCCATGGTCGCGCCCGTGAGGATCGGGCGGTCGACCCCGGTGGACATCGAGCGGTTGCGGCGCGCCCTGGACGACATCAAGCGCCGGATGGACGTGATCGCGGCCGAAGCGGGCGCGAAGATGCCGAAAGAGCTCGCGCTGGTGCACCGCAAGGTGAACGCCCTGGTGACGAAGCTGCAGACGGTGAATCGCGATACGGCCGAGCCGGCGCTGACCTATCTACAGTCCCAGCTGTATCGCGACTTCATCGGCAAGTTCCACGACCTGCAGCGGAACCTCAATCCGCGTCCGATCGGGATCTCCGACGTCCCCGAGGAGCTGCGGCGGAAGTTCATCGGGACGAGCGGCCGCTTTCTCCTGCAGGTGCATCCGAGCGTCGACATCTGGGAGCGGGAAGGCGCCCGGCGGTTCGTGACGGATCTGCGAACGGTGGATCCGGACGTGACGGGCTCGCCGGTGATCACTTACGAGGCGACGCGCCTGATGGAGCGGGGCTATGTGCAGGGCACCGCGTACGCCTTCATCCTGGTCGGCCTCCTCATGTACCTGATGATCCGCCGGGTCAAGGAATCGCTGCTGGCGGCGCTGCCGCTGTTCATCGGCCTGCTGTGGACCGTCGGCCTCATGCACGTGTTCGGGCTCAAGTTCAATCTCGCGAATGTCTGGGGCTTGCCGCTGATCATCGGCACCTCGGCGGAGTTCGGCCTGAACGTCGTGGTGCGCTACATCGAGGGGCGCGCTCACGGCGGGCCCCTGGTCCCCCGCAGCACAGTCATGGCGGTCGCGCTGAACGGCATCACGACCATGGTCGGGTTCGGCAGCATGATGATCGCGAGCCACCAGGGGATCTTCAGCCTGGGGCTCCTGCTCACGATCGGCTCCGCCTGCGCGCTCGTGGCCTCCCTGGTCGTGTTGCCCGTGATCCTGCGCCTCCTGGCCGGCAGCGCCTGGGACGCCCGCGCGGCCGAGGTCGTCCGCCGCTCCTCCGCGGCCTGAAACTCGGAAGGGGGCGTCGAGGCCTCCTCCGACTAAAAGGCGTCCGCGGCGCCCGCGATCCGGTCCAGGTCGGCGCGGGTGTAGGAGCCGAGGCTCCGGAAGTCGAGGTCGGTGTAGTTCTTGATCCAGCGCAGCGCGATCTTGGCGGCCTTGCGGTAGCGCGTCTCCGCTTCCTCGTACGCGGCCCGCGTCCGGTCGTCCTTCACCTCCGTGCGCAGCTGCGCCAGGATGTCCTCGAGCTCCTCGGTCAGCAGCCGCTTCACCAGCGCGAAGTCATGCACGTGGGCCGGACCTTCCGTCGTCTTCGCGCGGTGGCGGATGCGCTGGGCGATCTGCGCCACCGACATGCGCCCGGTGGCCAGGTCTTCCATCAGCGCGGGATGCACGCCGGGCTTGCCCGCCAGGCTGTCGATGCCCTTGGCGCCGCGGCCGGTGAGCCAGCCTTCCACGTACTCGATCAGCATCCGGGCATTGCGACGCGTGCCCTCGAGGGTGATGGGCCCGGCGGGTACCTCGATCTTCACCGGATACGTGTCGGGGTTCGTCATCTCGGGACGCGGCGTCCAGCCGGCCCCATGCCGGCGCTTGAACGGGTCAGCGGCCGTCTTCATGTGGAAGATGTGCGCCACCCAGGCCCGGATGAACCCCTGCTCCGCCTCCCAGATCTTGTCGGCGCGGATCGACTCGGCGGCGACGCGGTTCACCTCGGGATCGCTGCTGGGCAGCGCGGTCGCCATACCGCCGATCGGCACGGCCCCACGCTTCAGGCAGATGGCCACCAGCCGCCGGAAGATGTTGGCCAGGAACGGTGTGCTCTTGATGTCCACGCCGAACCGGTCGGGCCACACCGCTTTCGGATCCGCCATCACGAACTCGAAGATGCTCGCCTTGAGATCCCAGCGCGCGGCATTGAGCCCGCCGGCGTACGGGCCGAGGGCGTGGAGCATCTCCTCCATCTGGTACACGGCGGGCAGCGATTCCACCAGCGGGATCGCGCGGATCTCGGCCGATCTCAGAAAGGGCAGGAGCTCGCGGCTGCGGTCGAAGAAATCACGGTACCAGCGCATCTCGTCCGCCGAGTCCACCTTGGGCAGGTAGAAGTAGATCCCCTGCCCGCGGCCGGCCTGCGCGCGTCCCGGATAGTAGAGCGTGAGCGCCGTGCCGAGGATGGCCGCCGCCATCGGGGCGCCGTCCACGGTCACGTCGGGCTCGTCCAGATGGAGGCCACGCTCGCGGTGCATGAAGAAGGGGAGCTCGCCGTCGGCGATCCGGTACTCCTTCTTGCGCTCGGGATCGACGTACTGCAGCTCGCGGTTCACCGCCGCCAGGCGATTGTGGCAGGCGCGCACGGTGTCGATCAGGCGGTGTCCGGCCGAGTCCTCGTCGTCGTCGAGATCGCCTTCGGCCCGCTCGCCTTCAGGCCCCGGGTTCAGCGCGTTGATGAACATGCTCGTGATCGAGCACGGCCCGGAGATCTCGATGCCCGGCTGCTTGAGGTCGGCGGGCACGGGCGGCACCTGCCAGCTCTCGGTGGTCGCCGCGCTCGGCGGCAGCGGGCCGGGCATGACCCCGCGATCCAGGGCGCGCCGCAGCACCTCCTCGCGCGTCACGCGGATGCCCTGCACGCGGGGCGTGAACTCGTCGTGCAGGCGCGCGAGGTAGTCGCGGAACTCCGGGGTGAACAGGGCGGCGGCGCCCTCCACCGGGGCGAAGCGCACCCGGTTGGCGGCGGCGGTTCCAGACCCCGCGCTCGTGACCATGAGCGTGCCCTCCTTTCTCCGCCTTCAGCGCCGACGCGCGTCAGGGATTATGCCGTGGGCTGAGACCGGCGCCGCGGGCGGGCGTGGCTCGGCCAGAGCGCCCGCATGCCGAAATAGGCGAAGGCGTCTTTCAGGTTGGACAGCGCGCGCTTGGCCCGGCCCATTTCCTGGTTCGTGACGAACTCCATCGTGAACACCACCCGCCGCTCGCCTGCACCTGATGGGCTCACCGCGTGGTACACCTTGTCGCCGTTGAAGATCACCGCACCTCCGGGCTCGGTCGCCACGGCCAGGTCGCGCGGCGCGCGGCCCGGCTGTCGGGTGTGGAGGCGGCACAGCAGCCGGCTCGACGAATCCTGCAACAGCCCGAGCAGCATCGTGTAGCGGGCGCCCTTGTAGTACGAGGTGTCGTAGTGGTAGCCCATGTGGTCGCCCGGCTGCGTGTAGAAGTAGAGCGCGCAGGCGTGGGGATCGTCGTCCGGGCAGAGATGGAGCTCGGCGCGGGCGAGCCGCGAGAGCAGCTGGCGCAGGGCCGGCGATCGGTACAGCTCGAGCAGCGCCGATCCGTGCTCGGCGATCGCAAAGTGGCTGACGCTTCCGCCCTTCTTGTGGCGCGGGATGTAGTTCCGGTTGAGATGCGCCGGTTCGAGCCGCGCGACGTCCTCGAGCAGGCGCGCGACCGTGGGTGGATCCAGGAGCCGCGGCAGGAACAGGAACTCGTCCTGCTCCCAGTACTCGCGCTCCACCTGCGCCAGGTCGAGCCGCTGGAGCGCAAGGGCCACGGCCGGCCCGACCGCCGCCGACGCGACCGACGCCTCCACCACACCCGGCCGACCCGGCCCGCCGCCGTTTCCCGGCTGCTCGCTCACAGTTTGCTCACCTCCACGAGGTTGGAGTGGAGCGCGGGCCCACCCCCCATGTCGACGGTGCGGTCATCGGTGAGCGCGTTCACCCCGCGTCCGCCCGCCTGATGCTTGGACCACCAGACCCCCTCGACCACCGCCACGCCCGCGCGGGTGTCCTCGGTCACCGACGCGCTGAACTGCGCCGAGCCGCGGGCGCTCTTCACCAGCACCCGGTCGCCCTCATGGATGCCGCGCGCCCCGGCATCGGCCGGGTGCAGGAACACCGACGGGCCGCCCTGACGCCGGCGCAGCAGATTGGACTGGCTGAAGGAGGAGTTCAGGAAGAAGCGGTTCGGCGGCACCAGGCACTGCAGCGGAAAACGTCGCACGCCGTCGGCGTTCTCTGGCCCTTCGACCAGCGGGATGTACGTCGGCAGCGAGGGCAGGCCCTCGCGCGCCAGCGATTCCGACACGAACTCCACCTTGCCGGACGGCGTGGGCGCGCCGTCGGCGAACGGCATGTACGGTCGCCCGATGTTCAGCCGGACCGCACGCTCGTCCCGGAGGCGTTCGTAGGTGATGCCGGCCACCGAGGGATCGCCGGAGCCGAGCACGTCGCGGATCAGCCTCGCCTCGTCCTTGTCGAAGTGCGGCTCGCGCAGCTCCATCACCCGGGCGAGCGCGCGCATCACGTGCCAGTTGGAGCGCGACTCCCCCACCGGCGCGATCACGGGCTCGGCCAGCTGCAGATACATGTGCCCGTACGACTTGTAGAGATCCACGTGCTCCATCGACGTGGTCGCGGGGAGCACGAGATCGGCGTAGTCGGTGGTGTCGGTCAGATGCTGCTCGTGGACCACCGTGAACAGGTCGTCGCGCCGCAGCCCGTCGAGCACGAGCTCCTGGTTCGGCACGACGGCGGCCGGATTCGAGTTGTAGACGTACAGCGCCTTCACGGGCGGCCCCAGCGCCGGGTCCGTGAGCGCCCGTCCGAGCTGGACCATGTTGAACGTCCGGGGGGCAGGGCGCGGCATGAGATCGGGCCGCTCCAGGGCCGCGGTCCTGAGCCCGAAGCTCGCCGTCGACGACAGGAGCGCGCCCCCGGCGGGATGCGCGTAGGCCCCGGTGAGCGCGGGCAGGCAGGCGATGGTCCGACAGGTCATGCCGCCGTTGTCGTGCCGCGAGAGCCCGATGCCGACGCGGAGAAACGTGGCCCGGGTGCTCCCGTACCGGCGGGCCAGGGCCACGATCTCCTCGGCCGGCAGTCCCGTGATCCGGGCGACCCGCTCCGGATCGTACTGCTTGACGTGCTCCGCGAGCGGCGTGAAGCCGAGCGTCGCGCGCTGGATGTAGTCGTGGTCCAGCCGCCCGTCGCCGATCAGCACGTGCATCATGGCGAGCGCGAGCGCGCCGTCGGTGCCCGGCCGGATCATGAGATGCCAGTCCGCCTGTTTCGCCGTGCGCGTCCGGTAGGGGTCGATACAGACGATCAGCGCGCCGCGGCGGCGCGCGTTCTTGACGAGCGTCATCAGGTTGATGTGCGTGTACGCGGCGTTGATGCCCCAGAGCACCACCACCTCCGCGTTGACCATCTGCTCCGAGTCGTTCCCGGTCACGGTGCCGAGCGTGCCGCGCCAGCCGGCGTAGGCGGTGGTGATGCAGATCGTGCGATCGAGGCGTGAGGCCCCGAGCGCGTAGAAGAACGGATGGCCCGCCCAGTACTGGAGGAGCCCGAGCGTCCCGCCGTAGGAGAACGGCAGGATCGCCTCCGGCCCCCACTGGGCGATGATGCGGCGCCACCGGTGCGCGATGATCTCGAACGCGGTGTCCCAGCTCACGGGCTCGAAGCGCCCCTCGCCCTTGGCACCGATGCGCCGCAGCGGGGTCAGCACCCGCGTGGGCGCATAGACGCGCTCGCGGTAGTCGTGGACCTTGCCGCAGATCACGCCCTGCGTGAAGGGATGCTCCGGATCACCGGCGACTTCCGTAACGCGTCCGTCTTCCACCACGACGGAGAGCCCGCACTGTGACGGACAGTCGTGAGGACAGACGGAATGGCGGAGTTCGCGGCGATTTTCTTGCATCGGACGTCCTAGATTAGCATACGCCCCCGCGCGCGGTGTACAGTAGGGTCCGACGTGCTTGCTCGCCTCACGACGCTGCATCCATTCCAGACTCCCGAAGCGCAGCGGCTCGCGATCCTGTTCGCGGTCGTCTACTACCAGACGGACGTCCTCCGGTTCAGCCAGCAGTTCATCGGCCACCTGGGCGCGCTCGCGTCGATCGCCGCGGTCGGCGGGGCGTTCATCTACGCGCCGCTGTCGCGGCGGTTCCCGCTCAAGCGGCTCATCAACTTCTCGATCGGCGTCGGCGTGGTGGGGACGCCGGCCTATCTGCTCTATCGCGACGTATGGTCCGCCATCGCCATCGACGTGCTCTTCGGATGCGTCGGCATGATCACGCAGCTCGCGTTCCTGGACCTCGCCGCGAAGGCCTGCCCGAAGTTCGTGGAGGCCACGTTCTTCGCGCTGCTGATGTCGGTGTACAACGGCGGCGTGCAGGGCTCCCAGGTGATCGGCGGCTATCTGTACGACGGGCTCGGCTACGTCCCCCTTGTCCTGATCTCCGCCGCCGCCACTGCCCTCGCCTGGTTCCTGGTCCCCCTGGTCAGGATCGACCGCATCGAAGCCAAGGCCCGCGCCGCCGCCCTCCCAACCGGCGCCAACGCCTGAGCGGGGTCAGACCTTACACTCCTATCGGTTCGGAGAGAGGCGCTCAGAGCTGGCCGCGCTCGTCGCGTTCGACGGCGGCCTTGGCGGTCTCGTAGCTGCGCCTGAGCCAGCGGATCGCGCGCCCGACGGTGGCCGGCGTCGCGAGCTCGTACTCGACCCAACCCGTGGCCGCCATCCGCCGGTGCGGCGAGAAGCCCGCGGCCAGCGCGCGACGCTGATCCTCGGCCGCGAGCCGGATCCAGAGGTCCGTGTCCTTCTCGCGGAGAGGGAAGCACGCGAAGAGCCGCGGGCCGACGAAGTACCCCCAGCGTCCGAACATCGGCGTGATCTTCACGCGCGGCCACGTGCCGAGCATCTGGTTCAGCTCCGCCGCCGGCCCCGTGCCGCCGCGCTTGAGGCTGCGCCGGGTCTTCCGGCCCGCCCCCATCCCCCTCACCCGCCGCTGCTCACGCATCTCCCTCATGGAAAATGCCACCGGCTGATGTGCAGATGCACGCCGTGCGAGGATTGCGGCTCGACGGTGAGCTCGCCCGCACCGAGCAGCATGGCGGGACCGAAGGCTTCGAGCCGCGCGATCAGGGGCGGCATGTCCGGCGCGACCATGGACAGCGCCACCATGCCCTCCATGCCGCCGACCTCGCTGGCCGGCACCATCAGCAGCGTGCTGCCGCCTGCCCACCCGAGCATGGTGCGCGGCCCGCCGTTGATCTCGACGTCCGGCAGGTCGAACAGCGACCGGTACGTGTGCGCCGTCTCCTGCGGAGCGCGGCAGCCGATCACCAGGCGCTTGAAGCGCACGGGCGACTCCACCACGGCCTCGGCGCCGGGCGGCGTGGCGAGCTCGACGAGCACGCCGTGACACGCCTTCGGATGCAGGAACGCGATCCGGCCGGCGAGCCCGTCGCGCGCCGCGGTGTCGAGCAGCGCGACCTTTCGCGCCTTCAGCTGCTCCAGGTGGTGGTCGACGTGCGAGGTGCGGAAGCAGAGGTGATGGAGCCCTTCGCCCCGGCTCGCGAGAAAACGCGCGACGCCGGTATCCGGCGACAAGGGCTCGAGCAGCTCGATCTCGCTGTCGCCGGCGGCCAGCAGAGCGGCGCGCACGCCCTGATCGGCGAGCTCGGCTTCCTTGACGAGCGGGAGCCCCAGGGTGTCGCGCCAGAACCGGTACGCGCGGTGCAGATCCCGGACGACGATTCCGACGTGGTGAATGTTGGTGACGGTGCCTGTCATGACGTCCTGAAGCTAGCCGACCCGGCTGCCGTTTTCAAGGCCAGACCGCGTGCGCGCAGACGGGGAGTCATCGGCCGACCGCGTCGCGCGCCGCCAGGACGAGGCACCGCGGATGGCGCTGGAGCACCGAGGCGGGCACGGCCAGCGTCACCGGCCCCTCGAGCATGGCCTTCATGGCCGCCACCTTGTGCGCCCCCTGCACCAGCACCACGACCTCGCGGGCCGCGAGAATGGTGCCGAGCCCGAGCGTGACCGCGCGCGAGGACACCGCGCCCTGGATCACCTCGTCGGTCAGGATGTACGACACCGTCTCCGGGCGGAGCGTCACCGGACGCGTGAGCGAGTCGAACGAGCCGCCGGGCTCGTTGGAGGCGACGTGCGCGTTCGGTCCGAGCCCCAGCATGACGAGGTCGAGACCGCCGAGCGCGTCGATCTCGGCCTCGTAGTCGCGGCACATCGCCTCGAGGTCCGGCGCGTCGACGCGGAACGGGTGCCGCTGCGATGGCGGGATGCGCGCCCAGTTCAGGAATTCCGCCCGGATCTGTCGCCAGAAATAGCCGTCCGCCGGTGCCGGCGGACAGAGCTCGTCGACCGCCAGCACGTGCTGGCGGGCGAAGAGGGACGGGTCGCCGGCATGCATCGCGGCCAGATGGGCGTACATGGCCCGCGGCGTCCGGCCCGCGGGAACGGCCATGACGAGCTCCGGCCGCGCCCGCAGCCGCTCGGTCACCAGCGCCCCGGCTCGCCGGCTGAGATCGGCGGCGTCCGAGCAAACGACCAGCTCCATCAGCCTTCCGCGAACAGCTTCTGGAACTGCTCCCAGGGAATGGGCGGGATCGACACGACCCGGGCGTTCTCCTGCACGTGCGCGCGCTGCTTCATCCCGACGAGCGCGGTGCCGACGTTGGGCGTCGAGCGGACGAACTGCAGCGCGCGCTGGGCATCGGTGTCGAGCCCCGGCAGGAACTCGCTGATCACGGCCGGGAGGTTACGCGTGAGCTGCCCCTGGTAGATCGACGCGGAGGTCATGACGTAGATGCCGAGTCGCCGGGCCGCCTCCAGCGCGCTCACGGGCTCGCCGTCCATGGTCTGGTTCACCCGCGTGAACGCCTCGGTCATGGCCAGGTTGTAGGGCAGCTGGATCACGCGGAAGTGATGCGCCGCGCCGCCGGCCTCCGCGGCGATGCCGGCCACCTCGGGCAGCGAGAGGAAGTCCGGCGCCTCGGGCGGCTGCCGATAGCCGTTCCAGGTCGCGGTTCCGTAGCAGCGGATCTTGCCGTCGGACACGGCCCCTTCGAGGAAGCCGAAGGCATCGCGCAACCGGCGCCAGAATGTCGGGCGGTCGACCTCGGACAGCTGCATCTCGGGATTGTGCAGATAGTAGACGTCCACCGTCTCCACCCCGAGATTGGCGCGGCTGAGATCGAGCTGGGCCGCCAGGAACCGGGGCGTCATGGCATGGATGCCGCCGACGACGTCCTCCGGGGGCACGATCCCGGAGCGCACGTACTGGTCCATCTGCGAGGCGGCGCTGAAGCCACCCTTCGTCGTCAGGCACACCTCCTCGCGTCGCAGGCGGCCGGCCTCGATCGGCCGCCGGAGCGCCGCCCCGATGCTCCGCTCGCTCCGCTGGTGACGATAGTTGATGGCCGCGTCCACCACGTTCACGCCGAGCTCGAGCGCACGCCTGATCGCGTCCACGTACTGCCCGTCGGTCGCGTCGTCGTCAGCGCCGAGATAGGTGCCGAGGCCAACCGACGAGAGCTCGATTCCCTGCCACGACCGGAAGTGTCCGGCCGCGGCCGCCGGGCCGAGCCGCGCCCGGTACGCGGCGGTGCCGGCCGGGGTCGCGAATCCCGGAATCACCTCAGGTCTCACGATAGAAGAGGAGGATCAGCCCGATCAGCAACAGCGAGGCCGACCAGATCATGCCGGGCAGCCGCCGGTCGGCGGGGTCCAGCCGTAGCTCGAGCCAGCGACCCCAGCCCATGAACACGGCCAGCACGCCCATCGGCGCGTGCGACACCTCGGCGAGGAACTCCGACTTCAGGTTGAACATCGCGTGTGAGTGCGTCAGCAGCAGCGCGCCGCCCGTGGCGCACAGCACCGGAAACGCGAACCGCCAGGCCGGTCGCGTGATCCGTCCCGTCCGCACCAGCCACTCGAACACACCCAGGGCGATGACCAGCAGCACCACGAGCCGGTGCTGCAGCACGTCGGGCAGCCGCATGCTCTCCCAGAAGCCCGCGGGGCCGAGCGGCCACGCCCGCGGGTCATTGCGCACGAACAGGAACGCGGCCAGTCCCAGGAACAGCAGCGGCCAGTGCCGGGCCCAGCGCGCACGGCCCGTGCGGTCCAGCAGCGCGAGCACGCCCATCAGCACGACGAACAGTCCGGCGGTGTGGTGATTGTACTCGGACCATGCATACTCCGCAGGCTGTCGCGTGGCCAGCGTGTCCTCGATCGGCGCGGCGACGGCCAGCAGCTGCCCGACCGGCGGTGAGCTCAGGCGCGGTATCTTCGGCACGAACCGCGCGCCGACCTCGCTGGGGGCGGCGCGGTCCGCCACGACGTCCACCGACGGAGGCAGCGAGGTGAGCGACGACGCCGCCAGGAGCAGGGTGAGCCCGAGTCCCACCTCGGCCTCGATGAAGGCGGGCACGCGGAGGTTGAGCCGCGTGGCCTCCGTGGCCGGCCGTCTCAGCAGGAACAGGTTCAGCGCCCCGAGCACGACCGCGGCCGCCAGCAGCGCGACCTTGGTCAGCACCATGACGCCGTAGCCGGTGCCGATGAGGCCGTCCCAGCTGGCGATGTAGCGCCACGCGAGATACAGACCCGGGCCGAGGATCAGGACCATCGAGGTCAGCGCCAGGACGGAGACACGCCGCAGCACGGCGAGCGCGACGGCATCGGCGTCGCGGTAACGCCGCCAGAGCAGCGCGAAGCCGACCAGGTGGATCAACCCGCCGACCCAGAGCACGGCACCGAGCTGATGGAGCACGGTGACGGTCATCAAGCTCGCGCGGCCTTCCAGACGGCCCACCGCGTGCGCCAGCCACGCGGCATCGATCATGAGAAGGGCGGACACGACGATCGCCGCCAGCCACGCGCGACCCGACGTGACCGCGCCCCGCAGACGCCGGCTCACCGCCCACAGACCAAGCGCCAGGACGATCCGGAGGAGTCCCGCGCGTGCGTACTCCGTACCGAGAAACTCGGCGAGCGGCCATCGCCCGCGCTCGTCGGCGAGCGCCCATGGGTGAATGAGCAGCAGCACCAGCGCCTCCGAGGCCGCCACCAGCACGGCCCCCGCCCCGATCAGCGCGACCGCGCGAGCCAGCGTCGGCACACCCAGGGGCGACCCGGCGCTCACGGGCCGCAGCACGGCCAGCGCGTAGACCACTCCGCCCACCGCGGCCGCCAGCGCAATCGAGCCCACCCCGCGGAGCAGCACATCGAGAAACCCCGCCAGCAGCGTCATAGAGGGCCAGAGCGAGGCGGAGCCTCGAGGATTCCCCCTGCCCCTGCGGGGGAGAGGGCCAGGGTGAGGGGGCGGCGGCACGTGCACGACCTGTTCATGAGCAAGAGTGCTACGAGGCGACCACGCTGAAGCGGAGCGCGCCCTCCGTGATGTGCCCGTCGGCCGAGAGCACTCGATAGCGCAGCACGTACACACCCGCGGCGAGCGGCGGCAGCGGCACGACGAGCCGGTCGGGCGCATCGTCGGCCGGCGTGGGGTTCGTGCCGATCGTGAGCGGGCGCGGCGGGCCGTCGCCCCGGGCCAGCGTCACGCGGGTCAGCGAGCGCTCGATCTTGCTGTTGAAGCGGAGCACGACGCGAGCGGGCGGCTGCTTCAGCACGGCCTCGTGCACCGGCGTCGACTCGAGGACGATGGCGTGGGGACGGACGGGCACCGGTCCCGAGAGCAACACGATCAGCAGGAGGAGCAACGCCATCGCCATCGCCCCGTATCCGGGGGCGGCGGCGGCGCCAGGCGAGCCGTTCACCGTCTCAGCGCCAGTCGTCGAGGACGAGGTCGGCGGAATCCTCGTGGGCTTCCTGCTTGCTGCGCTTCATGCGGACCATGGTGAAGTCCACATGGTATCCGCGCTCGAGCAGTGTCTGGTACGCGGTCCAGTAGTAGGTGTACACGGGCGCGACCACCTGCTGGAGCTGGGTGGCCCCGGCCATCTCTTCCACCGCAGTCAGCAACGCGTGCAGCATCTCCGGCTTCTGATGGCGCGAGTCGATGGCCAGGAACTTGACGTACGCCGCGCCGTGCGGCGCCTCGCTGTTCGGGGGCAGGTGGCAGACGGCGAAGCCGATCGTCTCGCGTCCCTTCTCCAGCAGCAACGTGTCGCCGAGAGCCAGGCCCTCGACGATCTCCACCTCCTTGCCGACGTCCATGCCGCGCCAGATCGCGTTCGTGATCCGGCGCATCTTGAGGAGCACGGGCTTCTTCTTGGCCTCCTCCAGCGACGAGTAGCGCCGTACCGTCACGGTCACCTTCTGCGGCTTGGTCGCGTGCACGATCTCTCGCCGGTCCAGGTGCTTGCTGGTGATCGCGACCAGGCCCCGGGGCCGGTACTCGAACTTCTGGTACAGCATCAAGTGCTTCGGGCTGTACGGATAGGTGGCCACCCCCTGGAGCGTCGCCTTGTTCTCGTCGAAGAACTCCTGGCAGGCGGTGAGGAGCTGCTGGCCGATGTCCTGATTCTGGTAGTGCGTCAGCACCGCGATGGGGCCGACGAGCCCGACCGTCCCCCACATCACCGCGATGGCCGCGCCGACGATCTTGCCGTCGCCCTCCTCGGCCACGAAGCACCCCCATGGCTCCATCAGCCACCGGTGATGCACGTACTGGGCCCCCCCGAACACCTGACGCGGGCGCGTGCCGACTTGCCGCTCGAAGAAGTCCCCGAAGGCCTGCTCGATGACGTCGCGCACCTTGGACAGATCGCCCTTGCGGACGCGACGGATCTTGATCAGCGGCGAGCGCCCCTGGGAGTCCAGGCCCGGCCTGTCCACGGTCGCCCTCATGAGCGGCCGTGGAGCCCCGCCAGCTCTTCGAGGAGCGTGATTACGCCCGAGTGGTCCAGCCCGCCCTTCCCCTGCACCCTGAGCGCGTTGAAGAGCTCCTGCACCACGGCCGTGCACGGCAACGGCACGCCGAGCGCGCGCGAGGACTCCATGATCAACCCGAGGTCCTTGAAGTGAAGGTCTACCTTGAAGCCTGGATTGTAAGTGCCCGAGATGTAATTCGAACTCTTTTGCTCGAGGCACCTGGAGCTGGCCAGCCCCCCGCCGAGCGCTTTCAGCGTGAGGGCCCGGTCGAGCCCGGCCTTCTGGGCCAGCGTGAGGGCCTCGCCGAGAGCGGTGAGGTTGATCGCCACGATGATCTGGTTGGCGAGCTTGGTGAAGCCGCCGGCGCCGAGGGGGCCCAAGTGCGTGATGGTCTTGCCGAGCGCCTGGAAGATCGGCAGCGCCGCCTCGAAGTCGGCCGGCTCTCCGCCCACCATGATCGAGAGCGCCGCGTCGATGGCCCCCTTCTCCCCGCCGGAGACTGGCGCGTCGAGCATCCGCAGACCCTTGGCTCGAAGCGCGTTGCCCACCTTGTGAGACACGATGGGGGAGATCGTCGACATATCTGCGAAAAGCAGGCCCGAGCGCGCGCCCTCGATGATGCCGTCCTTGCCGAGCGCGACGAGTTCGACGTCCGGTGAGTTCGGCAACATGGTGATCAGCACGTCGACCTGAGCGGCCACTTCCCTCGGCGACCCGGCCGACTTGGCGCCGGCCCCGACCAGTTCCTGCACCGGCGCCTGGCTACGGCTGTGGACAACCAGTGGATAGCCGGCCTTGAGCAAGTTCTTGGCCATGGGGCGACCCATGATACCGAGCCCAATGAATCCAACGACTTGCGCCATGACGTCCTCGTGTCGCGGAGAGTCGGGGGGAACGGCTGAAGCCCAACGGCTCAAGTACCACAGGCTGGCGCGTCGAGTCAAGCTGGAAGTGCCGAAACCGCGGCCGTCACTCCCCTAGCACGGACCGGGAACAGCGGGATCGGCGTTGCTCCTGCCCGGCTAAAGCTAAATGGCAGAAGCCGGGCTGCCGCTTCGAGCGCGGGCTTTGCCGGCGCAAGCCCGTTCTGGGGGAGGCCTGGGAGGGGGCCGCCGAGGCCCCCTCCGATTTCACTCGGGGTAGATACGCTGGCAGACGCCCGGTGAGCCCTCGTCGAAGGACAGGGAGGGGCGGATGCGGTCGCTCCAGGGGTTGCTGTGGCGCGCCCGGTTCCAGGCCTCGCCCGCCGAGACGTCGGGGTGCTCGAACTCGTACAGGGTCAGGTACTTCGGCTGGCCTTCGCTCACCACGTAGCGGCGGGCGCGGAGCACGCCGGGCACGGCGAGATACCCCGGGATGTACGTGGTGTTGTACCAGGCGTTGAACTCCTCCTCGATGTGTGCGGGCACGTCGATGCGCCCGATCTGCAGGTAGGGTGACAGGCCCATCGTGAGCTCGATCGGATTGGTGCGGGTCGGGAAGATCTGGCGGTATCCGTTCAGGATGTAGTTGCGTCCCACGTGCCCGCCCGAGGCGCGCGCCCGCCACGGCGAGGGCCTGTAGCGTAGCTCGTCCAGGAAGGCGCGGGTGCGCAGCACACCCGGCTCCTCCAGCTCGTACATGGCGAGCTACTTGGGGCCGCCCCTGAGGGCCACGTATCGATGACCACGTCGGCCCGCCGGCAGAGCTCGAAGGCGAGCTTCGCCCCTTCGGGCTGCGCCAGGTCCATCGCGATGCCGCGCTTGTTGCGATTCACCGCCGTGAACGCCGCGCTCATGCCGTGCTGGCCGCGCAGATGGCGGAGATCGTCGCCGCGCCCGGGCCGCTCGAGCTTCACCACGTCCGCGCCCAGGTCCCCGAGCAGCATCGCGCAGTAGGGCCCCGCGATGACGCGCGATAGATCCAGCACGCGAATGCCCTCGAGCATACGCGCTGTAGTGTAACTCAGATGGTCAGCTCGCCACCGACGATGCGAAAGCGTGTTCCACCCACGGCTCGCGCACCCGCGAGGTCACGAGCGCGCTGCTCGGCCTGAGCTCTCTCACGAAGTAGCGAACGGCGCCGAGATGCGCGTACCGCTCCGTGTGGGGGACCAGGCCCGCCCGGGCCGGGTCGAGCCCGATCCACCGCAGAACCGCTTCGGTGAGGAGGATGTACGCGCCGCCGCGCGCCCCGCCGTTCTTGAGCAGTCGGTGCGCGAGGATGACGCTGGCGCCGGCCGCCTGACTGCGATCCCCGACCATCTGCCGGAGAAACCGCCCGTGATGGACGACGATCTTGAGGTCCAGGCTGCCGACGCTGCGGCACGCTGCGCAGGAACAGCTCGTGTCCGCCTGTAGCTCGCGCTGACATTCCTTGAAGGCGGCGAAGGCATCCTCCAGCACGTCCAGCAGGATCGCGCGAGGGACGAGCGCGCGGTCCGGCCCCAGGGCGAAGACCGCGTCGCCCTCGACCTCCTGGATCTCCAGGGGCGGCGAGAGCCGCTGCATGACCTTCCCCAGCAGTTCCGCGATGATCGGGGGCCCGTGCTCGAGCTCGGTGGCCGCGACGAACGCTGTGAATCCCGAGATATCCGCCAGAACCAGCACTCCGTCTTCAATAGAGCTCTTCATGCCCATGTGACACCGCAGCCGCCGGTCCGTGAAACAGGGTCCCGGCGGGCCCATGGCGGGACCATGACGCGCCGTGCGATCATGGGCGGACACCCCTGGAGGTGGCCGATGCGTAGTCAAGCGGAGAAGGCCGCAGCTTTTCGGGCCCTGCACGAGCGTCCGGGCGCCTTCATCATTCCGAATCCCTGGGACGCGGGCACGGCGCGACTGCTCACCTCGCTCGGCTTCGAGGCGCTGGCCACGACGAGCCTGGGGCTGGCGAATGCCCTCGGGCGCGTCGATGGGACCAACACCGTGAGCCGGGCCGAGGTGCTCGACAATTGCCGGGCCATCGCCGGCGCGAGCGCGCTACCCGTCAACGCGGATCTGGAAAACTGCTACGCGGACGAGCCTCGCGCCGCGGCCGAGATGATCCGGCTGGCCGCCGAGGCGGGCGTGGTCGGCGGCTCCATCGAGGATGCGACGAGTGATCCCAGCAAGCCGATCTACGACTTCCAGTTCGCGGTCGAGCGAGTGCAGGCCGCGGTCGAGGTGGCGCGCTCGCTCCCCTTCCGGTTCATGCTGACGGCGAGAGCCGAGAATCTGCTGCACGGCCGCCTCGATCTCGACGACACCATCAAGCGGCTCCAGGCCTTCGAGCAGGTGGGCGCGGACGTCCTGTACGCGCCCGGGCTGAAAGACCTCGCCACGATCCGTGCGGTCGTCGCCTCGGTGACCCGGCCCGTGAACGTGGTGATGAGCGCCGCGGATCCGTCCATCACCGCCGAGCAGCTCGCCGAGGCCGGGGTCAAGCGCATCAGCGTCGGCGGCGCCTTGTCCCGCCTGGCCCTCGCCGCCTTCCTCAAGGGTGCCCGCGAGATGAAGGACCACGGCACCTTCACCTGGGTCCGCGACACCGTCCCCAGCAAGGACCTGAAGGCGGTGTTCAAGCGGTAGCACGGGGGGGCCCTCTCCCCTCTGGGGAGAGGGCAGGGTGAGGGGCCGATGTCGATCGGCCCGACCCTCACCCCGGCCCTCTCCCTGGAAGGGAGAGGGAGCGAGGTTGGTCGTGCAAGGGCACCCGACCCTCACCCCGGCCCTCTCCCTGGAAGGGAGAGGGAGCGAGGTTGACGGCTCTGCCAGTGGACGGCTCTACCACTGCACTGCCGCCCATGAACTGGCCGAGTAGCGTGAGGCGCTCACCGCCTTTGAGCGGGGAGTCGAGCTCGTGGCTGACGCCGAGCACGGCGTCGTTGACGAGCACCTCGATGTGCTCGCCGAGGGTGTGGCGACCGTGTTGCCAGAGCGCTTGATCCAGCTCGGGGAAGCGCTCGGTGAAGCGGCGCAGGAGATCGCCGATGGTCTCGCCGGGCGCGAAGCCTTCCTCGAACAGACGGCTGCCGGCGCCGTCACCTCCGACGTACTTCGAGACCCACGTGGTGACCTCGACCGTCGCCAGGCCCGTCAGCGCGCTCTTCCCCACAGATCCTTCGCCAGCCAGTCGAGCCCCAGCTGCTTGAGGGTTTCGGGCTTGGGCTTGCCGGTCTTGCGGTCGTAGCCGACCGTCTCGTACCAGACGTCGAGCATCCTCGGCCACTGCGCGCGCACGTCGTGGTCCTTGGCGGGGCCGTCGACCGGCTGCGAGCCGTAGCGCTCCGAGGGGTACTCGACCTCCGTGCCGATCCCGCAGCGCAGATTGAAGGCGCGCAGGATCGCCGCGGTCCGGCGGCCGAAGCGCATGGCTTCATCGAGCGTGTAGTTCCAGCCCGTGGCGGCGGACAGCGCGCGGGCCAGCGGCTCGATGCGCGACCGGAAGGTGAACGAGCAGCCGCCCAGCGAGTCCTCGAAGTGACGCCGCCCGAGGATCCCGCCCACGAGCTTGGCCACCTGCTCACCGTCGAAGGGGTTGATGCGCGCCGGCAGTCCGATCTCGCTCTGGTGCGTCGGGTTGGCGCTCTCCATGGTCCCGCTCGAGGAGGTGCAGGTGTCGAGCATCTCGTCCCAGCGGCCGCGATGGTCGTGCCCGCGCGGCGAGGCGCCTTTCTTGGTGTACACGGCGCACCGGGCCGCCTCGCCGCCGATCTTCTCGGCCGCGCGCTTCACGCCCTCGGCGAGGAGGTCACCGAAGCCCTGGCGATGGCTGATCATCTGCAACAGCCGGTAGGCGCCCTCCGCGTCCCCCCACTTGAGCGTGAAGCCGACCTGCTTCTCGGTCAGATAGCCCTTCTCCATGCACTCCATGACCCAGCCGCACACCCACCCGAACTCGTTGACGTCGACGCATGCGCGGTCGATCCGCGTGTTGAGCCAGCTGATGGCCTCCCGGTCGGTGAGGCCGATCGTCCAGCCCGCGCCCGACCAGCCCTCGTACTCAGGCTCGTCCACGAGCTCACCGGCCTTCGGCCCCTTGCCGATCACCTGGATGTGGCAGTGATGCATGCCGCACGCGCTGCACTGATGCCCGCGATGATCGAAGCCGTGCCTGAGCTTCGCGGGCGCCCACTCGTCCATGTTCTCGCCGGTCACGTTGGTCGTGTAGTTCTTGATCGGAAGCACGCCGAGCTTGTACAGGTTGCTGACGCCGGGCAGCGTCCCCCAGTTGTAGAGCGTGCTGGCCGAGGGGTCCGTCTTGAGCTCGTGCGCGATGTCGTCCGCGGCCTGGATCAAGCCGCGCGGATCATGGGCCCGGAGCGACTTCGTCCCCCGCACGATGCACACGGCCTTGAGCTTCTTCTTGCCCATGACCGCGCCGCAGCCGTTCTTCGAGGCCACGTGCCCGTAGTCGCCCTGGATCGCCGCGAAGCGCACCAGACGCTCGCCCGCCGGCCCGATGGAGTAGACGGACATGCGATGCCCGCTGAGCCCGTGCTCAAGCTCGAGCGCTTGCTGGGTCTCCCAGGTATCCTTGCCCATCAGATGCGAGGCGTCCCGTACCTCGACGTGGTCGTCGTTGATGTAGAGGTAGACCCACTTCTTCGCCTGCCCCTGGATCACGATGGCGTCGTAGCCGGAGAACTTGAGCGAGGCGCCGAAGAACCCGTTCGCCTGGGTCGAGGTGCCGCCGTCCGTCAGGGCGCCACGCGTGATCACGGTCAGGCCGCCGGTGCCCCACACGGGCAGACCCGCCAGGGGGCCGGTGGCCAGGACCAGCCGGTTGTCCGGATGGTCCCAGTGCACCTTCGGGCCGACCTCGTTGTACAGGATCCGCGCGCCCAGGCCGATGCCGCCCAGGTAATCGCGCATGGTCTCCGGAGACCACGGCGCCGCCCAGGTCTTGCCGGTCGAGAGATCGACGCGGCAGAGCTTCCCCGCGTAGCCGCCGGGCACCTCGGGCGTGGCCGCGGCTGGCTTCTTGGCTTGGCGTGTTGCCGTTGTCGTCGGGCTCATTTCACCACCACCGAGTGAGGAAGTTCGGGTGAGTTGGAAGGGCGGCCGAGCACGGTCTCGGGTAAGAG